>ERZ773114.3536-NODE-3536-length-12702-cov-2.663082_pt1 | contig 12702 bp, 16 predicted proteins | sample MGYA00580564_ERZ773114 | MGnify/ENA primary metagenome ERZ773114 (study PRJEB29015, sample SAMEA2737836) | human gut metagenome | biome: human gut; feature: human-associated habitat; material: faeces | place: China | collected 2012 ...
TGTTGTATTTAAGTTTAATGATGTGGCTTACGGAAAAGCACTTGGTAATACAAGTCACCATTTCAGAAATGGGATCGCTTACAAAATATTTAATGATTCTGTAGAAACAACATTGAGAGATATTGAATGGAGTTGTGGCAAAACTGGTATTTTAACGCCAGTAGCAATTTTCGATTCTGTAGATATTGAAGGAAGCGAAGTCAGTCGTGCATCATTGCATAATATTAGTGTAATGGAAGAAATTATGGATAGTTCTTGGGTTGGGCAAAAGATTGGTGTTTATAAGGCAAATTTAATTATACCAGCAATAAGATGGGCAGAACAATTAAACTATGATAATCAGAATAGTTCTAATAAACAATTTTTTGATATACCATCTGTTTGTCCAATATGCGGAGCTTCTACAAAAATTATTAGAGACAATGAATCATCGATTCTTTATTGTACTAATGATAATTGTAAAGGCAAGCTTCTTGGTAAGCTTATACATGCGTCTAGTAAGAACGCACTTAACATTGATGGTCTTTCAGAATCTACGATTGAAAAATTCATTAATCTTGGTTGGTTAAATTCCATTAAGGATATTTATCATTTATCAGATCATGAAAATGAGATGAAGTCATTAGATGGTTTTGGCAAAAAATCAGTTGACAAACTTCTTTCATCTATCGAAAAATCTCGGTCTGTTGATCTTGAATATTTTTTAAATTCATTATCAATCCCATTGTTAGGTAAGTCAGCAAGCAGAATGATTGCAGAATCGGCTGATTATGAATTTGGCATTTGGATGAAACAAATGGCAGTAGGTGGCGCAGAACATTTCAAATATTTACCTGGTGTCGGCAATGCACTAATTAATTCATTGAATGACTATTTTAATGAGCATTGTTCTGATATTTGGGAATTATCTAAGGAATTTACATTCACGACAAAAGAAAAAACAAACTTATCCAATACATCATTAAACGGCAAAACATTTGTTATTACAGGTTCTCTACATAAATTCGAGAATCGAGATAAAGCAAAGAAAGCAATAGAAGATTGTGGCGGTAAGGTTACAGGCAGTGTATCTAAGAATACATCGTTTCTTGTCTGCAATGAGGATGCTGGTTCGTCAAAGTCTAAGAAAGCACATGAATTAGGAGTCCCTGTAATCACAGAAGAAGAGCTTATTACAATGTTGTCTTGTTAATTTCAATTATTTTTCATTTTTTTCAGAGAATATATCTATAGATGGTTTCCATCAAATATTTACTACAAAGGAGTTGGTTATTATTTCAACGAAACATGTAAATTTATTAACTTATGCTTATGAGATGTGTTGTCTCATTATTATGGCTGTCATTTTCATTTGCTTTGTACAACAGAACAAAGAAATTATTGAACTGCGTCATAAGTGTGGAGAATATGAACACGAATTAAGTTTATACAAACAAGAATTCAATTCAGTTGCAACAGTAAGTGATGCTACTGAATCAGATGCAACTGAGACAGATTCTACTTTGACTGCGCCAATTGACCTACATAACGATAGAGAACTTATGAAAGAGAATGGTGTGGTAATGGTTATTCCTGACAAAATTGAGATTGAAGAAGTACATGAAGAATATGTTAGTTCACAGTCTCCGATTACACAATCTCCGCAGTATTATAGCACATCAGGATTAACTGCATCTGGTGGTGTAAATTATCATGGAGAACAAAAAGAAACATATTATAATCTAAACATGGATCAGGTGGTATCGAATGCTCAAGCAACAGGTATCCCAGGTGAGTATTGGGTTCGTGAGGATGGTGTAAAGATGTATGGTGATTATGTTATTGTAGCAGCTAATCTCGATGTTCATCCTCGTGGTTCAACGGTTGAGACATCACTTGGAACAGGAATTGTTCTTGATACGGGAAGTTTTGCATCAGAAAATCCTACACAAGTAGATATTGCAACGGATTGGTAAGGAGGAAATTATGAAGCATAAAGTATATTGTGTTATCGGTAGAACTGCATCTGGCAAAACATCAATTGTCAATGCAGTTGCCAATAATTTGAATTTAAAGGTATTACAGTCATATACAACTCGTTCTCGTAGAACTAATGAAGTTGGAGATAATTGTGGTCATATTTTTATTCAGCAATCAGAAGTTGAACAATATAGAAATGATATGGTCGCATATACAGAGCGTGTTGGATATTGTTCTTTTGCAACATTAACACAATTAATGGAGAATGATTTTTATATTATAAATCCAAGCGGATTTGCGGATTTAATTGAAACAACAAAAAATGTCCCTAATTTAAAACTTGTTGATATTTGGATTAGATGCGACAATGATACACTTATGCAACGTGCAAAGAGCAGAGACGATTATGATGATTGGTTTGCCAATTTTAAGAAGGAAGAACAGGAATTTATGAAGTTTTATCCTGGAGTAAACTATTCTTATATTGTAAATAACTCTGGTAAATTATCAGATGCAATTGAAGAAGTTCAGAGAATCATTCAGATTGAGAAATACAAAGATTAGGAGTAACAACAATGTTTGAAAAATTATGTAGACATAAAAGATATAAAATTATCCGATGTGATACCGATTCGACCACATATGTATGTGAATGTATTAAATGCCATATACCATTTTCACTTCCAAAAGCAAAGGGCGAAGAATATATGTATGGATTAGTACAAGAAAGGAGATAAATGAAAAAGTTATTTGTTGATTTTGATGGCACAATTGTCAACACAATTGCAGGCATCACAGCATTATATAATGAAGATTTTAAATATTATAAAAACTTTAAACCTGTCAAATGGTGGGAAGTTAATAGTTGGGATTTTATCGAGTGTGAATGTGCATCAAAAGAATATATTAATACATATTTTAATACTCAAAGATTTTTCAATTCTTTGACTTATATGGATTGGGCGAATGAAGTATTACACGAACTAAAAGATATGTACGAAATCACGATTGTATCATCAGGATATAATCCAAATCTAAAAGCAAAAGAAATCTGGATTCAAGATCATCTCCCATTTTGCAATTTTATCGGAGTTAATTTAAAAGAGCATTATGATAAATCTTCTGTTGATATGTCAGATGGTATCTTTATTGACGATTCAATGCATAATTTGGTAACAAGTAACGCATTGGTTAATATCTGTTATGGAGATAAATATCCTTGGAATGAAAGTTGGACAGGATTTTGGTGTGCAAATTGGCAAGATATAAAGAAATTTTTACTGAAAGGAGAGAATAATACTGTAGATGAATAGTCACGAACTAGCACGACAACTACTTAATTTACCTAACGGATTCATCTTTGCTGCACATGGCGATAAAGAATATGCGATTAGAAGTTTTCAAGATGTGTGGGATGATAAAGATTGCCCATCGCAATCTTGGAAACTTAATCTAGGATTAATGAAGGAAAGGTAAGGTGATTATTATTTTTACTTATCAGATGGTAGGTTTAGCAGATCAGAATGGAAGAACATATGTAAGTCAATACGGAAGTTATTCAAAAAAAGACGGTTTTAAAATTACAAATTGGGGTGACACAAATAAGTTTGAAGATATGTTGAATCGACTTATGCATGACGATTTGTGGTCGCTAAAGGTTGAAGAAAAGGAAATGACCAAGGAAGAAATCGAGAAGGCTCTTGGATATAAAATTAAAATTAAGGATGACAAAAATATAAAGACTTACAAACAGGACAAAGATATCAATTATAAAAGAGTTCCACATGGATTATTTGGTGATGATGATATTTGGTCATTTATATTTAAGTAGTAAGAAATAAATGTCAGTCTCTAAAATGCCTTATTTTCAAGGCTTTTAAGAATTGATAAATCTGATGAAAGGTTGATTTCTTATGAAATCGAGAAAGGAGATAAAATTTGTACAATGTAATAAAAAAGGATGGTACTATAGAGCCTTATAATGAGCAAAAGATCATTGATGCTTGTAACAAAGCTGCTAGACGTGCCATGTATGAGTTGTCAGACAATGATTATACACAGATTTTGAACGATGTATTAACAAAAATAGATGAAAGTTACGATGAAGATACAGATATTGAAATTTACGATATGCATAACATTGTAGAATCTGTTTTGGAAGAAGATTTTCCAACGGTTGCAAAAATGTATAAAGAATATAGAAACTACAAAAAAGACTTTGTACATATGATGGACAAGGTATATGAACGCAGTCAGTCTATCAGATATATTGGAGATAAAAGCAACGCTAATACAGACTCAGCGTTAGTAGCAACAAAAAGAAGTCTTATTTACAACGAATTAAGTGGAGAATTATATAAGAAATTCTTTTTAACTCACGACGAGAAACAAGCCGCAAAAGATGGATATATTTATATTCATGATAGGAGTGCAAGGCTTGACACATTTAATTGCGATTTATTTAGAGTTGGTGAGGTTATGAAGGGCGGTTTTGAAATGGGTAATATTTGGTATAATGAACCAAATTATCTTGATACTGCTTTTGATGTAATGGGAGATATTATTCTTTCAACAGCCGCACAACAATATGGAGGATTTACAGTTCCAGAAGTGGATAAAATTCTTGAACCATATGCAGAAAAATCATATGAAAAATATTATCAAGAATATATGAAGATTGCAGATGATATTGAATATGAACAAGTATTAGAAGTGCATTCTAAAAAAGCTTCTGAATATGCCACGGGCAAAGTTCAACGTGACTTTGAACAAGGATGGCAAGGCATTGAAATGAAGTTAAATAGTGTTGGATCAAGCCGAGGGGACTATCCTTTTGTCACGATGACAATCGGATTAGCAACATCAAAGTTCGGCAAAATGGCAGCTATTTCACTTCTTAAAGTTCATTCCGAAGGACAGGGTAAGAAAGGATTTAAACGACCTGTATTATTCCCCAAGATTGTATTTTTATATGATAAAAATCTTCACGGAGATGGATCAGACAAATTTCCAAGCGCAGATGTATTTAATGCTGGTCTTGACTGTAGCAGTAAGACAATGTATCCAGATTGGTTATCATTAACAGGTGATGGATATGTTGCAGAAATGTATAAGAAATATGGGAAAGTGGTATCTCCAATGGGGTGTGTAGACGGAAAAGAAATAATTACATATAAATTTAATAATAAATTATATGTAGAGTCTTTTGAAAGAATGTGGAATAGATTATCAGATACATTTGAACCTACAACACAAATTGAAGGACAACCTCATTTATATATGGACTTGCACAATGTTGAAATTTATGATACTGAAAAAGGGTTTGTTAATACAAAAAGAATTATAAGAAATATATCAAATAATTTTGTAGATGTTCATCTATCAAATGGTAGAAGACTGTTATGTACCACAGATCATCCGTTTGAAATAATCAATAAAGGCATGACAAGTGCTGAGAATCTGAAAATCGGAGATAAATTATTAATCAATTCTAATCAGTATAATGAAGAAAAAGTAGTGTTTAATAAAGATAAATCGTGGCTATTAGGATTTATGTTGTGTGACGGATGCTACCAAAATAATCATATTTTTGCTTCTATTGCCATAAATGGTGAAGATGAAATTGAACATAAATTTCATGAAACATTTTCAAAGTATTTTGGGATGAGTACAAAAACAGTTATTCAAGAACGTGGTAAAAAAGGAAACTATAAAGATTTATGCGCCATAGCAGACGATAACAACAATATGCAATCTGCAATTAATTATTTTTCAACAAAATTTGGTGGAATAAATAAAGTGAATAGACATATACCTAACGAAGTATTTTCATGGGATTATGAATCTAAACTTGCATTTATGGCTGGAATGATTGATGCGGACGGATATATTAATGAAAATTCTCATGGAGGTTCTATTGTTCAAATAGGATCTACAAATAAAGAGTTGGCATTACAGCAAATGGCTTTAGCACAGGCATTGGGTATTCCTGCAAAAATATATCATAATCATTACACAAAAAAGAATCCAAATTCGATAAGATATAGAGTTGAATTTTATGCGATTGATGAATTGCTACCATACATTGTATGTGAAAAGAAGCGTGAGCATTATGTCGAAACTTATTCAAATCACTATAATATTAATGCCGAAGTTTTGGAAGTAATTCCTGTAAATATGACTATGTATAGTTATGATGTAATGACAGATAGCGAACATTTTGAGGTTAGTGGAATATATAGTCATAATTGCCGAGCTTTCTTATCTCCGTGGTATGAAAAAGGTGGTATGCATCCAATAGACGAAAACGATAAACCAATATTTGAGGGACGTTTTAATCTTGGCGTTGTTTCTCTTCATCTGCCTATGATTCTTGCAAAGGCTCGTAGGGAGTCTAAAGATTTCTATGAAGTTCTTGATTACTATCTTGAATTAATCCGTGGATTACATAAAAGAACATATGATTATATTGGTGAATTAAGGGCAAGCGTAAATCCAATTGCCTTTTGTGAAGGTGGTTTGCTTGGTGGTAATTTAAAGCCAACAGATAAGATCAAGTCAATTCTTCCACCAATGACAATGAGTTATGGAATTACTGCATTAAACGAATTACAAAGACTTTATAATGGTAAATCTATTCGTGAAGACGGACAGTTTGCATTAGAAGTTATGCAATATATCAACGATTATACAAATCGAATTAAAGAGGAAGACCATATTTTATATGCAATTTACGGTACGCCCGCAGAGTCACTTTGTGGTTTGCAGGTAGAGCAATTCCGTAAAATTTATGGGATTATTGAAAACGTATCCGACAAAGAATATGTAAGCAATAGTTTCCATTGCCATGTATCAGAAGATATGAATCCGATTGAAAAACAAGATAAGGAAGGAAGATTCTGGAATCTGTTTAACGGTGGGAAAATTCAATACTGTAGATATAATCTTGGCTATAACAAACAGGCAATTAAAACACTTGTACTTAGAGCAATGGATAAAGGGTTCTATGAAGGTGTAAATCTTGCAATGTGTTATTGTGAAGATTGTGGATACCAGCAAGTAGAAATGGATACTTGTCCAAAATGTGGAAGTAAAATGATTACAAAGATCGACAGAATGAACGGGTACTTAGGATTTACAAGAGTTCACGGTCAAACTCGCTATAACGAAGCAAAGAATGCAGAAATCAAGGACAGGGTAAGCATGTAATCATTAAATATTATATGGGCTGGATGTATTATTTCCAGCCCTGTTAGGAGAAATATGAATTATCACAATATTACATATCCAGACCAAAATAATGGAGACGGACTAAGAGTTGTTGTGTGGGTGTCTGGATGTAGCCATCATTGTTCAGAATGCCAAAATCCTCAAACCTGGAATCCACACGGTGGCATTGAATTTAATAATGATGCAGAACAAGAAGTTATGGATCAAATATCAAAAGACTATATTAGTGGCATTACTTGGAGTGGTGGAGATCCAATGTTTGAATCTAATATTGAAACTGTATTAGATATTACACAAAAAATCAAAAAACAATATCCGAATAAAACGATATGGTTATACACAGGCTACAAATTTGAACAATTAATCTGGCCTGTTATAACTGGTGATTTTAATCCAGAAAGAGATAAACGTCTGAAACAAACAAGAAAACTAATCTCTTTATGTGATGTCATTGTTGACGGTCGGTATAAAAAAGAACTACGTGATGTCTCTTTACATTGGTGTGGGTCATCCAATCAACGAGTAATTGATGTGCAAAAAACTCTTGCTCAAAATAAAATTATTTTATACGAGGATAACAAATGACACAACAACTACATAAAAATGACATTTTATACTACGCCAGAATTATGCCAACATTGGGCTTATACGATGTATACGAGCTTAAAATTCGTACTATTAATGAAGAAAACAGATGGTTCTGTGGCATGGAAAAACGTACTAAAATAGCATATCTTTTCAGCTATGATAATATTGGCAAGACGATCTTCTTTGATCGAAAAGAAGCTCTTAAAGCAGTTAAACAAGCTGAAAAGAATAAAATCCCAGTTAGCAACGAAACACTGTACGAAGAATACTAGGAGGTGATATTACGCCAAGTCCACTAATGAAATACAAAGGAACATATCGTCTAATGGCTAATCTAGATCATGATACAAATGATTTTCCACGAGACGATAAAGGAAATCTTGATACAGATGATATCTATATCAAGTGTCAATATGGTAATCAAATCTATTATTATGGCAGAAATGATCTTGTAGCTTACATTCCATCAATTGGAAGGGGTCACAACATTCTCAGAACAATTGCGTTAGATAAACTTCAAATTGAAGATAAAATCCCATACGAAGAACTTTATCCTCAACTATTGTCAGAAGGAACAGTAAAACATATCATGGAAAATGATGAAGAAATTGAATTTCATTTTCATCCAAAAGACCTTTCTTATATTGCAACACTTCTTAAGGCATTCACATATGGAGCAGATATTTCACCATTCTCAACTAGAAATCTCCCAAAACAAAAATATGAAATACCAGAATCTGATCTTGAACAGTATAAACAGGTTGTAAAAGATGTCCCAAAAGATAAATTTCTTATCATATCTCGTGCTACATCCAATTATATCTTTGAGCATATGCAGAAAATGAAACAATATAAGCCTGAGCCAATTAAAAAACTGATGCGTAAAAAAATGCTTAAGGGTAAGGAATTTATCCATTCTGAGAAACAATGGGATGATTTTCTCAAATATCTAAGCAAGGAGGTATCTGTATGCTTGACTTAAACAATTATGAATTAGTAACAGATCTCTCAAATAATAAGCTCAGAAAGAATGGATTCGCCTTTGGTTGTTATCGAAGGAGTGTATATAAAGATACGATTGAGTTTCGTCTATATATTGATATTGAAGAACAGGACGTATTCTATCAAGTGTTCGACTCAGATCATAATCAGCTCTATATTCCTTATTACAACAGAGAATATGGTAATAACAAGATTGTAAAAGAGATTGATAGAAAAATTAATCGTATTATGAAAACTATGGTGAACCAAAAAATCCTAAAGAAAACAAAAGAAGAGGAGAATAATACTATGGATACAGAAACAATTAAAATTAAATACTTTGCAGACATTGAACCGATTGCACCAATTCAGAATGGTGATTGGATTGATTTAAGAGCTGCAGAAGATGTTCACATCAAAAAAGGTGAATTTAGACTTATTTCTCTTGGTGTTGGAATGAAACTTCCTGATGGATATGAAGCTCATATTGTACCACGTAGCAGTACATATAAGAATTTTAAAATTATCCAAAGTAACCACCAAGCGGTCATTGACAACATGTTCTGTGGGCCACAGGACTGTTGGAGATATCCAGCTATTGCTATGGAAGATACAGTTATCCATAAAAACGATCGTATCTGTCAGTTCCGTATCATGAAGAAACAGCCAGAAATTCATTTCGAAACTGTTAAAGAACTAAGCGGCAAAAGTCGTGGCGGCTTTGGAAGTACAGGTAAAAACTAATATGGACGACGATCTACAATACAGAGAAGAAAACTGGGCATGGGATGCTCAATGTGCAGCAGTGGATGAGAGAATATTAACTTGTCCACGCTGCGGATCAATTATGCTTCCTCAGTTCCAAAAATATGAATATATGGGAGCTGGATGGGAAGAATGGTATGAATGTACCAATGCCTCATGTGGGTATTGTTGCAAAATATAAATTATGCAAAGGAGAACAAAACAATGAAACTACAAAAACAAATCATTCTTGATAACGTTGATAAAGTAAAAGCGTTTGTTATGACAGTCAGCAAATATCCTGGAGATGCAACACTTGTATCTGGAAGATATGTTGTTGACGCCAAATCAATTATGGGTATCTTTTCACTAGCTCTAAATAAACCAGTGGAATTTACCTATGAAGGTGAACTAACAGCAGAGCTTGCTAAAGAAGTACAAGTATATGAAAGTCAGGAGGTCTAAACCATTGAATAATTTTAAGAAAAAACTAGCAACTACTGTAACTCTACTAACCGTTTTACTCACCCCAACATTGGCTAATGCAGAGACTAAATATGTTGAACCTACCATCGGTCTTAATTATCGTGTTGGAAATTCCACTAACACAAAGAAAATCGGAGCTTTACCGTATGGATCTTCTGTAGAGGTTTTAGAAATTACAGATAACAACTGGGCAAAAGTAAAGATTGATGATCAGATGTTCTATATGTCCAACGAATATCTTTCTGATGTACCTCTAGTTCCTGAACCCATTCTACAATCCCAATCAATTGAGTCATCACCAGTAACGACATCGTATTCTGGATATAGTCTCGGTACATATCGAATTACTCACTATTGTGGATGCGTAAGCTGCAATGGTTCTTGGGCTGGCAGTCCAACGGCATCTGGTGCATATCCTGTAGCTGGCAGAACAGTTGCCATGGCTGATTTACCGTTTGGAACTGAAGTAGAAATTAACGGTCAGATCTACACTGTAGAAGATCGTGGAGTGCCGAGTGGATGCGTTGATATTTATGTCGACAACCATTCTGAAGCTCTTAATTCAGGTATGTATTATGCAGAAGTTAGAGTAGTGGGATAGTTGACATGGAGAAAATCTGAGGTTATAATATCCCCAACAAGGTTTTCTCTATGTCCCAGGGCAATCCAGTTGATCCTCAAAAGGGCAAAGTCACTGATCCTCTAGCCGTTCGCTAACAGATCACCAACTGTCCCTTTTCCCGATCATCAGCCCGGACACAAGCCGGAGTAATTGAAAAATAACAAAATGAAGACCTTGTAACCATAGAAATGTGGTTATGAGGTCTTTTTTTTACGTTAATAACAAATTATGCACAGATAAAAAGGCTTAAATACTGGGTTTTTGGGATTGGCAATTTTGAAATTTCCCGATGAAACTATGATTTCATCTGCTTGTATCTATCCCATATCCATTTCTCACCTGCCCTTTCCAAACATAGACAAAACCTTCCAGTCGGAAAAGTTTACACGAAAATATATGTCAAAATATCTATTAAATATTCTATAGTCAGATCAGCGGCAGAACCAACAGTTTTGCCCTTTTTAGGCTCAAGGAGGTTGCCTTGAAACAGCGTGAAATGCGTTTAAAAAAGCGGGAGATTACAGATCCTGAAATTTTAAGAGAAATTCTGGAAAGCTGCGAGGTTGTGCGGATCGGGGCGATGGATGAGGAAGGCATGTTTATCGTGCCGATGAATTATGGATATGATGTCCGGGAAGAAGATGGAACTCTTCACGTCTGTCTGTACCTGCATGGGGCAAAAGAAGGGCGGAAGGCGGCTGCATTTGCAGCGGATCCGCGCGTGGCGGTGGAGATGGATTACAACCATGAAGTGATTACAGGTGACTATACGTGTGCGTATTCCTATGCGTACCGCAGTATCATGGGAAACGGAACCATCACGGAGGTGACAGATCCGGAGGTAAAGAAGAAAGGTCTGGAAAAAATCATGGCGCATATCGCACCGGAGGCGAAGATCGCTTTTCTGCCGGAGATGGTGGAGCGCGTTGCCGTATGGCGCATAGACATCGATACATTTACCGGCAAAGAGCGCAGACGAAAATAGAGTGTTCGAAGCTCCGCAGGCGCAGACGGAAAAAGACAGCAGAAAGGACAGCAGAAATGATTAAAATTGATCTGATTACAGGCTTCCTTGGCTCAGGGAAGACGACTTTTTTGAAACAGTACGCAAAGTATCTGATGGCACAGGGAAAGAACATCGGCATCCTGGAGAATGATTTTGGGGCAGTCAATGTGGATATGCTGCTTCTGCAGGAACTGCGCGGCGATCAGTGCGAGCTGGAGATGATTTCCGGCGGATGCGACAAAGAGACACACCGCAGACGGTTCCGCACAAAACTGATCTCGATGGGCATGAGCGGCTACGACCGCATTCTCGTGGAACCGTCGGGGATTTACGATGTGGATGAGTTCTTTGACACGCTGTACGACGAGCCGTTGAACCGCTGGTATGAGGCGGGAAGCGTCATCACGATTCTGGATGCCGGGCTCGATGAGAAGCTGTCGGAGGAAGAAGAGTATCTGCTGGCTTCCGAGGCGGCGAACGCTGGTAAAATCGTGCTGAGCAAAGTACAGAATGTTTCGGAGGAAAAGAAAGAAGAAACGATTGCCCATCTGAACCGCACGCTCGAGCAGGCAGGCTGCAGAAGACAGTTTTCTGATGCAGAAATTTTACAGAAAAACTGGGATGATCTGACAGAAGAAGACTTTCAGAAGATCGCTTCCTGTGGATACCGGACAGAAAGCTATGAAAAGATGAATTTTGAAGAAAAGGACGTTTTCCAGTCCTTATATTTCCTGGAACTTCCGATCACAAGGGAGAAATTAGAGGCTGTGGCAAAAGAACTGTTAGCCGAAGATTCTTATGGTCATATTTTCCGGATCAAGGGATTCTTGGAAGAAGATGGTTCCTGGATTGAATTAAACGCTACCCAACGCAGTTTCACGGTCAGCCCGATCCCATGCGGGCAGTCGGTGCTGATCGTGATCGGCGAGGGGCTTTTGAAAGAAAAGATTGAACGGATGTTTACTTAAAATACATCCAGATCCTGTCCATTGACCACCCAGCCGTCGTATCCGGCGGCGCGGATCTCGTCCAGGATGGCCTCGTCTCTTTTTGCCATTTCCGCAGGAAGATTGATGCGGTTGTCCTG
>ERZ773114.3555-NODE-3555-length-12649-cov-3.475544_pt1 | contig 12649 bp, 7 predicted proteins | sample MGYA00580564_ERZ773114 | MGnify/ENA primary metagenome ERZ773114 (study PRJEB29015, sample SAMEA2737836) | human gut metagenome | biome: human gut; feature: human-associated habitat; material: faeces | place: China | collected 2012 ...
CGGAAAAAAGTGTTTGCAGTGTACGTCGGAGCGCAGGAGAAAATTTCGAAAAACCCTCCGCGCCCGAAGTCCTTCCCGGATTCACCGACGGGACGACATCGGGCGCGAACGGGTTCCTTGCGCCAAGCGTTGGATTCGTCATGGAGTGAAGCCCGAAGATCCCGTGCGCCCGAAGCCGCCCCCGGACATGATGAACGGCTCCGGACGCACCGGGATTCGTGGCTCCTCTCTTCTGCGGTATTCGGTCAGCGGTTCTCCGGATCGAGCTTTTGCTGCACGTAGTCGCCCAGAATCGACATCGAGAGCGTGGCGAGCACGATCACGACGCCCGGAATCACGGCGATCCACCAGGCGGACGTGAGGTAGTCGCGCCCGAAGCCGAGCATCGTACCCAGAGAGCTCATCGGGGGCTGGACGCCGACGCCCAGGAAGGAGAGCGACGTCTCGAGCAGAATCATCCCCGGGAAGTTGAGCGTCATGTTGACGACGAGCGCCGAGGCGATGTTCGGGAGAATGTGCTTCAACCCGATGCGCCAGGTCGGAATCCCGAGGCCTTCCAGGGCGGAGGCGTAGCCTTCGGTGTAGGCCGAGCGCGCGAGGTTGCGCGTAAGCCGCGCGTAGCGGTCCCAGCCGTAGACCGTCATGATGACGATGATCACCGTGACGTCGGTCCCGAGGAAGGCGAGAATCGTCAAGGCCAGAATGATGAAGGGAAGACTCGCCGTGAAGTCGACCCCAGTGTTGACGAGGTCGTCCACGAAGCCCCCGAAGCGGGCCGCGAGAAAGCCGAGCAACGTCCCGACGATCGCCCCGAGAATCGTGCCGCAGACGGCGAGGATGAAGGAGAGGCGAAGCGAATAGAGAAGCCGCGAGAAGACGTCTCGGCCCAATTCGTCCGTCCCGAAGGGGTGCGTCCAGGAGGTAAACGGCATCACGAGACGGGCCGTGAGGTCCATGTCTTCGAGCCCGTAGGGCGCGATCCACGGAGCGAGCAGACCCGAGACGAAGAAGAAGATCAGAAGCGCGGCGCTTCCCGGCACGAGCCACCCGCTCGCGGGCTTCAGAAGTCGGCGCGTGGAAACTGCGGTGTTCGACATGAAGGTTCCTTGAAAGAATGGTTCGTGAAAATTACGAGGCCTTGCGCAGACGCGGATTCACGACGAGCGCGAGAAGGTCCATGCAGAGGTTCGCCGTGATGAGGGACGCACCCGTAGCGAGAACGATCATCTGCACGACCGGAATGTCGCGGTTTGCGACCGACTGCACGAGAAGTTTTCCCACGCCCGGCCACGAGAAGACGTTTTCCGTGATGACGGCGCCCGCAACGAGGGTGCCGAGGAAAAAGCCCAGAATCGTGAGGATCGAGAGCATGGCGTTCGGGAGGGCGTGGAGCCAGATGATGCGATTTCGCGGAAGACCGCGCATGCGCGCCGCCTTGACGCAGGGAAGATTCAGCGCCTCGATCATCGCGGAGCGCGCGTAGCGCGAGAAGATCGCCGCTTCGCTCGTCGCCATCGTGATCACCGGCATGATGTAGTGCCAGACGGTGGCGTTCCCGTAGGAAGGCAGAATCCCAAGCGTGATCGAGAAGATGAGAAGAAGGAGCACGCCCATGAAGAAGTTCGGGACGGCATAGCCGAAGACGCTCACGAACATCATGGTCTTGTCGACCCAGGTGTTGCGGTAGAGCGCCGCGACGACCCCCGAGGGGATGCCGATCAGAAGCGTCACGACCGCGGTCGGGATCATGAGGTGCAGCGTCGCGTCGAGGGCTTCGAGGAAGACGTCCTTGACGGGGAGGCCCGTGAGGTAGCTCTTCCCCATGTCGAGCTGCAGGAACTTTCCGATGTAGATGAAGAACTGCTCCCAGAGCGGACGGTTCAGGCCCCACTGCTCGCGAAACGCGGCGATGGCGGCGGCGTCGGCGCCGTCGCCCAGCATGATTCGGGCGGGGTCGCCCGTCAGGTGCAGCCCGAAGAAAACGCAGGCCGCGAGCAAAAAGAGCGTGAGGGCCGATCGGAAGACGATGCGGGCGATCAACGGGAACATTCGGTTTCCTCCATCTTTCCGAGAGACTTGAGGGCGTTTTCGGACGCCCAGCAGGCGATGCGGCGTTCCTCACCCTTCACATCCGTGAGTTCGGGGACTTCGCGCGAGCAACGGTCGGTTGCGAGCGGGCAGCGGTTCGCAAAGACGCAGCCTTCGGGACGGTCGATCGGGCTCGGCATCGCGCCCTTCGGATAAAAGCGCACGACGGACGCGTCCGCCCCCGGGGTCGAAGCGAGCAAGAGCCTCGTGTAGGGGTGGAGCGGCCGGTGAAAGACGTCGTCCGTCTTTCCCGTCTCGACGATGCGCCCGAGGTACATGACGGTTACGCGGTCGCAGAGATAGCGCACGACGTTGAGGTTGTGCGACACGAAGAGCATCGACATGCGGGTCGCGCGCTTCAGACGCAAAAGGAGTTCCAGGACCTGCGCCTGAATCGAGACGTCCAAGGACGCCACGGGTTCGTCGCAGGCGAGAAGCGCCGGACGAAGCGCCACGGCACGCGCGATGGCGGCGCGCTGGAGCTGTCCGCCCGACATCGTGGCGGGGAGACGCGTCATATGGTGTTCCGGCATCCCGACCGCCTTCAGAACCTTCGCCGCTTCCTTCAGAGCGTCTTCCTTCGAGAGACCGCGGTGAACGACGAGGGGTTCGGCGACCTGATTGATGACGGGCATGCGCGAGTCAAAGCACCCGTAGGGGTCCTGATAGATCATCTGAAGCGCGGGGCGCTGCTTGCGCCACTCGGGCGTGCGCGGTTCCGGAAGCTCCTCGTCCTTGAAGCGGACCGACCCTTCGGTCGGGCGCTGATGACCGAGAACGAGGCGGGCGAGCGTGGACTTCCCGCAGCCCGATTCGCCCACGAGGCCCATGACTTCGCCCGCACGGATCTGGAGGTCGATGTCCTCCAAAACGTTCCAGGGCGTGAGGCGTCCGAAGAAGCCCTTTCGCGCGTAGTAGCAGTGGCGCTTCACGCGCACGTCCGAAATCACGGCGAAGTCCGTTTCCTGCGCGTCCCCGAAGGCGGCGTCGGAGAATTCCTCTTCGGGCTTCCTCTCGGCTTCGTGCGCGAGCGTGCAGCGGGACTGCCAGTGATCGTCGTCGAGCTTTTTCATCGCGTCGAACACGGTGCGGCAGCGATCCGTCGCGCGGGCGCAGCGGCTCGCAAAGGGGCAGCCCTTTCCCAACTTGTCGGGCGGCGGAATTTCGCCCGGAATCGGCGTCAGCGATCCGCGCGTCGACGTCATGTCGGGCATGGCGTTCAAAAGCCCTTCCGTGTAGGGGTGCGCCGGATTCGGAATGACCTTGCCGACCGGACCCTCTTCGAGGATGTTTCCCGCGTACATGACGGAGACGTCGTCGGCGACGTCGTGCGCGAGGTGAAGGTCGTGCGTGACGAGAAGCATCGACATCCCGCGCGCAAGCACGAGTTCGCGAAGTTCGGTCAAAAGTTCGCGCTGCACCACGACGTCCAAGGCGGTCGTCGGTTCGTCCGCAAGAAGGAGTTTGGGCGAGCCCACGAGGGCGAGCGCGATCATGATGCGCTGGCGCATGCCGCCCGAGAGCTGATGGGCGTAAGCGTCCATGCGCTTTTCAGGGGCCGTGATCCCGACCGTTTTGAGGTACGAGAGCGCGATGTCGCGCAGGTCCGCCTCGTGCGGCGTGCGGCCGGTGCGGTAGTCGGGGTGGCGGAAGCGGATGGTTTCGACGAGCTGTTCGCCGATCGTGCGCATGGGGTTCAGAGCGCTCATGGCGTCCTGCACGACCATGCCGATTTCGGCGCCGCGGATCGCGCGGTATTCCTTTTCGGTGAGGCCCACGAGTTCGCGGTTTTCAAAGCGGATGCTTCCCGTCGTGCGGCTTTTGCGGCCGGCGAGACCCAGGATCGAGCGCGCGAGGACGCTCTTGCCCGAGCCCGACTCGCCGATCAGAGCGTGAATGACGCCCGGGCGCACGTCCAAATCGACGCCGTGGAGCACTTCCACGGCCCCGAAGGAGACGCGCAGATCCCGAACACGCAAAAGGGACGACGGCGTGGCTTCGTTTGGGGTCATAAGGGTTTGGCGTATGGCAATAAGGGCCCGGCGGGCGCTCGCGCGCCCGGAGAGTGTCGGATTTACTTGAAGGAGAGGTTGTCGGCCGAGAGGTCGAGCGAGCCCTGCGTGCCCGGCGTCCAGTTCACGTTCTTCTGCTTCGCGTAGATCATCGGAAGCTGATAGAGCGGGCAGGCGTAGGGATCGTCCGCGAAGATCGCGAGCATCGTTTCCCAGGCCTTCTTGCGTTCGGCCGGATCCACCGAGTTTTCGAGGATCTTCCCCTGTTCGCAGAACTTCGCGTAGGAAGGCGTGCTTTCACCGAAGAAGCCCATCGAAACCCAGGAGCTGCCCGGCTTCATGCGGCGCCAGAGCTGTGCGGCCGGATCCGGGAAGTAGGCCGAGAAGCTCGCGTTGTTGATCATGCGGTCCTTCCCGGCGGCTTCGACCTGCGTCCAGTTTTCCTTCACTTCGATCTTGACGTTGAGCCCCACGGCCTTCAACATGCCGGCGATCGCCTGCGAAACCGTCATTTCCTGCGTGTAGTAGCCCACCTGGATGCGCCAGACGATGGGTTCGCCCTTGTAGCCCGAGGCCTTGATGAGTTCCTTGGCCTTCGCGGGGTCGTAGAGCTTCTTGTCGGCGTCGGCGAGGTAGAGGTCGCCGAAGGTCTTCGACTGGAAGCTGTTGGCGGTGACCGTCTGGTTCGAGAAGAGCGCCTGAACGAGGAGGTCGCGGTCGATCGCGTGGAGGATCGCCTGGCGGAGTTCCTTCTTCTGCATGACGGGGTTCGAGAGGACGTCGAAGACGAGGCCGTAGACGTTGTCGACGGGGCCCCCGACGACGTCGATCTTCGTTTCCTTCTGAAGCGTCTTCACCTGGTCCGGCGGGACTTCGGTGATGAGGTCGAATTCGCCCGAGCGCAGACCCGCGACGCGGGCGGAGAGTTCCGGAACTTCCACGAAGACCACGTTGTCGGCCGGCGCCTTCTTGCCCCAGTAGTTGTCAAAGCGGGTGAGTTCGATGCGGTTGCCCGTGCGGAATTCGACGATCTTGTAGGGGCCCGTGCCGACGGGCTTCTTGATCCAGTTGTCCCAGCCGCCAGCGGCTTCGTAGGATTCCTTCGAGACGATTTCGGACATGCGAGCCGAGAAGCGGCGTTCGATCAGCGGGGCGGCGGCCTTCATCGTGACCTGCACGGTGTAGTCGTCGATCTTCTTGATTTCCTTGATGCCGCCGAGAAATTCCCAGGCATGCGCACGGCCCGGGGCCTTTTCGCCCGAGAAGCGTTCGGGACCGAAGGAGAAGATCACGTCGTCGGCGTTGAAGGGTGTGCCGTCATGGAAGACGACGCCCTGACGAAGCTTGAATTCCACCGTTTCGGGGGAGATGCGCTTCCAGGATTCCGCAAGACCGGCGGAGAGAGCGCCCGTCTTCTGGTCGGCGTGCACGAGCGTTTCGTAGATCGAATAAACGACGCGGTCCGTGGAATTGGAATTGAAGCCCTGCGGTTCGACCGTGGGGGGAAGCTGCGGCATGGCGATCACCATGCGTTCGGCCGAAGCGAAGGCCGTGGCGCCGCAGACGGCGAGGAGCGTGGCGGCGACGATTTTCTTCATCTGCATGAGGGTTCTCCGAGAAGATGGCTTCGGAGAAGGTCACACAACGCCCTCGTCCGAATGTCCGTTTTTCAGTTGCCGCCCATTATTTCGAACGGGTTTGACAATCCCGTGACGACTTCATGACATTTCGATGAACGTACGGACAGGATGGAAAAACGCAGAATTCCTCGGATTCAACCACCCCGTCTCTCCGCTCTTTTTCTGCAGCAGAACTTCTTTCAAATGTCGCAATTTCTCCCTGACATGCTTTGCATGTATCCTTCCCCGGACCAGCACCTTTATGAAATTTTGATGAAAGACCCCGCCTCGGCGCATCTCCTCCCCAAGGACGCGAAGGTTTCTTCTCAAGAGCTTCCTTTTTCTTCCAAGACATTTAGAATCATGCACAAACTTGGAAGAAAAGAGGAAAACATGACGTCCCTTCCGCCTTGTCCTTCTGCCGTCGCGACCTTTCTCACGGACCCCGACGCTGCCGCGAAGGAAATCACGGCGCTCGCCAATACGCTCGGCGGCGTTCTCTACATCGGCGTAGACCGCTCGGGCACCGTCACGGGCGTTGACGACCCCCGTCGACTCGAAGCGCAGCTTCTTGAGCGCCTTCGGGCGATCTTCCCGCCCGTTCTCCCTCTCCTCTCCTTTGGACGCCTTCGGGTTGACGGGAAGACCGTATTGACGCTCCATGTTGCTTCGGGCCCTCACAAGCCCTACTTTACCGACCCCGGGAACATTCGAACCGCCTTCGTGCGCACCGGGGCACATACGCTACCCGCCACCGACGCGCAGATCAGCCGCTTTCTCGAAGAGGCTTCTCCCATTTCCTGGGAGGAGCGCACCGCTGAGGAGCAGACGCTCACGTTTTCCGACTGCTGCGCCTGCGCGGGCGAGCGGGGGCTCTTCTTGAATCCGTGTGAGGACGTGCGTTTCCGGCTCAAGGATTTGCGAAGCGGCTGCTTCACCTGTCTCGCCCTCCTTCTCTCCGATCAAAATCCCTTTCAAATCAAGGTTTCGATCTTTCGGGACAACGAGAAATCCGTCCTCAAGCGGACAAAGACCTTCACGGGTTCGATCCTCCTCTCTCTGCGCGACGCTTACCGGTTTCTGCAGGACGAGTGCCTTCTTCTCATGGAAAAACCCTTGGACGGCAGGCTCGAGCGCACGGACTACTACGCAGTGCCGCCTGCGGCTCTGCTCGAAGCGCTCGTCGCCCTCGTCGTACACCGCGACTACCAAACGACGAAGCCCTTTGTGATTCACGTCACGCCTTCGGAGGCGCTGTTCTTCGCGGCAGGCGGTCCGGGCGAGTGGACGGATGAGATGTTGCGCTTGCGAATCGCGCCCGAATGCCGCAATCCCCGGCTCCTGGCCTTTCTTCAGACCCTGCGTCTTGCGGACGAGACGGGCTTCGCCCTTCATCCCGTTGCCGAAGTCTATTCCGACGAGCCGCTCTCAAGGCGACTCCTGCTCTTTCCAACGAACTTCGCTCTGTCGCTTCCAAGGCGAACGCTCTCAGAGCTTCGGGGAGAGGCAAAATCTCCGTCTCTCAGAAGCGCGGTCCGTAGCGTGGACGAGCGAATCCGCGCCCTGCTTCGCACCAATGGAAAAGCCTCCCGAAGCGACGTAGAGGAGGCGCTTGGACTTCCTCGTTCCTCGGCGAACTACCACCTTCGCAAGCTTCTTGACGCCGGCCGCATCAGGAAGATCGGCGCCGGCAAGACGTCGCTCTACATGTTCGAGGAGTAGCGAAATTACGGTCAGAAAAAAAATCCTCCGCCCGGGTGTGATGTGGTCCCCAATTCTTTGTCTAAGAATTGGGGACCACATCAGTGAGAAACGGAGGATTCCAGAAGGTTTGACGTCTCCGTTGCCTCTCGTAGCAAGGCGGCAGAAAGTGTTGAGGTCACTTTATCAGCAAAGCTGCGAAAGAAAGCCACAGCACAGAATCCTTGCGGAAATGCGATTGTCAAACTCACGGGTTCTTCGCAGTCTTCTTCGAATCCTTAATAGACTTGCCGATCTGGAACAAAACGAGCTCAATTGCACGAACCGTCGTCACTTCCATGTTCGTTTGATTTCCAAATTCTTTACGACAAGCGTCTTCAAAATCTTTACGAATTCGTTCGAACTCTTCACTGTCATGATTCAAAATTTCCTTGGTAAAGCAGTGAAAAGCCTTCACATATGCAAAATACTCATCCACCGTCTTCACTTCACCAACCACTGCTGCGATGTTTGAATCATAAATCGGGAAGAATTTCGGATTGATGAAATGCAGGAGTTTTGACATACCAACGATCGAGCCGTTTGTCACTTTTTTCAGCAAGAAAAGAGACTTTTCTTCTTTTCCCTTCTCACTCGCACAACCGTCTTTGCCGAGCATTTCATCGAAGTGTTTTTCAGACCACTTCTGCACTTCAGAAAGTTTCGCTCTCAACTCAACAAAATCTTCCTGACTGAGGGGCTTACCCTCATTAAAACACAAAGCTCTGGGCATCCAACCATAGATCAGATAGACACCCAATATCAATTTATCAAATGTAATATTCTCAACTTCAGAAAAATATTTCACAAAGAACGGATACGACAGCAAATACGATCGAGTCAACCTTTGTCGACCATCCAACATTTTTCCAAGATAGTCTTTCATATCCTGCAAAAAGTCACCTTTTGTTATCTTTCGCACCTCTGCTTTCAGCAAACCAGCCTCGAAATCATACACTTTACACATCATCTTCATACCACACAATCAGATCAAACCAAAGAAAACATATATACCCAACACAATTCTACTTTTTGTTTGGAATTTCCCCTCTCCAGTAAAACACATGCAGAAAATCCTCCGTCCGGTGAGGAACGGAGGATTCTCAAAGTTTTGAAGCCTCCGCCGACCTTCCGAAAGGACGGCGGGAAGCGTTCAGGCCCTCTTGGGATTAGAAGGCGTAGGTGGCGTTGACCTTGACGCCCGCATTGCTGCGGTCGTCCGTACCGAAGCCATACTTGGCGGCAACGCCGAAAGTGAAGTCACCATATTCGGCGGAGATGCCGAGCGTCGTGTTGTACGTATTGTTCAACACGTCGAGCGTGTCGCCGTTCAGCGGATGAACTTCCGTGTCGCCGATCTGCGGAACAACCGTGAAGTCCAACGTCGGGACAAACTTCATGCCAGCAGCTTCGAACTTGCCGTTGAAGGCAACGCCGATCGGCATTTCGAGAACGTCGAGCGATTCGCCGTCCATTTCACGATAGTCGTCCACGTCGATCTGGGCATAACGGATGCCGGCGTGCGGAACGATTTCAAAGGCGTTCGATTCGTAAGCCTTCCAGTCGGCACGGAGACCAACCGAGATGACGGACGAGTCGATCGATTCGGCGACGGAAGCACCGGCAACCGAGCCCTTGATGTCGTTGTCAAGCGACAGATAGGTGATGTCGGCCGAAACGATCATCTTTTCCGTGATGTCCTTCGAAGCGTAAATCGAAAGGCCCCAGAAGTCGGCGTCGTTGCCGTAGTCGCCCACGAAGTCGCCCTTGGCGTCGACATCGGACGTACCGATCGTCAGCGCGGCACCAATCTTGCCGCCGCAGGCAGCAGCTTCGTAGCCGTAGCCGTTGCCATACATGTCGCCCGCTTCGTTGGCCGAGTAGAAGACGTCGGCCCAAACACCGTTCGTCTTGCCGGCCGTACGGTCGATGTTGTGCGCACCGATCGTGTTCCAGACCTGTTCGGCCGCGTCATAAGCGGCATTGTAGGTACCGGCCACGGCGGGGAGAGCCATGTATTCGTCGAGGGCATCTTCACCAACGGCGGAGAGCTTCTTCGTCGTTTCGTCGAAATAAGCCGTGCCGATCGCGTTGACGACGCCGAGCGATTCGGAACCCGTCGTCAGAACCGATTCGGCGAAGGCGTTGAGGTCTTCGTCACCGGTGGCGTTCTGATCGAATACGACGTTCAGATTGACATTCGTCGTATTGTCTTCACCTTGAACCTGCTCCACTTTGTAGTTCAACCAGGCGTTGACGTCGTTCTTGGCGAGGACTGCCTGGAGTCGCTGACCGTCTTCCGTGGTAGTTCCGTTTTCAACGAGCTTGACGGAACCGATGCGGTCGGCACCACGGAGGAGAACCGTGCTGTCGGAATTGACGATCAATTGTTCGGCATCAAAAACAGCCTGGTCGGCAGAGAAGGAGCCGAAGTCGATCACAACAACAGCATTGCTGCCGAACGAAATCGAACCGGCGGGTTTGTCATCTTCGTTAATATTTCCAACAAAAAGCTTGGCATCCGTAGCATCGCGGTCCACGGCGATCGTATTGTCAACGTAAAGACCCACGTTCTTCGTCGCGTCGTACTTGTCGCCGGCAACCGCCATCAGGAGGTTGCGACCGTCGGCATTCGTCGTGCCGATAGCATCGACAATGTTTTCAGTGCGACCGCCCACTCGAACGGTGTCAGCAATCTGAGCCTGGAGGGGCTTATCATCCCCTTCAGCCAAGGTCGTAACCCCTTCGGAAGTAGCAGGAAGACGGTCACCGATAACGAGCGTGGCACCTTCTTCAAGATTCGTTTCAATCTCGAGACGATGAACGTCAAGCGTAGCGGCCTGAGAGACGGCAAACGTACCGGTACCCGAGAGCTTATCGAGCGTCAAGCTACCGTGTTCGTCGATACCACCATTCTCCACGACAACGTTCGTAGCCACGAACTGACCGGCCACGGAGAGATCCTTTACAGTCAGCGTCTTGGCATTCACCACACCCGTGGAGGTTTCGTCCCAACCGAGCGTGACTTCACCGTTGGCCGTGATGGATTCAACCTCATTCACACCCGTGACGATGTTACCGCCCAGACCGGCGAAGACGAATTCCGTACCGTTTTCACCCGTAATCTGACCCTCAATGACCACAGACGTCGTATTGGCATCGACCTTAAGAGCACCAACAGCGACATCCTTATCAGCCAAAAGCGTGACCGTGCCTTCCGTCGATTCGCCAGCATTCACTTCCGAATTAAGACCGTTGTAGCCAAGATCAGTGTCAAACGCAACCGGCCCTTCGAGAGTAACCCCCGTGAAGACGATAGCCGGAGCACCCTTCCAAGCAAGACCACTAAGGAAGGTCTGAAGTTTATCTTGGGACGTCGAGAAAGTGTTGGTAATCAACAAGCCCGAATCGGCACCAAAGCCGATCAACTTGGCCTGGTCGGAAACAACGTAGCTTTCGCCATTCTTCGTAAAGATTTGACCACCGTCAGCGATCATTTCACCGGTGACCGTCAGCGCACCAGCCTTGAGAGCAAGGCTAGCGTCTTCACCAAGAACGAGATCGCCCGCAACGGTCATGCCCTTGCCTTCGGCAAAATCGCCATTGGCAGTGAGCACGCCATTCACCGTAAGGGTGGCATCACCGCCAACCGTGAGAGAACCCTTGCTGAGAACACCCTTCTTGGTGAGGAGCGTCAAATCGCCGACCGTGAGCGTACCACCCTTAACATTCGTCGTCCCTTCGCGGCCGACGGTAAGAGTGTCGTAGGAATAATCACCCGATTCGATCGTGAAGCTACTCACGTCGGAAGCGGTACCCACCTTCAGATTGCCCGTAAAGTTCTGACCGCCCACCTGCAGAGCACCGCCGGCGAGCGTCCAATCGCCGCCCTTGATCAGAAGCTGGTTGTGCGGCTTGTTTTCAAGATCCTTGGAATCGCCGCCAGAATTGAGCTTCCTGATGTTGAAGATGCCGTCCTTTTCGACGACGACCTTGCCGAACTTGGTGTCTTCACCCCAGATCGAGGCGTTCAGACGGCCGTCCGTGACGTTGGCGACGGCGACCTTCGAGCCGTTCTTGTCCGTGAGCGTCACTTCGGCGCCCTTGACGACGTTGAGTTCGAGGTCGTCGGATTCGCTGCGGAGGTTGAGCGTTCCGTTGAAGCCGTTGGCGTTGATGACCGTGCCGGTGATGCCGGAGGCGACGTGGACTTCGCCGTTCACGGCGGAGCCGGCTTCAAAGTTCAACTTCGTATTGTTGGCCTTGTCTTTGACTTCAATCGCCGTTGCGCCTTTCGCCGCGTCGATGGTGCCTTCATTCGTGAAGGTATTGCCTTCCGTATTGATCAACACGCCGTGACCGAAGCGCAGCTCTCCGCCGTCGCCTTTCTCGGTAGGCGTGCCGACGCTGATGAGGCCGGCATTGACGGCCGTCGAACCCGAGGCACCGCCGAGTTCCATCCCGGCCCCGGTTTCTTCAACGTAAATCTTTCCGTTGACGTTGTTGACGATCTTGGATGCCGTTTCCCCGGTACCCACGGTCATGCCGTAGGCATTCTTCGCCACGATCACGCCCTCATTGACGGCGGTAGCGCCGTTGCCGGCCCAAATACCTTTGTTCTGATACGAAACACCGTCCTTGCCGGACGTGACGTAAATCGTGCCCGCGTTCGTCAGATTGCCGTCGGCACCCGATACGGCAAGACCGGTGGCCTGAGCGGCTTTGCTATCACCGGACACCCAAAGCTTTCCTTCGAAAGTCTCCTTGCCATTCGTCGAAAGGAAAGTGCCAGCCGCAGTCTGCTCGCCTTTGGGCGCCCAGACGAATTTGTTTTCAGGCTTGACGGTATCCCACGTAGCATCGGTCACGGATTCAAGACCTTCGGGAGCATCCTTCCACTGCGTATCAGCAGCCACAGCGCCGCCCGCAACCAACGCAGCGACAGCCGCGGCGATGACGGTCTTCGTGCCCTTAACCTGGACGCAGGACGTGACCTCATTCACGACCATCAGCGCACCGCGGGCCTTGTTGAAGACAACCTTGAAACTCTTGTTCATCGAATTTTCTCCAAAAAAAGACAACGTTGCTTTTTCTTGTAAGAGCGTAAAACTCCATAATCCCGTCCTTGAGAACGGAATCAACGCCATCCTAACAATGACCGCAACCATATAAAAGAAGTCATCGGGGGGG
>ERZ773114.3559-NODE-3559-length-12628-cov-2.976617_pt1 | contig 12628 bp, 10 predicted proteins | sample MGYA00580564_ERZ773114 | MGnify/ENA primary metagenome ERZ773114 (study PRJEB29015, sample SAMEA2737836) | human gut metagenome | biome: human gut; feature: human-associated habitat; material: faeces | place: China | collected 2012 ...
TTCTTTTTATCTTCCTCAAACGCATTTGCCGTCATGGCAATGATCGGAATATTGGCTTTTTTATTGTTGTCAAGTGTGCGGATTTCTCTTGTTGCCATATAACCATCCATCTTCGGCATCTGAATATCCATCAGGATCGCATCATATCTGGATTCTTCTGCAGATCCCATTCTTTCCACAGCATCTGTTCCGTCTTCTACGGAATCCACAATAAGCCCTGCTTCCTCCATGATTGCAGCTGCGATCTCTCGGTTCAGTTCATTGTCCTCAACTAAAAGCACTCTTTTTCCGGCATGATTATAATGTTTCTTTTCAACTGCTGCATCTTTTTCCGTCCCGACTGCCTGCTGCGTCAGTGCTGCTCTGAGTTCGGACATAAACAGCGGTTTGGATACAAACGCAGTAACTCCTGCTTCTTTTGCTTCCTCCGCAATATCCGCCCAGTCATACGCAGTAAGAATGATGATCGGTGTGTCATTTCCGATCACTTTTCGTATCCTTCTGACTGTTTCGATACCATTCATATCCGGCATTTGCCAGTCGATAATATATGTTTTGAATTCTTTTTTTATCTCGCAGGCTTCTTTTGCACGCAGTACAGCTTCTTTACCGGAAGTAGTCCAGTCTGCCAGCATTTCTATATCACGCAGCATCTTGCAGACACTCATACAGGTATTGGCATCGTCATCCACAACCAGTGCTCTGGCTCCCTGCAGTTCCGGAACCGATTTGTATTTTACCGTTTCGCCGGTAATCTTACATTCGATAGAAACAATAAACTCAGAACCTTTTCCGACTTCACTGTTTACCGTGATGGTTCCTCCCATCATATTGACAATGTTTTTGGAGATTGCCATTCCAAGACCGGTTCCCTGGATCCCGCTCTTTGTAACTGTCTGTTCTCTCGCAAATGCATCAAAGATATGCTCCTGAAATTCTTCTGACATCCCTATGCCATTGTCTTTCACACTGAACGAATAACTTGCATATCCTTCTTTGCTGCATGGATTTTCACTGACCCGGATATTGATCATACCGCCGACTGACGTAAATTTTACTGCATTTCCAACGATGTTGAGAAGCACCTGATTCAGCCGAAGCTTATCAATGACAACATCCTCATGTACCACATTCTGCGTGTCTATATATAACTCCTGCTGTTTTGCCGCAATACTACCCTGAATAATAACCCTCAGATCATGGAAGACATCCGGAAGATGCACTTTGACTTCTTCCAGTTTGACATTACCGCTCTCGATCCGGCTCATATCCAGCACATCATTGATCAGACTTAAGAGATGACGGCTCGATATACTTATTTTCTTCAGATACTCCATCACCAGATCTTTATTATCAATATGCGTTGTTGCCAGAGCTGTAAATCCGATCACAGCATTCATTGGCGTGCGGATATCATGTGAAATACTGTTCAGGAAATTTGTCTTCGCTTTGTTGGCATGTTCTGCTGCTGCCAGTGCATTTCTCAGCTCTCTCTCCTGCTCCAGTTCTTTCTCTTTTTCTTTCGTGATATCCCGGTTTGCCAGCAACACTGCCCTGATATTCCCGTCACTGTCAAAACGCTGCGGTACGATCACGGAAAGAAGCCATGTGCCCTTTTCCATCTGGCTTGTATAAGTCAGTGACTGCTGTCCCTTCAGCCGCTGTGCCACGGTGTCCATGTCAATAAATTCCAGAAAACCTTCCCGATACTCAGATGTCAGCATCTCATTTATATGATTTTGCTGAATCTTTTTGGATAAGATCTGATCTCCGGAAAGCATAGAAGTATCCCCGGAAGTCTTTATCATCTCTACTTTATCCTTTTCCAGATCAAACAGGACGATAGATGCGTATGCTGTACCGAGTGCATTGATGATCCTCATACGTTTCTGACTCTGTTTCAGCGTAACCTTTTCCAGATTACTCTTGATCAGCAAAAACAGCAGATATACAAGAATTGCCACAGCCGTGTACAATCCACAGACAACCGTCCGTGCCATAAATATCTGTGATGCCGGAAAGAATATATAGATCGCATATTCTTTCATTTTATCTTTATGGCCGTACCAGATCTTATGATCTAGTTTTATGCGGATGATCCCGCTTTCATTTCCTTCCAGGCTGCTGTTGTAATATTTCTGCATTTCCTGCATGGTCTTTCCAAGCAGTGTTTCCTGATTGGTACTGACAACCGTATCATCGAGGCATACCATGATCACACCATGCATATTGACCAGAAAATCTGAAAAAACAGATTCCAGTGTCATATCATCCAGTGTATTGCTGTTTTTTTCTGCATAGGCGATCACCAGACCTTCGGCATCCTGACGCGGCACAACTGCAAGATCATACTCCTCACGGTTCACCGTAATGCGTTCTGTGTAGGTTGCTTCCGGATGTTCCAGAACTTCTTTTACATAACCTTTGCCGATAATTTCGTTCCACAGATTTTCCGAATCCAGATTCTGCTGTCCCTGAAGCACTACATTCAGATTTTTATCAGATACAAAGACACCGCTCAGTCTCTGTTCCGTAATGTATTCATCCAGATCCTGCTGTCCGTATTTATTAATTTTACTCAGATTTGTGCCCAGTTCCTTTGTTTTATCCAACAGCCGCTCCAGACTTTTTACCCTGTCATTTGCCGTATAATTATCATAATCCTGCAGTTTATTTTTGGCAACTAAAGTTGTCTTATCCAGTGTCTCACTCAGCTCTCTTCGGTCTAATCCCGTAAAGATTCCCCATACGATCATCCCGACCAGAATCAACACGATCAAAAGGATTCCGGATATTCCCGGGCGTTTTTTACTTTTCATCGGAACCTCCTCTTATCACAACTTTCTCCGCATCAAGTCCATATTTTTCTGCAATACTGCCAATCGTACCATCTTCACTCATTTCTTTTATCAGCCCGTTTATCTTCTGGGTAAGCTCCTCATGCGTCCCCTTTTGAAATGCAATGCCTATTTTTGAAATATAAGGACTTTCATCCAATAATCGATATTTGCCCTTTCCATTTATAATAAGTTCATTCAGCAAAGCTTCATGTCCTGCAATCGCATCGACATATCCTTTGCGAAGTGCTGCAAACATATCTTCCGTTGTCGCAAAGCAGTTCACCTGCTTTACTTCCGGCAATGCAGAGTCGATCGTATGAAAAAAGAGTTCAGCTGCTCTTGTCGTATCCTGTACTCCAACATTCTTCCCTAGAAGATCATCGAATGTCTGAATATCACTGTCAGAAGCAACTGCGATCACCTGACGGCTGTACAGATAAGGTCCCGCCCACTGATAATCGTTTTCCCGGTCATTCATAGAATAGCAGCTCCAGATACAATCTATCGTACCGTCCGCAAGGCAGGTGTGTTTTTCACTCCACGTAATAAACTTAAAATCTGGTTCATACCCAAGTTCATGAAATACTTTCGATGCGATCTCAATGTCAACGCCGGTATAATTTCCGTCCATGTCAAGATAGGAATACGGCTCAAATTTATCAATGCCCACTGTTATCTTCTGCAGACTGCCATCCGACTCCTGCTCCTTCTGGTTACTGCAGCCGCATACGATGCTTATCACAAAGACGAAAACTCCAAGTAAAATCAGATTTTGCTGACGGCTGTGCAAAAATTTCCGATATTTTCGATTTCTGGCTGTTCTTTTTTCAAAATGCATGTAGTTACTCCCTTTTATCTGCACGGTTATATGATTTTTCCTGTAAAACTGTAATATTCCTATTATATAATATCTCCTTGATACGGTCAATTTAAAATCCTCTGTTTTTCTGATAAAAGGAAAAGGAATACTTTTGTTAGTTTTATCTAACTTCCTTTTGAAAAAAACCGCATGAAAACGAAATTCGTATCACACGGTTTCAACAAATATTTCTGACATTACCCAATCACACTTACACCAAATGGCATAATTCTGGTATATCCCCTACATGCTCTGCAAGATAATCTGCTCCGTCCAATTCTCCCTGATCACCATATCCATACAGACATCCGGCAAACAGACTGCCACAGGATCTGGCACATTCCAGATCCTGTTTTCTGTCTCCGATCACCAGATAAGGGCCTGGATATTCCCGGATAATATCCTGCACAATCTCCGTTTTTGGACGAAATCCATAGGATTCGCAGTCATAAAATCGCTCGAACCATCGTTTCATACCAAATTCTTCCCAGTGTGCCTTTCGATATGCCGTTTTACAGTTACTCAGGACTACAAGATAATATCCCTGATTTTTCAGCGTCGTAAGCATCTTTTCTGCTCCCGGATACCACACGGCCTTATGTTTTCTGACCTGTTCGATCATCCGCTCGCCCACCATTTTGCTTGCCTGATCTTTATATTTCTGATCCAGTTCCGGCATAAAAGTGTCCCACATTTCTTTGCTGTTCAGTCCAAGCCATCCGGCAATCCTTGAAGATGCTATCTTTTGTTCTTCTGCGACTTTCTGTTCTGTCAGCCACTGATAAGTTTCTCGAAATGCCGGTTCATAAATTCCAAGTGTCTGGTGAATCGTCCCGTCATAATCAAATATGATCGTTTTTATCATCCTTTATTTCCTCATTCTTAAAGCTGTTTCATCAGATTGACCATCTCAATCGCAGACAATGCACAGTCATATCCTTTATTTCCTGCCTTGCTTCCGGCACGTGCAATAGCCTGCTCAATATTCTCAGTTGTGATTACTCCGAATAATACCGGAACTCCGGATGCAAGTCCAACCTGTGCGATTCCTTTGGCAGCTTCGCTGCACACCAGATCATAGTGTGATGTATCGCCGCGGATGATTGCTCCCACGCAGATCACTGCATCATACTTTCCGGACTGTGCCATCTTCTGTGCAGTCAGCGGAATCTCAAATGCTCCCGGTACCCATGCAGCCGTAATGTTCTCTTCTTCTACCCCATGTCTTACCAGCCCGTCGACGGCTCCGCCCAATAACTTATTCACAATGATCTCATTGAATCTGGCCGCCACGATTCCGACTTTCATTCCCTCAGGTGCTACTACTTTTCCTTCTACTAAATTGATCTGTCTCATGATTTCTTCCTCCTGTTATTCATTAAATCTTTTTATAATTCTATTTCTTTGAAAATGTGTCCCATCTTTTCCTGTTTTGTCTTCATATATTTCAGATCATACTTCTGCGGTGGAATCTCCAGCGGTACTCTTTCATTGATCTTCAGTCCAAACCCACCAAGTCCATAGACTTTGTCCGGATTATTGGTCAGAAGTCTCAATGACTTCACTCCGAGATCCGATAATATCTGCGCTCCGATCCAGTACTCTCTGAGATCCGGTGCAAATCCCAACTTTACATTAGCCTCTACCGTATCATATCCCTGCTCCTGCAGTGCATATGCTTTGATCTTATTGAGCAGCCCGATTCCTCTGCCTTCCTGTCTCATATAAAGAAGAATCCCTCTGCCTTCCTTGGCAATCATTTGCAGGGCACGTTCCAGCTGTTCTCCACAGTCACAGCGGCAGGAACCAAACACATCCCCGGTCAGGCACTCCGAATGCACGCGGCAGAGTACATCTTTCCCATCTCCGATATCGCCCTTGACGAGTGCCACATGGTGTTCTCCATTTAAGAGATTCAGGTAGCCATACGCGCGGAATTCGCCGTATTTCGTCGGCATCCGCGTCTCTGCCACACACTCGACCAGCTTTTCATGTCTCTTGCGGTACTCCTGCAGCTGTTTAATGGAAATCATCGCCAGACCCCATTGTTCTGCCATCGCAAATAATTCTTCCGACCGCATCATCGTTCCATCCTCGCGCATGATCTCGCAGCACAGACCGCATTCCGGCAGCCCTGCAAGCCGCATCAGGTCTACCGTCGCCTCTGTGTGACCGTTGCGCTCCAGAATGCCGTTTTTCTTCGCCATCAGCGGAAACATATGTCCCGGACGGCGGAAATCCTCCGGCTTTGTGTCCGGATCCACGCACGCGCGCGCCGTAATACCGCGCTCCTCGGCAGAAATACCGGTGGTCGTCGTTTTATGGTCGATCGATACGGTAAACGCCGTCTCATGGTTATCCGTGTTATCCATCACCATCTGTGGGAATTGCAGCTTCCGGCAGATTTCTGCGCTCATCGGCATACAGATTAAGCCCTTCGCATGCGTCGCCATGAAATTGACATTTTCTGTCGTGGCAAAACTTGCCGCGCAGATAAGATCGCCTTCGTTTTCGCGATCCTCGTCATCCGTAACCAGGATTAAATGTCCCTGTTTCAGCTCGTCCAGAGCCTTTTCAACTGTATCAAACTGCTTCATTGTTCTCCTCCTCTATTAAAATCCATATCGCTGCAGAAATTCTCTTGTCATGCCCTTTCCTGCCTTATCCTCTTCTTCTACTCCCATCAGCTTCGCCACATACTTTCCAATGCAGTCATTTTCCAGATTGACGATATCGCCTGCCCTCTTAAACGCAAGCGCTGTCTCCTGCAGTGTATGCGGGATGATGGAAACGGAAAATGATACGTGATCCACCCGTGCGACCGTCAGGCTGATTCCGTCGATCGCGATCGATCCTTTTTCCACAATCAGCCGCAGAATCGGTTCTGGGACCTGAATCGTATACCAGACGGCATTTCCGTCCCGGCGCACATCCCGGATGGTTCCAGTTCCATCGATGTGACCGGAGACGATATGTCCGCCAAACCGTCCGCCCGCCAGCATCGCCCGCTCCAGATTGACCGGGCTTTTGACACCCAGCGCCCCCAGGGACGAACGGTTCAGCGTCTCATGCATTACATCCGCACAGAAATAATCTCTCCCAAATGACGTGACCGTCAGACACACACCGTTGACCGCAATGCTGTCGCCCAGATGAACATCCGAGAGCACCTTGGACGCAGCAACCGTCAGCCGTGCCGAGACTGCCTGGCGCTCAATCGCACGGATCCTTCCCACTTCCTCTATGATTCCTGTGAACATCTTTTCTCCTTTTCAAATCAGCGATTTTTTCCCGTTATAACACCGCCTCATGCATCTTGACCGGACACCTCATATTCCAGCAGCAGATCCTCTCCCAGCCACACTGCCTCCGGCTTTTTAAGAAGAAATGCCTCCGGCGGCGCATCCACACCGGTTCCCCTCACCGGGGTCGGGGCGCCTGCCCCTCCGAAAATCTTCGGTGCAATGTAGGCCTGCACCCGGTTCACAAGCCCTGCCTTTAAAAACGACCATGCCAGCGTCCCGCCGCTCTCGACCATCACGCTGTCCACTTTTTCCTCGCCCAGCCGCTGCATCATCGCCTGCAAATCCAGTTCTCCCTCTTTTGCCGGGACACTTAAAACACGACAGCCGGCGTCCTCATATGCTTTCTTTCTTCCGGCATCCGATACCGCCGTCACAATCCAGGTCGGTGTCTCCCGCGCGGTCTGTACCACGGTCGATGAAAGCGGCGTCCGAAGCTTCGTATCTGCAATCACCCGGATCGGATTTTTCCCTCCCGGAATCCGGCAGGTCAGCTGCGGATTGTCCGCCAGCACCGTCGAAACGCCAGTCAGAATCGCCATATAACGCCCGCGGTCCTCATGCACCCGCTTCCGCGCCGCCTCGCCCGTGATCCACTGGGATTTACCCAACACCGTCGCTGTCTTTCCGTCGAGTGTCATCGCGTATTTCAGCACCGTAAACGGAAGTTTCGTCCGCATGAAATGGAAGAACACCTCATTCTGCCGTTCACACTCTCCGCGTAAAACTCCGGCCACCACTTCCAGCCCTTTTTCCCTCAGAAGCCGGATGCCGCGCCCTGCCACCACCGGATTCGGATCCGTGCAGCCGACAATCACGCGCTTCACCCCGGATGCCAGCACCGCTTCCGTACACGGCGGCTGTTTTCCGGTGTGACAGCAGGGTTCCAGCGTCACATACAAATCTGCTCCCGCCGTCTCTTCGCCTCGCTCTGCCGCATTCTTAAATGCCTCCCGTTCTGCATGAAGCTGTCCATATCGTGTATGATATCCCTCGCCGATGATGCGTCCATCCTTTACCAGCACCGCGCCGACCATCGGATTCGGATTGACCCATCCGTGCCCTTTTTCTGCCAGTGCTAACGCCTGCTTCATATATTCCCGATCCTGTAGCTGCTCACCGGGAACCTTTACATGGATTCGTTCCATCTTTTTCCCCACCTTTCTATCAAAAGAATGTGCCAAGGCACATATAAAAAAGATCATGTTTACCGTCCGAAATTCGAACACATGATCTTTTTTGTGTACCTTTTAGGGTGGTTTTTTTCTTATCCTACATAAATTTACTGATATATCCCTGTACAAAGATAAATAATACAATCAGCGGCAGGATATAGCTTACATAAAATTTCGCCCATTTCGGGAATTTCAATCCTTCTCCGGTATCCGCTTCTTTCAGGAAGTTCTTCCATCCCCATCCATAACGGCTTGTACAGAACAGAAGATAGATCAGACTTCCAAGTGGAAGCAGGTTGTTACTTACCAGGAAATCTTCCAGATCCAGTACTCCGGAACCTTTTCCGAACGGCATAAATCCACTCCATACATTAAATCCGAGAACACAAGGCATGGAAAGTACCGCCACAACCACGATATTGACGATTACAGCCTTTTTCCGGCTGCATCCGGTCAAATCAATGGCAAAGGATAAAATGTTCTCAAAAACGGCGATTACGGTCGATGCCGCAGCAAAAATCATAAATAAGAAGAATAAGGCTCCCCAGATTCTTCCGCCTGCCATGGAATTAAATACATTCGGAAGTGTGATAAAGATCAGACTCGGACCTTCTCCCGGATCCACCCCATATGCGAAGCATGACGGGAAAATGATCAGACCCGCGATCAAAGCAACAAAGGTATCCAGAAGTGTTACCAGGACTGCTTCTCCTGTAAGACTGCGGGATTTGTCGATATAGCTTCCGAAAATAGCAATTGCGCCGATTCCAAGGCTTAATGTGAAGAAAGCCTGTCCCATAGCGGCAAAAATCGTGTCAAATAAGCCATATTCCACGACTTTGTGGAAATCCGGTGCCAGGTAGAAGCGAAGCCCCTCAGAAGCCCCATTAAGCGTTACAGAACGTACTGCAAGGATCAACATCAGTGCAAGCAGAAGCAGCATCATAACCTTTGTGATCTTTTCCACTCCATTTTGAAGCCCCATTCCACAAATTGCAAAACATCCAACAACAACAATGATCATAAAGAAAGTCATTGTTCCGGGTTTTGCAAGCATATCGGAAAACACACCTGCAACAGCGGCAGTATCCTTTCCCTCAAATTCACCAGTCATCATCTTGATGAAATACTGGACCATCCAGCCTGCAATTGTTGTGTAGAACATCATCAGCAGATAGTTTCCGGCCATAGCTCCATACTTATACCAATGCCATTTCGTTCCTTTTGGCTCCAGCCGGTCAAAGGAAAGCGCCGCACTTACTTTACTGGCTCTTCCGACAGAAAATTCCATTACCATGATCGGAAGTCCAAGAATCAGTAAAAATGCAAGGTAAATAAGAACAAATGCTGCTCCACCATATTTTCCTACAATATAAGGAAAACGCCAGACATTACCAAGACCGATCGCACATCCTGCAGAAATAAGGATGAATCCGAGTCTTGAAGAAAATTTTTCTCGTTGCATAAAAAATCCTCTCATTCTATTAAATTGTGGATAACTTGCCGAAATGATACTTATCCACATTTTTCGACAAGCTTGTGGATAACTTTTTTTCAGAATATCCACAGAGGAATTATACTGAATTACTGGGAAATTGTCTATGATTGTTTATATTTTCATTGGCGAAGCTACCTGATAATTTTAATTTTCCCCTTTTTAGTACACGAAATCGCTAGATGTGTACCTTTTGGGGTGAAAATTTGCATGTATATATATATTAAAGATAACAACAGCTTATTAAAATTCCTTTGTTTATATTAGGAGGGCTGAAAAAGCCCGTGGTTGACGCATTTTGGGGCATATTTTGTGTACGGAAACGGGGTAGGTTGTTTACTTCAGAGGGCAAAGAGGTGTACATATATGGGGGTTGTTGTTTACTTTGCGGGGTTACGCAGTGTACTTGAAGGGTTGGCGATTTTACCTTTTCTGTACACAAGTGTCGAAAAAATTTAAAAAAAGGCTTTACAAGAGGGGGGTTCTTGTATATAATCAACCTAGATGTACCGTTTTGGTACACAATTTTTATCAAAAAAGGTACCTTAATGGTACACGAAAAGAACAATACACACCTTAAACGTACACAAAATGTAAAAAAAGACAGAAACCCCATTTTATGGGGTACTTTTTAGGGGAGGGTGTTCCTTTTTGGTACACAAATCCCCAATATAAAGGGGTTGGTTACCCCGAATGGTACACAATAAGGGATTATATGGGGTGTAGAGGGGATTTTAATACACCTCAAAAGTACACAATAATACAGAAGAAAACAATTAAGGGGTATGAGCGATGAAGGAAACACAGAAAAAACCAAAAGAGAAACAACTGCTGGATCATGATACGGTCTCCCGGTCCAATGTGCTGATCGAAAGTAAATCCAGTACATCATTATTTGAAAGAAAGCTTCTTAATATTGCAATCGCAAAAGCATATGTAGAAGACGGTGAGCTGATCGCAAAGGTTTCCACCAAGGATGTTAAGAATTATCTTCATATAACAGGAAACTCCATCTATTCTCGTTTGAAAGAAGTATCAAAAGAGACATTGGGACATGTAGTAAGTATCGAGGACGACGAAAAAGAGAACTTCATCATGTTCAATGTAGTGAATAAATGTGAATATAGAGATGGCGTGTTTACAACCAGATTTACTAAAGAGATGAAACCTCATATCTATAACCTGAAAAAAGACTATACCCGTATGAGTCTTGATGTATTGTGCTCTTTTAAATCCCTGTTCACAACCCGTGTTTACGAAATCCTGAGAACCCAGTATTATCGTTTTGACAGGGAACAGTGTGACCAGCTGATCGTACCGAGACCGCCGAAGAATCCATACACGATCGCAGAGCTTAAATTTACACTGAATGTAGTGGATGCAAATGCATCTAAAGCAGTAAAACGTCTTGTTGAGCAGGGACGTTTTGAAGAAGCGCTTGCAGAGATTAAGGATGCACCGTTTGAAGATTGGCGTAATTTCCGTAGAAAAGTACTTGAAGTTGCGAAAAAAGAGCTGGAAGAATCCGAGTATTCCGAGATCTGCTTTGATTATGAGCCGGTTAAGAGCGGGAAGGGCGGAAAGGTTACAGGAATCCGTTTCTTTGTGAAGAAGAATCCGAAGTGTATCCATCATTCAGATCTTCAGCGTATGCCATCCGGAGAAGAAGAGGGCGAAGAGATTGCGCCAAATGTACTGGCTGCAAAGAAAACTCCGGTTAATGAAAAACTGATTTTAGAAGTTGCTGATATTTTTGGAAATGAACCGATCACGATTCAGGAGATTAAGGTGCTGCTTCAGGTATCCGATAACCAGCCGGATGTGATCCGGAAAGCTTTTAAGCTGTCACAGGAGCAGGCATACATCAATAATCTGGTCGGATGGCTCAGAAAATGTATCGAAGAAAAGTGGTATGAGAACGAAAAAGTATCCAAGTTCAAAGGAAAGACGCTGGAAGAAGCACAGATGACACTGGATCTTTATCAGGAATACATAGAAGAGCGCGAAAAAGTGAAAAAAGAGTAGGGTATTTTCTGCGAAAAGCAGAGTTATTACCTAAATGATACACAAGTTAAGTGGAAGAATATGTCCCTGGGATGCTATTTGCAAAGAGGCAGGTAGCATCCCGGGGATTTTGTGTATACGATGAGCCAAGTACAGATTTGTGCTTGCACAAGAATCTGTACTTGGCGAATGTACATCATCGAGCTGTTAAGCGAGATAGTGTACAAAGTATACGAATCGAGTAGGAGTCAGCCTACTCGATTGTCTTATTTTATGATGGAAAATTAAATTAGATGTTGGGGTCAAGAGGTATTTTGACGCTGGTATCTTAAATTATGGAGGAACGGAAGAAAATTATGGAAATAGGAAGATTACTGGATTTTTTAAAGACAGCAGAACAACTGAAATGTAACACCAGACATTCGTATACTTCAAGTGGCAGGTTGGAGAGTGTGGCAGAGCACAGTTGGCGACTGGCTTTGATGGCAATGCTGGTTGGGGATGAATTTCCGGAGCTGGATATGGATAAGGTGATAAAAATGTGTCTGATCCATGATATGGGTGAGGCGATCACCGGAGATATTCCGGCATTTGAAAAGACGGATAAAGACCGAAAGGTTGAGAATAAAAAGGTGGAGCAGCTGACGGATATACTTCCGGAACCGGTCCGTGCAGAATGGAAGTCATTATTTGAAGAGATGGAAGCGATGGAGACACAGGAGGCGAGGCTTTATAAATCACTGGATAAGCTGGAGGCGCTGATCCAGCATAATGAGGCGGATATCTCGACATGGATTCCGTTGGAGTATGATCTTCAGATGACGTATGGGAATGAAGAATGTAAGTTTACGGAATATATCCAAAGGCTTCGGGATGAAGTGAGGAAAGATTCCAAGCGGAAGATTGAAGAAAGCAAACAGAAAGACTAATAAAAAATTTTCATAATAGTTGCA
>ERZ773114.3571-NODE-3571-length-12593-cov-3.608710_pt1 | contig 12593 bp, 10 predicted proteins | sample MGYA00580564_ERZ773114 | MGnify/ENA primary metagenome ERZ773114 (study PRJEB29015, sample SAMEA2737836) | human gut metagenome | biome: human gut; feature: human-associated habitat; material: faeces | place: China | collected 2012 ...
ATATTAAAAGAAAGGAAATATGTGATAATTAACTTCCTAATTATCATACAAGAAAAAGCAATGAGAAAGCAAAGCAAACATAAAAAAAGAATATTACAAGCACTTTGTTTAGTGATGGCGCTTTGTGGTATGAGTGCATATGCAATGAATGTCACTGGTTCAAACGAAGTTGCTAATATTTTGAGAAGTTCATCAAGTGTTGAAACGCTTACTATAAATCCTAATGGTGGTTCAGCCACACATATTGATGGAACGACAATAACAAGCAGCACGTCAAAATCTCTTGGCTCGTTAATTGGTATTGGAGAAACAAAGTCATTTTCTACAGGAAAGCAGACAATAGATATAAAAGGAACTTATCATTTTGAGGTTCAAGGTGGAAAAGGCGGTTCAGCAACCATTACAGGCATAGGAACAGCGCAGGGTGGAGATGGTGTAACGATAAAATCTAATTCAGTATCAATATCAAAAGGAAAAGAGCTGACATTTCATGCAGGAGCGACGAGTAAAGATGTAACAAAACCAAAGATAGCTGCATTTAACGATGTTAGTGGGGCAAATCAATTTGGTGGAACAGGAACTGATGTATATAAAAATGGTGGATCTGAATATGGCGTAAGGGATTTCTATCAAGCAGTTTATGGGGATGGAGGAAGTTGTTCATATGTTAAGTTTAGCGGTCATTCAATCTATGCAGCAGGCGGTGGAGCAGGAACAGTTTATCACTATGAATATGCCGGACTTCCTAATACATGGAAGGGGCATGGAACATTAAAAGGAAAAAGTGCACCACTTAGTACTGCTGATAAAACAACAGAAGCAAACTCCATAGACTTTGATTTAAAATATACGAATACATATGGCGGTAGCTTTACAGGTGGTTCGGGTTTATGGACTTCTGGGATAGGAAAGGGAGCAGGAGAGGGATATAAAGATGGTGTATATGGTGCTGTTGGTTCAAATGCAGTAGCTGGAGGTTCATGTGGACAAAGCCATGTTGAAGGGTTTACAGCTACATATACGAAAAATACAACAGCTAATTCCTATGTAAAAATGACATGCGACAGTAAAACCTTTGCAATTAGTGATCCGACTAGAACAGGGTATACATTTGATGGGTGGACAGTAGTTGGTAATGGAATAACTCAAACAGATAATGGCACATCTACTACTTTTACAAAAAATCAAGCAGGTAATATGACGATAACAGCAAATTGGACACCAATTCCCTATAAGCAGATTGTAAAAGTACGTTATCAAAATGCAGATGGCACATGGGGCGGCTATTCAAGTGTAATAGATGAAGATTACAATTATGATTCCACAGTTTCATGGTCAAGAGAGGCAGATGCAGTGTATCAAGCAGCAAGCATTTCATATACGGTAACACAGGCAAACACAAAATATGTGGATGTTTATAGAAATTCATATCTACAGACAGTAAAAGTACGTTATCAAAATGCAGATGGCTCTTGGGGGAGCTACAGCAATGTAATAAATGCAAATTATTTATATGGAGCCACAGTTTCATGGTCAAGAGAGGCAGATGCAGTATACAAAGCAGCAAGCATTTCATATACAGTAACACAAGCAAATACAAAATACATAGATATTTATAGGAATACATATACAGTTACCTTAAATAAAGGTACTGGCATTGATTCTGTGACAGGTGCAGGAACTTATTTTTATGGACAAACAGCAACCATTAATGCTACATTAACAGTTGGTTATAAATGGATAAATTGGACAGGAACTACGACATATTCTAATATAAGTAATTCATTTACAGTAGATGGAGACAAAACATTCACAGCAAATGCAGAGCCAATCACCTACACAGTAAGATTCAATGGCAATGGCAACTGGAATACATCACAAGGCTCTTATACACAGCAATTTACCTATGATTTGCCAGCAACACTCACACCAAATAAATTTACACGACCAGATAATACAACATACAACAGTGTAAATTATATAAAAGGTTATGAGTTTATCGGCTGGGGAACATCAGCAACACAGACAACAGCAACCTATTTGGATGAGCAGACAGTAAGTAATTTGAAGAACACAGATGGAGCAGTGTTAGACTTATATGCCATCTGGAAAAAGCCAGTTACCCTCACTTTTAATTTTAATGGTGGCAAATTCAATGATAGTACAGCTAATCAAGTATTAAATTATACAATGTATAATTCAGAATTGAGCCACACATTTGATATAAAAACATACTATGGAGGCTTTAAAAATAATCGTATCAGTGCAAATAAAGGTATAAACAACAAGCTGACCAAAACAGACACCAATGGAATACAGTACAGATTCCTAGGATACAGTTTAAACCCAAATGCTACAGTTCCGGACAGCAACTTTGATGTTTATAACATAAAAGAAAGAACAGAGAATTACACCATAAGAGATAACACAACCCTCTATGCAGTCTGGGAGCCAGTTCTCCAAATGACAGTACAGTTATCAGCACCACAGCACTCAGGAGTGATGCAGTTGACAAGTGATGTTCCAGTCACCACAACCTTAGGAAATTTCAAAATATCAAGTGGCACCAGAAGTACAGAAATCCCAAGTAGTGCAACAGCCTCAGTAAATTCAGCAACCATAGGTACTAACGTAACCAACAAGGATTTAGTAACCTACACAGTAAGTGTCAAAGGAGCTTCGAATATTAAGTTTAGCACAGCAGCAGATTCTAGAATACTAGATATATACACCCATGGTAATAACAACACATGGTTTGACAAGTTAAACACCACAGATAAATTCGAATATACAATAGATAACTTTTCAAACACAACAAGTAGTTTCACAATACCACAGTATATAGGAACTAAAAAGAGTTACAAGACTAGCAATCCAGAATCAGCCACAGGTACATCGGTATATGCAATCAAGTTTACCTGTACCCAGCCAAGCTACTATTACAGTAAATATTGGAATAGTCCAGAGTCAACAAGTGTTTATGGCATACTATTTTTAAATCCAACACTTCCAGATGACAATACAAACGTCTTACCACCATATGCAGTAGAAGATGGAGCATACGAATTTGAAACCATCTTAAATTAAGCAGAAATAAAAAGCAGAAAAGCAGTAGCCGAAAGTGACTACTGCTTTTTCTCTGCAAAAATACCTTGCAATCCTAATATCCTAGCGTTACCATCTATTTCCACAATAGGAAGGAGAGGATCACATGGAAAAAGAATTAAACACAATCAATGAAAAATTACAGGATGCACTAAGCTTGCTAATCATCTTAGAAAATGATTTTCAATCACAACATACAGATGAAGTGTATCAGCGTACAATCCACATCATCCATGAAATCTTAAAATCAGCATTAAATGATTAAAAAAAACCAATGCAGACACATAATGGCATTGGCTAAGATTTCATAGTAGCTAACAGTTTTTGTAATAATGCTTTTTGCTCACCAGATAGCATAGAAACATCCAGTGTATTGTCGTTTTCATTTGTCTGAAAACCAAGTAGATAATCAGTAGAGCAATGATATAGATTAGCAAGAGCCATAAGATTTTCTACACTAGGAGTTCGTTCGCCGCTTTCATAGTTGGAAATAATTGAAGGAGAAGTGTTAATAATACCAGCAACTTCTTTTTGAGACATATTAAATTCTAATCTAAGTTTGTGTAGTTTATCGCCAAGACCTTGAACCATAGATAATTCCTCCAATCATAGATATAGTTTACGATTTATATTATTGCTTTAGGACATATGAACAATGCTAAAAGCATTGAAAACTTTGCTAAAAGAAGATATAATAAATCCAAATACAAAAGGAGGATTTATTATGGGAGTACAACAGGCGTTAACGACAGAGCAAGTATCTATTTTATTATGGTTGAAGGCAATAGATGATTTTAAAGGCGAGGGGTATGAAACAGCCACATTCAATGAAAAATATGATGCTTTTGAAGCGGTAGAGGATACAGGCTTTACAAGAGAAGAATATGATAGTTATGTGGAGTTTTGGAAACGGAATGGAATCATTGATGAAGATAAGCATACACAAGAGTATTCAATTTCAAAGAAAGGCAAAAAACTATTTAAGCAGTTGGATGAAATGAAAGAAAGCAGTGATAAAGAAATTGCTGATACATTGAACAACTTATCAAAAGCAAGCGATTTGTCTGCAATACATACATTTGTAAAAAATCACTCACAGGAAATATTAATAGTTATTGGTTTAGCATTACAAGTTGTGCAGATAGTAGCTGCAATATAAAGATTTTTATTACATGAATCAGAACATATTAATAAAAAGAAGTAGTTTTTAATTTGTTCATTTTTTAAGTTTAGGAGGGCATCGTAAAGATGCCCTCGCTCATTATCAGAACAGGAGGTACATACACAATGAGTGGCAAGTACATGAAAATTAAAAGAGTAATCATTCCCACAATTACCATGCTAGTTATTGCATCACAGCTTTTCGGGTGCGCATCAGCATCCAAGAAAGATGCATACAATATGCTCCAAGAATCCACGGAAATAGAACTGGAATATGCAGTCCCCGATTATGATAGCAACACAGAGGAATCCAAAGTCGAGTTGCTCCCATGGCTGCAATTATCTAGTTTAGAGACACACCCAGAACTAAGAACAGCCTTTGAGGAGCTTATCGGTGTAACAACAGAAGAGGATGGAACAAAAAGTGGTGTAGTATACACCGATGAAAATGGGGATAGAAACCAGAATAATACTTTATTCAATGCATTAGGCAACACCAGCTTCACAATTAATTACATCAGAGATGCAGAGCAAATCGAGAAGCTGGAAGAAATAGCCAACAATGAATACACAGACATTGAAGAAAACCAAGGTGTATCAGCGGTAATCAATGCCTACTTTGAATTATTACCAGACCAAGAGGATGGACAGTTTGATGGAGATGCCACCATTTCAAGGGCACAAGCAATGGCATTATTAATGAGAGCAACCACACCAGTCAACGAAGCCCAAGCCCCAGAAGAAGATGCAGACTTCACAAAAGCAGTAGGTGAAACGCAATATACCAATTTTGCCGCACAAATGAATGAATACACCTACCTCAACACCTCAACTGGTTTAAATGACAAAACCTTCAATACCACAATGTCACGAGGCGAATACATTTACCTGTTAACCAAATACATTTATGGTGATACCTATGCACAGCGTATGGAAGAAGCAGGAAAAGAAGATGAAAGCTTATCAACAGATGTAAAATTAACCACAATAAAAGATGGTGGTGACATTTCCCTACAAGATGCAATCAACAACGTAGAAAATGGTTTACCAACAGATATGTACCAGACATTAGCAAGAGCAGTTGCACTTGGTTTCATAACAGAGGACAACCTCAACTGGGATGAAGCAATCACCAAATCCGAAGCAATCACCCTCTTCATTGATGCAGTAGAAGTTTACTACAATACAACTAAATCAACTTCCACTACGGCAGATGATAATATAGTAGTAGACGATACAACATCAAGCTTTGAAATAGTAGCGCAGGGGGATTACCCAGATAGTCGTTCTGATCATCAAGCAAACTGGGATATCTATAAGAATTATTTTGATGACTTTTCAGTTTATGGCACAGACACAGCAGGTAAAGGATTAAATGATTTACCATATGGTGGAGATACAGGATATGACCCTAAGGGTACAATACTACAGGAACGTACTACAGATAAAGGTTATACAGTAATGTATGACACCGACACAGGTAAAGTTTATTATTCCTCTATGATATTGCCAACAGGGGATGTTTATTTAGAAACAGAGTCAGGAGGTGTACTTGCGACATATGCATATGCAAAAGGATACAATAATTGCTACGATATTACATATATCGAAATGCAAGAGATTTTAGGCGTATACAACGGAGACTAATCTACAATAATTTTTATTAAGAAATGCACCTCATTATTAGTGGGTGCATTTTTTCATGCCATTCCCTAAAGAAAAGTAAATTTATATTTTTCATTATTTTAAGGAGGAGCAGCATGGAAAAGAAACAAGCAAACAATTCTAAAATAAAATACACTCTGCTAAGTATTTTATTTTCAATACTGTTTATTTTCACAGCACTGTATGCATCGGATCCCATCGAAGCATATGCAGATGATGACGAAGCAACAGGTGGCAGTACAGTCAAATGGGATATAGATGGTAGTTCTGAGGATTACATTTACATTCCGGGACGTATTTATTGGGGCGGTTCTAATACCCGAACAGGAGTACTCTTTTACTGTGTAGATAATGAAACCGGCACGGTAGTAGATGGTACTCAAACAATATTATATAATAATTATGTAGATGAAAACGGCGATAGATGGAAGTCGATGATTACAACTCAATCTGGCAGTGGAAGACTAGCTAACACATCAGTAAGTAGTCTTAGGGCACAGTATTGTGGAGAATTACCAATAACTGGAGACTGGACTGATGGTAGTTCTGCATTTAAGTCATGGCTTGAGGGAGACTCAAGTATGACAGTAGCTGAAAGAACAGTATGTAACGCAGCATGGTTAGTATACACCTATTTAGGCGAAGATGCATTTGACAAAGTCAACCACAACGAATATTCAGTCTGCTTTGAGGGTATGTATGGTATGGCAATGTATATAGTTAAGGACGGAATGGATGTAGTTCGCAGTTATGGAGAAACTTGGGCGCATCGTAATTACCCAGACATAACAGATGAAGAAGAATTAGCTAAACTTTCAATAATAAAATACTTTTATACTGAAAAAGAGTTTGTAACAGTGCTTAATCGTTTGGGTGTAGATATAACTCAACGTCATGGAGCTACAGGAACAGCTAACTATAAATGGTTACAATCCTGTGCAAAGTATTTTAATACATCTGAGGAACATTTTGGCATTCCAGCAGCTTCAAAAGCGGGTGAGGACGTAACAAATCAAGAGATGCTTAGTACAGGTTGGAATTTTGCAGTTATTGAGGTTTCACTTCCACCAATTCATACTTATTGGGAAGCATATGGAACACCAGGAAACACAGAACCACCAGATCCAACAGCAGCTACGGATGGAGATTGCATAATCAGAAAGCTCTATTACACAGAGGAATTGGCATCTGATGGTACGGTAATTACAGAAGCCAAAGATTACCATTCATACAAACAAGAGGGTACAACCAATTATATTGTAATAGATACTGAAAGTGATTATGTGTTAGAGGGTTGGAAAGCAAGCAGTACGAACAGAGAACTCAATATAAAGGACAATTTTTATTCCATATCAGCAACACAAAGTGGTGACTCAGCAGAGGAAATAGAGATAGACGTAGACAATGGGGTAAAATATGTTTATCTTCTCTTCAAAAAAACAGAAGTCAATCCAAATCCACCACAACCTTATGACTTCCAGCTCCAGCAATCCCAAATCACCAAGCGAGTAAGCTTTATGACTCCAGATGCCAACAGCACAACACAGCAGCTATTCACCCACAACTTCACATGGACAGCCCCAGCCCCAACCATAACCACTTGTCAATCCCATGGAGGCAACGGACACCACCTAGGATGTGGAAAGAGTGAACACTCCCATGGTAGCGGTTGTTATTCAACAGATGCCCTTGGTAATAAAAGTTTAAACTGTTCAACAGAAGAACACTCCCACTCCAACTCATGTTATGACACCCCATGTACCTCCTTCACATGGACAGACAACACCACCAGCCTAGGCATCACCCTTGATACTTCCACCATCAACAAAGCAGTAGTATCAAAAAATAATAGCATTACCTACAACCAGCCAGCAGTAAACACCATAACCACCAGCAACAAATACAATAAGGACAACACAAGTACACGTTCAGGAACCTCACAAAACACCCAATCAATCAGTAATTTCAATTACATTACAGTATTGTTTAGAGGGCAAGACCACCTCACCTTAGCAAATTGGAAAAATGGTGGAGCAATATCCTACTTAACGAGCTTGGCATATGATTCAGCATATAACTTTAAATCAGCCAACACCCCACAGGGCACACGCAAATCTGGTACCGAGTATAATGAAACCTTTGCAACTAGATTTATAAACAGGTCACCTGATATGTCAACTACTTATAAGTCAACAGTTGGTTCAGCTGGAATATGTTCAACCACATCCTCATCCTACAGATTTGACACCAGCACTGCTCTCACCATTAATGGTATTGTAGTAAATGACCCAGTAGGGTTTATTTTTTTGCACATTTTTAGAACAACAGACACATATAAAATACAATCATAATTCATCAGATAAAATCAATTCACATGTGACAGCTATGGTCATATTCATACTATATTTATATTAAAAACACTTACTTCTTTTTCGCAACAATGGGCTTGGCAAACAGCTCAGCAAATCCCTTATGTGAAACCAGATAGTTTATATCGTAAGCTTTAGATGATGAAGGCAGTTTGTCTTTTTTAGTGACACTATGAAGGGCATAGGGAATATCATCACTTTGCAGTATCTGACGCAGATATTCATAAGCCATATCATATTCATTTTCATTCCAAGACCTTAGAACAATTTTATTTTGCAAGCCTTTTGAGTTTAGATAACCTTTTTCACCCTGCAATTCTTCCCAAGAGTTACGCTCCATATTATCAACGCAGTAGGAGACTTTTGTATCAAATTCATCATATTTAGTTATAACAGTATTGTGAATAATGCCATAAGTCCAAAGCTCTCGAATAGCCTTGCCAGTCACTGACTCGTCAAAATTACAAATCATATGATAGTGCCAGTTCTTATTAGTTTGTCTGCTGAACACAGCAAGATATCGGAAATCATCATATTGGTGTCGTATACGTTTGATAAATTTCTGGAATGCTTTATGACAAGTTTGTAGGTCATTTGCATTATTAACTATTCGACTGTCAAAAGTAAGTGTGACAAACTGCACATTTGGAATATGGAAATTGATATATGCAAGGGTTTTAAAGGTAGAGCGTCTTTTCTTTACACGCTTTGCATAGTTGTAGGTTGCATATTTGCCGGTATTCTTTTTGGCAGAACTTTTAAGAGGAATTTGTTTGTCATTTTCTTTATTATCTTTATCATTTTCAGGTGGAAATGGAGTCAGTACAGTCTTTAGTGCATCACTCATAGGTGCTGGCACATAATCATCTGGCAATTTATCATCAGACCTTAAGCGTTCCTTGTATTCATTTGCAAAATCATCTGATACACTAGTCCATGTGGTAATCTTTGTACTTCTGTTTGTTATTTCCAGTTTGAAATGTTCTGCCATGTTTTTTCCTCACTCACATTTTTATAGATTCATAATAGCACAGATTGGTATTGTTTGGAATCATTGTTGATTAGACCGATAAAGCAGACATTTGATTCAAATTAATATATACACTCTCACAAAGCGAGGAAAATTGAAAAATACTACTGATACTGTGAACGGACATTTGCTAATGTAATAAATACGGTTGCTAAAGGAATTAGCATGAAGATATGCTGCAAAGTAAAAAATCCTGACAGTGCATAACACTTCATATTGAGAAGAAAGAAAAAATATTTTTAATAAGGAGGATGCAACAATGCAGGTAAAATTCAAAGGCTGCAGGACAGGAAAGAAAATCAACATTTCTATGGTCATACCAACAGGAGAGCAGAAAACAGTAATCACCATGGAGATGCCACAAGGAGGAGACTGGAGGGCAGATATGGAATGCTATGATAAAGTCTTATCTGCGTATGAGGAACGCTTGAATAAAGCAATGCAATCAGCTCAACAGCAACAGGCAGAAGATACAGAGCAATTAGAAGAAGCATAGGAGGCAGTTAAAATGGTAATTAGATTCAAGAGCGTTAGGCAGAACAACATTATAGGTTTAATGATGATATATCCAGATGGTCATCCACGGAATGTGCTTATGGCAGAGCTGCCTATGGATGGAGACTGGAGAGCAGATGTAGACTTCTATGATGAAATCGAGCAAGCCTACAAAAAGCGTTTGCGCAGAGCACTTCAAAACTAAATACAATTCAACACATGCAAAAGCATTACCCCAGCGGTAGTGCTTTTTTTGCATAACACAACATAAAATTGCTACATTTTCTATAGCTAGTGAGAAGGCTCTGAAAAAGCAGCATTTTATATCACTTATAAAAATGTGGATTTTTGAAAAATTCAATAAAGAAAAAAATATGGAAAAAACAGAAAAAGTGAATCAATATTTTTACTAAACAATTTATTTTTATAAAAAATCAGCATGAAAATAATAGAAAAATAGCAGTTTGGAAGAATAAATAGATAGTGAGGTAAAATGTACCGATAATCACCATAGCATAAATACCTATCAAAAACAGTTCGCAAACATACCCAGCAAATTATTCAAAAAATAACCCCAGTAGAAACCGATTCAAAATTGCATAGTAAAAAATTCATATGATTGCATTAGAAGTTTACTCTGATGCAATTTTCTATTTCAGAGCAGATATATCAAAGAAAATTGCAACTATTTTTTTGGTGTTCGTCAAATTGCACAACGGACTCATCATGAAAAATGTGCATACACTTATACTTAAGTAGTTTATGTCATTTGTTTTTTTTGAATTTTAAGAGTGTAGAATACAGCCAACAGAGCAGATTTTTTCTACACTCACTTTCGCTTACATTTTGCAATTTGTGAACTATAATGTAAGTGTAAGGTACCTACAGCAACAAGAGAAAAGCAGTATTAATAAAATAAATCTATGGAGGAAAATAAGATGGACAGTATAACAACAAACACCCCAGCACCAACAGTAAGCACAGAAGCAACCCAACCAGTACAACAGGCACAGCCAGACAAGTCAGCACGCTTCAAAGAAAAAGCCGAGAACCAAGCATCAAAGGTGATGGCAGAGATAGAGAAGCTGCAAAAACTCTCAAACAAGAAATACTACACCTACTCAACAGAACAAATCAATGAGTTGTTTGGAGCAATCCAGAGCGCACTTGATGAAACCAAAGCAACATTCACAACAACCAATGCAGAAAAGAAGAAGCTGTTTACCTTTTCTGCATAAGCAACAAACAAATACAGTAGTCAGCAAGTAAAAAAGCAAATGGTAGTTTGATGCAATCGGTGTCGGACTGCAAAAAGATGAGGTGCAAAATGATTCAGTAAAATCCGATAGAAAGGATTTTGAATCAGTATGAAAACAGAAAAAGATTATTTAATGGCAAGCGAGAAGTATAATCTCACAATCAAAGAGGCGGTTCAGTACTTCAACATTGGAGAGAAAAATCTTCGTAAACTGGTGGCGAACAATCCGACAGCAGATTACATACTTATGGTAGGAAATAAGATACTTATTAAACGTAAGATATTCGAGCTGTTTATTGATGAGACAGGCTCTATATAAAAGCAAAAAATACCTTGCAAAATATATGTAGTTCCGATACAATCCCCATCCCAATGGTGGGGATTGTACTAGAGTTTGGAGGATAAACCATGAGTGAAAAAAGAAGAGACAATAAGAATCGCATATTACGTATAGGAGAGCAACAGCGTGCCGATGGAAGATATTTATTCAGTACAATAGATCCAATAATCAAAAAGAGAAAGTTTGTATACAGTTGGAAATTGGAAAGGCACGATAAGATGCCAGAAGGAAAAAAGGCAGACTTATCGCTTAGAGAAAAGGAAAAATTGCTAGAGCGTGACTTGGCAAATGGTATTTCGTTATCCGGTGGAGATATGACAGTATTAGAACTGGTAGAGAAATATTTGGAGCAAAAGCGCAATGTCAGACCTACCACAGCCGCTGGATATAAAACAGTGGTTAATGTATTAAAAAGAGACAGCTTTGGAAGTCAGAAGATTAATCATATCAACACGATAGATGCAAAGGCTTGGTTAATAAAATTACAGTCGAAGGATGGAAAGAGCTATAGCAGTATCCATACAATACGTGGAGTAGTAAGACCAGCTTTTCAGATGGCTTATGAGGCAGACCTAATCAGAAAAAATCCTTTTGATTTTGAACTGCATAATTTTCTAATTGATGATTCAGTAAAAAGAGATGCAGTAACATCAAAACAGGAAAAGGAGTTTTTAAGGTTTGTTCAACAGGATGAATATTTCAGTGAGTGCTACGATGGGATGTTTATATTATTTAGAACAGGCTTGAGAATAGGCGAGTTTTGCGGACTTACGTTAAAGGATATAGACTTGGAGAAAAGAACAATCAACGTGAACCATCAATTACAGTATGTTGGCAGTAGGGGAAAGTACATAGAAAAAACAAAAACTGAAGCTGGGACACGAGTATTGCCAATGTCGGATGAAGTTTATGCAGCATTCAAGAGGGTAGTACAGAATAGAAAGAAACCTAAAGTCGAGGAAATGATAGATGGTTGTACAGGTTTTCTGTTCTTGGATAAGCGTGGAAAACCAATGATGCCTTATCAATGGGAAAAACGCTTTCAGCATGTGGTTGAGAAGTACAATAGAATTTATCGAGTGCAACTTCCAAAGATAACACCGCATGTGTGCCGCCATACATTTTGTACGAATGCGGCAAAGCGAGGAATATCTGTAGAAACATTGAAAT
>ERZ773114.3573-NODE-3573-length-12574-cov-10.654206_pt1 | contig 12574 bp, 8 predicted proteins | sample MGYA00580564_ERZ773114 | MGnify/ENA primary metagenome ERZ773114 (study PRJEB29015, sample SAMEA2737836) | human gut metagenome | biome: human gut; feature: human-associated habitat; material: faeces | place: China | collected 2012 ...
ATCTATGCATCTTAATTTTCAAAAAGTGTGCAACTTCTTATTGCAATTTAGAAAATCAAAACATTCAATTTTAATGCCAGCAAAGCAACACGAGCTTTAGAAAACGAGAAAACAGCCTGCAGGGGATATTGCAGGCTGTTTCTCTTAGGAAAGCTGTTTATGATGAATTTGATGGGAAGGGTGTAGCAACTTCTTGCTACACTCATAGTATACTATATTGCTGTGACATAGCAAGGGCAAAGTTTTGAAGAAATCGTGAATAAAATTCCTGCATGAACTGCGCTTGCATTCAAATTTAATTATTACTTATCCGTAATCTGTGCTCCAAACGGCAACAGTGCCAGCTTAGCCAGCTTAAAATGCTGCATGCCGAAGGGAATGCCGATAATCGTACAGCACAAAATTACAGCAAAAACTGCATGCGTAATTGCCAGCTCGATACCGCCAAAAATCAGCCAAAAAATATTTAACAGCAACGAGGTTGTTTCACCGCTCAAAGCTACATCCTTGCCAAATGGGAAGAAGCTCAACCGTCCCAGCTTAAAGCACTGCAGTCCTACCGGAATACCGATAATCGTCAAACACCATAACAGGCCTACCAGATACCAGATAATGCCTGCTAAAATACCGCCAAATAAAAACCAGATAATATTACCGATAATGCTCATTGCGCACTTCCTTTCATCTACCGACAAACCAACCGGCACAGCGAAAAAATATACACGTAGTTGGTTACTGATACATTTGATTTAAAAGATTGTAAGTAATCTCTCTAAGGCTAGTTTAGCATACCGCAAACTTTTGCGCAAGCGCAAAGGCAAGCGGCACTGTGGGAACTCTGGGGAGAGTCTCACGGTACCGCTGCACTATATTAAATTAAATGGGATAACTTAATGATTGGTTTCTTCGGCTAATTTTACCGGAACCAACTCAGCCTCTTCCTTGAGATGCTGCTGATAAGCTTTTGTTTCAGCAACAACTACGCCGGAAAGAGCAACCAGAGCAATCAGGTTAGGCAAAGCCATCAGACCGTTAACGATATCGGACATAACCCAGATTTCTTCCAGTTTCAGGAACGGACCGCAGGCAACAAGAATGATGAAACCGATGCGGTACGGAAGAATTGCTTTAACACCCATCAGGTATTCTACGCAACGTTCGCCGTAATAGTTCCAGCCGAGGATGGTAGTGAAGGCGAAGAGCACCAGGCCAACCAACAGCAGCCAGCTGCCGAAAGCAGGGAAGGCGGAAGTGAAGGCTGCATTAGTCATTGCAGCACCGTTGAGTTCACCGTTCCAAACGCCGGTAACAATCAAGGACAAACCGGTCATGGTGCAGATGATGATGGTATCGATAAAGGTACCGGTCATGGAAACCAGACCTTGTTCAGCAGGCCAATTAGTTTTAGCAGCAGCCGCTACGATAGGAGCAGAGCCCAAGCCGGATTCGTTGGAGAATACGCCGCGGGCAACACCGCTGCGCATTGCCAGCATAACAGTTGCACCCAGGAAGCCGCCCTGTGCAGCAGTAGTAGTGAAGGCACTTTCAATAACCAGTGCTACAGCTGCCGGCACCTGATCAGCGAAAGCTATCAAAATACCTAAGGTAGTCAGGAAGTAAATTACTGCCATACCGGGAACAACCTTAGAAGAAACAGTAGCGATGGATTTCAGACCGCCTATGGTTACGGCAGCAACAAGAATTGTCAGCGCAATGCCGGTATAAAGAACCGGGATGCCTGCAGAGATTTTGGTAATCTCAACGATGGAGTTTACCTGAGCGAAGGTACCTACGCCGAAGTATGCGCACATGATACCGAAAACGCAGAACATAGTAGCCAAGGGTTTATATTGCTTGCCAAGGCCGTTTTGAATGTAATACATCGGACCGCCGGAGATATTGCCGTTAGCGTCGACAGTACGATATTTTACAGCCAGCAGGCATTCTGCATATTTGGTTGCCATACCGAAGAAGGCAGCCAGCCACATCCAGAACAATGCACCGGGACCACCGGCCTTAATTGCGGTAGCAACACCGACAATATTACCGGTACCAACAGTTGCAGCAAGAGCGGTACACAATGCTTTAAAGCTGTTTACGTCACCACTGCCATCGTTCTTGGCACTGAAGATCAAGCCCAAAGCCTGCGGCAGCTTGAAAACCTGTAGCAGCTTCAGACGGAAGGTCAGCAGAATACCGGTACCAACCAAAAGTACCAGAAGCGGCGGACCCCAGACAAACGCATCAATTTCATTCAAAATTTCCAACATGATTCAAACATCTCCCTTTAAATTCCCATTAATTATTTACAAGCAAATAAAAAACCGGAGTATACAAAAAATACTCCGGTAAAAGTCAATGACATATGATAGGCAATAGCGCCATCACATAAGCTTTGCTCTGTCCACTGGCCTGAGAGATAAGGACGTTTCTGAATTTCAGAAGACATCTTTGCACCTTCGGCGCCCATTTAAGGGACTCTCCAGAGTTGTGTCAGCATACGGTTCCTGCTTAAAATTAAGCACCTGAGAGTTTTGCTCCTTCGGTAGGCAGTGCCTTCTCCCATATACATCATCCACTCGTTATTTACTTATGTACGCTATTATAACACACTTTTTGAAGAACGCAAGTCTTTTTTTAACAATTTTTTATGTATACACGAATACATAAGGGAGTGTAACTTTTGAAGCAAAACAGATTGCTTAAAGCATGCTAAAATACTACTTATTGTAAAAAATACATACTAAATCTCGCTTTGTAATCATATATGCTTCATTCTCAGCATAATCCAACTATTATCGGCATCAATAACCTGCCATTTTTTATTCTGCTGAGCAATAAATCTATCATAGCTTTTAGTCGTAACAACAACAAAACGATACGGATTCCGCTCCAGTGTTGCGTAAGGCATAACGTTCTTGCTTGTCCAGGAAAAATCCTTGGGAACATAGCCTGCAACCTCACGCTCATGCATCAGCTTGACAATTTTACTGCTGCTGTAAAAAACTGCAGAAGTAGGATATTTGCCATATAAGCCTACCTCATGTACATCATTTTCCGTCAGCATCTCACCCAAATTCTTCGCACTGCGCTGCTCACTGAATGGTATAGCAAGGCTGAAAATAAGCGCAATATAAAATACTGCCGACATAGCCGCAATACTGCAGACACGCTCTCCCGTCACTAAGCGCAGTATATAATCAAGCATCACGCCGATAATCAGCGCCAACGGCAGCAAGAACAGCAGCTCAGATGCTATAAGCTGATGACTTACCGCAACCCATGCTCCCACAAGCAGCAGGCCAAAGCCTCCGCCGACAAATATCATATAACCGCCATCCACACAGTCCGTATGTTTCGCCAGCATGCTTCCCAGCAAAAGGCTGGCTGGGAAGAGCAGCGGATAAGTATAGGTGATGTATTTCGTTGCCATACATTGAAAGAAAATGAAAACAACAAGTGCCCACAGCAGTAAAAATTTTTGCTGTTCTTCCAGGCTACGATGTCCCTGCCGCCACCATTTATAAGCAGCCCTGGGAACAAGTCCGCTCCACGGAAACAGCGCCAGCAGATTTACCAGCGTATAATAGTAAATCACATCGTCACGCGGATGCTCCGATACCGTTGCGCGCAGGAAGTTATGCGTGCCGAAGAAGGTATTGATGAAGTCGCTTCCGTGCAGGCTGTACATTACAGCATACCAGGGAACGACAACCGCCGCACAAAGCAATGTGCCGCTTACAAGATGCATGCGCTTCAGTACGTGCCAATCACGCTGCCACAACAGGAATAACGTAATAATCAATCCCGGCAGCAGCACGCCAATCGGTCCCTTAGTCAAAACCGCAAAGCCTGCTGCAGCATACATAATGTACCAATAGCGCGCCCTGCCGTCACGATAGCCAAGATAGAAAAACAGCAATGTCGCACTGAAGAAAAAGAACAATACAGCATCTGTAATTACCGACTTGCTGATCAGAAAAAATTCTACACTGCTCAGCAGTACCAATGCACTGATAAAACCGCTGCGCGCATTTTCCAGCTTGCTGCCGCCCCACGCCAATAATGCCACGCTGCCTAAACCGAACAACGCCGGGAAGAAGCGTGAAGCAAATTCCGTAAAGCCAAACATTTTATAAGCCAGCGCCGTCATCCAATAAAAGAAAATCGGCTTATCATACCAGTAATGACCGTAAATCTGCGGTGACAGCCAATCGCCGCTCAGTACCATTTCCTTCGCCGTCAAGGCATAATTAGATTCTACGCTGTCTGTAATCAGCAGGCTGCCATTACCCGCAAAAAGCAATGCTGCGGCAGCTGCAAAAAGCAGCAGCCAATATTTTCGTGGCATAAAAAATCCCCCTTCAGCAGCAGAGCTTTTACACTCCGCCTTTCATTAAGCACAGTATAAACTCCTTCACTTAATGATTACTGAAAGGGGTATTCATCTTAAATTCAGCTTATAAGAAAGCCTAATAATTACTTTGCAGCCGTCGGCAGCTTCACATACATGACAGTTCCCCGAGGCTTGTTGTCGAGAACCTTGATGCTGCCGCCATGCTGCCGCACAATAGCCAGCGCAAGCGACAAGCCTAAGCCCAAGCCCCCATGACTACGGCTGCGCGCCTTCTCCACGCGGAAGAAGCGGTCAAAAATCTTCTGCTTATCTTCGTCACTGATGCCAAAGCCCTCATCACGTACATCCAGTACCAGATGCGTTTTCACCTTGGCTGCACGCAGAGTAATTTGCGTCTGCTCCGGTGAATACTTCATAGCGTTATCCAACAGAATAATCAGCAAGCGCGATAAAGCCATTTCATCACCCTGCATTACCAAGTTATCCTGGATTTCCTGCTTCAGCTGCAGCTTTTTTTCTGCTGTCAAAAGCGACATCTGCGATGCAACCTTTTTACACAGCGCCGTTATATCCACCTGCGCCGTACACACGGGAAGAATATCCTCATCGCTGCGCGCCAGCGTCATAAGATTTTCCGTAAGACGGCTAAGTCTTTCCGACTCGCTTTGCAGCATGTTTACCGACTCTTTGGCAAAATCGCTCAGCCTGCTGTCCTCATCCTCCTGCAGTCCCTGCACAGCCAGCTTCATAACGGCAAGCGGCGTGCGCATTTCATGCGAAGCATCCGCTGTGAACTGCTGCTGCTTGGCATACATGTTGCTTATAGGACGGATATTGCGTTCTGCCAGCCAATAACCGAAATAACAGGCAGCAAAATAGAGTATCAATGCCATACACAAAAGCATAAACAGTGTTTTATAGGCCGCATGATAATAAAACTGCATATTTTTGAACATATACAGCCTGCCAATCTGCTTATCACCGTCAATAACGGGAGCAACAGCGGCAAGATATCTATAACGCGCACCATTTGCACTCTGCATCCGCAAAAGACGCGATGTATTCAGCTTCTTCGGCCAATCATCTTTATGACTCATCAGCTCCTGCCCTGCCTCACCTGTTCCAAGCTGGTTTAAAATTACCTTCGAGCCATCTGCATTCACAAAGTATGCAAGCATCTTCCCGCTGCGGATAGCTGCTTCGGAGCAGGGAGCCTCCTCCGATTCTACCCATTCTTCGCCCTCATGGTAAATTTGCGCTACAAGATTTTCCTTTTCATGCGCCAATATTTCCCACCAGATAAAGGTATAGGCAGCAGCTACAATAACTAAAATCAAAGCACCGAAGATTGCCGCATATAAGCAGGTCATACGCCGGCGCAGCTTTTCAAAAGGCTTATTCCACATAATAGCCCACGCCCCGCATCGTTTTAATCAGTTCTTCTCCGTTCAGCTCCATAATTTTTTTACGCAGCAGACGGATATGCACATCAAGATTGTTCTCCGTCACATCGCTGTCAATGCCCCAGATGCGGTCCTGCAGCACCGCACGCGGCATAACCTGCCCACGGTTACGCAAAAGCAGCTCCAGCAGCTTAAATTCACGCGGACGCAGCTCTACACGACGCTCGTCGTATGCCAGGCAATATGTAGAGCTTTCCAAAGTATAAGCACCGTAACGCAGCTTTTCCGCGCTGTACTGTCCTTGGCGACGGCAAAGAGCGTTCAGACGCGCCACCAGCTCCTCCAGCTCGAAAGGCTTTACCAGATAGTCATCGGCACCGCTGTTTAAGCCCTGCACCTTATCCGCCAACGTATCCTTGGCCGTCAGCAGCAATATTTTTCCCTGATAATCCTCCTCACGCAAACGCTTGCACAGGTCAAGTCCGCTCAGAAGCGGCATCATCCAGTCCAACACCAGCACATCATAGCCGTCGGCATATACAGCATCGTAGGCAGCCTCGCCATCCTGCACCCAGTTCACAGTTATATTTTGCTTTTTCAGCAGCATGCTCAAAAGCTTACCTAAATTTATATCATCCTCAGCTAACAAAATTTTCATTGCTTCCGCCTCCGTTACAGCTATTGTATCACAATGCAGTATAGGCATGTAAAATTAATTTCAACTGAAAAATCGCTGCCGAGGCTTTGCCTGCAGCAGCGATTGTCTTACATGATATATCTGTTCAATGACGGCACAATTTCCGCATAGGTGCCTTTTTTATTGGCCAGCATAATATTAATGGCCCATACAGTCTGTCCGCGGTCATCCTCCGTGCGTGTAGCCTGCAGCTTACGGTTGGTACCTGTAAAACATATGATATCTTCCAGCTCCAGCAAAAGCGCCATATCCTCACGTCTGTAGCCCTCAAGACAGCGGTCGGAAAACATTACTGTCAGCATCAGCATATCGTCCATACGCCAGCATTCCAGGCGATAGGCACGGCCGTCGCTCAGCTTACCGTTATAATAGCCGACATCCTGCACGCCGTCCTCATCCGGCTCATAGGGAGAAGGAACATAATCCACGCGGCAGGGAACAGGAAATTTTTTTATCAGCATAAATTCGTTCTCCTTAGAGAGCAAAGCGCCTCAGAGCTTAAGGCTTTGAGGCGCGCTTGCTTATACGTTATTCCTTATCGGGAGTTTCTTCTGCTACAGTTTCAGCAGTTGCAACTTCGGGCATCGGAACATTATATTTAACTTTGATATCACGATAACGGCTCATACCGGTACCTGCCGGAATCAGCTTACCGATGATAACGTTTTCTTTCAGGCCCAGCAGCGGGTCAACTTTGCCTTTAATAGCGGCATCTGTGAGTACGCGGGTGGTTTCCTGGAAGGAAGCAGCAGACAGGAAGGAGTCGGTAGCCAAAGAAGCTTTGGTGATACCCAGCAGGATAGCACGGCCTTCTGCAGGAGCCTTGCCTGCTTCCAGCATCTCGGTATTCTGCTCTTCAAATTCTGCCACATCAACGTCTTCACCCGGCAGCATTGTGGTGTCACCGGATTCCTCGATGCGGATTTTGCGCATCATCTGACGAACCATAACCTCGATATGCTTACTGTTGATATCTACGCCCTGAGACTTATAAACGCCTACTACCTGAGATACCAGATAGTTCTGGGTAGCCTTCACGCCGCTGATACGCAGTACGTCATGCGGGTTAAGAGAACCTTCGGTCAGACGGTCGCCCTTAGCGATTTCCTCGCCCTCAACAACAGACAGCTTAGCGCCGTAAGGAATCTGATATTCCTGGTTTTCGCCATCCAGTGCCATTACGGTTACCTTGCGGCTGTTGCCTTCCTGGGTAATATGTACGTGACCTGCAACCTCGGACAGAATGCCCGGATGTTTCGGTTTACGTGCTTCGAACAGCTCCTCGACACGAGGCAGACCTTGGGTAATATCGTCTGCACCAGCAACGCCGCCGGTATGGAACGTACGCATGGTCAGCTGAGTACCAGGCTCACCGATGGACTCTGCGGCGATAACGCCGACAGACTCGCCCAGACGGACCGGCTCGCCGTTTGCCATATCGGAACCGTAGCAGCGTGCGCAGACACCGGTCTTTGCACGGCAGGTCAGCAGGCTGCGGATCTTCAGCTTGGTGATGCCGGCAGCCTCAATCTCGTTGGCGTCGTACAGGTCGATCATCTTGCCTTCGGGCACGATGACCTTGCCGGTGATGGGGTTGACCACATCGCCCACGGCAAAACGGCCGATCAGACGCTCGCGGAAGCTCTCGATCTTCTCCTTGCCCTCGTGGATCTCAGAGACCCACAGGCCATCGCTGGTGCCGCAGTCGATCTCGCGGACGATGACCTCCTGAGAGACATCGACCATTCGACGGGTCAGGTAGCCGGAGTCCGCCGTACGCAGAGCGGTATCGGCCAGACCCTTACGAGCGCCACGGGCAGAAACGAAATATTCCAGAATGTTCAGACCTTCACGGTAGTTGGCACGAATGGGCATCTCGATGGTCTTACCGGCGGTGTTTGCCAGCAGGCCGCGCATGCCGGCCAGCTGCTTGATCTGGTTCATAGAACCACGCGCACCGGAATCAGCCATCATAAAGATCTCGTTGTCCTTGGGCAGGTTGGCTGCCAGAGCCTTGGAGACCTTATCGGTGGTTGCCTGCCAGATGTTGATGGTCTGGGTGTAACGCTCGTTCTCAGAGATCAGGCCGCGGTTGAACAGCTTGTTGACCTGAGAGACCTGCTTATCCGCGTCAGCGATCAGCTCGTCCTTCTGCGGAGGAATGACAGCGTCACACACAGCAACAGAGATTGCAGACAGGGTGGAGTACTTATAGCCCTGAGCCTTGATGGAGTCCAGCATCTTTGCGCAGGCACGGGTGCCATTGCGGGTCATGCAGCGGGAAATGATGTCGGGCAGGGTCTTTTTGGTCACGCGGAAGCTGACCTCATACTCCAGCCAGTGCTCCGGGTCGGTGCGGTCGATATAACCCAGGTTCTGAGGAACGGGGTTATTGAAGATGATCCGGCCGACGGTGGCATCCACCAGACCGGTGCGCTCCACACCATCAATGACCATGGTGCGGCGGACCTTGATGGGAGCGTGCAGGGTCACAACGTGCTCTGCATAGGCCATCAGGGCCTCGTTCTCATCACGGAAGATCTTGCCTGCACCCTCTTCGTTCTCACGAACGGTGGTCAGGTAGTAGCTGCCCAGGATCATATCCTGCGTAGGAACGGTAACAGGTGCGCCGTCAGAGGGCTTCAGCAGGTTGCCGGAAGCCAGCATCAGCATCTTGGCCTCGCGGCAGGCATCCTCGCCCAGGGGCAGATGGACTGCCATCTGGTCGCCGTCGAAGTCGGCGTTGAATGCGGTACAGGCCAGGGGGTGCAGCTTGATGGCACGGCCCTCGACCAGCACGGGGTTAAATGCCTGGATGCCCAGACGGTGCAGGGTAGGTGCGCGGTTCAGCAGGACGGGGTGGCCCTTGATGACAGTCTCAAGGCTGTCCCAGACCTCGGGCTTTGCGCGCTCGACCATCTTGCGGGCAGACTTGATGTTGTTGGCAACACCCTTCTCGACCAGGTCCTTCATGACGAAGGGCTTGAACAGCTCCAGAGCCATCTCCTTGGGCAGACCGCACTGGTCCATCTTCAGCTCAGGGCCGACGACGATAACGGAACGGCCAGAGTAGTCAACACGCTTGCCCAGCAGGTTCTGACGGAAGCGGCCCTGCTTGCCCTTCAGCAGATCGGAAAGGCTCTTCAGTGCGCGGTTGTTGGGGCCAGTGACAGGACGGCCACGGCGGCCATTGTCGATGAGGCTGTCAACTGCTTCCTGCAGCATACGCTTCTCGTTGCGCACGATGATGTCAGGAGCGCCCAGCTCCAGCAGGCGGCGCAGACGGTTGTTGCGGTTGATGACGCGGCGGTACAGGTCATTCAGGTCGGAGGTGGCGAAGCGGCCGCCGTCCAGCTGGACCATGGGGCGCAGGTCAGGCGGCAGCACGGGCAGCACGTCCATGACCATCCACTCGGGGCGGTTGCCGGAAACGCGGAAAGCCTCGACGACTTCCAGACGCTTCAGGATACGCACCTTCTTCTGGCCGGAGGACTTCTCCACCTCGGCAGTCAGCTCAGCGCTGAGCTGGTCGAGGTCGATCTCCTTCAGCAGGTCCTGAACGGCCTCAGCACCCATAGCAGCCTCGAACTCGTCGCCGTAGCGCTCGCGCATCTCGCGGTACTCTTTCTCGGTCAGCAGCTGCTTCTTTTCCAGCGGGGTCAGACCGGGATCGGTGACGATATAGCTTGCAAAGTAGAGGACCTTCTCCAGCAGGCGGGGGCTGATGTCCAGCATCAGGCCGATGCGGCTGGGGATACCCTTGAAGTACCAGATGTGGCTCACAGGAGCGGCCAGCTCGATGTGGCCCATACGCTCACGGCGGACCTTGGCCTTGGTCACCTCGACGCCGCAGCGGTCGCAGATCTTGCCCTTATAACGGATGCGCTTATACTTGCCGCAGTGGCACTCCCAGTCCTTAGTAGGTCCAAAAATGCGCTCGCAGTACAGACCGTCGCGCTCCGGCTTCAGGGTGCGGTAGTTGATGGTCTCAGGCTTCTTCACCTCGCCATAGCTCCAGTTGCGGATCTGGTCAGGAGAGGCAAGGCCGATTTTGATCGAATCGAAGACGTTGTTTTCCATGAAACGAACCCTTTCTTAATCTTTATAGTCTCGATGATAACAGTTGACGTTGGAAGACCCGCTGCCCTCCCCTGCCCTGCGGCGGCAGCACGCGCACCGCGCAGGGAAACACAGCTTTCTCAAAGGGGCCTTATTATTCGTCGATGTTCACTTCGTCAGAAGCGGACTCTGCAGCGGCAGAGTTGTCATCCTCCAGCACGGAGGGATCATCGAAACCAGCATCGGCGTCCTTGATGGTGTAATCGTTCAGCAGCTCGTTCTCGTTGGCGACAGTCTCGGTGCCGGCAACATCACGCATATCGAAGCCGGTCTCTTCGTCGTCGAAGTTCTGGCGCATATCGATCTCGTTGCCTTCCTTGTCCTGGACCACGACGTCCAGACCCAGAGACTGCAGTTCCTTGAGCATGACGCGGAAGGACTCGGGGATGCCCGGCTGCGGGATGGGCTCGCCCTTGACGATGGCCTCGTAGGTCTTGACACGGCCCTCGACGTCATCGGACTTGACGGTCAGGATCTCCTGCAGGGTGTAAGCAGCACCGTAAGCTTCCAGAGCCCAGACCTCCATCTCGCCGAAGCGCTGGCCGCCGAACTGGGCCTTGCCGCCCAGAGGCTGCTGGGTGACCAGAGAGTACGGGCCGGTGGAACGAGCATGGATCTTATCATCGACCAGGTGATGCAGCTTCAGGTAGTACATATAACCGACGGTGACGCGGTTGTCGAACTTCTCACCGGTGCGGCCGTCGTAAACGGTGGTCTTGCCGTCGCGGTCAAGCTCGATCTTGGAGAAGTCGATGATGTGGCCCTTCTCGCCCATGATCTTGGGGAGCTTGGTGGGATAAGCCGGTGCGTTCTCGCCGTGCCACAGCTCACGCGCGGTATCGAAGGTATCGCCGATGTCGTTCTCACGAGCGGAGTCGAAGACAGGGGTCATGACCTTGATGCCGCATGCCTTGGCAGCGTAGCCCAGGTTGACTTCCAGCACCTGACCGATGTTCATACGGGAAGGCACGCCCAGGGGGTTCAGCACGATGTCCAGCGGGGTGCCGTCGGGCAGGAAGGGCATATCCTCGGTAGGCAGCACGCGGGACACAACGCCCTTGTTGCCGTGACGGCCTGCCATTTTATCGCCCACCTGAATCTTACGGCGCTGAGCGATATACACGCGGACCACCTGATTGACGCCGGGGCCAAGCTCATCGCCGTTTTCACGGGTAAAGACCTTGGTATCCAGCACGATGCCGCTCTCGCCGTGGGGCACCTTCAGAGAGGTGTCGCGGACCTCGCGGGCCTTTTCACCGAAGATTGCCCGCAGCAGGCGCTCCTCAGCGGTGAGATCGGTCTCGCCCTTGGGCGTGACCTTGCCCACCAGAATGTCGCCGGACTTGACCTCGGCGCCCACGCGAACGATACCGCGCTCGTCCAGATCCTTCAGCGCATCCTCGCCCACGTTGGGGATATCACGGGTGATCTCCTCGGGTCCCAGCTTGGTATCCCGGGAATCGATCTCGAATTCCTCAATATGAATGGAGGTATACAGATCCTCGCGGACCAGGCGCTCGTTCAGCAGAACGGCGTCCTCGTAGTTGTAGCCTTCCCAGGTCATGAAGCCCACCAGAATGTTCTGGCCCAGAGCGATCTCGCCCTGATCGGTGGCGGGACCGTCCGCCAGGACCGTGGGATCCTCCCACTCGCCCTTTTCGTTCAGGCGCTTGCCGTGGACCCGCTCGCCCACATCCACGATGGGATGCTGGTTGATGCAGGTGGTGTGGTTGGAGCGCAGGAACTTGGTCAGCTTATAATCCTTGGTCTCGCCGCTGTCATACTTGACGGTGACATGGCGGGCATCCACAGAAGTGACCACGCCGTCGCCCTCGGCCAGGACCACGATCTCAGAGTCGATGCAGATCTTGTGCTCCATACCGGTGCCCACGATGGGTGCGTGGGGCTTCAGCAGAGGCACGGCCTGACGCTGCATGTTTGCGCCCATCAGAGCACGGTTTGCGTCGTCGTTCTGCAGGAAGGGGATCATTGCGGTAG
>ERZ773114.3576-NODE-3576-length-12571-cov-3.407878_pt1 | contig 12571 bp, 9 predicted proteins | sample MGYA00580564_ERZ773114 | MGnify/ENA primary metagenome ERZ773114 (study PRJEB29015, sample SAMEA2737836) | human gut metagenome | biome: human gut; feature: human-associated habitat; material: faeces | place: China | collected 2012 ...
CAATGAAGGTACATTTATAACGATAGCATTTTTAGCAGGAATTATGGCACTTGGGTTATTTGCCTATCTTAAAACAATAGAAAGAAAAGTATGTGTAACAGAGATTAAGTTGAATAAGGCGACCACACTTCTTAACAGCATAAAGATAAAGTATGTCAATGCAGCCAATGTGCTTGATTACCAGTGCAACAAGTATTACATAAAAAATGCATATGAGCTGGAGCAGAAATATCAGGCATATATTGAGATGAAAGAAGAACAGAAAAAAATACTTGAGGTTACAAATAACCTGACCAATGCGGAAACTGACCTTATGAATATACTAGGAAGACTTGGCGTTATAGATACACATATATGGATAGCACAGGTAAAAGCTATTCTTAACCCAAAGGAAATGGTTGAAGTAAGGCATAATCTGTCCATAAGACGACAGAAGTTAAGAAACCAGATAGAATACAATGAGAATAGAATAGAGGATGCAAAAAATAATATAAAAAATATAACAAAGAAAAATCCGGAATATGCAAAGGAAGCATTACAGATTCTTGATATGTATGATAAAAGATAGCAAAAATCTGTAAAAAGAGATTATGCAGTATATCGGGCAGGGCAGGATATAAGGCACAAAATAGTACTTGCTAAAACTATAAGTTGTGTTACAATTAAGAGTGGCTTTTTGTAAAAAGAGATTAAGATTCCTAATTAAGAAATATGACTCACATATGATGTGCAGTGCAAGAATGGAGGATAAGATGAAAGAGAAACTTGATGCAATCAAAGAAAATGCTTTATCCCAGATTAAAGCAACAGATTCTCTTGAAAAGTTAAATGATATCAGAGTAGCTTTTCTTGGAAAGAAGGGTGAACTCACAGAAGTCTTAAAGAGTATGAAAGAGGTAGCTCCAGAAGACAGACCTAAGGTGGGTCAGATTGTTAATGAAACAAGACAGGCAATCGAGGAAGTATTAGATGCTGCAAAGAAAGACCTTGCTGCAAAGAAGAGAGAACTTCAGATGAAAGCAGAAGTTATAGATGTTACACTTCCTGCAAAGAAAGCAGAATTAGGACATAAGCATCCTAACACTCTTGCACGAGAAGAGATAGAAAAGATATTTATCGGTATGGGCTATGAAGTAGTAGAAGGTCCGGAAGTTGAATATGACCGTTACAACTTTGAGCTGCTTAATATTCCTGCTAATCATCCAGCAAAGGATGAACAGGATACATTTTATATTAATGATGAGGTTGTTCTTAGAACACAGACATCACCTGTTCAGGCAAGAGTTATGGAGAAGGGTAAGCTTCCTATAAGAATGATATCTCCTGGCCGTGTATATAGAGCTGATGAAGTTGATGCAACACATTCACCTTGTTTCCATCAGGTAGAAGGTCTTGTTATCGATGAGAATATCACATTTGCAGACCTTAAGGGAACTCTTGCAGAGTTTGCCAAGGAATTATTCGGTGAAGATACTAAGGTTAAGTTCAGACCACATCACTTCCCATTCACAGAGCCAAGTGCTGAGATGGATGTAAGCTGCTTTAAGTGTGGCGGCAAGGGATGCCGTTTCTGTAAGGGCGAGGGCTGGATTGAAATTCTTGGCTGTGGTATGGTTCACCCACATGTATTTGAAATGTGTGGAATTGATACAGATAAGTACACAGGCTTTGCATTTGGTGTTGGTCTTGAGAGAGTTGCACTCCTTAAGTATGAAATCGATGATATGAGATTATTATATGAAAATGACACAAGATTTTTAAAGCAGTTCTAGTTAATGTCAGTTTGAAATATTGACGTAAGCTGTGCAGAATTTTGTGTAATGTGTATATACGTATAAAGTAAATAAGCCCGGTACAGTCAGATTGTAAGGTTATGATTGTTTAGTTTATGGGCGGGAATGGAGATTAGTATGGATACATCTATTAAATGGATAAAGGACCTTGTTCCAGGTTTAGAGTGTACAAATCAGGAATTCAGAGATGCTATGACTCTTTCAGGTACTAAGGTAGAATGTTTTAATGAGCTTGATAAAAATCTGGAGAAAATCGTTGTAGGACAGATTGTTTCAGTAGAAAGACATCCGGATGCTGACAAGCTTGTAGTATGCCAGGTAAATGTCGGAGATGAAACAGTCCAGATAGTTACAGGTGCACCGAATATTCCAGTAGGTTCAAGCGGACAGAAGGTTCCGGTGGTTCTTGATGGAGGACGTGTTGCAGGTGGACATGACGGAAGCCCACTTCCAGAAGACGGAATAAAGATTAAGAAGGGCAAGTTAAGAGGCGTTGAGTCTTGTGGTATGATGTGCTCTATAGAGGAACTTGGTTCTTCAAGAGAATTCTATCCAGACGCTGCTGAGAATGGAATATATATATTCGGCGATGATGCAGTTGTTGGTTCAAGTGCAGTGGCATATCTTGGACTTGATGATACAGTTTTTGAATATGAGATTACTAACAACCGTGTAGACTGCTACAGCATACTTGGTATAGCAAGAGAGGCAGCAGCTACTTTCAGAAAGCCTTTCAACCCACCAGAAGTACGTGTTGTCGGTAATAATGAAGATATTAATGATTACATCAAGGTTGAAGTTTTAGCAGATGACCTTTGCAAGCGATATACAGCAAGAGTTGTTAAGAATATAAAGCTTGCTCCATCACCAAAGTGGATGCAGCAAAGACTTATGACAGCGGGTATCAGACCTATCAACAACATAGTAGATATAACTAACTATGTTATGACAGAATATGGACAGCCTATGCATGCTTATGATTATGATACTATTGCCGGTAAGAAGATTGTAGTAAGAAAGGCAGCAGAGGGTGAAAAGTTCGTTACACTTGACGGACAGGAAAGAACTCTTGATTCAGAAGCACTTCTTATATGCGATGGCGACAAGGCTGTAGGGTTAGCAGGTATCATGGGTGGCGAGAACTCTATGATAACAGATGATGTTAAGACTATGCTTTTTGAGGCAGCTACATTTGATGGTACTAACATAAGAAAGTCATCTAAGAAGATAGGCTTAAGAACAGATGCTGCTGGTAAGTTTGAAAAGGGACTTGACCCAGAACTTGCACTTGAAGCTATGAACAGGGCATGTGACCTTATAGAGCAGCTTGGCGCAGGTGAAGTGGTTGGCGGAGTAGTTGATGTATATCCTAATCCGGTATCTAAGAAGAGAATAGCCTTCGAGCCAGCCAAGTACAATGCACTTCTTGGAACAGATGTATCAGAAGCTGATATGCTTGAGTACTTCAAGAGACTTGAAGTTGAATATGATAAGGATGCTAATGAACTTATAATACCTACATTCAGACAGGATCTTAACAGAGATGCAGATATTGCTGAGGAGGTTGCAAGATTTTTCGGATACGATAATATTCCAACAACTCTCCCTAAGGGCTCTACAACTATGGGTAAGATTACATTTGAAAGAAGTATCGAAGATGTAGCAGGTGAAGTTGCACAGTTTACAGGTTTTTCACAGGCTATGACATATTCATTTGAAAGCCCTAAGGTGTTTGATAAGCTTAAGCTTGCACAGGATAGTGAATACAGAAAGACAGTTGTAATATCTAACCCACTTGGTGAGGACTTCTCTATTATGAGAACACTTCCAGTAAATGGTATGCTTACATCGCTTTCTACTAACTTTAACAGACGTAACAAGAATGTTAAGTTATATGAATTAGCTAAGGTTTATATGGCATCTGATGATAAGAATGAACTTCCAGATGAGAGAGTTATGTTTACACTCGGTGCATTTGGCGAAGTTGATTTCTTTACTATGAAGGGTGTTGTGGAAGAGTTCCTTGAAAGAATAGGAATGAAGGATAAGCCGGAATATGACCCAGAAGCCGGAATTACATTCCTTCACCCAGGCCGTCAGGCAAATGTTACATATGATGGAACTAAGATAGGTTATATCGGTGAGGTACATCCAGATGTAGCTGACAATTATGCGTTAGGTGAGAGAACATATCTTGCAGTTATCGACCTTGTCACTGTAACTGGTATGGCAAGCTTTGATACAAAGTTTACAGGAATTGCCAAGTTCCCAGCAGTAACAAGAGATATAAGTATGGTTATGCCTAAGTCAGTTCTTGTTGGCAATATCGAGAAGATTATTGAAAAACGTGCAGGAAAGATACTTGAAAGCTACAAGTTATTCGATATATACGAAGGTGCCCAGATTAAGGATGGCTACAAGTCAGTAGCATACTCTATCTCATTCAGGGCAAAGGACAGAACACTTGAGGATAAGGATATCACTCCTGTTATGGAAAATATATATAAGGACTTAAGTGATGCCGGAATAGAACTTCGTGCATAATGTAATGAGCTCAAAGAAAAAGGAAGCGGCTGTAAAGCAGACATTTACTTTTTCTTAACCATTAACGAACGAATAGTCATGCGAAGCAGGACGATAGAGCGCGAAAGCGCGGATTCGTGAGTATAGACGAGCTCAAAGAAAAAGGAAGTGGCTGTAAAGCAGACATTTACTTTTTCTTAGCTATTAAAGATTAATCTAATTAGAGGAATATTATGGATTTACATGATTTTTATTATGACCTGCCAGAAGAGCTTATAGCACAGGATCCACTTTCAGACCGTTCAAGCTCAAGACTTATGGTGCTTGATAAGAATACAGGTGCAATAGAGCATAAGATATTCAGGGATATAACAGAGTATCTTAAGGCTGGTGACTGCCTTGTTATCAATGATACCAAGGTTATACCAGCCCGTCTTATAGGTGAGAAAGAAGAAACAGGTGCAGCCATAGAGGTGCTTCTTCTTAAGAGACTAGAAGACAGACAGGATACATGGGAAGTGCTTGTAAAGCCTGGTAAGAAGTGCAAAGTCGGTGCTAAGATAGCATTTGGTGATGGACGTTTAAAGGCAGAGGTGCTTGAAGTTGTAGAGGATGGAAACAGAAAGATTCGTTTTTCTTATCAGGGAATTTTTGAAGAGATTCTTGATGAGCTTGGACAGATGCCGCTTCCTCCATATATAACACATAAGCTTCAGGATAAGAACAGATACCAGACTGTATATGCAAAGCATGAGGGTTCGGCGGCAGCGCCTACAGCTGGTCTTCATTTTACAGAGAAACTACTTGATAAGATACAGGCTATGGGAGTTAAGATAGCAAGAGTTACACTTCATGTTGGTCTTGGAACTTTCAGACCAGTTAAAGTTGAGAACATTCTTGAACATCATATGCATTCAGAATTTTATCAGGTGGATAAGGAAGCTGCGGATATTATCAATGAAACAAAGGCTAATGGCGGAAGGGTCATAGCCGTAGGTACTACAAGTACAAGAACTCTTGAGTCGGTAGCTGATGAAAATGGTCATATACCGGTTAAGAGCGGATGGACAGAGATATTTATATATCCGGGATACAAGTTCAAGGCGATAGACTGTCTTATAACTAACTTCCATCTTCCGGAATCTACACTTGTTATGCTTGTTTCTGCACTTGCAGGAAGAGAAAATGTTCTTCATGCATATGATGTGGCAGTTCAGGAAAAGTATAGATTTTTCAGCTTTGGTGATGCTATGTTTATAAAGTAACACCAACACATTAAAATTTTATAAAACACATAATATAACTTTGACATACTTTCCTGTGTGTGGTAGTATGTCAAAGTTATTGAATGTTTATTAATATGAGTAGCACAGATAATCGCGGCTGCAAGTGTCGAAAGACCGCAGGTGAGGAAAGTCCGGGCTTCGCAGGGCAGGATGCCGGATAACGTCCGGTGGAGGTGACTCCAAGGCTAGTGCAACAGAAATATACCGCCAAAGCAAGAAGGTGAATTTATTAATGTCTTTACATTACTAACTTTACTGATGCATGTACATTAGCAGTTTTGCTGCTAATGTTATAGAATTAACACTTTAGTGTTAATTCTATTGGTAAGGGTGGAAAGGCAGCGTAAGAGACTACCGCAGCACTGGTAACAGTGCTGGCTATGTAAACCCCATCCGAAGCAAGACCAAACATAAAGCGATACGGCTGCCCGTCGTGCTTTTAGGTAGGTCGCTTGAGCTTACTGGTAACAGTAAGACTAGATAGATGATTATCATCAGCCAGATGATGGCTGGACATAACCCGGCTTATAGTGCTGCTCATATATATGTTTGATGGCAAGATAGAATAATAGAATATATGGCTTTTTACACGAAACATGTGTTACACAGCCCTGAAAGCGCAGAAGCGTAAGAATGGAGATTAGTATGAATTCAGGAATGGACAGAAGAAGGCGAAATAAAAAGCTTAAGATAGCAAGAAATATTGCGATAGCTTTAGTTCCAATAATAATTATTGGACTGCTTATATTCAGACTTGGAACAGATGCAAAGAGTATGTTATCGGAAGCTAATACATTAAAAACTGACCTTAAGGCTGTTATGACAGGCGTTAAGGAAAGAGATGTTGAAAGCGCACAGAATGCCACACTTAAGTTGGATAATACAGTCAGAAAGCTTGACAGAACATTGTCAAGTCCGGTATGGAAGGCTGTATCGCATGCACCTTTTGCAGGGAAGTATGTTAAGTCAGTTAATACACTTGTGAGTGTTGCAGAAGATGCATCTGACAATATATTAAAGCCGGCACTTGATGTCATGGATGAGTATCCGTTAGAGGGACTTAAGGTTGGTGATGGTTTCAGTGTCAGCACAATCAATGCTTATCTTAATCTTTTAGAGGATATAGAACCAAGAATAGAAAGCATGACAACAAAGATGCAGACTGTTAAGCTTCCTTTAGGAAAGACAGAAATGTTATCAGAGTATACACAGATGCTTACAAAGCTCACAGCAGCCTATAAGGAGAATGGAGAGTACCTTCCACTTTTCAGGGCATTTTTAGGAGACGGCAGTGATAAGTTATATCTTCTTGCTGCACAGAACTCAGCTGAGATAAGAGCGTCTGGTGGTTTTCCGGGTTCTATGGGAACTATAAGGATAGAAGACGGTGTTCTTACAATAGATGACTTTAAGACGGTATATGATATGATATCAGTTAATCCTCCAACAGAGGCACATATAACAGATACAGAATATCTGCTGTTCAGCGGTTCGCTTGACTATGCAAGAGATGCCTGCTATATACCGGACTTTGAAAGAGTTGGGGAAATCTGGGCATTGGCATATGAAAGCAAGAATGATGAACACATTGACGGAGTTATATCACTTACACCTGTAATCATACAGAAAGTGCTTGCTTATACAGGAGCTGTAACACTTTCAGACGGAACAGAGCTTAATGGTGATAATGCAACACAGATGCTTCAGAAAGACCTTTATTATAAGTATCTTAGCAGTAACTCATCTTATAAGATAAGCAATGCTAATGATTATGTTGATTCTCTTTTTGCAGAAACTGCGAAAATTGTTATGGGTAAGCTTGTAGATGACTTTGATATAAACAGAATAGCAGATTATTCAAAGATATTTACAGATGGCGGAAAAGACCGTACTATACTTATGTGGATGGAGGATGAGACAGCAGAGTCTTATGTAAAAGCGGCTGGCTGTTCAGGTGCGCTTAATGATGACCCTTCTAATCCTGAGGCAGGAGTATTCTTTAGTGGAGCTAACGGAAGTAAGCTCGGATGGTTTGTAAGTCTTGACACACAGATTGGTGATGTCACAGTTAATGATGACGGAAGCAGAACATATGATGTAACTGTTACAGTAAGTAACGATATCACAAGAGATGATATGTACAGGGCTGGTAATTATATCATAGGTAATTATAATGGTCAGGTGGAAAGTTATCTTCATCTGTTTGCACCAGCAGGCGGAACAATAAGTGACTTTGAGACAAGTAATTCAATGACTATGAATATGGATGAATACCATGGACTTGAAGTAGCTTATAATGTTGAGTTTATGTTAGCACCAAGCAATCCTGTAACTGTTACATATAAGGTTACAACAGCGCCGGGTGTAAGCACACCGCTTAAGATAAGCCAGACACCAACATTGCAGAGTTATAGATAATATTGAAAATGTTTATTAAATAAAAAGGCTGTTACATCAGTATAACATTTATTGATGTGACAGCCATATTTTTTAGGGTTATAGGACAAAACGTGTTGATGGGTTAATTCTATTCAACACGTTTTGTTATAATTAGGTGCAATATATATTGTTTATATAAAAAACATTCTATAATATATAGATTATATTACTTTCCAGTATACTTCTCTTCACAGTACTTACATCTATATACCTGCTTTTCAGGGTCAGAGAGTACGAATACCTGGTCAAGTTCCTGTTCTATAGATGTTATACATCTAGGATTCTTGCATCTGATTACATTGGTTATCTGCTTAGGAAGAGAAAGAGATTTCTTCCCAACGATTTCACCATTCTTTATGATATTAACAGTTATATTGTGGTCTATGAAACCAATAACATCAAGATCTACGAGGTCAAGTCCACCTTCGATTTTTATTATATCTTTTCTTCCCATTTTGCTGCTACGGGCATTCTTGATGATTGCAACCTGGCAGTCAAGCTTTCCAAGACCAAGATAATTATATATATCCATAGCTTTTCCGGCTTCAATATGGTCTAATACAAAGCCCTCATTAAGCTGACCTACATTTAACATAGTAAACTCCTTCTGTGCACATTTATAATTGAAAATAAGAAATTATGCATAACAAGTCCGGTATGTGTGCACGCATACTTAAAGACTGATAATAGGACTTAGTTATTTGTTAAGACCAAGAAGTGTCATAATAAGTGCCATACGTACATATACACCATATTGTACCTGCTTGAAGTAGGCTGCTCGCTTGTCGTCATCAACTTCAACAGATATTTCATTTACACGAGGAAGAGGATGGAGTACATACATATCCTCCTTTGCAAGTGACATCTTGGCTTCATCTAATACATAGAAGTCCTTCATACGAAGATATTCGTCTTCTGAGAAGAAACGCTCTCTCTGTACACGTGTCATATAAAGAATGTCAAGTTGTGGCATAGCTTCTTCAAGGCTTTCTACCTCAACGAATTCTGCGTTGTTAGCGGCTAAAACATCATCTCTTATATAATCAGGTACTCTTAATTCTTTAGGTGATATAAGGACAAACTTAACATTGTTATATCTTACAAGTGAGTTGATAAGTGAGTGTACAGTTCTTCCGAACTTTAAGTCACCACACAGACCGATTGTAAAGTTGTCAAGTGAACCTCTTAATTCCCTTATAGTCATAAGGTCAGTAAGAGTCTGGGTTGGATGCTGGTGTCCGCCATCTCCTGCATTTATTACAGGAATAGAAGACTTGCTTGCAGCAACCATAGGGGCACCTTCTTTAGGATGTCTCATAGCGCATATATCTGCATAGCATGATATAACTCTGATAGTATCTGATACACTTTCACCCTTGGAAGCGGAACTTGAGTTAGCAGAAGAAAAACCTAATACAGAACCCCCAAGATTGAGCATTGCTGCCTCAAAACTAAGACGGGTTCTAGTACTAGGTTCATAGAATAAAGTTGCTAATTTCTTTCCATCACATACATGACTGTACTTCTTAGGATCCTTAGAAATGTCTCTTGCAAGATCTAGAAGATCTGATAACTCGCTGACACTTAAATCCAGTGGACTAAGTAAATGTTTCATCGATTGTTCCTCCATATGTTGATATTGTTATTAATGCACATATATATTACTATTATTTTACATAATTCTCAATTGTTATTTAAAAAAAAATGTGATAAAATTGTAAACATTAGCGATGCTGTTTGTAATCATACGTTGGATAATAACAGTGTGCAGTGTCAGAGGCAAAATACCTTTTGACCCTGACATCATAATATGAATATGCGGATTGATATAAGAATGGAGGAGTAATAAATATGTCTAAAATAATATTAACAGGTGACAGACCGACAGGTAAGCTTCACCTTGGACATTATGTCGGTTCATTAAAGAGAAGAGTAGAACTTCAGAATTCAGGTGAATTTGAAAAGATATTTATAATGATAGCGGATGCGCAGGCACTCACAGATAATGCAGATAATCCTGAAAAGGTACGTCAGAACATAATAGAGGTTGCACTTGATTATCTTTCAGTAGGCTTAGATCCTACAAAGTCGAATATATTTATCCAGTCTCAGATACCTCAGCTTACAGAGCTTACATTTTATTATATGAATCTTGTTACAGTATCAAGACTTCAGAGAAATCCGACAGTTAAGTCTGAAATACAGATGCGTAACTTTGAGGCAAGCATTCCTGTAGGTTTCTTCTGTTATCCTATAAGTCAGGCTGCTGATATAACAGCATTTAAGGCGACTACAGTACCAGTAGGTGAAGATCAGGAGCCTATGATAGAGCAGACAAGAGAAATAGTAAGAAAGTTTAACTCAGTATATGGTGATACATTAGTTGAGCCACAGATACTGCTTCCTGATAATAAGGCATGCTTAAGACTTCCGGGTACAGATGGAAAGGCTAAGATGAGCAAGTCGCTTGGTAACTGTATCTACTTATCAGACTCGGCAGATGTTGTTAAGGAAAAAGTAAGAGGAATGTATACAGACCCAGACCATATCAAAGTAAGTGACCCTGGTAAGGTAGAGGGTAATACAGTATTTACATATCTTGATGCTTTCTGTACAGACGAAGATTTTGCACAGTTCCTTCCAGAATATAATAATCTTGATGAACTTAAGGAACACTATATGAGAGGCGGACTTGGTGATGTCAAGGTTAAGAAGTTCCTTACAGAAGTTATCAATAAAGAGTTAGAGCCTATCAGAAATAGAAGACATGAGTACGAAAAGAATATTCCAGAGGTATATCATATTCTTCAGGAGGGTACTAAGAAGGCATACGCAGTTGCAGAAGAAACTCTTAATGAGGTTAAGGCTTCTATGAAGATTAACTATTTTGATGATACAGAGCTTATCAAGCATCAGGCGGAAAAGTATAGCGAGCAGTAGTCAGAATATAAAATGTAAAATAAAAATGGTTCCAGACCTCAATGCCAGATGGCACGGGGATGGAACCATTTTTCTGCTCTGAGTGTAAGATAGTTGTGTGAATTGCATATCAATGTGGCAATCCGGGTACATAATAGTACCACACTTTTAACACAATAATAGGGGATTAAGATAACTTCTTAATAACCATATTATTAGGTCTTGATATCTTAAGTTCCTTGCCGTTCATAACGATAAGTCCTTTATTGTAATCAACAGTAAATATTGTTATGGAATTTCCTTCATTGTTCATAGACATAAGGTGCTTATTGTCAGGGAACATACATACATACTTAGGGTAGTCGCCACTTACAGGAAGTGAGTTAAGAGTAATAATCTTTCCTGACTCTTTATCAACAGAGTATATAGTAGCTGTATTATCGCCTGCGTTAGAACAGATAAGGTTGTTGCCATCATTGGCAAAAATAATGTCTGAGGCAGCGCTGTTTGACTTGTGGTCACGTCTTACAGTAAAAATGTTCTGAATCATTTCAAAACGAGCCTTATCAGAATTCTTATCATAAGAATATACATTGATATAATTCTTTAATTCGCACACTACATAAGCATACTTTCCATCTTCGGAGAATATCATCTTTCTAGGTGCTGATTCCTGCTGTGAACGTATAATATCAAATAACTTAAGCTTTCCGGTTCTGTGGTTAAACTCGTAAAGCTTAATCTGGTCAATTCCAAGGTCGCAGGCGCATAAGAGGTCTTCATCAGGAGTGAAACATGTGTTGCTTACATGTGGGCGGAAGTTACGCTCAGCGATGCTTCCAATACCTTTGTGAAATACCTCATCGGCAATATCGCCAACAGAACCATCGTCATTGATGTGCATAACAGTAATCTTGCCATCGTGATATCCAGAAACAACAAGGAAGTTGTTAGCTTTAGTGACAGACATATGGCAGCCTCGCATACCGTTGATAGATACAACATTCATAAGCTCAAGGCTTCCATCCTCCATAATGGAATAGGATGATACTCCCTGATCGCATATTGCATAAAGAAATCTCTTATCGTGTGAAAGAGTTATATAAGAAGGGTTATCGATAGATACCTCTTCACGTTCACATATACGTCCCTTCTCTACATCCATATCGTATATATGTATACCTTTACTGCTTTCGTGAGTATACGTTCCCACATAAGCAACGTAATTATCTTTCATAGTAACCTCCAATCATTATCTCAAGAACTGAATATATGTATATATTAGCATTTTTCTTTATGTTTATCAAGGCAGACATTTACAAGAACAATATCTTTGCCAATGGATTTGATACACTTAAATGGAATGACATACACGAATTCTCTTCCAAGAAAACCACATAATTTGCCGGGACCGGGGATAATAATAGAGTTGATACATCCATTGGACGGGTTAAAATCTATGTCGATGACACAGCCTAGTATACGGCAGTCTTCTTCGTTGATGACCTGCTTGTTTTTTAAGTCAAACATTTTCATAGGGGTGACCTCCTTTTAGTGGAGAATTTTTATTTAGGTGAATATGTTGGGGCAATTAGGATGCGTTTTTTGTGA
>ERZ773114.3578-NODE-3578-length-12565-cov-3.672742_pt1 | contig 12565 bp, 10 predicted proteins | sample MGYA00580564_ERZ773114 | MGnify/ENA primary metagenome ERZ773114 (study PRJEB29015, sample SAMEA2737836) | human gut metagenome | biome: human gut; feature: human-associated habitat; material: faeces | place: China | collected 2012 ...
AGCGATAAACCGGACCTGCGCTTCGGCATGGAGCTGAAAAATGTCAGCGAAGCTGTTCAAGGCTGCACCTTCCAGGTATTCAACAATGTTATCGCTAACGGCGGTCAGGTAAAATGCATTAACGTAAAAGGATATGCAGATATTCCGCGTCGTCAGTTGGATGAGCTCGTTAAATTCTGCGGCATCTACGGTGCTAAGGGTATGGCTTGGCTGCAATTCCCGGCAGAAGGCGGCGTAAAATCCTCCATCGCTAAATTCTTCAGCGATGAAAACATCGAAGCAATCAAAAAAGCTGCTGAAGTTGAAGCAGGTGACCTGCTGCTCTTCGTTGCCGATAAACCGTCTGTAGTTGCTGCTTCTCTGGGCGCACTGCGTATCGAAATGGCTAAACGCCGTGGTCTGATTGATCCGGATAAGCTGGCCTTCACCTGGGTAGTTGACTTCCCGATGTTCGAGTACAATGAGGAAGAAAAACGTTATGTTGCAATGCACCATCCGTTCACCGCTCCGCGTGACGAGGACCTGCCGCTGCTGCTGACCAACCCCGGCAAGGTATATGCTAAGGCTTATGATATGGTTCTGAACGGCACCGAAATCGGCGGCGGTTCCATCCGTATCCATCGCCGCGACGTACAGAAGAAGGTATTCGAAGCTATCGGCCTGTCCGATGAGGAAGCACAAGAGAAGTTTGGCTTCATGATGAACGCATTCGAATACGGTGCTCCGCCACACGGTGGTCTGGCATTCGGTCTTGACCGTCTGATCATGATTATGGCTCAGCGCGATTCTATCCGCGACGTAATTGCTTTCCCGAAAACTCAGAGCGCATCCGACCTGATGACTCAGGCTCCTAACGATGTTGATGAAAAACAGCTGCGTGAGCTGCACATCAAGACCAGCCTGCTGATGAAGAAGGACAAAGAAGACAAATAAGCACTTTAGCCTGCTTCTGTCAAGTGGATAAAGCGAAATAAATATTCAAAAATTTTTAATGGAAGCGTTGAAAAACGCTTCCATTTTTGGTATTATATGTATGTCGATAGAAGTTAAAGACAATTGAAGAATAGTTGTTAATTATACCCCTGCGATGTTCGTTACATTGCTCCAAAGGTTTTGAGCCAACACTCTAACCTAGGGAGCCTGATACTCCTTCTTTCAAAAACATGCCTCCTTTGAGTGGACGTTTGCGATTGGTAGGGAAGGCACCCACCTGCACATGCAGGTTCAAAACACGGAGCTGGACGGCATTGTGGGGATTAATTTTTTTATGAGATAATTTTCGTCACAGAAAGATACAGGTAAAAAGCGATGGAAAATCTATTCGGTAATTTATTTGAAACTGAAAAGCGACAGACGAAGCCTTTGGCTGACCGCATGCGTCCAGAACGCCTCAGCGATTTTGTGGGGCAGGAGAGCGCCGTGGGCGCAGGCAGTCCGCTGCGCCGTATGATTGAGCGTGATGTACTGCAGTCCGTACTATTTTACGGACCTCCGGGAACCGGCAAAACAACACTGGCGAAGGTCATCGCGCATGTCACCGGCGAAAAGTTTGAGGCCATTAACGCCGTTTCCAGCGGTGTGCCCGAGCTGCGCAAGCTCATCGCCAAGGCGCAGGAGGACAGGCGTAGCGGACGCGGCCGTACTATCGTGTTTATCGACGAGATTCATCGCTTCAACAAGGCGCAGCAGGATGTACTGCTTCCTTACGTGGAAAACGGCACGATAGTGCTCATCGGTGCTACTACCGAAAACCCTTTCTTCGAAATCAATTCGCCGCTGCTTTCGCGCATGAAGGTGGTGCGCCTGGAAAAACTGCAGGCACCGCAGATTCAGCAGATTCTGGAGCGTGCGATTGCCGACCCGGAGCGTGGTTTTGGCAACAGCTTTAAGGCGGAGCCTGAGGCGCTGAGGATTATTGCCGATTTTGCGGCAGGTGATGCTCGCAGTGCGCTGAACATTCTGGAGCAGGCCGAGTTCATGCTGCCGGAGGAGGGCGAGCGTGTGCTGACGGTAGCAACGCTGCGCAGTGTTATCGGTACGGCGCTGCAGCGTTATGATAAGAAGGGCGACCAGCATTACGATATCATCAGCGCCTTTATCAAGAGCATGCGCGGCGGCGATGCGGATGCTGCGCTGCATTATCTGGCGCGCATGATTGAGGGTGGCGAGGACGTGCGCTTTGTGGCACGTCGCGTCGTTATCTGTGCGGCGGAAGATGTAGGCCTGGCTGACCCGCAGGCGCTGGTGGTAGCCAATGCTGCGGCGCAGGCTGCGGATTTTGTAGGCTGGCCTGAGGCGCAGATACCGTTGGCGGAGGCAGTATGCTATATTGCCAACGCACCCAAGAGCAACACAGCCTATATGGGCATTGCCAAGGCGCGTGCGGATGTGCGCAGCCGTAACTGCGGTAGTGTGCCCAAGCATTTGCGTGATGCGCATTATCCCGGTGCTGCCAAGCTGGGGCACGGCATAGATTACAAATATCCGCACAACTTCCCCGGAGGCTGGGTGGAGCAGCAGTACCTGCCGGATGAGCTGGTGGGAACGCGCTATTACATTCCCAGCGGTCACGGTCAGGACAAGGGGCGCAGATAAAAATAACACAATTAGAAATTTAAGCTATACAGCTAAAATTTGCAGAAATTATTTGTGTCGCAATCTAGCATTTTTTCTGTTAATAGTGTATACTATACCTATATTATAGACTATTGTATTAGACAGAAAGGGTGTGAAGATCATAGCTTTAAGCAACAGGCAGAAGCAAATTGCTGAAATTGTACGTCTGGACGGACCTATTACCGGCGAGCATATAGCCGAAAGGCTGAATGTAACCCGCGCTGCCTTACGCAGTGATCTGGCAATCCTTGTTATGGGCGGTATTCTTGATGCGAGACCGAAGGTTGGTTATTTTTATACCGGTAAAAATACTTTGGGTATGCTGATGGAAGAAATTTCTGCTATTACTGTGCAGGATCTGCAGTCGGTACCGGTAGCGATTAAACATGACAAGAGCGCCTACGAAGCAGTTGTTACCATGTTCCTTGAGGATGTCGGAACGGTGTTCGTGCTGGATGAGGAAGGTATGCTGAACGGCATTTTGTCGCGAAAGGATTTACTGAAGGCTGCTATCAATAATAATGATTTGCGTGATATTCCCGTGGTCATGGTAATGACGCCGATTTCCAAAATCATCGTAGCTACTCCGGATGAGCCTGCCGCTTCGGCAGCTCGCAGACTGATTGATAATGAAATCGACTGTCTGCCGGTAGTAAAAATCATTGATGAAAAGAAGCGCATGTATCAGGTTCTGGGACGTATCACAAAAACTAATTTTACTCGTCTGCTGGTAGATCTGGCTGAGGGTAAGGGGGGGAATTATCATAATAACGAAGCTTAATCCGGTTATTTATGCTGTATCTGACTCTATTGGTGAAACTGCGGAGTCCGTAGTTAAGGCAACAACCAGTCAGTTCGTAGAAGAAAAATTTGATGTTATCCGTGTTCCTTACGTAAAGGACAAGGAACAGATTGATAAAATTGTAGAAGAGGCTGCAACAAATCATGCGGTTATCTGCTATACAATCGTATCGCCGGAGCTGCGCGAGCATATGGCGGACAAGGCTATGAGCAGTGATGTTGAGGTAGTTGACGTTTTGGGACCGATGCTGAAATCCATCGAAAAGTCTACCGGTCTGCTGCCGAAGAATCAGGCCGGCCTGATTCACTCTCTGGACCACGAATACTTTAAGCGTGTTGAGGCTGTGGAATTTGCTGTTAAATACGATGACGGTAAAAATCCTCTGGGCCTGTTGAAGGCGGACGTTGTCATTATCGGCGTTTCCCGTACCTCCAAAACTCCGCTGAGTATGTATCTGGCGCATAAGCAGATTAAGGTTGCCAACGTGCCGCTGGTACCGGAGCTGGCTCCGCCCGAGGAGCTTTTCAAGGTGCCGCCGTATAAGATTATCGGCCTGTTGATTGACCCGTTCAAGCTGAACGAAATCCGCAGCGAGCGCCTGAAAACCATGGGCCTGTCCGATACTGCGACCTATGCCGATATGAAGCGTATCGATGACGAGCTGGCTTATGCTAAAGGCATTATGCGCCGTCTGCACTGCCAGATTATCAACGTTTCCAACCGCGCGATTGAAGAAACCGCCGGTATTATCATGGAGTATGTTCGTAAGAACAAGGAACGCCATCACGAAAACTAAATTAGTGTAGCTCTGAGCTGCTGTTGCAGTGAGTCAGAAAAATAAACGGCCATTGGCAGCAAAACGTCTGTCGGTGGCCGTTTTTGGATAAAGAGGGTTGAAGGAGGTTGCCTTAGTGCACAGATATGTTTTTCATATTCCCTGCGCTGTTTATGATAACGGTGCTTTGAAGCCTGCTCCGTGGCAGCAGGTGATAGACGATTTCGCCGAGGTGCTGTATAAGCATACGGACGGCTTTTTCGTGCAGGATGCCGTGGGCTATTATAAGGGACGCAGCTATGCGGAAAAGATGCTGGTGGCTTATACTGATGCCGATATAACAGATGATTTTGTGCGTATTGCCCGCATTTTGCAGCAGGAATGCTATGCCTACGAGCGTGACGGTGAGCTTTTTATCGCTAAGTGATGCCTGCGCCTTCAATGGATTGCGTTTTTATGCAGCCTCGGTAAAAGGGAATAGCTGTTGCAGGCAGTAGCACAAAGCTTTGCAAATATGCTATAATAATATATTATGATTTAGATTTAGAGGTGCAAAAAACTATGGCACGCTTTGCTGTAAAGACATTAGAATTTGATAAAGTAAAAAATATGCTGGCCTCCAAGGCCGCAACCTTTTTGGGCAAGCAGGCAATAATTTCCCTGCAGATCGAAAGTGAATTCAGTAAGGTTAAGCGCCTGCAGGAGGAAACTGCGGAAGCACTGCGCATTCTGGATGAAGGCAGACGTTTCCCCTTCGGCGGTGCGTTCAATATTACAGCCGATGTGAAGCGCGCGGAGCTTGGTAGCGTACTGGAGCCGGAGGAGCTGCAGCATATCCAGACAACGGTGCAGGCCTTTGCTTCGATGAAGGATTTTACTGCGGAAAATGCGGAAACTGCGCCTAATCTGGCTGAATACGGAGCGGAGCTGACGCAATTTAGTCGTCTGGAAAAGCAGATTGGCAGTGCGATTGATGAGTATGGCGAAATCAAGGACAACGCTTCGCCGAAGCTCGGCGGATTGCGTACAGCGATTCAGATTGCCAAAAATCGCGTGAAGGAAAAGCTCGACAGCATCCTGCATGACCCCAATAACCAGAAGTACTTCATGGATAACATTGTGACGATGCGCGGCGACCGTTACGTTATCCCTGTAAAGCAGGAATATAAGATGAATTTCCCCGGTATTGTGCATGACCAGAGCGGTACGGGTGCAACGCTGTTTATCGAGCCGCTGGCTGTTGTCAACTTGAACAATGATATCAAGCGTTATGTTGCAGAGGAGCACGAGGAAATGGAGCGTATTCTGCGTCAGCTTACGCAGAACGTGGGCGCGGAGGCGAAGGCGTTGCTGGCTTCGTTGGAAATCTTTACTACGCTGGACGTTATCTGCGCCAGAGCTTTGCTGGCGCAGGAGCAGCATGCGGTACGCCCGATGCTGGTGCTGTCCGGCGGCGTAGAAATTGCGCAGGGACGTCATCCGCTGCTGCCGAAGGATACGGTAGTGCCTTTGAATGTACAGCTGGGCGATAAATTTACCATGCTGCTGATTACCGGCCCTAACACAGGTGGTAAAACGGTAGCGCTGAAGGCTGTAGGCCTCTTTGCGCTGATGGCGCAGATTGGTCTGTTTATCCCCGCAAGCAGTGCAAAAATGCCGGTGTTCCGCGCAGTTTATGCGGATATCGGCGATGAGCAGAGCATTGAGCAGAGCCTGTCAACCTTCTCTGCCCATATGACGAATTTAATCAGCATTTTAAACGAGGTCAAGGCAGGAGATTTGGTGCTGATTGACGAAATCTGTGCCGGTACGGACCCGAACGAGGGCGCTGCGCTAGCTATGGCGATGCTGGAGCACCTGCATGAGCAGGGCGTGCTGACGATGGTAACAACCCACTACAGTGAGCTGAAAACCTTTGCCTACGGTCACGAGGGCATGGAAAATGCCAGCGTGGAGTTTGACCCTGTATCACTGCGCCCTACCTATCGCTTGCTGATGGGCGTACCGGGAAGCAGTAATGCCTTCAACATCAGTCGCCGTCTGGGTTTGGCTGAGGATATTATCAAAAATGCCGGTGAGCTGCTGAACCAGGAGCATGTGCATATGGAAAATGTACTGCAGGAGTTGGACAGCGAACGTCGACGTTATGAAAGCGGCAGTAAGGAGATTGAGGACCTGCGCCGCGAAAGCGAGCAGCTGCGCAACGCGCTTGCTTATTCCAAGAGCGAGTTTGAGCGCCGTAAGAATGAAATGCTGCGCAAGGCGCGTGAGCAGGCGGATGAAATCTACCGCCGCAGCCGCCGTGAATCCGAAGCCGTACTGAAGGAGTTGCGCTCCATGAAGGCTGACTTCGATACGAAGCGCCTGGAGCAGGCGGCAGAGGAAGCGCGCAAGAAGCTCAACAAAACATTGAGCGAGGACGCACCGCTGCCGGAGGGCGCACCGTTATCTGCCAAGACGGCCAAGAAGGGCCTGAATGTCTTTGTTGTTTCCTTAGGGAAGAACGGTATTATCACCGATGTCAACGGCAACGATGTAACAGTGCAGGTTGGTATTCTGAAAATGACGGTGCCGGCAAAAAAATGCCTGCTGACCAAGGCACAGCCTGCGCATACCGATGCTGCGCCTAAAAAGCGTAAGGGCTTCAGCAAGAATGCTGCTGCCAATTACGCACACCAGATGTTCATTGCCAAATCAGGCAGTGCCAAACAGGAAATTGATTTGCGCGGGATGACGCTGGATGAAGCAATTCCCGTTGTAGATAAAGCTATTGATGATGCGCTGATTGCCGGTATCGGCCAGCTGCGCCTCATCCATGGCAAGGGAACCGGTGCCTTGCGCGCCGGCCTGACAGCATATCTGTCGACCAACCGCTTTGTCAAAAAGCTGGAAACGGCGGCGCTGGAGGCCGGTGGCAGCGGCGCTACGGTTATTGATTTGTAATTTTGAAAGGAGTATTTAACTATGACTATGAGTATTGCTGCAAAACACGCTAAGGGTAAATCTGCCCAAGATAAAATTTTCGGTGCTAACGCTGCTGCAGTGGCAGCTGCTGCCAAATACGGCAAGGATGCCGTTACCAACGCTACTATCGGCGCTATTTTGGACGAGGATGAAAAGCTCGTCTGCCTGCCGACTGTAGAAGAGGTTTTCCGCGGTCTTTCCACTAACGAAATGATTGCTTACGCACCTATCAGCGGTCTGCCTGAATATCTGGACTGCGTACTGACTGCTGCCTTCGGCAACTCCCGTCCGGAAGGCTACATTGCCGCAGTTGCAACCGCAGGCGGCACCGGTGCTATCCACCATGCTATCTGGAACTACACCGACAACGGTGATACCGTGCTCTGCTCCGACTGGTACTGGGGTGCTTACAAGGTGCTGTGCCAGGATATGGGCCGCAATTTCACCACCTATAAAATGCTGGACGAAAACAACAAATTCAACCTGCCTGCTTTAAAGGAAAAGGTTGACGAGCTGCTTGCTAAGCAGGATAACCTGCTGTATCTGCTGAACACTCCGGCGCACAATCCTACCGGCTACAGCCTGAGCAGCGAGGATATGGACGGCGTGCTGGCAATTCTGAAGGAAGCTGCCGTACCGGGCAAAAACATCGTTTTCTTCCTGGACGTTGCATACATTGATTATGCCGGCGAAAAAGAAGAAGTACGCAAAATCTTTAAAAAGCTTTCCGGCTTGCCTGCCAACATTCTCTGTATTGTAGGCTACAGCATGTCCAAAGGCTTCACTATGTACGGTCAGCGTACCGGCGCTATGATCGGCGTTTCCTCCGACAAGAGCGTTATTGACGAGTTCGCTGCTATCAACCAATACACCAGCCGTGCAACCTGGTCCAACATCAACCGTCCGGCTATGCGCACTCTGGCAACCATTTACAGCGATCCCGAGCTGCTGGCAAAGGTTTGCGCTGAGCGTGATTACTATTATCAGATGATTAAGGCACGTGCCGATCTGTTCGCTAAGGAAGCGGAAGAATGCGGTTTGCCGATGCTGCCGTATGTAGCAGGCTTCTTCCTGTCTATCCCCGCTAAAAACCCGGATGCAATCTGCGAAAAGCTGCATGAGGACAACATTTTTGCAGTTCCTCTGGCTGCAGGCGTGCGTATCGCTGTCTGCGCCGTACCTCTGAAGAAAATCAAGGGTATGGCTGTCAAGGTCAACGCTGCAATGCAAGCCGTTGGCGAATAAAATGCTTAAGCTGCAGTTGTCCAATGGACAAATTATCGAAGTAGAGGAGGGCAGCACTCTGCTGCCTTTAGCTCAAAGATTGAGCGATAAATATGCTTCTCCCATCGTTATGGGACTTTATAACGGTGAGGAATGTGACCTGCAGCGTCCGCTTACTGCCGACGGCACTGTTGATTTCGTGGAAGTCAACAATTCCGTAGGCATGCGTGTTTATGTGCGCACGCTGCTGTTTATGCTGATTGCGGCAACCAAAAAGCTTTATCCCGATGTACATCTGGAGGTGCGCAACTCTCTGGGAAGCGCACTCTACTGTAAGGATAACAGCGAGCGTAAGCTTACCGCTGAGGATATCCGCAGCATTGAAGAATATATGCACAAAATGGCAGAACGCAAAGAGTCTATTAAGCTGCTGCGTCTGCCTAAATCCGAGGCTATTGATATGGCCTGCGCCATCTGCAGCGATGATAACCTGGCGCTGCTGGCTCAGGTGCCGGATGACACCGTGCTGACGATTAACCTTCTGGAGGGCGTACCCGGTTATCTTTTCGGCCCCATGTGCCCGGATGCCGGTTATGTGCCTTGCTTTGAGCTGCTGCCGTATGCTGACGGCGTGATTATCAATTACCCTGACAACGGTAACTGGCAGGTGCTGCCGCCCTTTGTAGACCAGCCGCGCCTTAACGATGCCTATCAGGAGGCAGAAGAATGGTCGGCCATGATTCACTGCAATACTGTGGGCAAGCTCAATAAAATTATTGATTTAGGCTATGCCGAAAAGATTATTCAGGTAGCGGAAGCGCTGCATGAAAAGAAGCTGGCTAATATTGCCGATATTTTGGCAAGTCACCATGAGCTGAAGCTGGTGCTGATTGCAGGTCCGTCCTCCTCCGGCAAGACCTCTACGGCACAGCGTTTGAGCATTCAGATGGCAGTTAACGGCCTGCGTCCGATTGCCGTTTCTATGGATGACTATTATAAAAACCGTGTCGATTCGCCGCGTAAGGCTGACGGCAGCTATGACTTTGAATGTCTGGAGGCTATCGACCTGGAGCTGTTCAACGATCATCTGCAGCGTCTGCTGGCTGGTGAAAAGGTCAAAATGCCCAAGTACAATTTCCGCACCGGCTGCCGTGAATATCGCGGTAACGAGCTGCAGCTGCAGGAAAATTCCGTGCTGGTTATCGAAGGCATCCACGGCCTGAATGAGAAGCTGACACCGTCCGTACCGGCGGAACATAAAATAAAAATTTATGTCAGTGCGCTCACACCGATGTCCTTTGACGAGTATAACCGTATCCGTACTACCGATATGCGTCTGCTGCGCCGTATGGTGCGCGACAGCCAGTTCCGTTCGCATGATGCGGAAACTACGCTGAGAACCTGGTCCGACGTGCGTGATGGTGAAGAAAAATACATCTTCCCGTATCAGAGCAGTGCCGATATCATTTTCAACACCACGCTGATTTACGAATTAGCTGTGCTGAAAAAATATGCGGAGCCGCTGCTGCGTGCTGTACCGCAGTCCGCAGGCATGGCCTACACTACTGCGCACCGTCTGCTGAACATTTTAAGCTACGTTAAGCCGTTGGAGGATAATGTTATTCCTAATAACTCTATCCTGCGCGAATTTATCGGCGGCAGTGTGTTTAAGGACGCACTGTAATTGTAAAAAAAATAATGTTGTCATAGACCTGCTGCCCAAGCCGTGGCAGCAGACAGACGCAAATAAAAAAGCTGTTGTACGTGTGCTTGCGTACAACAGCTTTTGTGTTATGTGGTAAAAATTATTTGCGGAACATTTTGTCGAAGCGCTCCAGCAGGCCTGCCTTGAAGCAAAGCACCAGGCCGCCGACAGCGCCGACTGCTGCCTGCAGAATCTGGTAGGGCAGCTTGATGTAAGCGTAGTGCGGTGTGCTGTAAATAAAAGCACGTCCCAGAGAATAGCCTACAACCATAATAACAGCGCCAAGAATTATGCCGAGAGCAGCGCCCTTGAAGCTGACCTTGCCGCCGCGGTGTGCCAAGAGGCAGATAACAACAGCCTGAATGCCGTGAGTAACCAGAGAAACGAACATCGGTGTCGGGTAGAAGAATAAATCGCCCAAGAAAGCACCCACGCCGCCAACGATGAAGGCTGCTTTAGGATCGTCCAGCAGAATTGCTGCCGTGCAGATGATAACATCATTGAGATATAAATGACCGCCCGGTACCGGCAGACCGAAGGAGCTCATCATAATATTGAGCGACATAAACAGTGCGGTGATACAGATTGCCAGGGTGGCATTGCTTTTTTGTGCTTTGTGTTCTATATGTTCCATATAAACATTCCCCTCTTTATAAGATGATAAAGACTATTATATCGCTGTTTGGTTATAATAATATTGCCAGAACAGAAAAATTATCTATGGTCAGATTAGCCGGGGAATTTCTTTCGCTAATTCTTCATAAAATTTTTGGTAGAATAAAGCAGGTATTTTTGGTATAATTATTGAATAGAGTATAGGAATAAGTAAAAAAATGGGAGGTCGCTATCGTGACAGAACTTAAGAAATTCAAACGTGTAGTTTTAAAGCTTAGCGGTGAAGCCCTGGCCGGTGAAAAAGGCTTTGGCATTGATCCGACAGTAGTATATGCTATGGCCAAGCAAATCAAGGCTGTAGTTGAGACAGGGGTAGAGGTTGCTATCGTTAACGGCGGCGGTAACTTCTGGCGCGGACTCAGCGGCAGCAACAAAGGCATGGACCGTGCTACTGCTGACTACATGGGAATGCTGGCAACCGTTATCAACTCTTTGGCGTTGCAGGATGCTTTGGAAAACTTAGAGGTTCCGACCCGTGTGCAGACCGCTATTGAAATGCGTCAGATTGCAGAACCCTACATTCGTCGCCGTGCTATCCGCCATATGGAAAAAGCAAGAGTCGTTATTTTTGCCGCAGGTACCGGTAACCCCTATTTCTCCACCGATACCACCGCTGCTCTGCGTGCTGCGGAAATCGAAGCAGATGCTATCCTGATGGCTAAAAAAGGCGTAGATGGTGTTTATGACAGCGACCCGGCAGTTAATCCGGATGCGAAGAAATTTGATGAGCTGCCTTACATCGAGGTTATCAAACGTCATCTCAGCGTAATGGATTCCACTGCAATCAGCCTGTGCATGGATAACAACATTCCTATTGTAGTATTTAATATTGATGAACCGGGTAACATTCTGCGTGCTGCTGCAGGCGAAAAAATTGGTACCCTGGTAGGAGGTAAGGAATAATGGCAACAGTTAATGAAATTATCAGCGGTATCGAGAGCAAGATGGAAAAATCCGTTGCTGCTCTGCGTGTGGATCTGGCAAGCCTGCGTGCTGGCCGTGCAACTCCCTCTCTGCTGGAGAAGGTTATGGTTGATTATTACGGTTCCCCGACACCTGTAACTCAGGTGGCAAGCGTAACCGTACCGGAACCGCGTATGATTGTTATTCAACCTTGGGAGAAAAACATTCTGAAGGATATCGAAAAAGCAATTATGAAATCCGACCTCGGTCTGAACCCGAACAGCGACGGTATCTGCATTCGTCTGAACCTGCCGCAGCTGACCGAAGAGCGTCGTAAAGATCTGACCAAGATCGTGCGTGGTGAAGCCGAGCAGGCGCGCGTTGCCGTGCGTAACGTTCGCCGTGACGCCAACGATAAAGTCAAAGCGCTGCTGAAAGAAAAAGAGATCAGCGAAGATGACGATCGCCGTTCTCAGGACGACGTACAGAAACTGACCGATGCTGCAATCAAGAAAGTTGATGCGGCGCTGGCAGAGAAAGAAGCAGAACTGATGCAGTTCTGATTCGCCTGTACGCTAAAAACGCCGCTTAGAAGGCCTGAGAAGGCTGGATGGCGGCGTTTTGCTTTTTTCTGTCTATATACCTTAAAGGGTAAAATTCTTCTGGATGTCTCATGAAGCAATTAACCATCCTGGGCTCAACCGGCTCTATTGGTTGCAGTACGCTCGATGTAGTACGCCATAACCCGGAAAAATTTCGTGTTGCTGCGTTGGTGGCGGGTAAAAATGTCGCCCGCATGGTAGAGCAATGCCTGGAGTTTTCTCCTCGCTATGCGGTAATGGACGATGAAAAAAGCGCTGCGTTGGTAAAAGCAGCTCTGCTGGAGCAGGGCAGTCGCACT
>ERZ773114.3601-NODE-3601-length-12507-cov-3.127771_pt1 | contig 12507 bp, 14 predicted proteins | sample MGYA00580564_ERZ773114 | MGnify/ENA primary metagenome ERZ773114 (study PRJEB29015, sample SAMEA2737836) | human gut metagenome | biome: human gut; feature: human-associated habitat; material: faeces | place: China | collected 2012 ...
GATGTTAAACAAAATGAGATTTAGTGAAAACAATAAATTATTCACTTCGTTTTAGATTTGTTTAGCTATAATGTTATACATTCAAATGACTGAACATCCTGTAATTAAAACATAGCCTTTATGCTACTTTGTGCCAATTTGCTAAACATTATGGTTGCCTTTTTATATAACGATAATAATGAATATAAGCATGACATGAGAATAAGGTTTTAATTTTTGAGTTATATAGGAATGATTTAACCTGTTCCTGGCTAAAATACATATAACCGGATGATGACTAAACCAAAATACATGTGCGTTAAGTATTGAAACGGACGTGTGGCACGGCCGTTGTTTTTATAAATATGTTAACCGTTATAAAATAACGTATCAAAAGTCAAGTGATCACATTTCAAATATCAATTTGATAGTATTGGCATGGTGATTATTTATGGGTAGCAATAAAAGGACAGTATTTATCATCCATAGGGATAGTCTCTGTACTTTTATTCCCATTATGCTAATGCCTTACTGAATTATGAAGCATTTCTTAAGTATCCAACTTTAGCTAGATTAATGGTTTATTATTTTCTACATCTTCAATATATAAAAGCGTATTATCAATGGCGTAGTAACTGCGTTTGTTATGATTAACATCAGTAACCCACCGGAAAACGCCCGCGCCTGCCAGTGTTGAACAGTATTCCCGAAATGTAGATTTTCCGCAAATATGAAGCAATGCGGCCTCTTTTATTTTAGCAGGGTTCTTGGTCGTACTAACTTTTAACAGGTTCCTGGTTCCTCTTAATAACAAAACCGTATCATCGTGAGTAATAATTCTGATGTTATCCGTAGCCAGATAATAAATGTAATGTGCAATACGGTGATGTTTTAATTCTGAATAAAACCAGGAGAAGTTTTGCTCTTTTCTCACTTGCTCAAACATCTTTTGAAAAACAACGACCTGATCCATCAGGATAATAACCTCTTGTTAGTTGTGAGACTGCGTAGTGTGCACGATCGGTTTTACCACTTCAATCTGGTCTGTCCTTTGGCTGTGATATGTACAGAGTGTGATAGAGGGAATATCTGAATTCTCCCGGTGAGCATTTTGCAACGGACCAGCTCCGGTACAAACGCTGTTGTGGGTTCAGATTATAACATTCTGTCTAAGGGGCGGGATAAAGGTGAAATTAGGGGGCATGAAAGATGACTTTATAACCTTGCTCACCCCAGTGTTGTAAAAGTTCGTTTTGCCTTCTCGTTGGTGCCATGCCTGTCCAGACAATCAATGTTTGCGTCGGGAACAGTTCCGGGCGCGGCGATTCAATGGGATCAGCAAGAACAGAAATGTGCCATCCTGACAATGATAAACGCCATGCTTCCAGCCACAATCGTGCTCTCTCTTCAACATTCCACGCCATCAGAATGGCTTCTTTACCGGGCTTACGGCGCATTTCGAAAAGCGAGGTTGCTGCGTATTCAATTAATGCGCCGTCAAACATACTGCTCATAATGCGGGAGGTGTTGTGATCAAGCACGAGACGCTGGCGAACAGGAAGGTAAACATGATTAATCAATTGATCTACTGGGTACTCTCGACCCAGTGAAATAATTCTCGCGCGTAGTTTGGCAGGATTAGCCATGCGAAGAATTGACATCATCTCTTCTTGCAGGCGGCTCCAGTCATCTTCCGTATCCTGGCTGGTGGTTTCCAGTAATGCTTTAACTTTGCCTACAGGGACGCCATTACTTATCCAACGCTTGATCTCTTCGATGCGTTGTATGTCTTCTTCATCAAAGAGTCGGTGTCCGCCTTCACTGCGCTGTGGTTTTAACAAACCGTAGCGGCGTTGCCAGGCCCGGAGAGTGACAGGATTAATCCCGCAACGTTCAGCAACATCACCAATGCTGTAATAAGCCACAATTCCTCCTTGCGGTCACAAATCTCCGTCGCCTGTACACGACCCAATAATACTTTGTACAATATACGCTAAAATTGTACAAAGTATAAATAAGATTTCAGCTAAATTGGATGAAACATTATTTTTAATGTGGATTAAATTTAAACGTAACGTATTCATTTTCACGATGATTTACTGAAATCATGTGAAAGAATGTGCTGAAAATTATTTTTTCTCTGGCCACGCTATGGAAGGGATACCATTCAATTTAGCTTTAGCAAACAGATCGCCCTGGAAATGGAAAATGCCTGCAGATTCAAGCCACATCCACTCTTCTGGTGTTGCCACGCCCATAGCACTGACTTGAATTTCAAGTGATGTACAGCATTTTATGATCGCCTGAATAATTGCCTGCCGTGGCCCACTTTTATGAACATTGGTAATCAATTCCTGACTGATTTTAATTCTGTCAGGCTGGAAGCGTGACAGGAGTAACAAACCAGCAAAACCTGCGCCAAAATGATCAATTGCTACACTGATACCAGCAGCCTTTAGCGATTTAATCGCTTCGGCAAACTCATCAAACCGAGATATGACTTCACTTTCAGTAAATTCAACGATGATTTGTTCAGGCACCAGAGCATTGGCCTTTATTTCATTAAGTAAAAAAGAGACTGCGTCAGGTTCGTTAACCAGGGTCATAGGTAATAGATTGATTGAAATCATTTTATCACCGAGCTCAAGTGCGTGTGCCATCGTGAATGCAAGCGCCTTACTTTTGAGATCCGCTGTGTAGATTTCCCCGTCTTTACGCTGCCCAACCGCTATGGCTGATGGGCTATCTTCATTTTTTTGCACAATGGCTTCAAAAGCGATTATCCGCCGCGATAAGGGATCGACAATAGGATGAAAGGCAAAGTGGTCGTTTATAGTTGGTGAAAGGGCACAGGAATCAAGTTCTTTATCAGATCCGTCAGCGATAAAAAGCCAGGAGTCTTCGGCAGGGATCTCGAAATAGGTTGATTGTTCGGTTGCAAGGACAAAAGTACGAAAAAATTGTAGCGCTCTGTCATCATAAGTTAGCTGAAATTTTGATGTGCCTTTGTCGAATACGGCCTGTAAAACGTCATCTCGCTCGTGCAGGCGCAAATCAAATAATTCCATTCCCGCTTTGCCAAAACGGCGAGCAGGCGCGTAATCGCACAGCAGCTCAACAATATTATAGTGCCGTGGATCCTGGCATATAGCCCGATATATCATTTTAACCTGTTCTTCCGGACCTTCCAGAAGCTGGAAAAAATGAGAACCATTAAACAGTAAGATCCCTGTTACGTCAGACTGCATGTTCCTGCGATTTGCTATCGAAACCATTTCTTCGATTTTTTTGACAGGTTCGTCGTCACGTATATGGCTACGATAAATAAGGGTGGTAAGCATTAACAATCCAGGGTAATGGGTGAGGCGAGAGTAAGACGGTAACAGACATATCTTCTTGTGTCTTTCTTTTAATACCAAAACATAACCGTTTCTTTACATTGATAAAAAATGGAAAAAGTTGAACACTAGTTGGCGAAAAATCTTGTATAGATTGTCAGTTAAATGATGCAATATGTTTTATCATAACACATTGTTTTATATGCATTAGCACTAATTGCAAAAAATTAATTTATCATTCTGTACACATATTTCGTACAAGTTTGCTATTGTTACCTCACTTAACATTGATTAACATTTTTAACAGAGGCGTAGCATGCATCAAAATTCAGTGACTTTAGATTCTGCGGGAGCAATCACTCGTTACTTTGCAAAAGCTAACTTGCCTACTCAGCAGGAAACTCTCGGGGAAATTGTGACTGAGATTTTGAAAGATGGACGTAATCTGAGTCGAAAGTCGCTTTGTGCCAAACTTCTTTGCCGACTGGAACACGCGACTGGGGAAGAGGAACAGAAACATTATAATGCACTAATTGGGTTGCTTTTTGAATAATGCAACAGCCTGATTATTTAACAGGTTAGCTATGAAGTCGTTATGAAGACATCTGATAATGAACGTATAAAATATGAAATTACTGGCCAGGCGGTGCTCCAGATACTGCGCATGAAGATAAATTTTTCATTGCAGACTCTTATTAAGCAATTACTCGTAATGAAATCGGCTGAGGAAGATGCTTTCCGACGCGATTTAATTGACAGCATAATTCGTGATTTTAGCAATAGTGATTCAGGAGGGCCAAACCGAAGAACAGCGACAGCTGACAATAAAAGTATGTTCAATGGTAAGAAAATAAACAGAATACATTAAAATTTCATAAGTAAGATGAGAGGTTACCATGCTTGAAGATACTACAATTCATAATGCAATAACTGATAAAGCGTTAGCAAGTTACTTTCGCAGTTCGGGTAATTTGTTAGAAGAAGAGTCAGCAGTGTTAGGGCAGGCTGTCACCAATTTAATGCTTTCAGGCGATAATGTTAATAATAAAAATATTATCTTAAGTCTGATACACTCCCTGGAAACAACAAGTGATATTCTCAAAGCTGATGTGATTAGAAAAACACTGGAAATCGTGTTGCGATACACAGCTGATGATATGTAACTTCTAATTATTAAGTATAAGTTTATAGAAAACTCATTCATCTTATTTTTGTCTGTCGCTTTAGACTATACACAGCATAATTTTATTGGGTTAATATTTCTACGAGGCTGACATGAATAATTCAATCCCAGAGAGATTTATTTTTCAATGTGCTTTGTTTAAAAATCTCGAGAGGGAGGTGTTCATGACGCATGGGTATGTTGATAGTCATATTATTGATCAGGCTTTACGCTTGCGTTTAAAAGATGAAACCAGTGTGATTCTTTCTGATCTCTATCTGCAAATATTGCAGTACATTGAAATGCATAAGACTACACTAACGGATATCATTATTAATGACAGGGAATCCGTGCTCTCTTAGAACTTGAGTAAGGTTTTAGAATAAACATCAGCTGTATCACCATGCTGATGCAAAGTGAGCATTTCAGGCGTTATGCTTTCTTATTATGTCCGCAATATCAGGTGTCAAGAATGGAGAGTTCTCGCTCTCCATTCTTGACGCCTGATATCCCGCCTAACTTATTTTGTACTGCCTACATTATGCTCAATAATTAATGGGTTAGATCAAGATGGAGAAAATTTTATCTTCGGCGTGGATATTTCTTATGCTCTCTACCATGCTCTCTGTAGATGCCAGCGCGAGCGAATGAATGGCATTTTCATGTATTAAACCCTTTGGCCGGGACAAGCAAATGCGCAATACACTCATACCCATCCTCGTTGCGATATGCTTGTTTATTACCGGTGTCGCTATTTTGAACATCCAGCTCTGGTATTCCGCAAAAGCAGAGTACCTGGCGGGAGCGAGATATGCCGCCAACAATATCAATCATATACTTGAAGAAGCGTCACAAGCGACTCAAACAGCGGTTAACATTGCCGGGAAGGAATGCAACCTCGAGGAGCAATATCAGCTTGGCACTGAAGCAGCTCTGAAACCTCACCTGCGCACAATCATCATTCTCAAACAGGGAATAGTCTGGTGTACATCCCTGCCTGGGAATCGGGTCCTGTTGTCTCGTATTCCTGTTTTCCCGGACAGTAATTTACTGTTGGCTCCAGCAATCGACACCGTTAATAGATTCCCTACCTATCCTGCTCTATCAGAACCAATTTGCAGATACGCGCATTTTGGTTACGATAAGCGATCAGCATATTCGTGGGGCACTTAATGTACCCTTGAAAGGGGTAAGGTATGTATTACGCGTGGCGGATGACATTATTGGACCAACGGGTGATGTGATGACGCTTAATGGACATTATCCCTATACCGAGAAGGTTCACTCCACAAAATATCATTTCACTATTATCTTTAACCCGCCGCCACTCTTATCGATAAAGGCTTTGAGATTTTAATATTTATTCTGTTAATCGCCTGCGCCGCTGCCTTCCTGCTTGATAGATATTTCAATAAAAGCGCAACGCCTGAAGAGATCCTGCGACGGGCAATAAATAATGGGGAGATCGTCCCTTTTTACCAACCTGTGGTAAATGGTCGGGAAGGGACATTGCGGGGAGTTGAGGTGTTAGCCCGCTGGAAACAACCTCACGGTGGATATATATCACCCGCGGCATTTATTCCACTTGCTGAAAAATCCGGATTAATCGTTCCGCTTACGCAAAGCCTGATGAATCAGGTTGCCAGACAGATGAACGCTATCGCGAGTAAATTGCCGGAAGGTTTTCATATTGGAATTAATTTTAGCGCTTCGCATATTATTTCGCCGACGTTTGTCGACGAGTGTTTAAATTTCCGTGACAGTTTTACCCGCCGCGATTTAAACCTTGTTCTGGAAGTCACCGAGCGTGAGCCATTGAATGTTGATGAAAGTCTGGTTCAGCGGTTGAACATACTGCATGAAAATGGTTTTGTCATCGCGCTGGATGATTTCGGTACTGGCTACTCAGGGCTTTCTTATCTTCATGACCTGCATATTGATTATATCAAAATTGATCACAGTTTCGTTGGCCGCGTAAACGCAGACCCAGAATCAACCCGAATTCTGGATTGTGTATTGGATCTGGCGCGTAAACTTTCGATCAGTATCGTCGCTGAAGGTGTCGAAACGAAAGAACAACTTGACTATCTGAACCAAAATAATATCACATTTCAGCAGGGTTATTATTTCTATAAACCTGTTACATACATCGACCTGGTCAAAATTATCCTTTCTAAACCGAAGGTGAAGGTTGTGGTTGAGTGAAAATTGATCAGTAAGGCCATAGTGCGGTGTAATTATAGACAGCTAATTAGCTCGTTGCCTCTTGTTACTATTGTTCATTATTTTGTTTGCTATAATTGTTTGAAAGTTTTGACAGGATTGCCATTAGTAGCATGAACAATAGTAATAATCTGGATTATTTCACTCTCTATATCATATTTTCCATTGCATTTATGCTGATCACCCTCCTGGTCATCCTTATTGCAAAACCCAGTACCGGGCTGGGAGAAGTGCTTGTGACGATAAATTTGCTTAATGCCCTTGTTTGGCTGGCGATCAATCTGGTTAATCGATTAAGAGAAAGACTCGTCAACCACAGGGATCAGCAATAATCTTTCAGTTTCTCACTGTCAGTATGCGGCTGAATGGGTTGCTGGCAGTGAACGCCTGGATCATTGAAGGAAAGGCATTATTGCGCAAATAGTTGTCAACCCTGGTGTTATCACGGTTGTTTTTATATATCACCGAAATAATCCTCATCGCAACTATTAACAATTTTGATGTCGAAGAGTTATTTGTTAAACAAAATCGTCACCTCAAAGTGATCAATGTCATGAAAATAAGGTGAAAAATGATAATGCCGACTTATTTATCATTTATATATTGTCGCTGTTTATCTATTTAAATTTTTTGTGCTTTTGTTTTTGTCTTTACCCTCCGTTTTGGTAATCTGAGCTCATAGGTTATTTGACCAGGAATGTTTGTTAATCCAATGAATGGATGGTTAATCTATGAAACTGAAAAAACTCTCCGGGTTTAGTTTGGGACTTATTGCTCTGGCGGTGGGTAATGCATATGCAACACAATTGTTGGATGATTATAGTATAATTTCCTATATGACTGATGAAGAATCGCCGATTGAAATCAAAGATAATAATCCGATAAGTAATGGAGAGTATCTAACCACTGAAGACGAAAGCCATGCTGTGAAAGTGGATGACGGTGTAACTGGATATATAAATAATGCCAGTGTGATGACTAGTGGTGATGGATCTTATGGTATTTCTGTTGATAGTCAAAACAAAGTATTATATATAAGCGATAGCGATATTAAGACCTCTGGAAGCGTATCTGACAAAGAAAATGGAGGGATAACAGCCAGCGCAGTAGTCAGTGAATTTGGTGGCACCATCTTTATGAATGGTGATAATTCAGTCGAGTCGGGTGGGGCATATTCAGCGGGACTTTTAAGCCAGGTTAATGATTCTGAAAAGATGGTAAATAACACCCGTCTTGAAACCACAGATAAAACGAACATTGTTACCTATGGGAAAAATGCAGTAGGAGTTCTTGCATGTTCAAGTCCTGGAGAGTCTCGAACATGTGTCGATGCTGTAGATGATGAAGTTAGTGATTCTAACAGTTACGAAGTTATTAGCCGTGCTGATTTAAAAATGAATGGTGGTTCCATAACAACTAATGGCATTAATAGCTATGGTGCTTATGCTAATGGGAAAAAAGCATATATTAATTTAGATTATGTGGCACTTGAAACTGTGGCTGATGGAAGTTATGCAGTTGCTATTCGACAAGGTAACATTGATATAAAAAATAGTTCTATTACAACAACAGGCACTAAAGCCCCCATTGCAAAAATATACAATGGTGGAGAGTTATTTTTTTCCAATGTCACCGCGGTATCAAAACAAGATAAAGGAATATCAATTGATGCATCAAATATCGATTCTCAAGCCAAAATAGCACTATTAAGTGTTGAACTTTCAAGTGCTTTGGATAGTATTGATGTTAACAAAACTACAACGGATGTAAGTATCCTTAATCGAAGTATTATCACACCTGGTAATAATGTTCTGGTTAATAATACTGGAGGTGACTTAAACATAATTTCGTCCGACTCTATTCTAAATGGAGCGACTAAACTCGTCAGCGGCACAACCACGCTGAAGCTTTCAGAAAATACAATCTGGAATATGAAAGATGACTCCGTTGTTACCCATCTGACTAATTCAGACAGTATTATCAATCTTTCGTATGATGATGGTCAAACATTTACCCAAGGAAAAACATTAACCGTAAAAGGTAATTATGTCGGTAATAATGGTCAGCTTAATATCCGCACCGTATTAGGTGATGATAAATCGGCTACGGACAGACTTATTGTTGAGGGTAATACTTCGGGTTCAACTACCGTCTATGTGAAAAATGCTGGAGGAAGCGGCGCGGCCACGCTAAACGGGATCGAACTCATAACTGTGAATGGCGATGAATCTCCAGCAGATGCCTTCAGATAAGGTGATGCAAGGATTGCAGCTGGAGCTTTCGAATATCAACTAAAACAACAAGGCAAAAACTGGTATTTGACAAGTTATCAGTCAGTGAATGAGGAGGATAACAGCTCAGAGGGAAATTCAGAATCAACAGAAACGCCTACCCCCGTCCTGTGCCCCGAAGCTGGAAGTTACGTCGCTAACCTGGCAGCTGCTAACACTCTTTTTGTTATGCGTCTGAACGACCGTGCGGGTGAAACGCGCTACATCGATCCTGTAACTGAACAGGAGCGTTCAAGCCGACTTTGGCTACGTCAAATTGGCGGGCATAATGCCTGGCGTGACAGCAACGGACAGTTGAGAACGACCTCGCATCGCTACGTCTCGCAGTTAGGGGCCGATCTGTTAACCGGTGGTTTTACCGACAGTGACAGTTGGCGTTTGGGAGTGATGGCTGGTTATGCCCGCGACTACAACTTAACTCATTCCAGCGTGTCGGATTATCGTTCGAAAGGGAGTGTCAGAGGCTATAGCGCAGGGCTGTATGCCACCTGGTTTGCCGATGACATCAGTAAAAAAGGCGCATACATTGACTCCTGGGCGCAATATAGCTGGTTTAAAAACTCGGTGAAAGGGGATGAATTAGCCTATGAATCCTATAGTGCGAAAGGCGCAACCGTCTCGCTGGAAGCGGGTTACGGTTTTGCCCTGAATAAATCCTTTGGTCTGGAAGCGGCGAAATATACGTGGATCTTCCAGCCACAGGCACAGGCTATCTGGATGGGCGTCGATCATAATGCGCACACGGAAGCCAATGGCTCACGTATTGAGAATGACGCAAATAACAACATCCAGACCCGACTTGGTTTCCGCACCTTTATTCGTACTCAGGAGAAAAACAGCGGTCCGCACGGTGACGACTTTGAACCTTTTGTTGAAATGAACTGGATCCATAACAGTAAAGATTTTGCTGTCTCAATGAACGGTGTGAAAGTCGAACAAGATGGGGCGAGTAATTTGGGGGAAATTAAACTTGGCGTAAATGGCAACCTGAATCCAGCGGCCAGCGTCTGGGGGAATGTGGGCGTGCAGCTGGGTGATAATGGCTACAATGACACCGCAGTGATGGTGGGCCTGAAATATAAGTTCTGATCCCGCCGTTAGCTAAAAAACCGCGTCGTATTCATCGACGCGGTACATATGAAATATTATTTTTTGCCGATAGCACGCATGGTGTCATCAATTGCCGTGATCAACAGCATTTGCGGGTCTTTAGCGCAAACCTGATTCAGTTTTTCTACCACTTTGGCGCTCAGTTCCGGAGATTGCTCAATTTTTAAATCACGGCTGGCAACGCTGGCATTACCCATTACCGCAACAATTTCTGCAACCTGTGCGCTGTCAGTTTTTGCCATTTCGTTGGCTTCTGCGCAAGTAATATAGGTTTCTGACGGCAAACCGTTTTTAATATTGTAGTCCTGCGCCCAGGTCATTGGTGCGAAAACAAACAGGCCCGCCAGTAAAGCAAATTTTTTCATCATCATTCCTTATTTCATTTTACCCAGAATTGCACCACCCGTACCGCCAATCACGGCACCTTTAATCGCCCCTTCGAGGCCATTGCCGGTCAGAACGCCAGTGACAGCACCAACGGCGGCACCCACTTTTGCACCTTTACGCGCATTTTTACCGTCGCGGCCTTTTTCTGTTACTGCACCAACACCAGCGCCAACAGCTGCACCTTTCAGTACGCCATTAACACCATTGCCAGTAAGTAAACCAACGCCTGCGCCTAGCAATGCACCTTTCGTGGTGCGGTTCATATCCGCCATCGCTGGCGTGGAGCAGAACAATGCTGAGATAAGCCCGAAGGCAAGTATTTTTTTCTTCAACTTAGATGTCCGGTATTAAGTAAGTTGCACACACAATAATTTCGTCTTCAATTAAGATCTGCTTAACTAAAGAACGCTCGCTATTATTCAGATAATTCAAAATGAGCGTGGCTGTGATGATAGGAATTATGTTTTTTACGTGAATGAGAATAATCTTAAATGAGGAATAACTCATTGATTGACAATATTTTTATTCAAGAAGTGTCATTGACTGTTAACGCAATGTTGTAAAGGTAAGATAATCTGATTTATCAATATTATTGTGTGATTTTTATGTGAGCAGAAGATATTCATCAGCAACGATTACATTAGTCATTTTATTTTGCCGACGGCCTCATTGTCGAAAGATAAGCGTACGACAGTATTATCAGAAAAGAGTGATTTTTTATCCAACTACACTTCAGCGCACTGCGTGTAAAAAATGCCTCTTTCTTATGCGGGATATCATCATTTCATCATGATGTCTTTGATGAGCGGTGAACACAATACACTTGCGCTGTCTCTTCAGGATGAATCCCCTGGTCTGGTGCCTGCGGGCTGATGTTGCAGCAGAGCTTAGGTCACTTAGACGCTACTATCATTTATCCAATGGCATGGAATCGAAATCAGTCGATACCCGCAGTATATATCGTGAACTGGGTGCAACGCTGAGTTACAACATGCGTCTGGGGAACGGTATGGAAGTTGAGCCGTGGCTGAAGGCGGCTGTGCGCAAAGAATTTGTCGATGATAACCGGGTGAAAGTGAATAGTGACGGTAATTTTGTCAATGATTTGTCGGGCAGACGTGGAATATACCAGGCAGGTATTAAAGCCTCATTCAGCAGTACGTTAAGCGGGCATTTCGGGGTGGGGTATAGCCATGGTGCCGGTGTGGAATCCCCGTGGAACGCGGTGGCTGGTGTGAACTGGTCGTTCTGACCATCAACGATTAAACTGCGCTTCGGCGCAGTTTTCGTTTACAGGATGTTGAAAGGGAAAATTCTGGGGCAAAAAAAGCCCGCCAGTTACGGCGGGAAACCTCATCCTATGGGAGAACAATGAATAATGAAATTGCGGGGTTATCATCTCCCAGTATATCCATACTAACAATAAGGTTATTTACTCAACCAGGCATAAACATTTTGTTTTGTGCGTGGGAACAGCCTTAAGGTGTAAAGGGGGAGGTGGAAATAGCAATGAGGAGTATCAGCAAGAATACTCGCCGCTTTACCACAACGTGGATGAGAGGGATGAAAAACTCAAGGCAGAGATAACTCTGCCTTGAAGATAAATGCGCTTTTACAGCGGGCTTATTTCAGCTCTTCTGCTTCCGGTAAGGTCACGTTCAGCTCAAGAATAGAAATATCGCCATCTTTTTGCTCAAGCTGTACGGTTACCATCTCAGGATCAATTTGTACGTATTTACAAATGACCTCAAGAATATCTTTACGCAACTGCGGCAGATAATGCGGTTCTGCATCGCTGCGACGGCGTTCAGCAACAATAATCTGCAGCCGTTCTTTTGCAATGTTGGCTGTGTTTTTCTTCCGCGAGAGAAAGAAATCGAGTAATGCCATAACTTATCCTCCGAACAGGCGTTTGAGGAAACCTTTCTTCTCTTCTTCAATGAAGCGGAAAGGACGTTCTTCTCCCAGCAGACGGTCAACGGTATCGGCGTAAGCTTTACCTGCATCTGCCATTGTA
>ERZ773114.3606-NODE-3606-length-12490-cov-3.089264_pt1 | contig 12490 bp, 18 predicted proteins | sample MGYA00580564_ERZ773114 | MGnify/ENA primary metagenome ERZ773114 (study PRJEB29015, sample SAMEA2737836) | human gut metagenome | biome: human gut; feature: human-associated habitat; material: faeces | place: China | collected 2012 ...
AAACTTAATCATTATAATATAAAGTTCAAAGGAGGACAATATGTTATTCTATATATATGAGTTTTACGCTGATAGTGATAAAGATGAATTTTTGATTGAGTGGCTTTCTGATGAACAAATAGCTAATATTGCTAAAGAATGCGACTACGACTTTGTAAAATGTTACGAGTCAGTCGGAATAGGCTGTAAAGGAAAATTTTTGTATGAGAAGGAGCTAGAGGCATGAAATACGTTGTCAAATACTATCATAAATACAACGGAACATGGCATCTCTCCGTTAAAGTTACAACCGACTTCGACCTTTTCATCAAGTACCTCAAAGTAATCGAAAGTTGCAACCAGTACAAGCTCTACTCCGTATCCACCGATTGGGAAGGAACCAAAAATGACTAGCTGGCGTGACTTCTGGATCGGAACCTTCTTCGCTTTGATTTGCCTTACCTGGTTGGCAAGTATGATCATAGCAATCGCAGCACTCTGTCAGTATTTCGGTTAAAGGAGTAAACATGAAAATCAAAGAAGCTCGTAGGTATATCGGTGAATATTATGCTAATGTCCCGAGAACCATTAAAAAGTCCCTTATGAAGCCATTGAAAGAAAAGCTGAACACCGAAAGATTGACAGCATCCATGCAGCATACGAACTAGGCCGAAATGCAGGCCTTAACGAGGTGCTCTTCGACATTGAGAAGTGGCTTGATGCTCACAAGCAAAGCAGAACGAAAGAAGCGTGTGAAGACAGCAATCAATGTTCTCAAACAGGACGCTGAAATCGACATAGACGGGATGTTCAAGATATGAGCGACTACGCAATCTGTATCCTCGCAATCATAATCTTTTGGTCAGCCTACGCTATCTACAGAAAGGATCACAAGTGAAATACAACGTGAAAATCTACACCCCTTTTAATGGACGTACGATAGAGGATACAGACTTTTACGCCGATACCGACCATGAGGCAATCATATACGTATTAATCCTAGCGCAATTCAAAGGATCCGAGGAATACGTTCTCACATTGGGCAGCGAGGACAAGGCATTCAATCTTGGGTGCACAGGCAACCGTGGAACCCGTATCAAAGTCTAAAATCCGATTTTCCAACACCGATACCTTATGGAGATTCTGTGAAAAGAAGGGATGCCAATTCGATCCGCTCTGATCAGGCCTAAAATTGAACATGCTGGGTTGTTAACCAAACGAAAGGATCAAGATGAAAAACATTACCCGCACTGTAACCGACTACCTTATCACCGCCTATGACCTCGTGGACGGAGAGAACGGCCCGGAAGTGTCGGTCGTGGCCCAGGCGACGGCTCTTGCCGTGTCCATGACCAAGTCCGAGGCCCGCGCGGTTCTGGCCGAGGCAATCGGCTCCAAGCTCCCGAAGGGCCTAACCATCAAGTGGGAGCCGCAGGTGACTTACACCTACGCCATGCCTCTTGAAAAGTTCATCGAGAATGCCGTCGTTATCAAGGAAGGGGAGTAAATTATGTCCGAAGAGATTATCGCCGTGTCCGAGGCCGACATTTCCACTGGCTTGCGCGAGTACAACGTTCGTGATCTGGAAGCCCAGAACTTGACCGCTATCTGCACGGTCAAGGGCGACACGCCAGAGGAGAAGGCCCTGGTTTTCAACGCTGCCAACAACCCGCAGCACAAGATCAACGACTTCATCAACAAGAAGATCATGGTTAAGGACTTTTACGCGGAGACGCTGGAGCTTGTGAACGAGAAAACCGGAGAGGTTGAGAAGGCGCCTCGCATCGTGCTCATCGATGACCAGGGCGAGGCCTACGAGTGTGTTTCGGTTGGCATGTTCTCCTCCCTGAAAAAGCTGATTGCCGTGTTCGGTGCCCCCACGTGGGAGAGTCCTATCCCGGTTGTCATCAAGCAGGAGAAGGTCAAGAACGGAACCATGCTCACGATGAGCGTCCAGTATTAATCCCACCTGCATATCAAGGACACAGGCCGCCTGAAACGGCGGCCTTTCCTGTAAGGAGACATTGTGAACCGCGACTTTCTTAACCTTGCATCCAAAGACTTAATGTCGGAGTTCGTCTATTCCTCGGTAGGGCGCGTTCTCAAAAAAGAGCTGTGGGGTTCGAAGCCGGTGCCCCAGTGTGTCAGCATATATGTCTACCATGAGTCTACTGATAAGTTCGAGTATATGTTCACCAAGGATGATCGGATCGATTTCAAGCGAGACTCGCCCGAAGAGGTAGAGGAAGCACTTCGAGCATATTCTACTTGCAACGACTCCGAGATTATCCTTTACATGCACAGAGCGGGCATCGAGATAGTTTCCAAGCACCGCCAACACCCATTCTAAGGAGGTGAAAGCATGCAAACTAAAAACGGAGTAGTTTACGACTTATCTAACACGCCTTTCATCGGAACCTATGGGCAATACGACTTCGCATTTTCCAGCGCAACTCACTTGGTAAAGTTCAACGATAAAGTCAATATTCGCGTGCCTTGGCTGAACGACAGTTTTTCAAAGCGCTTCCACGTCACCATCGACGTGAGCATTCTCGCCGTCATTCAGCTCTATATGCAGGTTGAAACCCGAGGTTTCCGAATCTACGACAATGCGAAGGGTAGGTGTTACTTGTGCGCCGAGAATATAATATTGCATGGACTGACAATCAGCGAAAGCGACTGAACAGTGCAGTACGCAGGTACAACAACGCTATCCGAAAAGCAGCCAAAGCCAACCCGACCGCAGCCGAATTCTTGCCTCCCGAAGTCAAGTACCAGGAAGTCAAGTCCAATATCACCACCTCGCGTGCCCTCAAGAACACGGTTAACCGCCTGAACCGCGTCACCAAGCCCCGTGCCCTGGAGCTGGTGCGCCAGGATGACGCATCCATTACCACGCGATACGAGAGACGCGAGTACTCGATTTTGCGAAGTGTGCGCGAGCGCGCCAAATCCATGCGAGCGAAGAGGCTCGGCATCCAGCAGCCCAAAGGGCGCATGGGGAGCCTGGAGCAGGCGAAGCTCTCCCCGGACAAGAGACCCATAGGTTCTCTTTCCTCGAACGCCATCAGGCGATTCATTCAGAACATGGAACGTGAGATTAACATGTCAAGTCGTGACAAGGCCAGGCGCTACTACTCCAACTATATGCGTGCAATGCGCAACGTGTTCGGTGGCTTCGAGGACTATGACGAGGTAATCGACGAGATAGAGGAGATTATCCTCGATCTTGCCGGCCAGAACGTGAAAAAGCTGTTCTGGGCAATCGATGATGCTCCCGATATCGAGTATATCTATGAGCCGCAGGCCCGCGAGGACAAGCTAAAGAGGATATACGAGTACTGGACTGGCTCATATGATTGGGAGAAGATTCAAGGCGTGAGGGATTACGCGCCAGGTTTTGCCTCGTCTATAAAGAGGGATGGCTTGTAGGCAATGATTGAAGACAAACTGCTCGATACCCTTTGTTGGGATGATTATCTATGGGAGGGTGCACATGTGCCTAGCTATGCCGCCGACTTCGAGACAACAACGTTCGCAGACGATTGCCGAGTATGGGCCTGGGCTGTATGCGAGGTAGGCCGCCCTGATGATCTGCATTACGGGAATTCCATCGAATCGTTCATCGACTGGTGCATGGTTCATGCCGGGTCGCGAGTGTATTTCCACAACCTGAAGTTCGACGGAAAGTTCATCCTGTCTTATATTCTGCAAAATGGATGGAAGTGGATACCCGTTAAAGATGAGTGCGGCCCTGGTAAGTTCACCACGCTCATATCCGACATGGGCCAGTTCTACTCGATCAAGCTGTGGTTCGCAGAGAACGCATCGATCGAGTTCTTGGATTCTCTGAAGATCATACCCCTACCCATTGTCGCAATCCCCAAGGCTTGCGGTCTCGATATCGAGAAGCTGGATCTAGACTACGTGGAATACCGAGAGGTAGGGCACGTTCTCACGCCCGAGGAGAAGGAGTATATCTCCCATGACGTCCAAATTGCAGCGCAGGCCCTCGATATCATGCACTCCCAGGGCATGACCAAGATGACGGTTGGCTCAAACGCATTCAAGGAATACACCAAGTCGGTAGGCGGACGCCGCCGTTTTCGTGATTGGTTCCCGGAACCTGACTACGACGCCGACTTGCGTGCGGGCGGTTGCTACAAGGGCGGGTTCACCGCGGTGAACCCTGAATATGCAGGGCGTATCGTCGGGTCTGGCTGCTCCTTCGATGTGAACTCGTTGTACCCAAGTGTCATGGCAGGGGCCCACGGGGAAGTGCTGCCCTATGGGGCGCCTGTCGTATACGACGGGGAGTACGAGTTCGACCCGGAGTACCCGCTGTATATCCAGTACGTGGAGGCGGACTTTAGAATCAAGCCCGGGTTCATCCCGTGCCTACAGCTCAAAGGCAACCGGATGTTCGGGACAACCGAGTATATCACCGACTCGCACGGGCCGCAGGTAATGTGCTTGACGAAGCTAGATCTGGACTTGCTGAAGAAGCACTACGATATAGGTGATATCCGATATATCAGGGGCTACAAGTTCAAAGGGTCGAAGTACCTCTTCCGCGACTACGTGGACACGTGGACTAAAGTGAAGACTAAAGCCTCGATCGAGGGCAACGAGGGCATGCGAACTATCGCGAAGCTGCTTCTGAACTCGCTCTACGGCAAGATGGCCACCAACCCCGTCAAGCAGTCGCGAGCACCGTACCTTGAGGACGGCGTGGTCAAGTTCAGGCTCCTCCCCGAAGAGTACAAGGAGGGCGTGTACCTTCCGGCAGGCGCTTTCATCACCTCGTATGCGCGCTCGTTCACAATCTCCGCTGCCCAGGCGAACTACGACAGGTGGCTGTACTCCGATACCGACTCATGCTATTTTCTAGGAACGGAGCCGCCTCGCGGCTTGCGCGTGCATGATACCGATCTTGGTGCTTGGAAGTGCGAGCACGAGTTCGACCGTTTCAAGGCGCTCCGTGCGAAAACATACTGCTTCGAGGAGGGAGGTGCGCTTATCATACACTGTGCGGGTATGCCTACCAGGTGCCACACCCACGTTACCATGGAGAACTTCGAGTATGGTTCGTCGTTCGAGGGAAAGTTAAAGCCAAAAGACGTGAAAGGTGGTACAATACTGGAAGATACAATGTTCACTATCCACAAATGAGGAGGTATCTATGGCAAGTCGATTCATGCCGACGCTTCGCGATTTGGCAATGGAGGCGGACGAAGATCGCCGGCTGGAGATGGCGGCCGAGATTGACCGCGATGCGGCCGACCTGGATGAGAATTGGGGCAACCGGGACGGGTACGCCGAAGTAGAGTCCGAGCGCGATCGTATCGCTGCCGAGCGCGATGAGGCGATCGCCGACCGTGACGACTGGAAGCGTCGTTACGCCGATCGTTTCTTCGGCGGACGCGAGACCAACCGCGAGGAAGTGATGCGCAACCAGACCAACGATATTAAACGAGACGGGACGCCGCAATCGTTCCGCGAGCTGTTCGAGGCGCGAGACGCCTACGAGGATTAAGGAGAAAGATATGCCTACGAAGCCTACCAAAGCAGAGATTGCCGCTAGCCGAAGCTCCATCGACCCCGTCGGGGTCATGAGCGCGATCCTCGCCGAGACCCCGGAGCTTGCCGATCCGCTCATCGCCCGAAGCGCGGCCAACGGAAGCAAAGCCGTCACGCGCGACGCGCAGGGCAATATAGTGGTCAACTCCTCCACGGATTCCATCCACGTCATCGGCGACTATATCACGAACTACGACCCTGCAAAGAATGCATTCCTCCATGCCTTGGTCAACCGTATCGGCATGACGATCATCACGTCAAAGCTGTACGACAACCCCTGGGAGTTCATGAAGCAGGGGTGGCTTGAATTCGGCGAGACGATCGAGGAAATCTACGTCAACATCGCGCGCCCCTTCGGCTACTCGCCTTCCAATGCAGAGACCGATGTTTTCAAGCGCGAGATTCCCGACGTGCGCGCCGCGTTCCACCGCATGAACTACCGGAAGTTCTACAAGGCAACGATCACCAACTACCAGCTCCGCCAGGCCTTTTTGTCCTGGACGGGCATTTCGGACTTGATCGTCCGCATCGTGGACTCGCTCTACACGGCCGCAAATACGGATGAGTATTACATGATGAAGTATACGGTGGCAAACGCGATTGTTCGCGGGTATATCCAGCCGGCGGCTATCCCTGCGGCCACCAAGGAGAACTCCGTGGACGTGGCAACCGAGTTCCAGGCAATGAGCGAGCTTCTTCGATTCCAGTCCACGAAGTACACTATGAGCGGCGTGACCACCCACACCGACTTCGAGGATCAGTATTTGATCATGGACGCCCGTTTCCGCGCGACGATGAACATGAACGTTCTGGCCACGGCGTTCAATATCGAGTACAGCGAGCTTATGGGTCGCATCGTCACGGTCGATGACCTAGCAAGCCACGATTGGGAGCGCCTCACGCTGCTTTTCACCGACCCTGATACCGGCGAGGTTGACTCGAACTTCCATAAGTTCACCGAGGAAGAGGTAGCCACCCTGAACTCTTGTCCGGCGGTTCTCGTGTCCCGTACCTTCCTCCAGATTTGGGACAACTTCCGCAACATGACCGAGCAGTACAACGGCCAGGGGTTGTATTGGAACTACTGGCTGCACCTTTGGAAGACGTTCAGCATCTCGCCCTTCTCCCAGGCCGTGGCATACACGAGCCAGGCTTGGAGCGTGACCGGTGTGGCCGTCTCTCCCACGACGGCATCCGTCGACAAGGGCCAGGACGTGTTGCTTACGGCGACCGTGGCCGGCACCGGCATCATCAACCAGAACGTAACGTGGTCGATTGCCGGCAATGCCAGCTCGGGCACCTACGTCAACGGCGGCAAGGTTCACGTGGCTGCCGACGAGGCGGCGACATCTATCACCGTAACTGCTACCAGCGTGGGCGACCCGACGAAGGCAGGAAATGCCACGATCACGGTAAATGCTGGTGCATAAACCTAGCCCGATGGCGGGAGGGCGAAAGCCCTCCATTTTCTTTAGGGGGTGAATATGTCTTTTCAACCAAGTTCCAAGGTTTACTTCGGCACCGTGCCCTGGAACCCGTCGTACCGGCATGTGCGCAAATACCCGAGCCGTGACGCGCAGTTCAGTGCTATAAAGGCAATGTGCCAGTCGGGCACCGAGGACTACACGTACCAGCGCATGGACAATGCTGTTACGGTTCCTTACAACGCGGAATCTTTGTACGGCATGAACTACTGCATGTTTCAAAACGCGAACTATGGCTCTCGCTGGTTCTACTCGTTCATACCTCGAATCGAGTACGTCAGCCCTAACTCCACGCGCCTTTACCTTCAAACCGACATTATGCAGACATGGTTTCCCGACTGCACCGTGAAGTCCTGCATGGTAGAGCGCGAGCATGTCATGGATGACACGATAGGCGCGCACATCAAGGATGAGGGGATCAATCCAGGCGAGCTTAAATGCACCTACACCGCTATCGACAATAACGACATGGATTGCTATATGGTCGTGTCCAGCGCCGTGGAGCCGCTTAAAGACGGAACCTACGTGAACAACGGGGGCGACCGGTATATGGGCGTCGTGTCGGGAACGAGCCTGTCCGTGTTCTTGACCGTAGACCAGCTCAAAGGGTTCATGACGGCGCTCTCCAACAACGGTCAGCAAGACGCCATCAGCGCCGTGTACATGGTGCCCAGAAGCGCCATCCCGAACATCGTCGCCAAGGGCAACGGGTGGGGGTATTGGGTGGACGCTAATTCCGCCACGCCTTCGACCACCTTGAACTACAACCTCGGGTTCACCAACCTGGACGGATACGTGCCCAAGAACAACAAGATGTTCTGCTACCCGTTCGAGTACGCGGAAGTAACGAACTTCACGGGTCAAACCCAGCAGCTCCGCCTGGAGTTCTGCGGAACCCCGGGAACCGTGTCCTTGGAAAAGACAGGCGGCTGCGATTCCAACTCGCGCCTCTACTATATACCTGTCAACTACAACGGGGTTAACCGCTTCGTTGAAGGTTGCATCCAACTTGACCAGTACCCCACGTGCAACTGGGTATACCAGGCGTTCGCGAATGCCGTCGGCCAGTCGCAGGTGGATATCATGGGGTGGAAAACGAATTCGCTAACCGAGCTACCTTTGCTGAACGCAGGCATCGATGCAGGCCAGGCAGTCGGAAATGCAGCCCTGCGCCTGGACGTTCCCGGAATGGCGAACGCCGCCATCGACGGCGGCCAGGACTTGGTAAATACCTATGCGGCAATCTCGAAGGCGAGCCGCCAGCCGAACACGACGCGAGGCGGCACAAACTCCACGGCGGGCCTTGTCAATATCGGCTCGTACACCATGGGAATCCGCAAGTACACGTGCCGTGCCGAGATTGCACGACAGATCGATGACTTCTTCTCGGTGTACGGGTACCTCGTGTCTATCAACAAGGTGCCGAACATCACGGGCCGCACTTCGTGGAACTACGTAAAGACCAACGGCTCGGCTGTCACTGGCCGTGCCCCGTCGGATGTGCTCTCTATGATCAACGCTCTTTTTGACAGAGGCTTGACATTCTGGCATACTGATGACATTGGAAACTACGCACTGCCCAACGGCATAGTTTAGGGGGCATAAATGGATTCGCTTTACAATTGGACTCGCCTCCCGAACGGAGGGATTCCCAAAGGGCTCAAGGGTAACAAGGTACAGCAGGAGAACGACTACCTGAATCAGGATACTTACCTGGCTTACATGTGGCGTCTGTATGACCTCGCTATCAGCGTATTCGAATGGAAGAACCTGCCCGAGGGGATCAACGAACGCCAGATGGAATGGTGGCTTCTGCGCAATGGGGCCTTCGTTTTTCTCTACGATGAGGCAATCAAGGATGACCCATATCAGCGAAGCCCCGAGGGCTACGCCGTCATGCAGGTACTTCTCCAGGGCGGCTTCGATATCTACAACATCCCAAAGGAACGAACGGCGTATTCTGTTGATCCGAAGCACAACAACATCCCTTGCGATATCACCAACTCGGTGATCTGCTTCAATAACAACACGCGCACTCCAACCTTCCTAACCCTCGACCTTTACGCCAAGATGCTCTGGCAGGCGGAGCGTACCGTGTACACCAACATCGCGCAGCAGAAAACGCCGCGCATCGTCAAGTGCACGGAGAAGCAGCGTCTATCGCTCCAGAACCTCTTCGCCCAGGTGGACGGCTTCATGCCGGTGTGCTGGGCAGATAAGGACTTGGACTTGACCGGTGTAGAGGTGCTCGATACGGTGTCTCCGTACGTGGCCGACCAAGTGCAGATCGTCAAGCACCAAATCTGGAATGAGGCGCTTACCTTCCTCGGCATCGAGAACACCAACTCCGACAAGAAGGAGCGCATGGTGTCCGATGAGGTTCTGAACAACATGGGCGACGTGGAGGCCCAGCGGTTCACGCGCCTAAATGCGCGCAAGCAGTTCTGCAAGGAGGTCAACGAGCTGTTCGGACTTGATATCGATGTGGAGTTCAGGACTGGAATTTACATCAAGGGCGACGGGGATATGCTCGAAGAGACGGATGGCATGGAGGCCTCGGACGATGAAACCGAGTCGGGCCAGTCACTTTGGAAGCGGATGAAGCGTGCTTTGAAGGGAGGGAAGTAAATGAGCAAGTACACGACGGAACTTAGGTTTATAGTGGAGCAGGGGCTGCAATCCCGGCTTGTGGAAAACATCGAGGCTAACTGGCCTCTTATCTACTCTGATATCGGCTTGAATGATTATCCGATTTTCCAAGAGGCATACCGTGAAACTCTTAATAACAAGATCATACGTCACTACTACACGCGCGAGATTGGCGCGGAAACCGTGGGCCGCTGGAAGATGTTCGTGCGTGATGCGATGTTTTTGATAATGCCCTACTACAACCAGCTCTATGAGTCGGAAGTTCTGGCCAAGAACATGGAGCCTTTGGGTGACCGGAACATTCAACGCGTGGAGAAGGCATCGGGAACGTCATCGACCGACTCCACGTCGACGTCCGACACGACAGACGTGTTCCAGGACACACCTACAAATGAGATGATCCCGGCTCAAATCAAGAATCTCCAGTACGCGACGAACGTCACCATCGACTCGGGAACAGGTACGGGGCATGCGAGCGGCACCTACGAGAACACGGTGAACCATAACGAGTCGGGGTACATGCGCCCCCAGACAGAGCTTCTGCGCATTTACCGTGAAACTTTTCTGAACATTGACAACGACATAGTACACGATCTAGAATTAGCCCAATGTTTCATGACGATATGGTAAGGAGGGCAATATGTTGTGCGGGTTCCCGTCTAATCGAGTTCTTCCATCTGCATATGCAGATGAAATTTCGTATTACGAACAACTAAATAATTTATGCAAAAAAATAAATGAGGTGATTGAAGAATTTAATAGTCTAACTGATACTTATGTCACCATAGATTTTTTTACAACATCTCAAAATAACCAAGATAAAGATTGGGGGGATAAATTAGCAAATAATATTTCTATCGTTTTAAATGAATTAAATTCAGAAGTTTATAGGTTGGAAGAGTTAATTAAAAAGGCGACAGTTGGAAAGGTTATAGTATTTGATCCTACTTACGGAATAAAAAATAGGCCTATTGAAAAAGTAATAAGAAACATATATGGTTGGTTGCGATATTATGCTGACTATGCTGGAACCATTGACAACCTGCAACTATCAGTTACCGTCAGAGACGGATATAATCTTACAGCGAAAGTATTTGATTTGTATAATATGCTATATTATAGCAAAGAAACTTTACCAAACCCCGACCCGTGTGTTAATAATTACGTAATGAAAAATGATATATTGGCATGGTATTTTGAACACGGAGGTGAAAGGAATGAGTAGCACAAATCACACTGCAAACTTTAATTTTCCACAATGGGTAGGGAGCGATTATCCATCGTTTATTAACGACCTGAACCCAGCTTTTCTTACGATTGATACAAAGTTAAAGAGCAATGAAACTGGTGTTGACACTGCACAGAATGCGGCTGAAAGTGCACAACAGGCGGCGGAAGCCGCACAGAAGGCGGCTGAAAGTGCACAACAGGCGGCTAAATCAAGTGTTGATCTTTTGGTTGCAATGGGTATTACCAACAAAGAAACAGCAGTTGCATTTGCCGGTAAAGTTAATAATGCAATACCTAAAAATAATGTTCTGGCCGAATATTTTGATCATAAGGAGAATTAAATGAGCTATTCCGAGGAAACCCCTAATTACAACCTTCCTCTTTATCTAGCTGATGATCGCCCGTCGTATTTGGGCGACTGGAATGAAACTATGAATAGAATAGACTCCACAATGAAAAGTAACGAAAGCTCTAGCAACAATAACGAAGTAGCAATTGCTAACCTTAAGGAGTATGTTGATAACAATACAACAACCCTTAACGGTAGAATGGACGGAATTGAAGCCGACGTTACTAATAAACTTAATAATGTCTATACTAAAACTCAATCTGACGAACGTTTTGTTAAAGTAAAGAGTGTGAAAAACGTAGTAATCATTGGCGATAGTTATTGCACTGATGATAACGGCAGAACGTCTATCCCAACACAAATGAAAACGTTTGCATCAGATTGGAACATTCTAAATTACTCTGTAAGCGGTACAGGGTTTGTTTCAACGAATGGAACCACCAATTTTAACGTGCAAATTAATAACGCAAAAGCCGGTGTAGGTAATACCGCCGATATTGATTATGTGTTGATTATAGGCGGGCGAAATGATATTCAATCAGCGTCAACAATTAAATCTGCCGCAATTACGACTATTAAAAATGCTGTAGATTCCTTTGTAAATGCTAAAGTGTGTGTATTTCCCTGTCTATGGCACTGGACTCATCCTATATATTCGCTGATGGAAGCTAATGTGGCTATCTCTGACGCAGCTAAAGAGAACAAGTGTTTCTGTGCTAAGGGTTGTTACACCTGGGGAATTGGAGATGAATCTGTCTATTATATTGGTGGATCGGATATTCACCCTAATCCAGCTGGATCTTTGTTTATGGCGCATATAATTTATAACGCCGTAAAATATGATAATGCTGATACTTTTAGGGATCGAAATGAAATTCATGGAAATTTGCAATATTCCATGATAAACGGTGCAATTTACTTGCAAGGAGCGCATGGTTTTAATGTAAGCAACAGTAACCTGATAGATACGGTGCCTTCGTGGGTAATTCCCGTCGGAAAAAACGTATACTTTGGTATTGTCTATTCCTTGGACGATGGAGCAGCAAATGGAGTTCAAATTATGCAAGACGGAAGAATGAAAAAGTATCAGGGAGATTCGCCATCCGGCTCTCTAGGGCTGTGCTTCAATCACTGCTTGCCGATAACTATTTAATATGGCTGACGAACCTACAGGCGGAGGAAACCCCAACTTCTGGACAACGTTCAAAGGCCGGGACAC
>ERZ773114.3630-NODE-3630-length-12429-cov-3.308631_pt1 | contig 12429 bp, 11 predicted proteins | sample MGYA00580564_ERZ773114 | MGnify/ENA primary metagenome ERZ773114 (study PRJEB29015, sample SAMEA2737836) | human gut metagenome | biome: human gut; feature: human-associated habitat; material: faeces | place: China | collected 2012 ...
ATTAAAGCGAACCCCCGTTGGAGTCTCTCCTTCGGGGGTTTCGTCATTTCTGCGTTTGTACTCAGCAATCGGCTTGCCGCAGGTGTATCCTTTCGCCACCTTTTTTATCCAATCATCCGCGGAGATTTGGGAACATGTTGGAACTGCTTGAATATTTAGTGCTCGGTATCGGCGTGGGCACCGTCGGTGCGCTTCTCGGTTTAGGCGGCGGTTTTATTCTTGTTCCGATTTTCATGCTTTTCATGATTGCCCCGCACGGCAGCACCTTTACGACGGTGCAACAGGTGGTGGGAACCAGTCTTTTTGCTGTCTTCTGCAATGCCATTTCCGGTACATTTGCCTATATCAGACAGCGACGCATCCTGATGCGCGCGGCTGTTCCTTTTGCGCTGGCTACCTTGCCCGGCGCTTTCCTGGGCGGCTATCTTTCCGAGTGGTTTTCTGGGCCAGGCTTTTCGCTTGCCTTCGGCATACTGATGGTCTTCATCGGCTACATCATGTATTCGAAGTCCCGCGGCAAGGCTGCCAACAAAAGCGTGGAGGACTGGGATCCTGCAACGGCGCGTTTCAATATGCCGCTTGGTATTCTGTGTTCTTTCTTTGTCGGATTCTTGTCTTCCATCTTCGGTATCGGTGGCGGCATTGTTCATGTTCCCATGATGGTTTTCGTCCTTGTGTTCCCGCCGCAGATTGCGGTTGCGACATCCACCTTCGTGCTTTTCGTGAGCGCTGTTATGGGGGTTTCGAGTCACGCGCTGCTCGGGCACATTATCTGGGGACCGGCCTTGATGATTGGCGCCGGTGCTGTCATCGGTGCTCAACTTGGTGCCAAAATCGCCAAAAAGAGTAAACCGAGACTGCTTGTGGTTTTGCTTTCGATTTTGGTCTTTTTGATCGGGCTGCAGTTCATCTGGAAAGGATCCGTCGGACTCGGCTGGTTCTGACAATGCATCAGGAAAGAGTCGCTCCAACGCTCGGCTCTTTTCTTTTTGGGCACCTTAGTCTGACGTACTCAAAGACTTCTTGGGCAAAAGCAAAGCGGCCAATCCGATCAGCGGCAGGAACGAAATCACGATGAACACGCTCCGCAATCCCACAGCATCGGCTGCCGAGCCAAAAATCGCTGTCGCAATGCCGCCCATACCGAAACTCACACCGAAGAAAACTCCCGAGATCAAGCCGACATGCGTCGGTGCGGCATTAAGCGCACAGACGAGAATGGCGGAAAAGGCCGATGACATGATGAACGACACGGCCAGAGCCAAAAAGACGAATATCTGAAGTCCGACGTGAGGGATCATGAGCGTGAACGGTGCGGCGCCGAGTATCGAAAAGAGAATGACGGCACGGCTGCCGAAGCGATCTGTCAGCGGGCCGCCGGCGATTGTCCCGATAGCGCTCATCGCCAGAAAGCCGAAAAGCACGTATTGGCTGGCCGATATGGTCATGCCGAATGTGTCGATCAAATAGAACGTCAGATAGTTCTGTAGGCAGGCAATGTAGACCTGTTTGGAGAACATCAACAAGAAGAGAACCACGAAGAGCACGGCAAGTGACCGACTGATCGAGCTTTGCACTGGATTTTGAAGGACTTGTCGTGACTGCCGCCTTAGCCGAGCAGCCGCCAATGTGCCGACTCTCAGCATCACGATTGCAGCTAAGCCCGCGGCAATTCCAAACCAGGCAATGCTTGCCTGCCCGTAGGGAATCACAACGAAAGCGGCCGCGAGCGGCCCCAAAGCCATGCCGGCGTTTCCTCCGACCTGAAAGACCGATTGAGCCAATCCTTTGCGACCGCCGGACGCAAATTGAGCAATCCGTGTGGCTTCTGGATGGAACACGGCCGAACCGAATCCGAGAAAGGCTACGGGAAGGAGCATGGAAGCAAAAACGGATGCTTGTGACAAGGCCACCAGACCGACAAGCGTACTGCACATGCCGATGGCGAGCATGTACTTGGTCGGGTGTTTGTCTGTTGTGAGTCCGACCAAGGGCTGAAGCAGCGAGCTTGTAACCTGAATCACCAAAGTGATGAGTCCCACTTGCGTGAACGTCAGGCCGTGCGCGTCGCGCAGAATCGGCAGCGCAGCAGGAATTACCGATTGGATGCCATCGTTTAGGAAATGTCCGAGGCAGACCAAAAAGAGCAGACCGTAGGCGGTTTGCTCCGCTGTTTTTGTTGGATGGTTGGCTTTTGTCAGACGTTGCGAGGGCATTTTGATTGTTCCAACACCGGTGTTATACGGCACACTCGGGCCGTGTTGTCATGGTTTTGTCATCTAAGCATAGCGATCTTGTCATTTACCGAGCGCACACTGCGCGCCGAGAATCCCTCGACAAAATCATATTCCTTCAAGACAACAACGAGCCATGGAACACTATTACATTGCCTTGCTGGTCTTTTTGGGCCTGCTGGCTGTTTTTGATCTATTCGTGGGCGTCAGCAACGACGCCGTTAACTTCCTCAATTCTGCTCTCGGGTGCCGCATCGCCTCGTTTAAAACGACGATGTTCGTTGCGAGCATCGGCGTGATGTTGGGCGCCCCCTTCTCCTCGGGGATGATGGAAATTGCCCGCTCCGGCGTCTTCAATCCGCAAATGTTCACCTTCAACGAAATCATGGTGATTTTCTTTGCGGTTATGGTCACGGACATTATTCTGCTTGACACCTTCAATTCACTCGGTCTGCCGACTTCGACGACCGTGTCGATCGTGTTCGAATTGCTTGGCAGTGCACTTGCCGCAGCTGCCTTTACGTTGCTGGCCGACGGCAAATCGCTGGCTGATGTGGCGGAATACATCAATAGCTCTCGGTCGCTCACGATCATTTCGGGCATCCTGATTTCGGTGGCGGTGGCATTCGTTGCCGGCACTGTCGTGCAATACATTGCCCGACTGATCTTCACGTTCAATTTCGAAAAAATGTATCGCCGCATCGGCGGCGTCTACGCGGGGTTGGCTATCACGGCCATTTTCTACTTTTTGGTCATGAAGGGCGCCAAGGGCGCTTCCTTCATGCGTCCCGAATGGATCGAGTGGATCGACGCCAACACCGAGGCGATCCTCATCGTTTCCTTCGTCGGATGCTCGCTCTTCTTCCAGGCGCTCATTCTCTTCTTCCGCCTCAACGTCTTCCCCTACGTCATTCTCGCGGGCACCTTCGCGCTTGCCTTCGCCTTCGCGGGCAACGACCTCGTGAACTTCATCGGCGTTCCGATGGCGGCGCTTGACAGCTGGACCATCTTCTCCGCGGTCGAAGGGGCTAATCCCGACACCTTCCTCATGGGCGGGCTGCGTGACGTGACGCATACGCCCACCTACATCCTCCTCGCCGCGGGCCTCGTGATGGTGCTCACGCTCTGCTTCTCGAAGAAGGCGCACACGGTGATCCGCACGTCGATCAACCTTTCGAGTTCTTCGCGCGGCGGCAAGGAACAGTTCGGTTCGTCGCTTCCCGCCCGCATGCTCGTGCGCGGTGCGCTGCACGCCAACGACATCATTCACCAGATCATCCCGAAGAGCATCTTCCGCGTTCTCGACAAGCGTTTCGAGCAGCCCAAGCATTCGGCGCGCGACATCGCCTTCGACGAAGTGCGCGCGAGCGTGAACCTCGTTCTCGCCGCGGCCCTCATCGCTTCGGCCACGAGCCTCAAGCTTCCGCTCTCGACCACCTACGTCACCTTCATGGTCGCCATGGGTTCGAGTCTTGCCGACGGCGCCTGGGACCGCGAATCGGCCGTCTACCGCATTTCGGGCGTCCTCACCGTCATTTCGGGCTGGTTCATCACGGCCTTCACGGCGGCGACCGCCTGCGGCATCGTGACCTTCCTCTTCGTGTGGCTCGGCGAAGCCGCCATCATCCTCGGCATGGTGATTTCGCTCGTTCTCATCATCAAGTCGAACTTCTTCTCGAAGGAAGATGACGACGACGTCCGCCTCGAAGTGACGCACGTCGAAAAGGGAGACCGCGAATCGATCCGCGCGCTCCTTTCGGTGAACATTCAGTCGAACCTCGACCGTACGCTCGACCTCTTCGCCTCGGGTCTCGAAGCCTTCCTCGCGCAGGACCACAAGACGCTCGCGCGTCTCAAGGGCGAAGGCGCCATGTTCTTCGACCTCGTCATGATGCGCCGCGGCGAGTACTACCGCATGGCCTTGACGGGCGGCGGCACGAAGGCCGACCGGGACGCGCGCAACTTCTACTACCGCGCCTATTCGAGCATGAAGGAAGTGAGCCATGCACTTCGCGACCAGCTCGGGATTTCCGAAAACTATGTCGCCAATTCGCACTCTCCCTTCACGGGCAAGATGCGCGACAACATCGAAAAGCTCGCCAAGGACATGCGCGCCGTCGGAGACAACTTCGTTCCCGCCAACTGCGCCCGCATCCTCGGTCTCATCGAAGAGGCCCAGCGCGAATTCATGGAACAGATCGCCGAAGAGCAGATTTCGCTTCGCAAGAGCGAGCTCTATCTCGGCTACCTCCTCTTTGCGCGCGAAGTGCTCAACCGCTACCTCATGGTGAAGCTCCTGCAGTCGGAGCTTGAAAACGGCACCGGCACGGGCACGCAGCCCGCGCCCGACGCCCCCAAGGCGGCCTAAGGCGCATCGCTGAAAACCACAGGGCGACTCCTCCGGAAACGGGCGGGTCGCCTTTGTTTTTGCGCCATCCATCCTTCTGTAAGTCACACGTCTTTTCACTAGAATGTCCTTTCAGTCGGCGTCGCACACGACTTCCCGCCGACCCTTTGCCTTTCGCCGGGAGATTTTTTCCGATGCCGACCATTCTTTTCGCTTCCCCCGTTTTCGGGCCCGTGCACTCGCGCCGTCTCGGCCTCTCGCTCGGCGTCAATCTGCTCCCCGCGGACGGAAAGCTCTGCACCTTCGACTGTCTTTACTGCGAGTGCGGGCTCAATGAGGAGCACCGCCCCAAGACCGACATGCCCTCGCGCGCGCTCGTCGCGCAAAAGCTCGAAGAGCGCATCCGGTCGCTCGCTCTCGAGGGACGCCCCGTCGACGCGATCACCTTCGCAGGGAACGGCGAGCCCACCATGCATCCCGACTTTGCGGCGATCGTGGAGGATACGGTCGCGATCCGCGACCGTCTGGCGCCTTCGGCCAAGCTCTGCGTCCTCACGAATTCGACGAATCTTCTGAAGCCCGGGGTGGCGGAAGCGCTGAGGCGGTTCGATCTCCCTATGTTCAAGCTCGACGCGCTCGACGCCGACTGGGTGAAGCGCGTAAACCGCCCGCAGTGTCCCTATCGTCAGGAGGCCCTGATCGAAGCGCTCAAGGGCTGGGAAGGGGAGTGCATCATCCAGACGATGTTCCTTCGCGGGACGGTTGACGGGGTGTCGGTCGACAACACGACGGACGACTTCGTCGAGCCCTGGCTGAAAGTCGTCGCCGACATTCGCCCGAAGTGCGTTTCGATTTATTCGCTTGACCGCGACGCCTCCTGCACTACGCTTCTCAAGGCCGATCCCGAACGGCTTCTTGCGATCGGGGAGCGCGTGAAGGCCTTGGACATCCCCGTGCAGGTTTCGGTGAAGCCTTCCGAAGTGTGCCGCGAGAAGGAGTGCGATTGAGAACGGAGAAATTCCCATGCACAGCAATGCTCCCTTCATTCGCCGCGTGGCGGCCGTTCACGACCTTTCGGGCTTCGGGCGCGTGTCGCTTACGACCGTCATTCCGGTTCTCTCCACCATGGGCTTCGAAGTCTGTCCCTTGCCGACGGCGATTCTCTCGAACCACACGCAGTATCCGCACTTCAGCTTTCTCGATCTGACGGACGAACTCCCGAAGATCATCGCCGAGTGGCGGCGCCTCGCGCTCGAATTCAGCGCCATTTACACGGGCTACCTCGGCTCTCCGCGGCAGATCCGCATCATCGCGGACTTCATCGAGGAATTCCGCCGCGAGGAGACGCTCGTCGTGGTCGATCCGGTCCTCGGGGACAACGGGCGGCTCTACAACAAGATCACGGACGAAATGGTGTCGGAAATGCGCGTGCTCGCCCGCAGGGCGGACGTTCTGACGCCGAACCTCACGGAAGTCTTCGCGCTGTTGGGGCGGGCGTACCAAGCCGACTGCACGGACGAGATGCTCAAGGACATGATCGCCGAATTGTCCGAAAAGGGGCCCGACACGGTGATCATCACGGGCGTGCCCGTCAAGAACGAGCCCGGACTCACGGCCGTGCTCGCGAAAAGCCGCAGCGACGGGCGCACCTGGAAGGTGACCTGTCCCTATCTTCCCGCCCACTATCCGGGCACGGGCGACACCTTCACGAGCGTCGTGACGGGAAGCCTTCTGCAGGGCGACAGCCTGCCGATCGCGCTCGACCGCGCGGTGCAGTTCATTTTGCAGGGGATTCGTGCGACCTTTGGCTATCAGCACGACAACCGCGAGGGGATTCTGCTCGAGCGCGTGCTCCCGAACCTTCGCATGCCGATCCAGATTTCGAGCTACGAGCTCGCCTGAGGAAGGCTTCTCAGAGCGCCGTCACGCAGGGAACGTCCCCTTCGTCGAAATGGAGCGTGCGGATGCGCACCGGGATGGAAAAGAGCTCCGTGAGCTTCTCTTCCGTCATCAGGTCCTTCGTGTCGCCGAAGACGGGCGGCTCTCCCTTCGGGACGAGCAGGGTCTTCGTCGCAAGCGCCAGGGAGTGCGCGGGGAAGTGCGTGTTGAGAATGCAGCCGAGCCCCCGGTCGGCAAGTTGTTGGATAACGTCGAGCACCACGCGCTGATTGCGAAAGTCAAGGTTGCTCTCGGGCTCGTCGAGAACGAGAAGCGCCGGTTCGGTCGCAAGGGCCCGCGCAATGAGGGCGAGTTGCAGTTGTCCGCCCGAGACTTCGCTCGTGAGCCGGTGCGCGAGGTCGGGCACGCCCACTTCCTCGAGCACCCGGTCGACGATCTCCCAGTCCTTCGGGCCCGGTCGCCCGAAGGGACCGAGATGGGGACTGCGCCCGAGCGCCACCATGTCGCGGATCGTCATCGGCGCAAAGGCCGGGCTTTTGGCCTGCGGGACGTAGCCGACGATCCGCCAGAAGTCGCGGGGCGCCCAGTCGCGCACGTCGCGGCCGTCCAGAAGACTCCTGCCTTTCGTCCAGGGGAGAAGTCCCAGGACCGAGCGCAAAAGCGTCGTCTTTCCGGCGCCGTTGGGGCCGAGGATCGCTAGGACGCCTTTCGCTTCAAAGGAGAAGTGCACGTCCGAAAGAATCGGCGTCGGGGCCTTGCCGCGCGCGGCGGGCCACGTGTAAAAGGCGTGTTCCGCGGAGAGCGTATGGGTCATCGGACGCCTCCTTGCGTGCGGCGCAAAAGCAAAATGAAGAAGGGCGCGCCGATCACGGCCGTGAGGATCGAAACGGGAATTTCCGCTTCGCTCACGGTTCTTGCGAGCGTGTCGACGACGAGCATGAAGAGCGCGCCGAGAACCATCGAGGCGGGGAGAACGTAGCGGTTGTCGGACCCGAAGAGAAGCCGCGCGGCGTGGGGAACGAGCAGTCCCACCCAGCCGATCAGGCCGCAGAGCGACACGACCGAGGCCGTGAGAAGGGTCGCCGCCGTAATGACGCCTGCGCGAAGGCGCGCAAGAGGAATCCCGAGACTCTTCGCTTCATCGGGCGTGAGCGTCGTCACGTTGAGGCGCCAGGCGAAAAGTTCAAGTGCGACGAGCGCCAGAAGAATGAGGGGCGCGCCCGCGAGAACGCGGTCGACGGTCGCGCCCGAAAGGGCGCCCATGAGCCAGAAGGTGATCTGCGGAAGAACGTCCTGGGGGTCGGCCACGTACTTGACGAGCGAAATGAGGGCCGTGAAGAGCGCCGCCACGACCATGCCCGCGAGAATCATCATGAGAAGTCCCGACTCGCCGCGCACGCGCGCGATCGCGAGCACGAGAAAGACGGAGAGAAGGCCGCTCGCCAGGGCGCAGAATTGGATGCCCAGGCCCGTCGCGCCGAAGAGAATGCCGAGCACCGCGCCGAAGGACGCGCCCGTCGCGACGCCGAGCGTGTCGGGGCTTGCGAGGGGATTCGCAAAGAGCGCCTGAAAGGCCGCGCCCGCGGCCGAGAGGCCGGCGCCAGCGAGAATCGCAAGCGCAATGCGGGGAAGCCGCACCTGAAAAAGGAGGTTTTCAACGACGCGGCGCTTTCCTTCGAGTTCCGCATCGAACCCGAGGGGTTCCAGGAGGAGCGTCACGGTGTCGTGGGGCGAGATGCCGTAGCGCCCGAGACCGAGGGCTCCCACGACGAGGACGAGAAGGAGCGCGGTGAGCGCTCCCATCCAAAGACGAAAGCGCCGCGTTTCGCGGCGCACGGCGGAGAGACTCGTTTCCATGGAATCTTCGCGGGATCAGCGGGCGCGCGCGGCGCCGACGCCCGCGGCCTTCGAAGGTCGATAGATGCGTTCGACCTGAGCATCGGTCAGATCCGCGCCGAATACGGTCTTGTAAAAGCGCTTCGTCTCGGTCGCGAGGTCCACGTCGGCAAAGCGCTCGGGGTGGAGGGTCTTCGCCATCCAGAGAAGCGTCAGAGGACTGTCGATCGAGGGCGTGAAGCTTCGGTAGAGCCCGAGCGGCATCTTGTGGACGGCCTTCTTTTCCACCGCCCGCAGTCCCTGCCAGTCTCGGCCCTCCGTGCGGTTTTCAAGAAGGTCTTCGGGTTGCGCCGTCGTGAAGTTCGTGAGAAGAATGACGTCGGGATCGAGCGCGTGGACGTCCTCCATCGTGATCACGGCGTTGGCGTTCTGCAGCGTAATGTGTTCCGCGGCGTTTCGGCCGCCCGCGGCATTGGCCCAGTATTGGCCGAAGAAGTGCTTCCCCGAGGTCACGATTTCCGTGGGGGAGAGACGCACGAGAAAGAGCACCGAGGGAAGGTCCTTCTCTTCGAGGTTCGTGAGACGGTCGGAGACGAGCGTCGCAAGGCGCTCGGATTCGGCGGCGACGATTTCGGGCTTCACGGGAGCGTCAGGGAAGAGTTCTCCGAGGATGCGCATCCAGGAGGCGCGCGTCTTTTCGACGTCGTAGTCCCACTTCGTCGCCGAGACGGCGACGGCGGGAAGGCCGGCGTTGCGCACTGCTTCGAGCGTACGCTTGTCGGGGGCGTTCACGAGCACGACGTCGGGGTCGAGCGAGAGAAGGGCCTCGACGTTGAGGACGTTCCCCGTTATGAAGCCCGTGTCGGCCCTGAGGACTTCGGGCCAGAGTTCGCCCAAGAGCCCGTTCTTCGCGGCGGCGTAGCTTGCCGGATGCATGCCGATCACGGTTTCGCCCGACTGCGTGTAGGCCGTGACGGCCGCGGCGAGCGGGAAGATGTTCGTGACGGCGACGCGCTCCACCTTGTCGGGGACCTCGACCGAGGCTCCGTTGTCGTCCGTCACCGTGCGGGCGCCGGCCGAAAGGGTGAGAAGCGAAAGGGCGGCAAAGCCCGTGAGCGGGAGCGCAAGGCGGCGAAGAAGGGCGTGCATGATGATTTCTCCGATTCTTAGAGAATGTGGCGCCCGCGGGCGTCCTTCTTCATGATGCGTTCCTGTTCGCGCTTCCAGGCCTTCTTGCTTTCGTCGGCGCGCTTTTCGAATTCGCGCTTGCCGCGGGCGAGCGCGAGCGTGCACTTGACGCGGCCGCGCGTGAAGTGAAGGTCAAGCGGCACGAGTGTGTAGCCCGAGCGCTCCACGCGGCCGATCAACTTCATGATTTCGCGGCGGTGCATGAGGAGCTTGCGCGTGCGGTTCGTTTCGAGCGTTTCGTGCGTGCAGACCTGGTCGGCCGGATTCATGTGGGCGTTGCAGAGAAAGAGTTCGCCGTCGCGGATGTAGATGTGCGCGAGATTGATCTGGGCGCGCCCGGCGCGAACGGACTTCACTTCCCAGCCGCGAAGCACGAGTCCCGCTTCGAATTTGTCCTCGATCGTGTAGTCAAAGCGCGCGCGTTTGTTGACGATCTGTGCCATAACTTTGTCTTTCTTGTTGTGGTTTCAAACGTTTGAGCCCCACATTTTAGTAAGATTTCCCTTTTCGCGCATTTTTCCCGAGGAATACGACACCATGGACCGCATTGCGATCGTGACGATTGATGAAAAGGGGGCGACGACCCGTACGCTCGAAGTGCCCGCGGGGACACTCCTCGGGGAGGTCCTTGAACTCGCTTCGATCACGCTCCCCGAAGGTTGGGGCGTGAGTCTCTGGGGTGAAAAGCGCGATCTTCGCACGCTTCTTACAGACGGCGACCGCATCGAAGTCGCCGCGCCCATCCTGATCGACCCGAAGGAGCGCCGTCGCCGCCGCGCGCAACTGCAGGGCGACGTCCGTCAGGTCACCTGCGGGCGCCACGGCGGCAAGCACCGTCTCGCCTGAAAATCAGCAAGGGGCGCGCCCGAGGGCGGGCGTCCTTTTCGGAGAACCCGGAGCCGGACGAAAAGTCAAAGTCGCCGTACTCGGAAGGACGCTTCGGTTCGCAAGCTTGCGTCGAACGCATCACGCCGCCGGGTGGCGAGAAAGCTCGTTTCGGCCGTCGTGCCGCCCGCAAGTTTCGCGGATACGGCCGCACGGGCGCAGAGCGAGAGAGGAGGCAAGTCGCAGTGCGTCCCGTCCGCATCGAAGCTCGGTGCCATTCCTTCGGTTCTTCGGCTGTCCGATCGACGCCAAAATCCGTAGTCCGCCCGGGCGAGGGGATCCGCGGTGAGCGGGCAGCGCCGGTTCTTGCCGCTACCAAAATGGAAGCCGCCGAGGACCTGGTCGGGAGACGGCCGGTGTCGTCCTGGTCGCGCGCAGACGTGGCAAGACGGGAAGTCGTCTCTGCGGCCCGACGAGAAAACCGAACCGTTTTTTCCAACAACTGCGTTTTGGACGGTAAAATCCCCTGATCCCCAATACAAAAGCAAAACGCTCGGTCTCGGACGTTCCGGGACCGTTTTCGTTTTCTCCAAACCCTCAACTTCGGAGTCCCGCCGTGGATTGGCTCAATCAACTCATCACCGTCGTCAACGACTTCCTGTGGACCAACATCGTGATCGTGATGTTGGTCGGCATTGGTCTGTGGTTCACCCTTCGCACGGGGTTCGTGCAGATCCGCCGTCTTCCCGAAATGCTCGCGCTCCTCACGGAAGGCGCGGGTGCGGCTCCCCGCAAGGGCCACATTTCGACCTTCCAGGCCTTCTGCGTTTCGACCGCCTCGCGCGTGGGCGTGGGCAACATCGCCGGGATCGCCATTGCCGTCGTGATGGGGGGGCCGGGCGCCGTCTTCTGGATGTGGGTGATCGCGACGATCGGTTCGGCCACGGGCTTCGTTGAATCGACCCTCGCGCAGATCTACAAGGCTCCGAAAAAGGGCGGCGGCTTCGTGGGCGGTCCCGCCTACTACATCGGCAACGCGCTCGGAAGCCGTTTCTTCGCGTCTTTTTTCGCCGTCATTCTCGCCGTCACTTACGGTCTCATCTTCAATTCGGTGCAGGCCAACACGATCGCGCTTTCGCTCATGACCTCCTACGGCGACTATCTCTCTGCCGAGGGCGTCGGGATTACGGTGGCCGCCTTGACGGCGCTCGTCATATGCGGCGGCGTCACCCGCATCGCGAAGGTCGTGGCCGTCATGGTTCCCTTCATGGCGGGGGCGTATCTCCTCGTCGCCCTCGCGATCACGGTCCTCAACATCACGATGGTCCCCGCAGTGATCGTCACGATCGTGCGCTGCGCCTTCGACTTCGACGCCGTGTTGGGCGCGGGTTTCGCGGCCGCCCTCATGACGGGCGTCAAGCGCGGGCTCTTCTCGAACGAGGCCGGCATGGGCTCGGTCCCGAACGCCGCGGCCACGGCCGACGCTTCGCACCCCGTGAAGCAGGGCCTCGTGCAGTCGCTCGGCGTTTACGTCGACACGATGCTCGTGTGCACTTCCTCGGCCATGATCGTGCTTCTCACTCCGGGTTGGGAAACGAGCGGCCTCACCGGGATCGAACTCGCGCAGCATGCGCTCACGACGCAGCTCGGTACGTGGACGAACACCTTCATGTCGGTCCTCGTTCTCTTCTTCGCCTTCTCGAGCGTGATCGGCAACTACTTCTACGCCGAAGTCAACATGGACTTCATCTCGCGCCGCCCCTGGGCGATCTGGGTCTACCGCCTCATGGTGGTCGGAATGGTCTACTTCGGCTCGGTCGCAAGCCTCGGACTTGTCTGGAACCTCGCCGACCTCTTCATGGCGCTCATGGCGCTCACGAACCTCGTGGCGATCTTCCTTTTGGGACGCTTCGCCTTTGCGGCGCTCAAGGACTACTTTGACCAGAAGGCCCGCGGCATCCGTGCACCCGAATTCGATCCGAAGGTGCTTCCTTCGCAGAAGGGCATCCTCGCCTGGCCCCGCCGCAAGGAGGAGGAAATCGCGCAGGATTGATGCGCTCCGCTTTCCGATAAAGCTGGTCGGCGCGTCCCCGCCCGCGG
>ERZ773114.3635-NODE-3635-length-12415-cov-4.001537_pt1 | contig 12415 bp, 8 predicted proteins | sample MGYA00580564_ERZ773114 | MGnify/ENA primary metagenome ERZ773114 (study PRJEB29015, sample SAMEA2737836) | human gut metagenome | biome: human gut; feature: human-associated habitat; material: faeces | place: China | collected 2012 ...
CCCACGACGCCCGCGCGCTGCAGGGTTTCGATGCGGTCGCGCTGGGCCCGTTCTCTTTTGGCGGCTTCCTCAAGTTCCGCTTCACGCCGCCGAACGAGCACGTCGGCGCGCCAAGCGTGGAGAAGAAGGGCGGCAAGGAGCGCCACGGCCACGGAGACATGGAGCCAGTAGCGGCGCAGGAAGCGCTCGAGCGTCCAGGGCTCGGGGCGTGCGTAGGGACCGAGAGAAAGTTCCGCCAGGAGTTCGTCCACGGCCTTGAAGTCGGTGGCGACGCTCCAGGATCGCCCGCCCGTCTGCGCGGGGAGACTGAGAAGCGACACGAGAAGGGCCTTGGTGTCTTCGGGCGACACGGAGGGCATCACCGAGATCGTCTGCGCGGGATAGAGCCGCGTGGAGTGCAGACAGGCGACCTTCCCTTCGACTGGGCGCTCGGGCGGCAGGGGTCGTAGCGCCGTGGCGAGTTCTGGGTGGCTTTCCCGAAGCCCCTCAAAAGCGCAGAGTCGGAGAATGCCGACGTCGGCGAGACCGTTTTTCACCGCTCTCGCGATGTCGGGCATGGCGTCGCTCTTGCCAAAGAAGAGGGACGAGGAGAAAAAGTCCGAGGGATCGTAGCCTTGGGCGGCGATTTCACCCAGAGCCGCGTGGTAGCCCGAGAAACCGTAGGAAAGGTTCGCCGCCAAACTGCGCCCGCGCATGTCGCGGATGCGCTGAATCGGCGCGTCTTTTCGCACGACAAAAAGCGATCCTTCGTTGCGGTTGGGGTCTTCGAGTCCCGGACGCACGCTCGTCACGAGCGGTCTTGCGCCGGTGTCGGCGACGCGCCGCGTAAGACCGGCACTGCCGAGAAAAAGGTCGAGTTCTCCCGATCGGATCGCCTTTTCGAGTTCGAGCACGGGATAGGTGCGCACGACGAGACGCTCGCGCCCGAAGGCGCGCTCGAAGGCTTCGAGCGTGGCGTCTTCCAGGGGATCCCGCATCGCCGGCATGGCAACGGTGGAAAGACCCAGACGCAAAACGGGCGCTTCTTCGGCCGCGGCGGGATCGCAAAGGCATGCGACTCCGAAGGTCAGCGCTCCTAGAAAGGAGTATGTGAACCGTCGAAGGAAAAGGGAAGACGGCATGGGGATTCTTTTCAGAAAAGGCGAACGCGGTCAGCCGCCCGAAAGGAGGGAGGAGAGGGACCGGTAGGCGAGAAACGCCGCGACGGCCGAGACGAGGAGTCCGAAGACGGCTCCGATGACGCCTTGTTGGAACTCGCGTTTGCCGCCCGCCTCGGCCACTTGTTCGGGATTTTCAAAGTCGTAGAGGATGTCGACCTTGTCGCCCGGCTTCAGGACGGTCTTGGGATCGTGCTTCACCCAGAGGCGCGTTTCGATCTTACGGCCGTCCGCGCTCGTGAAGGACGCCACTTCGTAGTAGACGATCTCGATGCGAGGACCGTCGTCGCGGTTGATGTGGCGCTCCTCTTCCTCGACGCGCACGATCTCGGCCGTGACGGGGACGCCTTCGGCCGCGACGCGCTTGGCGTCGATCGCCTTGGACGCGCTCCAGAAGGAGAGCGCGAGGCCCGCGAACATGAAGAGAAGCGTGACGGAAAGAAAGAGCCAGGACATGGGGCTTTGGGAATTGCGGTTCGTCATGGCTACATTGTAGAGGTAGGGAAGAAAGAGGAAAAGACAGCTCCTGCTTCAGGATCGCGAGGCGAATGCCCTCGCGATTATTTGACGTAGTCCTCGACAATCGTACAAAAGTTTTTTTTCAGGGAATTTGTGGTCGGTGTCCATCAAAGTGTTTGAAAGGAGACCTTTACGTCCCGTCTGAAAGGTGAGTGGAAATCCCGCAACAAAAGATGATTTCGTGAGTACACCTAATTTTCTCCAAGTGCCGCAATGAATCTGAAGTTTTTGTAGGTATTAACCCCTATGGGGGGGGTAAGATCTGTGAAAACATGAGCCCACATCCGAGGCAGAGAGATCTCGTTCCTGAAGGCAAGCGGGAACGAGACGCCGTCACGGATGGGGGTCCGACGACATCCATTCCCGTTGGATCCCACTCCCATACCTTTTACAGGACAAATGAACATGTTCAAGAAGACTCTCATTGCTTTGGCTGCTCTCGGCGCTGTCGCCGGTACCGCCGCTGCTGCGGACGTTACGATCTATGGCCGTATCGACACCAGCCTGCGTTTTACGAGCGTTGATTCCGATGTTCCCAACACCGATGACCAGACCTCCTTTGAAATGGCTTCGGGCAACTACACGGGTAGCCGTGTCGGTATCAAGGGCGCGGAAGATCTCGGCAATGGCCTGAAGGTCGGTTTCGTGCTCGAAAACGGCTTTGACTCCGACGACGGTTCCTACGACTCGAACGAAACGCTCTTCGGTCGTGAAGCGATCGTTTACCTTGAAGGCGATTTTGGTAAGATTGCCGCCGGCCGCATGGGCATTCTGAACGGCTCTGCCGGCTCCTTCGCCATCGGCGGCAACTTCAATCCGTTTACGACGGGTTGGGGCTCTGTTGGTAGCCAGAACGCTCTCTGGGGCGCCGGCTTCTCGTCCCGCTACAGCAACATGCTCGCCTATGCTTCGCCTGACTTCGCCGGCTTCAAGGTTTACGCTCAGTACTCCTTCGGTGACAACACCAACACCGATGATGACGGTGTGAAGCACGAGGAAGGCAAGACCACGACGAACCGCTACTATGGCCTTGGTGTTACCTACACGAACGGCGGTCTCGTCCTCACGGGTATCGTTGACTCCGTCAACGAAGCTCATACTGCTGATATGCAGGAAGAACCGGACGACACGATTCGTGTCACGTTGGGCGGTACCTACGACTTCGGCATGGTCAAGCCGTACGTTGCTGCCTCGTACTTCAAGGATGGTCAGATCAATAAGCCCTTCTCCAACGCTTATGAAGGCGCTTGGTCTGCCAACCTCGGCGGCGGTAAGGACTGGGATGGCTATGCCGTTTCGCTCGGTGCTACGGTGCCGGCCTTCGGTGGGAAGGCGCATGCCATGTTGGGTTACCTGGACGCCGAGTCCGAGGACTTCATGAATCTGGGTAAGGACGACTTCACCCGCTACATGGTTGGCTTTGGCTACGAATATCCGCTCAGCAAGCGTACGCTCGTCTATGCGGACGCCGGCTACTTCAAGGATGAATACGACAGCCCGCTTCCTGTCGACGGTGTCGATCGCGAACCTGAAGCCTACCAGGCTGCCGTCGGTCTCGTTCACTACTTCTAATCCGACACAGCGGACTTCGGTCCGTAAGTCTGATCTGTGATACACAGGGCTCTGTTCTCGCGGGCGGAGCCCTGTCGCTTTTGGGAAGGGCGGTGAAAACCGTACAGTACCGCCGAATTTCAGCTCCGTTGCGTTCAGCGGTGCGCAAAAAAATGCGTATGAAGGCAGGAGCTTCACCCTACATGATGAAAGTCAAACTCTTTCTTTCATGAAAAAAAGGCGGCGGTCCGGAAACCGTCGCCTTTTTCTGGGCGCCGAGGCGGGGAGGGCTCCCCGCCTTCGGAGCGGCTTAGAGCGCGAGCGCTTCGGCCATGCGGGCCGCCACTTCTTCGCGACCGATGAGGCAGAGCGTCTTGTCGATCTGCGGCGTGCGGTCGGCGCGGCACACGGCGATGCGAAGCGGGTTCGCGAGCACCTTCATCGGGATTTCGCGTTCGGCCATCACGGCCTGAATGATGCCGTAGACGGCTTCGGGGGTGTGGTCCGCGAGGGCGTTCCACTTTTCGGCGAAGAGCGCGAGCGCTTCGCGGCCGCCGTCGGCGAAGGCGCCTTCAAGCGACGTCTTGTCGAGTTCGCCCTTCTTGTAGAAGAAGAGGGCGGCGTCGGCGAGCTTTTCGAGGTTGCCGGCGCGGCTCTTGAGAAGACCGGAGACTTCGGCGAGGCACGGACCCGCGGCGACGTCGCCGCCGCGCGCTTCGATGCGGGGTTTGACGAGGTCGGCGAGGCGGGCGTCGTCGGCTTCCTTCATGTACTGCTGGTTGAGCCAGTCGAGTTTCTTCCAGTCGATGCGGGCCGCGGCGCGCGAGCAGTCGCGAAGCTCAAAGACCTTGGCGAGTTCGTCGCGGGAGAACTTTTCCATGTTCCCGTGTCCCCAACCGAGACGGGCGAGGTAGTTGAAGATCGCTTCGGGGAGGTAGCCCTGACGTTCGTATTCGAGGACCGACACCGTGCCGTGACGCTTCGAGAGCTTCTGGCCGTCGGGACCGTTGATGAGGGGCAGGTGCGCAAAGACCGGCACCTCGGCGCCGAGGGCGTTGTAGATGTTGATCTGGCGCGGAGTGTTGTTGATGTGGTCGGCGCCGCGGATGACGTGACTCACCTTCATGTCCCAGTCGTCGACGACGACGGCGAAGTTGTAGGTGGGGATGCCGTTGCGCATGATGATGAGGTCGTCGAGCTCGCTGTTGGCGACGCTGATCGGACCGTAGACGGCGTCATCCCACGTCACGACGCCTTCGTCAGGGTTGCGGAAGCGCACGACGGGCTGCACGCCTTCGGGAATGGGCTTGCCCTTGGCGTTTTCGGGACGCCAGCGGCCGTCGTAGCGGGGCTTGAGGCCCAGCGCCTTCTGCTTTTCGCGCATTTCGTTGAGTTCTTCGGGGGTCGCGTAGCAGTAGTAGGCGCGGCCGTCGGCGAGCATCTGGTCGACCACTTCCTTGTAGCGGGCGAGACGATCCATCTGATAGATGGGGCCTTCGTCGTAGTCGAGGTTGAGCCACTTCATGCCCTGAAGAATCACGTCCACGGCTTCCTGCGTGGAGCGAACCTGGTCCGTGTCCTCGATGCGAAGGAGGAACTTGCCGCCAAGGTGACGGGCGACGGCCCAGCAGTAGATGGCCGTGCGGGCGGTCCCGAGGTGCATCATGCCGGTGGGACTCGGAGCAATACGCGTGCGAATTTCTTTCATGAGAGATCGGCGCCCAGCGTTCGAAACCGGAACGCGGGGCGAAAAAAGTGAGGGAAAAACCGTTCCGCGGCGAAGCCGCTTCGTCATCCGCGCCGCAAAGGACGCGAAGAAAAAAGGCATTGTAACACCGCGCACAAAACACCCGACCATGGTAGGCCCTCTTCCTTAATGCCCGATGACCGAATGTCCGAAAGCGCGTTTTTGGCGGTCGAAAACCGGGTTGGCGCGAAATGACAAGCGCTTGACGCCCGAAATCGCCGTGTTTTCGGCGGTGGCGCGAAATGACAAGCGGATGTCATTTTTCACCCTAAAGCTTCGCCTCCGAGACTCCTATAGTTTGCCGTGTCGAGAGACGGAAAGTCCTCGAAATCCCAATCATCTCTAGGAAAAGCACTCAAACGACTAGGAGGCATCATGCCCGGCTATCCTCAGGACCTCTTGTCCAACCGTTCCATCGTCAAGCGCGACAGCTTCGCGATCATCACGCCCGAAGGGCGCGTCATCAACACGATCCCCGGGATCGTCGACGCCAAGATGACGATCCTCTGCTCCCCGAAGGTGGGCGCGGGCTTCGTTCAGCTCATCGGCACGCTCGGCGCGACGGCGCACACGGAATATCCCTATGCGACGCTCGAACATGAAGAATCCTTCCTCTACGTTCTCGACGGCGAAGTCGCCCTCGAAGTGACGGTCGGCGACAAGACCGAAACGCTCACGCAGGGCGGCTACGCCTACGCTCCCGCGGGCGTCGGCATCGGCTTCAAGAACGCCAACGGCAAGGAAGGCCGCATTCTCCTCTACAAGCAGCGCTACATCCCGCATCCGAAGGGACTCAAGCCCTGGACCGTCTTCGGCAACATCAACGAAACGCCCTTCCGCGACTACGACGGCATGGCCAACGTCCACGTCAAGGACTTCCTCCCGCTCGACGAAGCCTTCGACATGAACATGCACATCCTCTCCTTCGATCCGGGTGCCTCGCACAACATCGTCGAAACGCACGTTCAGGAACACGGCGCCTACATCTATGAAGGTCAGGGCACCTACAAGCTCGACGACGACTGGTACCTCACGAAGAAGGAAGACTTCCTCTGGATGGGCGCCTTCTCGCTGCAGGCCGCCTACGGCATCGGCCGCGAACCCTTCAGCTACATCTACTCGAAGGACTGCAACCGCGACGTCGAAATCTGATCGGCACGCGACAACGATTTTTCCTCCCTAAACGGAACACGAACCAGGAGACTACAAATGGCTCTCACCGACAGCTTCAAGGCCCGCGACATCCGCGAATACCTCGACGCCACGCACATGCGCGGCAAGAACATCACGTTCTTGGACGACTTCTCGCGCGACGAAATCCAGTCGCTCTTCTACGCGGCCGAAATGCTCGAACCCTTCATGCGCACCGGCACGGATCTCCTGAAGGGCAAGGTTCTCTACACGCTCTTCTTCCAGCCCTCGACCCGTACGCGTTGCTCGCATGAAAACGCCATGCATCGCCTCGGCGGCGCCGTCATCACGGAAGCCGACCCGACCCACAACTCGTCGGTTGCGAAGAACGAATCCCTCGCCGACAGCCTGCGCGTGACGAGCGAATACGCCGACGTCATCGTGATGCGTCACCCTGACGACAAGGAAGCCATGGGCGCCCTCGAAGAAATCAAGGGCCACTGCGCTCCGGTGATCTCGGGCGGCTACGGCCACGTCACGCACCCGACCCAGGGTCTGCTTGACTCCTACACCTGCTGGCGCGCCTTCGGCGACCTCTCCAAGGTCACCGTCGCGATCGCTTCGCCCGACCTCTCCCGCGCCCGCTCCGGCCAGTCCTTCGCCCTCGCGCTCGCCGCCATGGGCGCCAAGATCATCTACACGGGCACGAGCGAACTGCGTACGCCGGACATCGTTCGCGAAAAGCTCTGCAAGATGGGCGCTCAGTTCGAAGAACACTTCGACCTCACGCAGAAGCAGCACGAAGAACTCTACATGGACAAGGGCGTCGACCTGATCTATCTGCCGGGCTGCTCCGTCAAGAAGGATGATCCGAACCGTGAAGACTTCATGAAGAAGATGGCCAACTACTACGTGTCGATGGACATGCTCAACACGATCCGCGCCAAAACGGGCAAGGTCGTGGGTGTCCACCATTCGCTCCCGCGCAACCCCGGTGAGTTCGACTTCGGCATCGACAACACGCCGCATCAGCTCTACTTCCGCGCGATCGGCTTCTCCGTGGCTCTGCGCATGGCGCTCCTCTCTGCCGTCGTCGGCGTGAACTGAGAACGCCTCTTCAAAACTGTTCTCCATTGATCCACTTGGGGGCGCTCGAGCCGATCGGCGCGAACGCCCCGTTTTTTGTCCAATCCCCGCGACTCAACCCGCGGGAAGGAAGTCTCATCATGTCCGAGCTTCAGAAAAACGAAACCCCGAAGAAACGCGGGTTCAAGATGCCCGACATCTACATCATCCTCGGGACCTTTATTCTGGTGATGGCGCTCCTCACCTACATCGTTCCCGCCGGCCAGTACGATCGCCAGGTCGTCGAGACGGTGCACGGTGTGCAGAACTTCGTCGTGGCGGGCACCTACAAAGAGGTCGAGCAACATCCCGCGGGCTTCTTCGAAATCATCACCGCCATTCCGTACGGTTTTGAACGCGCCGCCGGCATCGTGGTTCTCACCTTCATGGTGGGCGCCTGCATGGGCCTCATCAAGCGCGCCGGCCTCATCGACCTCGGCGTGCAGCGCCTCTCGAAGGCCGTGGGCAACCAGGAAATGCTCGTCGCCCCGATCCTCATGGCCGTGACGTCGCTTCTCGCCGCCTTCATCGGCGTGCCGGAATTGTCGCTTGCCTACCTGCCCGTATTCCTGCCTCTTTTCTACCGCCTCGGCTACGACGGCATGACCGCGACCGCCGTGGCGCTCCTCGGGCCCTGCATCGGCTTCACCTTCGGCATCACGATTCCGGGTTCGGTCGGCATGGGGCAGCAGATCGCCCAACTTCCGATCTTCTCCGGATCGGGCCTTCGCGCCATCGTCATGGTGCTTGCGATCGTCATTTCGATCGCCTACGTGATGGTGTATGCCGCCCGCGTCAAGAAGAACCCCGAATCGAGCCTCACGTTTGATTCGGACAAGATCATGCGCGAAGAAATCGCCCAGCGCGCTCCCGTGGGCGAGCAGACCTTCACGCCGCAGCAGATCCGCGCCGGCATCGCCTGCCTCATCCTCTTCCCGATCGCGGTTGCGCTCATCCTTTGGAAGAACCTTGGCTTTGAAGCGATCGGCGGTCTCTTCCTCACGATCGGCATCGTCGCGGCCCTCATCGCCGGCAAGCGCGGTCAGGAAATCTGCAACGACATCAACGCCGGCATGCACGACCTGATGGTGGGCGCGCTCCTTTGCGGCGTCGCCTCGGGGATCGCAGTCGTCATGGATTCGGGCGTCATCACCGACACCATCGTCAACTGGCTCGAAAACCTCATGAAGAGCACGCCGCCCGCGATCAGCGCGATCGTGGTCTTCTGGGAACAGTGGCTCTTCAACGCCCTGATTCCGGGCGCGACGGCCCTTACGATTCTGACGATGCCGATTCTCTCGCCGCTCGCGTCGCTCCTTGACATCTCGCAGCAGGCGATTGTCTCGGCCAACGCCTGGGGCGGGCAGCTTTCCGACATCTTCTTCCCGACCTCGGGCTTCTTCATCGCGACGCTCGTGATCTCGAAGTGCGACTACACGAAGTGGATCCGCTTCTACGCGCCCCTTATGATCATCCTCGGCGTGATGTCTTCGGCCGCCCTCTACATCCAGCAAGTCTTCAACATCCAGTTCTAAGGAGAAAGCCAGAATGTTGGACCTCATCGTCAAGAACGGCCGCGTGGTCCTGCGCGACCGTGTGGAAACGACGTCGATCGGCGTGAAGGACGGGAAAATCGTCCGCATTGCCCCGACGATCGATGAAGAGGCGAAGAACGTCTGCGACGCCGCGGGTTGCTACGTGCTCCCCGGCATGGTCGACGCGCACATGCACCTGAGCGAACCCGGCCGTACCGAATGGGAAGGCTACGAAACGGGGACGAAGGCGATGGCTGCGGGCGGCATCACGAGCTTCGTCGAGATGCCTTTGAACAACATTCCCGCCACGACCGACGTCGCCTCGCTCGAACTCAAGATGTCGCACGCCAAGGATTCCTGCTGGGTCGACTACGCCCCCATGGGCGGGCTCGTTCCTTGGAATACGGCCGACCTCATTCCCATGGCCAAGGCGGGTGTCGCAAGCTTCAAGGCCTTCGTCGCGACCTGCGGCTCCGACAAGCCGGGCGACTTCAAGAACGTCACCGACTGGGAGCTCTACCGCGGGATGCGGGAAATCGCCAAAGTCGACGGTCTCGTTGTCGTGCACTGCGAAAACGCGACGATCACGGACGAGCTCGGCCGCGAAGCGATGGCGGCGGGCAAGACCCTTGTCTCCGACTACGTCGCGACGCGTCCCATCTTCACGGAAGTCGAAGCCGTTCGGCGCGTTCTCATGATCGCCGAGGCGACGGGCTGCCGCGTGCACATCGCGCACTGCTCCTGCCACGAAGCGATCGAAGCCGTCGAAGAGGCCAAGGCCCGCGGCGTCAACGCGAGTTTCGAGAGCTGCCCGCACTATCTCCTTCTCGCGACGGAAGAACTCGACGCGATCGGACCGAAGGCGAAGTGCTCGCCTCCGATCCGCGACCGCAAGCACCGCGAACGCATGTGGGAGCTCCTCGCCGAAGGCCGCATCGAGATGCTCGTCTCGGACCATTCCCCCTGCACGATCGACCTCAAGTCCGATCCCAACGCCTTCAAGGCCTGGGGCGGCATCAGCGCGGCGCAGAACTGCGTCGACGCGATGTTCGACGAAGCGGTTCTGAAGCGCGGGATCTCCCCGGTAACGCTCTCGCTCGCCCTCTCGACGAACGCGGCGCGCCGCTTCCGTCTCGAAGGGAAGGGCGAAATCGCGGTGGGCTTCGACGCCGACCTCGTCGTCATCGACCCGAACCGCTCCTACACGCTCGAAGCCAAGGACCTTCTCTACAAGAACCCCTTCAGCGCCTATGAAGGCCGCCGCATCGACTGCCGCGTGCGCGACACGTTCGTGCGCGGGATGGCCGTCTGGCACTTGGGCGAAGGGATTCTCGGCGAAGCCCGCGGCAAGCGCATCGAAATCCACGGCTGAGCGCCGAAACACTTTTTTCACGGACCGTCCGTCCGGCCGATCGGCGGCCGGACGGTCCGATAATCAACTCATCACTCACAAGAGGAAAAGCAAAATGCGTCTTCTCATCGCTCTCGGCGGCAACGCCCTTTTGAAGCGCGGCGAACCCATGACCGCCCAGAACCAGCGCGCCAACGTCCGTACGGCCTGCGAACAGATCGCCAAGGCCTACGAAGGGAACGAACTCATCATCTCCCACGGCAACGGCCCGCAGGTCGGTCTTCTCGCCCTCCAGAACAACGCCTACAAGGCCGTTCCGATGTACCCGCTCGACGTGATCGGCGCCGAATCCCTCGGGATGATCGGCTACATGATTCAGCAGGAACTCGCCAACTTCGTTCCGAAGAGCGCCACGCTCTGCAACGTCCTCACGCAGACGGAAGTCGACCCGAAGGATCCGGCCTTCCAGCATCCGACCAAGCCCGTCGGTCCCGTCTACACGAAGGAAGAGGCCGAAGCCCTCGCCGCCAAGGAAGGCTGGTCGATCGCTCCGGACAACGACAAGTTCCGCCGCGTCGTGCCGAGCCCCGAACCCAAGCGCATCTTCGGTCTCAAGAGCCTCAAGACCCTCGTGGAAGCCGGTCACATCGTGATCTGCTGCGGTGGCGGCGGCATTCCGACCTACTACGATGAAGAAGGCCGTCTGCGCGGCGCCGAAGCCGTGATTGACAAGGACCTCGCCTCGTCCGTCCTCGCGGCCGACCTCGACGCCGACCTCTTCATCATCGCGACCGACGTCGACGGCGCCTACCTCGACTGGGGCAAGCCCGAACAGCGCCGCATCGCCCAGGCCGATCCGAAGTCCCTGCGCGAATACGGCTTTGCCAAGGGCTCCATGGGTCCGAAGGTCGAAGCCGCCTGCCGCTTCGTCGAAAAGTCCGGCAAGACCGCCGTCATCGGCGCCCTCGACAAGATCGACGAAATCCTCGCCGGCCGTTCGGGTACGCGCGTCGTCGCCGAGGAAGGCGTTGTTTTTGCGTAAAAAGAATGCAGGAATTTAGGATCTTTTCCGTATAATTTTTGACGCAACGACATGAGCGGGCCGGTCGACGGACGTCGATGCGGCCCGCGCGCGTATTGGTGTGAGAGAGAGGGGTGGGAAATGTTGGATGAAAAGCGGGAACAACTTTTAACGTTGGCAAACGACGCCGAGTTGCGGGAGCTCCCCGTGGGCGACAGCATTCTGGCGGCCTGGGTTCGGTCCATTTGCCAGACGTCGCGGGGCTACGGCATCGAGCCCGAACCGCTCCTCGAAAGGGCGGGACTCGACCGTTCGCTTTTGGGCGTGCCCGGGGCGCGCTATCCCGCCACGCAGGTGCGCCGTCTCTGGGAACAGCTCCTGAGTGAAACGGACGACCCCTTGGTCGGCATGCGCTGCGGTCAGGAAATGCAGGTGGCGACGCTGCACAGTCTCGGACTCGCCGTCGTGACGTCGCGCTCGCTATCGCAGGTGCTCGACCTCGTGGCGCGCTACGCCAAGATCATTTCCTCCACGATGGACGTGAGTCTCTCGCACAACCACGAGGGAACGACTCTGCGGCTTCGCACGCTCAAGGGGACGGAGCCCGGCGGAAGCGCGTCGCTTGCGATGCTCGCCTTCATTCTGCGTCAGGCCAATTCCCTTTCGCACCACAAGGTGACGCCCATGTCCGTGGGCGTGAATCTGCCGAATCTTCCCGAAAAGGACCGGGAACGACTCGACGAACACTTCGGCGTCACGGTCGACACGGCGGCCGACTGCGCGTACATCACCTTCGCCTATCCCGACACGATCGAACCCTACGCGAGCGCGAATGCGATCCTGCGCGAGGTGACGGAAGAACTTTCGATCGAATATCTCAACCGCGTGCGTCAGGCGTCCTTCGCCTCCCGCGCCGAAGAGGTGATGACGAAGCTGCTTGCCAACGGTCAGCCCCGGATCAAGGAGGTGGCCGACGCGATGCATCTCTCCTCGCGCACGCTGCAGCGGCGTCTCGAGCGCGAGGGCGTCTCTTTTGCGGAACTTCTCGACCGTCTCCGCAAGCGCCTCGCCCACGACATGCTCGCCCACAGCGAGCGCCCCATCACCGAAATCTCCTACGACCTCGGCAGCATGGAAGTCACCCCGCGCAAGGAATACGCCGGAAGTATCCTGAGCCAGTATGCCCCCGTGGCCTTGCTTGCTGTGGACACAAACGGACAAACACGCTATCTGCGCATGAACAGCGGCAAAATCAGCTTCAAGAATCTTCTTCCGCAA
>ERZ773114.3636-NODE-3636-length-12414-cov-11.427866_pt1 | contig 12414 bp, 8 predicted proteins | sample MGYA00580564_ERZ773114 | MGnify/ENA primary metagenome ERZ773114 (study PRJEB29015, sample SAMEA2737836) | human gut metagenome | biome: human gut; feature: human-associated habitat; material: faeces | place: China | collected 2012 ...
TGTATCAACGCTCAGAGTTGGATTGGCTGATTTACAATAGGCCGCTAGAGTATTCACAGCTGGTGCTAGGCGGTGGAATTGAGGAGTACATCAAGGGGGACGGCAGAGCATCGGTTGGAGGATTATGGGAATAGAAGTGGAGCAGCCCACCGGTCAATTGATCGGTGGGCTGCCATTTTATGTCTGCCTAATCATCTACACATATATCTTCGATTAGTTTTCTCGTAAACGCTCAGAGCGCTTACATTATAAGTTTTTACGCTTCTGATATTAATAACTTATCTACGATATATGTTATAGATTAAGTGTCATTAGTGAAATAGTTTGAATGTGGGGTGTTCAGTTCTCTGTAGAGTAGTTCATTGTTGCCACCGCTTTCGCCTTTTCGATAAACTACCTGATAATGGATTTCCAGGGCTTCTCGGAAGGCGTTGTAGTCCCGTCGAGTCAAGGCTTTCCAAATGCTGCGGTGCTTCTCGACAGTAAAGAGAAGATAGGAAGAAGATGTGGGCCGTTCGTAGTTTTTATCATAAGCCCAGAAAGAGTCCAACAGGGAGCTGAGCAGGGGCATTTTTAGTCCTGCATACAGTACCCTATGAAAGGCAGCATCTGCTTCGGCAAAACGGATGCCGAATGTGGCCTGTTCACTGCTGGAACTGGCGTGTTTTCGCGCAATGGAGTCCATGACCTGAACATACTGTCCCAGTCGCTCAATGGAATCCGGCTTAATGGTTTCAAAAGCCTCCTGCGCAAAGCCTAATTCCAGAACCCGGCGAAGCCTGTGAAACTGTTCCAGCATGTCGCCAGCATCGGCACCAACATTATATATTAAACTGTCAAAAAGGCAATCTGGATTAAACTCTTGAATCACACTACCTACTCCGGGGGTCGAACGAACAAGCCCTGTGATTTCCAATGCTTTTATGGCTTCCCGCAGTACATTGCGGCTAACTCCCAGCAAACGACACATTTCCATTTCAGTTGGCAGTTTATCCCCGGGTTTTAGACCGCTTTTCAAAATATAATCCTTAATTTCCTGATAGACCTGCAGATACAGTTTAGGGGTTTTCAAACTTCGCATTTTCGGAACAACGGTATTTGACATGGTACTCCTCTTTTCTTAATATTCACTGACCTATGTCAAAGTTTCGGGACGGTTTTCCCAAAACCAAATTGCAGTATCAGCAGAATAAATCGTGAATTTTCTTTGCCACCAGCATAGCATAAACCAACAAGAAAAGTCAACCAGCCAATGGGCTATTTGTAATATTCGACAAAACAGCAAGATTAAATATGTGAAAACATACAAAAATGAAAATAGCTTATTGACAAATATTGTATAAAGTGATATTCTTCTTGCAGATTGTAGTTTGTAGAACAAAGTACAAATACAAAGTTTGCTGTGGGAGATGAGTCTATGCAATGTAAGCAGAAGTCCGGCAGCGTCCGCCTTCGGGGGGATACCCGCTTCGCCTATACGGTCGGTGCCCCAATGTTTGCATATCTTCTAATCGTGTTGATTATTCCTGTGTGCTGGGGCTTATACATCAGCTTCACGGATAAGATGATTGGCAGTCAGGGACATTTTGTTGGGCTGAAAAACTATATCAATCTATTAAAGAATGGGAGCTTCCGCAATGCGGTTGGTAATACAGTCGTCTACACTGTATTCTCCATTCTCGGGAAATTGGTATTCGGTTTGATTATGGCATTGGTCCTAAATTTTCAGTTCAAAGGAAGAAACGTGGCGCGGGCATTGATGATCATACCTTGGACGCTGCCCAATATCGTAGCGGTTTTGAACTGGCGCTGGATTTTTTCTGATACCGGTGGCGTGGCCAACTACCTGCTGACCCGAATGGGACTGATTGACCGAAATCTGATATGGCTGGGCAATGCAACCTTAGCTATGGTTGCCGTCCTGGTGGCAAACATATGGCGGGGAAGTCCCTTCTTTGGAATTTCCATTTTGGCCAGGCTGCAAACAATCCCAAAAGATTACTATGAGGCGGCAGAGTTGGATGGAGCGGGTGTGTTCCAGAAATTCTTCTATGTAACCCTTCCTGAAATCATGGATGTTATTCTTCTGACTATGCTGGTCTCTACGATTTGGACTATTAACGAGTTCGAGTCGGTCTGGCTGCTTACCGGCGGTGGACCTAGCGGAGCTACGGAGGTTATAGGTGTTTTCAGCTACCGTACGGCAATGACCAATATGCAGCTGGGCATGGCGGTCGCTGTGAGTGTGCTGGCGATGCCGGTGCTGCTGGTGCTGATCAGTATTGTCAGCCGGAAAATGTTGAAGCAGGGGGATTGAGCACAATGACGATGAAGCAAAAAAAGAAGTTACTGTACATCCTGCGTATGGCAATGGTAGCGGTGTGCCTGATTGTGGCATTGTTTCCCATCTACTGGATGCTGAACACCTCCTTCAAAACCCAATTTGAAATGTACCAGAAAGTGCCAACCTTTCTTCCTAAAAAACCAACACTGGAGGGGTATAAATATCTGTTTACCAAAACGCCCTACCTGAATGCATTGAAAAATAGCTTTATTATCGCTTTCGTTTGCGCACTGATTTCTATAGCTTTGGGTTACCCGGTTTCCTACGTGGTTGCGAGACTGCGCTTTCGGGGACGGCAAGGCGTGTCCAAGCTGATCTTGTTTTCCTACCTAATCCCCACATCAGTACTTTATATTCCACTGTTTTTGTTTGTTTCCAAATGCGGCCTGACCGATAATATCCTCGGATTGATGCTGATCTATCCCACATTTACTTTGCCTTATGTTAGTTGGATGCTGATTCCTCATGTTCGGTCGGTACCTAAAGAAATAGAAGAGGCTGCAAGGGTGGACGGATGTACCCGGATTCAGTGTATGTATCGGATCGTATTTCCTTTGGCTACCCCAGGTATTATCTCCACATTTATCTTCGCTTTTTCCATGTGCTGGGGAGAATACATGTATGCGCTGGTGAACATAAGCAGTAAGGAAATGAAAACATTCCCACTTGTAATTTCAAACTTGATTTACGGCGATATTTACCCTTGGAACCAAATTATGGCCGGTGCGATCATCGCTTGTATTCCGATCCTGCTGGTCTACATCTTCTTCTCCAACCTGATGGTGGGAGGCGCTACAGAGGGAGGTGTGAAGGCTTAGTTATTGCCCCATTTTCAATCGTCACAACAAAAAAGAAACTCAAGGAGGACACACAATGAAAAAGTTATTGGCAATCGTTCTTGCGGCAGTGCTTGTACTTTCTGCTTTTGCCGGCTGCGGAAAACAGACGGACACCACTGCTCCTAATGCGGAAAACAAAGAGCAGACAGGAACCCAATCGACCACTTCTGATGGCGGTTCCCTGGTAATTTGGGTAGAGAAGAGCTTTAGCGAGGATGTTGATAAGCTCTTTGACGAGCGCATCCAGGCTTTTGGCCAGGAAAAGGGTGTAAAGGTCAAGGCAGAGTTCATCAGCGCTACAGATTATATGACGAAGCTGAATGCTGCTGTAGAAGCGGGCAACGTTCCGGATCTTACCCTGGTGAACCCTTATAAAGTTGTCAGCTATTATCCTGGAAATCCCTTCTCTGATGTGACGGATTTGGTAGAAGAGATCGACGGTCAGCGGCCTATGTTTGACGCACTGAAGAATGGCACCAAGATTGAGGGCGTGAACTACTTTGTCCCGTTCTATGCAGCCAGCAGCTTGCTGTTCCTACGGAAAGATGTATTTGAAGCCAAGGGTGTGGCTCTCCCCACGACTTGGGAAGAGTTGTGGGATGCCGCTGTGGCAATTTCCGATCCGGACAATGGTTTCTATGGCCTGGGTATGGGTTGCGGACCCACGGACGAGGATTGCGAAAACAGCTTCCGTATGATGATGTGGGATATGGGTGGCAGCCTGATGGATAAGGACGGCAAGATCGACTTCGCCGACAAGACCGTCACCGAGAACACCCGTGTGTCCTACCCCATCGACCACATCCAGAACATCGTCCGCCCCATCTCCTCTGCACCCGCAGCCAAGAACGTCATCTTCCTGTCTGCTGACGCATTCGGCGTTCTGCCCCCGGTCTCCATCCTGACCCCGGCTCAGACCCAGTACTACTTCCTGTCTGGCTTTACCGCAAAGCTGGCCGGCACCGAGCGCGGCATCACCGAGCCCACCCCGACCTTCTCTGCTTGCTTCGGCCAGGCATTCCTGGAACTGCATCCCACCAAGTATGCTGAAGAGCTGGTCAAGAAGATGGAAAAGAGCGGCGCTAAGGCTTACCTGGTCAACACTGGCTGGAACGGCACTGGCAAGCGTATCTCCATCAAGGATACCCGCGGCATCATCGACGCTATCCTGAGCGGCGCTATCAACGAAGCCCCGACCAAGAAGATCCCGTACTTCGATTTCGAAGTTCCCACTTCTCTGCCCGGCGTTGATCCCGCTATCCTCGATCCTCGTGACACCTATGCAGATGCTGCTGAGTGGAACAAGAAGGCTGAGGACCTGGCAGGCCGCTTCATCAAGAACTTCGCCAAGTACGAAGGCAACGAGCACGGCAAGGCTCTGGTCTCTGCCGGCCCGCAGCTGTAATTTCTGCTGCAAGTTCTGTGCACAAGCCGCTTAAGGCTTGATTTGTTGTAACGAATAACACCCCCGCCCCGGCGCATGGCCTGCTGCAAAGCAGTGCCGCACCTGAGCGGGGGTGTTTTTATTTTGCCGGGCCAGCATGCACAGCAGCCCGCACAAGAGAAGAAAATATCAGCGCACAAAAAACCACCCACCGCAGTCCCCTTGCGGGGGCTGCGGTGGGTGGCATATTTTCAGGGTTCGGGGTTAGTAAACAAAGGGTTCAGAACAAATTACTTGTTCTCAGGCAGATGCCACTTCCAGTCGATGATCTCAGGCAGATCCTGGCCAACTTCGTGGATGTAGTTCTTATGAGCAACCAGCTTGTCGTTCATCTGCTGGATCAGATAAGCGCCCTTGTTGCCCAGCTGCGGCAGGTGCTGCAGGGCATCCTTAACCAGGTGGAAGCGGTCGATCTCGTTCTGCACGCGCATATCGAACGGCGTGGTGATGGTGCCTTCCTCCTGGTAGCCATGGACAGACAGGTTGCGGTTGGTACGCTCGTAGGTCAGCTCATGGATCAGGGTCGGGTAACCATGGAATGCGAAGATGATCGGCTTATCCTTGGTGAACAGAGCATCGTAATCAGCGTCAGACAGGCCATGAGGATGCTTGGTGTTGGGCTCAAGCTTCATCAGGTCAACAACGTTGACAACGCGGATCTTCAGTTCGGGCATTGCGTCGCGCAGGATGGTGACAGCAGCCAGAGTTTCCAGGGTCGGGGTATCACCGCAGCAAGCCATGACAACATCCGGCTCTTCGCCTGCATCGCTGGAAGCCCAATCCCAGATGCCAACGCCCTGGGTGCAGTGCTTAACAGCCTGCTCCATGGTCAGCCACTGGGGACGCGGATGCTTGGAGGTGACCAGTACGTTGACATAGTCACGGCTGCGGACACAATGGTCGAAGCAGCTCAGCAGGCAGTTGGTATCCGGCGGCAGGTACAGGCGGACAACGTCTGCCTTCTTGTTGGCGATGTGATCCAGGAAGCCGGGATCCTGATGGGTGAAGCCATTGTGATCCTGCTGCCATACGTTGGAGGTCAGGATCAGGTTCAGGGAAGCAATGCTCTGGCGCCAGGGCAGCTGGCTGCAAACCTTCAGCCACTTAGCATGCTGTGCAACCATGGAGTCCACCACGCGGATGAAGCTCTCGTAGGAAGCAAAGAAGCCGTGACGACCGGTCAGCAGGTAGCCTTCCAGCCAGCCTTCGCACATATGCTCGGACAGCATGGAGTCCATGATGCGGCCGTCGTGTGCCAGGAATTCATCGCCCGGGATGATGGTGGAGTTCCAATCACGCTGGGTAGCTTCGAAGCACTTGTACAGACGGTTGGACATGGTCTCGTCAGGTCCAAAGATGCGGAAGTTTTTAGCATCAGCATTCAGCTTGAGCACGTCGCGGATGTAACCGCCCAGCTCGATCATATCCTGCTTCTCGACAGAGCCGGGGAACGGGATATCCACTGCATACTGCTTGAAATCGGGGGTACGCAGGTCACGCAGCAGCTTGCCGCCGTTTGCGTGCGGGTTGGCAGCCAGACGGCGGTCGCCGGTGGGAGCCAGTTCCTGCAGTTCGGGGATCAGAGTGCCGTTCTCGTCGAACAGTTCCTCAGCATGGTAGCTGTGCAGCCATTCTTCGATCTGCTTCAGGTGCTCTTCCTGGTTCGGGGTGCCGACAGTGATGTCGATGGGCACCTGGTGTGCACGGAAGGTGCCCTCGATGGGCTTGCCGTCCACTACCTTCGGGCCAGTCCAGCCCTTCGGGGTGCGCAGAACGATCATAGGCCACTGGATATGGCCCATATCCTCACCAGCACGGGCGCGCTTCTGGATGTCGTGGATCTCTTCGATGACGGTATCCAGGGTCTCAGCCATCTTCTCGTGCATGGTCATCGGGTCGTCGCCTTCAACGAAGTACGGCTTCCAGGAGCAGCCACGGAAGAAGCTCTCCATCTCTTCATGGGTCATACGGCCAAAGATGGTGGGGTTGGAGATCTTGTAGCCATTCAGGTGCAGGATGGGCAGAACAGCGCCGTCACCCACGGGGTTCAGGAACTTGTTGGACTGCCAGCTGGTGGCCAGGGGGCCGGTCTCAGCTTCGCCGTCGCCAACGGTAACTGCGCAGATCAGATCCGGGTTATCGAACACAGCGCCAAATGCGTGTGCGATGGAGTAGCCCAGCTCGCCGCCTTCGTTGATGGAGCCCGGAGTTTCGGGTGCAACGTGGCTGGAGATGCCGCCGGGGAAGGAGAACTGCTTGAACAGCTTCTTCATACCCTCTTCATCACGGCTGATGTTGGGGTAAACTTCAGAGTAGGTGCCATCCAGGTAAGCGTTGGCAACAAAGAAGTTTCCTCCGTGGCCCGGGCCGGAAATCAGGATCATATCCTGGTCGTACTTCTTGATGACACGGTTCAGGTGAACATAAACGAAGTTCTGGCCAGGCACGGTGCCCCAGTGGCCAACGATCTTCTTCTTCACGTCGTCACGGGTCAGCGGACGGCGCAGCATGGGGTTATCGAGCAGGTACAGCTGGCCTGCTGCCAGGTAGTTGCTGGCACGCCAATAGGCATCGATCTTTTTCAGTTCGGACGGATTCAGCATAATGTTCCTCCCTAGATTTTTGTTTTTTTACGGTTTTTCCCTACGCTTAACAGTATAGTGACTGTTACCGAAACAAAATAGTGGATTCCGTTCTTGTTGCTGGATTGTGGTTCAGCTTTTTATGCCAGATCAAGCAAACGGATTCTCGGTCGGGTACGGCAGGCTCTTGGGCTGGTTGTAAGCGATGTCCTGAATGCCCAGGAACTTGAGGACCTCAAACAGGATCTTGCCGTAATGGCCGAATGCAACGGCACCGTGGTGCGGGTAACGCTTCTGGACCAGAACATGGCGGTAGAAACGGCCCATCTCATGGATGCCGAAGATTGCAATGCCGCCGAAGGAGCGGGTAGCAACAGGCAGGATCTCGCCCTCTGCAATGTAGGAGCGCAGGTTACCCTCGCTGTCGCACTGCAGACGGTAGAAGGTGATGTCAGAAGGTGCAATGTCACCTTCCAGGGTGCCGCGGGTGAAGTCGGGATCGCTGCCGGCCGGCTCCAGCAGACGGTGCTGGATGAGCTGATACTTAACGGCACGGTCATTGCACATCTTGCAGGCCGGGGTGTTGCCGCAGTGGAAGCCCATGAAGGTATCGGTCAGGCTGTAATCAAACTTGCCTGCGATGTCCTCATCATAAATGTACTGGGGCACGCTGTTGTTGATGTCCAGCAGGGTAACGGTGTCGCCGGAAGCGCACATGCCGATGTACTCAGACAGAGCGCCGTAGACATCAACTTCGCAGGAAACGGGGATGCCGCGGCTTACCAGGCGGGAGTTGACATAGCAGGGCTCAAAGCCGAACTGAGAGGGGAATGCAGGCCAGCACTTGTCAGCAAAAGCAACGTACTTCTTGTTGCCCTTGTGTGCATCTGCCCAGTCCAGCAGGGTCAGCTCAAACTGAGCCATGCGGGCCAGCAGGTCGGGATAGTAGTGGCCTTCGCCCATCTCAGCAGCCATGTCCTTGCAGACATCCTCGATGCGCGGGTCATTTGCATGCTCTTTGTAGGAAACCAGCAGGTCCAGCTCGCTGTTCTCTTCCACTTCAACGCCCAGCTCGTACAGGCCCTTGATGGGTGCGTTGCAGGCAAAGAAGTCCTGCGGGCGGGGGCCGAAGGTGATGATCTTCAGATCACGCACACCCAGCAGGGTGCGGGCGATGGGAACGAACTCGATCATCTTGTCAGCGATCTCATCAGCAGTGCCGATGGGGTATTCGGGGATGTAGCCCTTCAGGTGGCGCATACCCAGGTTGTAGGAGCAGTTCAGCATGCCGCAGTAAGCATCGCCGCGGCCGTTGATCATGTCACCGTCGCCTTCAGCAGCTGCAACAAACATGCAGGGGCCGTTGAAGAACTTTGCGATCAGGGTTTCCGGAGTTTCGGGGCCAAAGTTGCCCAGGAAAACGGTCAGAGCATTGCAGCCAGCCTCGGTAACCTCGGCAACAGCCTTCTCCATGTCCTTCTCGTTCTCAACAGTGGTCTTTGCCTCGTACAGGTCCAGACCCTTAGCCTGGCAGGCTGCCACGATAGCGGCGCGGCGCTTTTCGCTCAGCTGAATGGGGAAGCAGTCACGGCTGACGGCAACAATGCCCAGCTTGACTTCAGGGATGTTGGTAGACTTCATAAGTTTGCCCTCCGTTTATTTTTTAATTTTGCTCTGCTCAATATCAAGTTAGGAAGTAGGAGTTAGAAGTTAGGAGTTGATGGTGTGTGCCTGCACGCACATTGTAACTCCTAACTCCTCCCTTCCAACTTCTAACTATTTTTACAGATCGTCTGCGATGTCGATGTTCACGCCTTCCAGGCCGACATAAGCGCCTGCGGCAGCTTCGCTGCTCTCAACATGGGCCAGCAGCCACTTGTTGCAGGCCCACAGCTGGGCGTCGTCACCGCCGTCAGCCTTGATTTCCGGCTTGGCGGTGTTGGTGCCCTGCGGCAGTGCAACCAGCACGCGGAAGCCCTTGGCCGGGTCCACATGGCAGGGTGCGTAATGCAGGGTGGTGGCGTAAACTTCCACCAGGGTGCCTGCCGGTGCGCGGAAAGCCTTGACCTTTGCGGTGTCCAGCTTGCCATCGGTGATGTCGTCCATCTTGGCCAGCAGCAGGATGAAATCCTCGGTGCCCAGGTTGAACTCACTGTCGCGGTGGTATTCCAGGCAGTTCAGTTTGGTGTTGTGGCCGTTGCACCAGCCCAGCTGGACCGGCATGCCGCCAAACAGATGCTCGGAAACTTCCACCATTGCGGGCAGCCCCTGCAGAACAGGCTCCTCGGCCACATAGTCGGTAGCTTCCGGCAGCGGAGTGGTTGCCAGCGCCTGCAGGATCTCTGCCTTGGCAGCTTCCAGACCGGTTACCACACGGCCATAAGGCTTGAATTCGGGATCATTTACAGAATAGATCTTCATTGCAATGCCTCCATCTCTGCATACAGCGGCTTCAGGGCCGGGTACAGCTTGTGCCACAGCTCATAGCGGGCTGCATATTTCTTAACCAGAGCCGGATCCGGCTCGGTCACGCTCTTGATCTTGATCAGCTTATCCGCGCATTCCTGCACCGTGGCGTATTCGCCGCAGGCAACGGCTGCCAGCATGGCGCCGCCGTAACCGGGGCCCTGCTCCGTCTGGGGCAGCGCCAGGGGAATGCCCAGAATATTTGCCATGATCTCGCGCCACAGCGGGCTCTTGGCGCCGCCGCCGCACAGCGTGCTGGATGCGATCTCAACGCCCTGTGCACGAGCGATCTCGACACAATCCTTGATGGCAAAGGCAACGCCTTCCAGCACAGCCTGGGTCATATCGGCGCGGGTGGAATCCATACGCAGCCCGATGAAAGAACCGCGGGCTGCGGGATCGTTATGGGGGCTGCGCTCACCCATCAGGTAAGGCAGATAGTACACATCGTTTGCACCCAGCTTTTCAGCGGTGATGGGCTCCTGCTCCTTGCCGAAGTCCTGGGTGTTCAGGATGTCTTCCATCCACCACTTGTTGCAGCTTGCAGCGGACAGGATGCAGCCCATCAGGTGGTAGCCGCCGTCTGCATGGTCAAAGCTGTGCAGGGCGTTCTGCTTGTCCACACCAAAGGTGCTGCTGGTGATGAACACGGTACCGGAGGTTCCCAGCGAGATGTTGCACTTGCCGTTGCCCACAGCGCCGCAGCCAACAGCAGCGGCAGCATTGTCGCCGGCGCCGGCGCAGACCTTAACGCCTTCCGGCAAACCCAGCTTGGCAGCAGCTTCGGCGGTCAGGGTGCCAACCGGCTCCCAGCTTTCAAACAGCTTGGGCATCTTGGCTTCGCTAACGCCGCAGATATCCAGCATTTCTTTGCTCCAGCACTTGTGCTGCACATCCAGCAGCAGCATGCCGGAAGCATCGGAGTAATCGGTGCAGTGTACGCCGGTCAGCTTGTAGTTGATGTAGTCCTTCGGCAGCATGATCTTGCTGATCTTTGTAAAGTTCTCCGGCTCGGTATCGCGCATCCACAGCAGTTTGGGGGCGGTAAAGCCGGCAAATGCAATGTTTGCGGTGTACTTGCTCAGGTTTTCTTTGCCAATGACGTTGTTCAGGTATTCCACCTGCTTCTGGGTGCGGCCGTCATTCCACAAAATGCAGGGGCGGATCACTTTGTCCTGTGCATCCAGCACCACCAGGCCGTGCATCTGGCCGCCGGCACCAATACCGGCCACCTGCGAAGCATCAAAGCCGTTCAGCAGCTCCGGAATGCCTGCACAGACAGCGTCCCACCAGTCAGCGGGGTTCTGCTCGCTCCAGCCCGGATGCGGGAATGCAATGGGATATTCGCGGCTTACAATGTTGGCGATCTGCCCGTCGCCCTGCATCAGCAGCAGCTTGACTGCCGAGGTACCCAGATCGATACCAATGTAGTACATGAGCCATTCTCCTTTGCGTTGTGTTTTTTCTTGCGGTTCCCTCCGCTTTTTCTTTATTTTACCGAATTTCCCCTTGCAAGTGCAAGAAAGAGCGTATAAAATAATAGACAGAAGTTTGGGTGTTTTGGTGTTTTCACCCGGCCAAACTTTGTGTAACAAGAAAGTGAGGTTCCCCCCGTATGCTGTTCTATGAGTCTGAGCGTTCTGACCAGCACAATTATTTGTACTGCCAGCGCGACCATAACTTTAATTTTCCGGCGCATCTGCACCACAGCTTTGAATTCCTGTGTGTGCAGTCCGGCACACTGGCCTGTACGCTGGAAACCGAGCAGTACGAAGTTCACCCCGGCGAAGCCCTGCTGGTGCTGCCGGACCAAATCCACAGCTACCGCACCATTGGCGAATCTCAGAGCGTGTTATGGGTGTTTTCTACCGACTGGGTGCCAGAATTTATTTCTCAGCTGGGCCAGCGGGAGTTTATCACCCCTGTGTTCCGCATGGAAGCTGCGCCCCTGATGGAGCTGCTCTGGCCGGGCGGCAACCGCTGCAAGCAGCTGGCCGGGCTTTACCTGATTTGCGGTGCAGCGTTGGAACAGTGCTTTTTGCAGCCGCGCCCCGTGCCGGATGTGGATGCCCACCTTTCCTCCAAAATTATCGACTATGTGCAAAAGAATTACACCCACACCCTGACGCTGGAACAGATGGCACGCGATCTTGGATATAATTACACCTATCTTTCAGCCTACTTCAACCACAGCCTGCACACCGGCTTTCAGGGTTTTATCAACCAGTACCGCATCAGCCACGCCGCCGCGCTGCTGCAGGGCAGCAGCCTGCCCATCACCCAGGTGGCCGAACAGTGCGGCTTTGGCACCATCCGCAGCTTTAACCGCGTGTTCCTAAAAGAAAAAGGCATGACCCCCAGCGCTTTCCGCAAGCAGAATGTGCTGTAGCCATACTTATTGACAGCCCCGCCGGGCATGTTATAGCGGTTGACCCTTTTAGGTTATCGAGTTCATTGAAGAACCGTCACCGGCCAGGGTGGCGGTTCTTGCTTTTTACCACTAAACCCAGCGTGATCGTCTTTCGGCCAACATGGAAAGTAAATGTAAAACGCATGGTTCTCACCTCCTCTCGGAAGTGGGGCCAACCGCCTGCCGTTGTGTGCAGTGCCTGCTGCAGATGCAGCTTAAAAAGCACATCACATTTTGTCACCCAGTGCAACAAACTACTGCAGCCGCACCATAAACTTTGGGCAATACCGCATAATTCTAAGTGCCGATACGGCGAGCGAGGTGCGGCA
>ERZ773114.3643-NODE-3643-length-12396-cov-28.788348_pt1 | contig 12396 bp, 13 predicted proteins | sample MGYA00580564_ERZ773114 | MGnify/ENA primary metagenome ERZ773114 (study PRJEB29015, sample SAMEA2737836) | human gut metagenome | biome: human gut; feature: human-associated habitat; material: faeces | place: China | collected 2012 ...
TCTGCCGCACCTCGCTCGCCGTATCGGCACTTAGAATTATGCGGTATTGCCTTAAGTGTTACTCAGCATCCGCACAGAAAGCCCGGAAGGTGCGGTAAGCCATGTAAACATCGGCCTTGGAAACGACCTCGAACGGAGAGTGCATGGCCAGAACGGGCACACCGATATCAATGGTATCAATATCGCGGTTGGCCACATATTTGGCGATAGTGCCGCCGCCGCCAAGGTCCAGGCGGCCCATTTCGCCGATCTGCCAAACCACGCCGTTCTTGTTCATCAGGCGGGTCAGGTAGCTGACCAGTTCGGCGTTGGCATCGCTGGTAGAGCTCTTTCCGCCTGCACCGGTGTATTTGTAAATTGCAACGCCGCGGCCCGCATAGGTGCCGTTATCCGGCTCGAATGCTTCGGAGAAGCTGGGATCATAAGCAGCGGTAACATCGGCAGACAGGCACTTGGATGCCTGGAACGCAGCAATGGAATCCACACCGGTGGCGGCACAGAGCTGCTGCAGGAAGTGGTAGGCATACATGCTATTCATGCCGGTCACGCCGTCAGAGCCGACCTCCTCTTTATCGGTCAGGATGCAGACAGTGGTGTGGGCCGGGTGCTGTACCTCAATTTCAGCCATCAGGGCCGGGTAAGCGTCCACGCGGTCATCATGGCCGTAAGCGCCGATCATGGAGCGGTCCAGGCCAACATCGCGGGCCTTGAATGCGGGCACAATCTCAATTTCAGCGGTGACAAAATCACGCTCGGTAATGCCGTACATCTCGTTCAGCAGACCGAGAATGCTCAGCTTGATGCGGTTTTCGGCATCAGCGTCCGCAATGGGCAGGGAGCCAAGCACGACATTCAGGTTTTCGGCGGTGATGGCATCGGGCAGCTTTTTCTGGTTCTGTTCGCGGCCCAGATGGGGCAGCAGGTCAGTGATGGTAAAGACGGGATCCTCGTCGTTTTCACCGATGGTAATGGTTACGGTGGTGCCGTCCTCACGGCAGACAACACCATGCAGCGCCAGCGGGATGGTAGGCCACTGATACTTGCGGATACCGCCGTAATAGTGGGTGCGGAAGTAAGCCAGGCCATCCTTTTCAAACAGCGGCACCGGGCGCAGGTCCAGGCGCGGGGAATCAATATGGGCAATGTTCAGGTGGAAGCCCTCGGCCATGCTGCGCTCGCCGATGGTAGCTGCCAGCACGCACTTGCTGCGATTGATCAGGTAGACTTTATCCCCTGCGTTCAGTGCCATGCCGGGCACAAAGGGCTTGTAGCCAGCCTGCTTGAGCAGCTGCTCGCTATAAGCGGCGGCTTCGCGCTCGGTTTTGGCAGCGTTCAGGAAAGCCTTGTAACCTTCGCAGAAAGCATTGGCTTCTGCAATGGCATCAGGCTGCTGGTCAGCGACTGTTTTGTTTTTATACAACAGTTCTTTCAGTTCCTGTGTTGTTTTCATGATGGTATCCTTTCTTCTTACAAATTCGGGCAGGGGTATCAGCCGGAGCTGTCCGCCGTGCCGTATATTTCACTGTACTGCGCGTATGCGTCCGTTACTTTTTGCACATAGCGGCGCATTTGCGGGTACGGGAAAGCATCCAGTACCTTGCCATCCTGCGAATACTGGCTGTCCGCCAGCAGGGTATCCACGGTGCCAAGCCCGCTGTGGTAGGCGGCTGCGGCGGTGGCCAGGTCATCGTCATACCGCTGCAGGCAGTAGCTGATAAAATAGCTGCCAAAGCGGATGTTTACCTCCGGGTCATAGAGATCATCGAATGTAAGGGGTTCATCCGGCGCAATCTTGGTTTTGATCCAGTCGAATGTTATCTCGGTGATCTGCATCAGCCCGCGTGCGCCAACGTTGGATTCAGCCTGCGGGTTAAAATTGCTTTCGGTGCGGATAATGGAATACAGGATGTAAGGGTCAATTTGATATTTGCCCGCGTAATAGGTTACATACTCGTCATATTTGCGGGGGTATGCGGTGTTCATTACGGTATCGCTGCCGCGGTTCAACAGGGTGATAGCCGCCAGCAGCAGGGCCAGCAGCACCATACACACCCGCAAAATAACCATTTGCGGCGGGGATGGTGCCAGCACAGAGCGTTTGCTCTTATTTTTCGTCTGACGTTTCGCCATAAGCCTCCTTCCGCAGGGCAGTCAACAGCGCATTGCAGCGCTGCTGCATCTGTTGCAAAGTTCCATCGTTTTCAATCACAAAGTCTGCGGCGGCACGCAAGACATTTTCGGGCAGCTGAGCGTCCAGGCGGCGGCGCGCCATTTCCGGCGCAATGCCATCCCGCGCACAGATGCGCTGCACGCTGGTTTCATACGGCGCGGCAACCAAAACGAGATGGCTGCACCGCTTTTGGAACGGGGTACCCACGATCACCGCGCCGTCCACAAAGAAGAGCTTTTCCCCCGCCTGCCGGGCTTCCGCCATGGCAAGATCCAACCGATGGTAGATTTCCGGCTGGGTGATGGCGGTCAGCCAAGCGGTGCCCTGCGGTGTGGCAAAGGCACGGTCCGCCAGCAGGCGGCGGCGCACCTGACCGGCTTCATCCACAATATCGGCACCGAATTCCTGCTGGAGCTGCACAATGCAGGGCGAACCCGGCAGCAGAACTTCCCGCGCCACCTGGTCGGCATCCACACAGCGGAACCCCGCGGCACGGATGCTGTCCGTCAGGGTGGATTTGCCGCAGCCGGAACGCCCGGTAATGCCAATGATCTGCATATCAGACCTCCACCACGCGGAACGCCGCGGCACGGATCAGGCGGTTATACACGGCCATGGAAACGCCATCGCTGAGCGGGCAGCGGGCATAAACGGTTTTGGCACCCTTGCGGTCCAGTTCCCGCAGCACGGTGAACAGGTTGTGCGCTTCGCTGATGCCGTCCCCCTCTTTGCCGTAAGAGATGGCCGGAACGGGGAGCTGGGCTTCCTCACCGTCAAAGCAGAGCGCCCAGACGCCGTCCCCAGCGTGGGCGGCAATATAATCGCGGTAGGCATCAAAGCTGCCTTTCAGGATGGTCACATCCGCCTTGGGGGCGTAATGCTTATACTTCATTCCGGGGGAACGCGCAACTTCGCCGTCTTTCAGCTTTTCCAGAATGGCGTGGTTGACAAGAACTTCCTCGCCCAGAACGGCTTCCATCTGTTCTTTTGTCACATAGCCGGGGCGCAGGATCATCGGGTGTTCCCCTGTCACGGCCACGACGGTGGATTCCACGCCGACAGCACTTTCGCCGCCATCCAGAATCAGCGGCAGGCGGCCATCCATATCCACAAAGGTATCCTGTGCGTTGGTGGGGCTGGGCTTGCCGGAAAGGTTAGCAGACGGGGCGGCAAACGCCACGCCGCTGGCTTTGATGACCGCCTGCACCACCGGATGGGACGGCATGCGCACGCCGACCGTATCCAGCCCGGCACAGGTCACTGCGGACACTTCCGGTCCGCGGGGCATGACCATGGTGAGCGGGCCGGGCCAGAATGCGGCGGCCAGCTTTTTGGCGCGTTCCGGCACTTCAGACACAATGCCGTGCAGCATTTCCATGCCGCAGATATGCACGATCAGCGGGTTATCCTGCGGGCGGCCTTTGGCTTCAAAAATTTTTTTGACAGCCTCACCGTTGCGGGCATCGGCGGCAATGCCGTACACCGTTTCGGTCGGCAGAGCTACCAGTTCCCCCTGCTGCAGCAGTTTGGCGGCAAGGGCAATGCTTTCCTCATTAACAGGCAAAACCTGAGTATTCATAGATCTTAATTCCTTCTTTTACGATGTGGGGTTACTGGATGGGGTTATTTTTGAGCTTTTCTTCCTGATCGGCCAGAATCAACGGCTCAATCACCCGGTCAAGGTTGCCGTCCAGTATATCCTGTAAATTGCGCAGTGTCAAGCCGATGCGGTGGTCGGTCACGCGGTCCTGCGGGAAGTTGTAGGTGCGGATCTTCTCGCTGCGGTCGCCGCTGCCCACCTGGCTTTGGCGCTTGGCGTTATATTCCTGGTCGTATGCTTCCTGCTTTTGCTGCAGCAGGCGGCTGCGCAGAACTTTCAATGCCTGCTCTTTGTTTTCGCGCTGGCTGCGCTGGTCCTGGCACTCCACCACCATACCGGTGGGCAGGTGGGTCACCCGGATGGCGGACGACGTTTTGTTGATGTGCTGGCCGCCTGCGCCGGAGGAGCGGAAGGTATCAATGCGCAGGTCCTTGGGGTCCAGTTCCAGCTCCACTTCCTCGGCTTCCGGCATGACGGCAACGGTGGCGGTGGAAGTGTGGATGCGGCCCTGGGTCTCGGTTTCCGGCACGCGCTGCACGCGGTGAACGCCGCTTTCAAACTTTAAGCGGCTGTAAACGCCGGGCCCTTCGATCGAGAACGTGATCTCCTTTACACCGCCCAGCTCGGTCTCGTTCAGGCTGATGACGGAGCAGGCCCAGTTCTGGCGTGCGGCGTACATGGTGTACATACGGTGCAGGCTGTGGGCAAACAGGGCGGCTTCCTCGCCGCCGGCACCCGCACGGATTTCCATGATGATGCTTTTTTCATCGTTGGCATCTTTGGGCAAAAGCAGCAAGCGGATTTTTTGTTCCAAGTCTTCCAGCTTTTGCCAGTTTTCGCGTAATTCCTGCTGTACCATATCGTTAAAGGCAGCATCCTCCGTGGGGGCATCCAGCAGCGCTTTTTCTTCGTCCACTTCTTTTTGCAGGGCGGTATAGCTGCGGTATGCTTCCACCAGGGGGGTCAGTTCCTTATACTCCCGCATCATGGCTGCATAGGCCGCGGGGTCATTCATTGCTTCGGGGGTGGTCATGCGGTAGGCAAGCTCCTCATAGCGGCGCTTTACCTGGCTTAAATCGTCAAACATAGGGGCAAATCTCCTTACATTAGGGGCACAAAATTGTGCCGGATGGTTAAAGAGCTTTTGCCGCTACTCTTCCCCGCTGCGCAGGATTTTTTTGATGTTCTTTTCAATCTTTACGCGCGGCAGCATAATCTCATGGCCGCATTTTTGGCAGCGGATCTTAAAATCCATGCCCACGCGCAGTACGTCAAACCGGTTGGCCCCACAGGGGTGCGGCTTTTTGGTTATGATCACATCACCAACCTGAACGTCCATTCTTCCACCGCCTTTCTTTGATCTGGTCCGCAGGGCTACAGGCTGTGCCTGTGAACAATGCGATATAGGGCAACACCGCACAATTCCCGCCTTGCGGCTTAAGCACCACTCCGGCAGCTGCGGCACGGCATCTGCGTTGCCAAAATGCTCGATAATGTCGGGTTGCGGTACCCGCATCGTGCTTCGGGGGCAAAAGCCCCTCGCACTCTGCGACCGCTGCCCCTGCTTCGGTTCGCTGTTTCCGCCACTGGCGGCGCTCACCTTTGCAGCATCCAGTATTATCTGCGCTTTTGGCTTGGCATCTGCCGCACCTCGCTCGCCGTATCGGCACTTAGAATTATGCGGTATTGCCATAGATATTATTATATACCATCCCGGCAGTTTTGAAAATAGCCCTGCCGGGAAAAGCTGCCCCCGCCAGGAGAATCTTTTGTGAACTTTTGGCGGTAGCGGCAACTATGATCGTTGTTCTTTTATTTTATATATAAGAAAAGAGGAAAACAAATGCTTGAATACCGTGCTGAAGGACTTTGCCGCAACGCTTCCCACCTGCGGCGGGAAGAGCTGGATCATTGCATTGCCACCGGGGAGGTGCTGCAAAGCACAGCCCTTGCCTTTGATACCAACCGCCGCCTGCGCTTTGAGCTGTGCGGGCACCATGCGTATATGCCGTTTGAAGAATGTCTGGACACTGCCCCCGGTGAGACAGTTAAAGAGATCGCTGTGCTGACCCGCGTGGGGCGGCCGACCTGTTTTGTGGTCCAGGGTACGACGCAGGATGAAAGCGGCGAGGCCGTTTATCTGCTTTCCCGCGCGGCGGCGCAGCGGGCCTGCCGGGAGCAGTACCTGGACCAGCTGGAAAACGGCAGCGTGATTCCCTGCACGGTAACACACATTGAAAACTTTGGCGCGTTCTGCGATGTCGGGTGCGGCATTTCAGCACTGCTGCCAATCGACTGCCTTTCAGTTTCGCGGATTGCTTCCCCGGCTGACCGTGTAACGGTGGGCCAGCAGCTGCTGTGCGCCATCAAGAACCGGGATGAGCAGGACCGCATTGTGCTGACCCTGCGGGAGCTGCTTGGAACCTGGAGTGAGAACGCCGCCTGCTTTGCCGCCGGGGAGACCGTGGTGGGTATTGTGCGCAGTGTGGAAGATTACGGTGTGTTCATTGAGATTGCCCCCAACCTGGCCGGGCTGGCGGAGCCGGATACGGCACTGCACCCCGGCCAGACGGTGAGCGTGTATATTAAAAGCATTCTGCCGGATAAAATGAAGATCAAGCTGGTGGTGGTGAACAAGAACCTGAACCAGAAAATGCGGTTTGAGCCACACTATTTTGTGACCCGTGGGCGGCTGGACCGGTGGATCTACTCCACCCCGCAAAGCCGCAAGCAGATCGAAACGGTGTTTTGAAGCTGGCTTAAGCGGGCAAGAATTTTGCGCTTGTAAGTTTTTTGAAACTCCTGTATAATAATTACAAAGTAAAGTTTGAGGGCACGGTGCTGCCTGTGCCCCCTGTTCAGGAAGTGAGACCATGGCAGAAGCATTTACCGCCGGTGTAAAGATGGGCGGCTTGACCAATGATACCGAGATTCGTATTTTGCTGTGCTACCTGATTAAAAGCGTGGGGCCTGTGACCCGTGAAGCCATGGAGGCTGCGCTTTTGCAGGAAGAGCTGGTCAATTATTTTGAATTTGTTGGCGCGCTGAACGACCTTGTGGCCCAGGGGCTGGCCATTGAGGGAGCCAACGGCTACACCATTACCGAAAAAGGTACCACAGTGGCTCAGACTCTCTCGGAAGATTTGCCCCGCAGCGTGCGGGAAAGTGCGATTCTGGCAGTTATCCGCATCCAGAGCTGGGTGCACAAGGCGGCTCAGAACCATGCCGATATTGAAAAAGACGGTGACCGTTACCGCGTAACCTGCACCATTCAGGATAAAAACCAGCAGCACGGCGCATTCACCCTGCAGGTGACGATGCCGGACGCCATGACCGCTGAACAGGTGCGCGACCATTTTGTAGCCTGCGGGAGCGAAATTTACAACAAAGTGCTGAATCTGTTGACCCAGCCACTGAGCGATGAACAGCGCCCGCCGGAGGGAGTACGGTAAAATTATATCGGCACTCCCCTGCCGTATATGATAATGGCAGTACGGATAGCCAAGTTACCATCTTATCATCATTGCATACCATCAGATAAACAAAAAACAGCCCCGGCTTTTTCCTGAATACAATCAGGTAAAAGCCGGGGCTGTTTTGTCAGTTTCTGTTCATTGCAGGGGCGTATCTTATGCTATGGTTATTCGCAGCCAAGGTAAGCCTTGCGCACTTCGATGTTATTGGCAAGCTCGGTGGCTTCGCCCTCCATCTTGATGGTGCCGGTTTCCAGCACATAGGCACGGTTGGCAATATCCAGTGCCATCTTTGCGTTCTGCTCCACCAGCAGTACGGTAACGCCCTGGCGGTTGATATCGCGGATGATCTTAAAGATTTCCTTGACCAGCAGCGGAGAAAGACCCATGGAGGGTTCATCCAGCAGCAGGATCTTAGGCTTGCACATCAGGGCGCGGCCCACGGCCAGCATCTGCTGTTCGCCGCCGGAAAGAGTTCCGGCGGGCTGGTTGCGGCGCTCTTTCAGGCGGGGCAGCAGGTCAAACACCATGTCGTAATCGCTCTGAATGGCATCCTTACCATCGTGGCGGGTATAAGCACCCATGGAAAGGTTCTGCTGCACAGTCAGGCCGCTGAATACACGGCGGCCCTCCGGCACCTGGGCCAGACCAAGGCGGACGATTTTGTGGGCTTCCATCTTGCTGATCAGGTTGCCGTCATAGGTGATCTCGCCGCTGGTCAGTTTGAGCAGGCCGGAAATGGCGTGCATGGTGGTGGTTTTGCCAGCACCGTTTGCACCGATCAGCGTAACGATCTCGCCTTCGTCCACATGGAACGAAACATCCTTGATGGCGTGGATGGAACCGTAATAAACATTGATATTTTTAACCGAAAGCAGCTCACCCATTAGTCGTCACCTCCCAGATAGGCCGCAATGACCTTGGGGTTATTGCGGATGGTTTTGCCGTCGCCGCGGGCAATCACACGGCCATAGTCCAGCACGGTGATCTTCTCACAGATACCCATAACGAAGTTCATATCATGCTCTATGAGCAGGATGGCAACGCCGAACTGGTCACGCACGCTGTGGATGGTGTTCATCAGTTCTTCGGTTTCGTTGGGGTTCATACCGGCTGCGGGCTCATCCAGCAGCAGCAGTTTCGGGTTGGTAGCCAGGGCGCGGGCAATTTCCAGCTTGCGCTGTTTGCCGTAGGGCAGTTGGCTGGCTTTATAGTTAGCCTCCGCATCCAGGTCAAAAATTTTCAGCAGCTTCATAGCACGGCGGTCCATCTCGTGCTCTTTCTCACGGAAAGACGGCAAGCGCAGGATACCGGTCCACATGCCGTAAACCACCTGGTTGTGCAGGCCGACCTTGACGTTATCCAGAACTGTCATATCATTAAACAGGCGGATGTTCTGGAACGTGCGGGCAATGCCCGCCTTGCTGATGGCTTCCGGGGTGGCACCGGTAATATCGTTGCCATCCAGCACAATGTTGCCCTCGGTGGGCTTATACACACCGGTCAGCATATTGAACACGGTGGTTTTGCCCGCGCCGTTGGGGCCGATCAGGCCATACAGATGGCCTTTTTCGATTTTAAGGTCCAGCTGCGAAACGGCTTGCAGGCCGCCGAACGCAATGCCAAGGTTACTGACTTCCAGCAGTGCCATTTATGCCGCCTCCTTTTTGCTTTTATCCTTTAGGAATTTGTTCAGCTTCAAAATCGGGAATTTCTCGGTGATTTTTTCAGCCACTTCTTTGCGCCATGCCACCAGCTTGGGGCTGCGGGTAAAGATCATCATGACAATCAGAACGATAGCATAGATCAGCATGCGGTAATCGTTCAGGCCGCGCAGCATTTCGGGCAGAACGGTCAGGATGGCCGCTGCAATCACGGAGCCGCGGATGCTGCCGATGCCGCCCAGAACCACGAAGACCAGAATGTTGATTGAGGTGTTGTAATCAAACTTTTTGGCGACCAAAGAAGAATAGTTCAAGCTGTACAGCACGCCTGCCATGCCGGCAAACACGGAGGACAGTACAAAAGCCATCAGCTTATAGCGGGTGATATTGATGCCGATGCTCTTGGCAGCAATCTCATTATCGCGGATAGCGGAGATAGCGCGGCCAGCGCGGGAGCGGATCAGGTTGAGCACAACCACCAGCGTGATAAGCACCAGAATAATGCCCATGGTAAAGGTGGAAGTCTTTTTGATGCCGGTAATGCCCATGGCGCCGTTGATCAGGATCTTGCCATCCTCGGCCATGTTCATCGAAGCGGCATCTTTAAGGGAGAAATGCAGGCCGCTGTCGTCCACGCCCAGGTAAACGGCGTTCATAATATTTTTGATGATCTCGCCAAATGCCAGGGTAACGATGGCCAGATAGTCGCCGGACAGGCGCAGAACGGGAACACCAACGATGACGCCGAAGATGCCGGCCATAGCGCCGCCCACAACAAAGGCCAGGATCAACGCCAGCCAGTGCGGGGCCACATCATACAGGCTGACCCAGACCAGCGTGCCGGAAAACGCGCCAACGCTCATAAAACCGGCATGACCGAGGCTCAGCTCACCCAAAAAGCCGACAACGAGGTTCAGCGAAACAGCCATGACCACATAAGCGCAGATGGGCACCAGCTGGCCGGAGAAAGAGTTGGTCAGCACACCGGCGGCTGCCAGCAGCTGAACGACAATGTAAAACCCAATGACGATGCTAAAGGTGATAAAATTACTTTTGGTGCTTTTTTTCACTTGGTTCCATTTTGTTAATGCCATGATCCTCACCTTACACTTTCACGTTGACCTTTTTGCCGAGCAGGCCGGTAGGCTTGACGATCAGCACAACGATCAGAACAACAAACACGATGGCATCGGACAGCTGGGTGGAGATGTAAGCCTTGCTGAGGTTTTCGATGATCCCCAGCAGGATACCGCCCAGGAAAGCACCGGGGATGGAGCCGATGCCGCCAAAAACCGCTGCCACGAACGCCTTGATGCCTGGCATTGCGCCGGTGGTGGGCATCAAAGTCGGGTAAGAGGAACACATCAGGGCGCCGGCAACTGCGGCCAGCGCAGAACCAATGGCGAAAGTCAGAGAAATCGTGGCATTGACGTTAATGCCCATCAGCTGGGCAGCACCGCGGTCCTCGGACACAGCCAGCATAGCGTGACCGGCGGAAGTGTGGTTGATGAACAGGGTGAGCACACCCATGATGAGGATGCAGGCCAGGATGGTGACCAGCGTTTCGGCTGAGATAGTCAGCTGGCCGTCAAACAATTTGATGGGCTGCAGGCTGACAATGGACTTGAAGTTCTTGGGGTTGGAAGTCCACAGCAGCTGGGCCACCTGCTGCAGCAGATAGGAAACGCCGATGGCTGTGATCAGAACAGCCAGGGACGGGGCTTCACGCAGGGGGCGGTAGGCCACACGCTCCATGGTAACGCCCAGAATGGTGCACACCACCATGGACAACAGCACCGACACAATGGGGTTGAGCCCGAACGAGCCGAATGCGAAAAAGATCACATAGCTGCCAATCATGATGACATCGCCATGGGCGAAGTTCAGCATTTTAGCAATACCATAAACCATGGTATACCCCAATGCGATCAGCGCGTACACACTGCCCAAGCTGATGCCATTGATCAGATAGGATAGAAATTGCATTGTGCAGAACACCTCACTCTATTTTTTCCCTTGTTCTTCCACACCAAGGCGGCGCACACCACCTGATTATTGCACAGCGGAAAAACAAAATATGTATATAATATTAACACATCTGTCCGCACAGTACAATGCCTTAAAGCGCAAAAGGTACGTATTTTTGGCTAAAACAGGCACTTTCTGTCACTTTTTTCTCTGCGCGTAACAAAATGGGGGCTGCTGACATAGTAAATCAGCAGCCCCCATTGGCCAAAACTCAATTTTGCATGCTTTTCAGCACGCGGTCCCCTGCTTTTGTGCAGAGATTACATAGCGGCGTAAGCGCCATCCTTGATCACAACAGCCTTAGGATCCTTGGAAACAGCGCCGGAAGCATCCCAGGTCATGCCGGTACCAGTCAAGCCGTCAAAGGTCATGCTGGTGTAACCGGTCTTCAGCTGCTCGCAGATCTCGCTGGCATCCATATCGCCGGTGACGCCGGTTTCCAGAACTGCCTGGTACATGCTGTAGATAACGTCGTATGCGTCAGCAGCGAACTGGTTCGGGGTTTCGCCGTAAGCGGCAACGTAAGCGGAAACAAATGCCTGGGTCTTTTCATCCTGAGCGTCAGCAGCGAACGGAGTCAGCAGCATCAGGCCCTCAGCCAGGGAGGTATCAAAGCCCTCAACATCCAGGATGCCATCCATGCCATCGCAGCCGAAGAAGATGGGCTCATAGCCAGTCTTGTTGGCGGTGGTCAGGATCTGAGAAGCCTCGGTGTAGTAGATGGGCAGGAAGACCAGATCGGCGCCTGCATCCTGGCACTGGGTGACCTGGGTGGACAGGTCAGCCTTGTTGTCGGCGGTGTAGGAAGTGGTAGCGACGATCTCAACGCCCAGCTCGGCAGCCTTGGCCTTGAAGCCGTTGTACAGGCCTGTGGAGTAGTCATCGGAGGAATCGTAGATGATGCCGACCTTGGAGCCGGTATACTTGGTGGAGACCAGCTCGGCTGCGGAAGCGCCCTGGTTGGGGTCGGTGAAGCACATCTGGAAGATGTTGTCGCCGCTGGTTGCCAGAGCCTCGGCAGAGGCGGAGGGAGTCAGGTTGAACATATTGTCAGCCGCGGATTCGGGAGCCACCGCCAGAGCAGAGCCGGTGGTGACCTGACCGGCCATGACCTGCATGCCCCAGTCCTTCAGGACATTGTAGGCGGAAACGGCCTTCTCGCCGTCGGCCTCGTCATCCTGTGCGTTGAACTCGATCTGCAGGCCGCCCTTGGCGTTGATCTCCTCAACGGCGACCTCCATGCCGGCCTTCACGGCCAGGCCATAGGCGGAGGCACCGCCGGTCAGGGGGCCGGACATGCCGATCTTTACGGTGCCGGTGCCTTCGGCAGCAGCCGTGGTCGCGGCGGCGGTGGTGGAGGTGCCGGAAGAGCTGTTGCCGCAGCCTGCGAAGGAAGCGGCGACCAGGGCCAGAGCCATGGTCAAAGCAAGTACCTTTTTCATGTTTCTTTTCTCCTTTACT
>ERZ773114.3668-NODE-3668-length-12326-cov-4.194361_pt1 | contig 12326 bp, 9 predicted proteins | sample MGYA00580564_ERZ773114 | MGnify/ENA primary metagenome ERZ773114 (study PRJEB29015, sample SAMEA2737836) | human gut metagenome | biome: human gut; feature: human-associated habitat; material: faeces | place: China | collected 2012 ...
ATTCTTCTTGCTGACTACCGTGAAGGATTCCACCAGGTTCACCCGTTCCTTCTGGCCCTTTCTGGAAGATACAGTATTCCATTCCTGCAGGCATACGTCCATAAAAAGGGAGACTGCCTGATGGTATAAATGGACGGTATCTATAAAGATATGGTTCAGCCGTTTGATCTTAACGGAATATATCATACTTAATTCCATGCCGCAGCCTTATTTCAGAAAATTGTTACGCCATCAGTATGGAGTATTTTTTTAGAGATATTTTTGCGGATAACACTTTCTGGCTAAAAAAACAGGCAGAAATAAAATCTGCCCGTCCTTCCTAATGTTTTCGAATCTGGCCGATTCATCCCGCTGCCTGCGGAGGCGGGGAAATCATCGAAGGTAACGCTAAAAATTATCATCTTTTCCGGTAATGGCTAAGTCTTTAACGCACCAATATTTTTTGACATCCTCAATCATTGCTTCTGTTAGCTCATTTTCTTTCAGTTTTAACACCTCACACAACGTATTGGCTGTGATGATAATTCCGCATTTTGTATGCGATAGCTGCCAGAATGTAACGACATTGTTATCGCTGTTGCTCCACGCCCCGTCATCATAAAGGACGGTTGCATTTTCGTCATCGCCAATGTATCCGTAATCGCAACCATGGATTAAGGCATCCACAAATTCCAAAGACGGATTGCTGCTTGTTGTTCTCAAATAATATTTCCCGCCTTGTTCCACGGGAAAGCATTGCCCGTTACTTTTTTCCGCATAGTCTCCCAGTGTTGGAAAATTCGCTTTATACGTTGATATAGAGACAGATCCGTTGCATATAATGCATGTTCCCTTTTTGCCTGACATAAGATTGAGAGCCTTATATGATTTGCCGGACCCATAGTCACCGATGATGATAATTTTGTTCTGAAGACGTTGTTCCTTCTTTTGTTTGCCTTGTTCTGTTTTTCTTTTCCACAATCCCATGTCTTATTCTCCTTCGATCTCTTTTAGGGCTGCCGCTTGCAACAGCTCACACAACCAAATGATTCTGAATATCCGCCTTTCTCATTTTTAGGGGTGTTCCCCGGGAACACCCCAATTTTCTTACACTTTTTCTTTCTTTTTCGGAACCTGTCGGAACACAAAAACCGTAGCCTCCGCTTTTTCCGCAGACAGGCAGACCTGTTTTGCGTCAGGGAACTCCACAGCATCCCGGATTTCAGATGGCATATTCCTTACCATCATCAAAAAAGAAATAGCAAGGCTTGCCTGGCGCCTAGTCAGAGTCTCGATGCGGAAATCCATGAAAATTCCAATCCGGTGTTCCAAACTTGTGAGCATGGATAACTGCGCATCCGTGAAGGACTGTCCTTTGCCAATCTGTACGGAAAACGGCACGCGAAGTTCGGATGTCTCCATGGCTTTCTTGAAAGCTGCCTGCTTTGCTTCTTCCATTTCCCGGATACTCTCACATACGGCTGCATACCGCGCTCGGACGGTATCCATAAACAGTCGGAACGCGGATTCATCAGCAGGACCGCAAAATACTTCCTGTTCGTTCAGCAATCCCTCCACGGTATTCACTGCAGCAGTTGCTTTTTTAGTCTGTTTCCCACTGGAAGCCTGTACAAATACTTCTGACATCTTTCGTGCTTTCTTATACCGCATGGCCCAATCAATCAGAGTGGACGCATCCAACTTATTTAAGTCGGATTTATCAGTTACCAGGATTCCCTGTTGTTTTAAGGTAAACTGTAATTTGCCACGTTGTGCGGATGTGGCGTCCATTCGTTTCCACGACTGCTGTGCACTCCGGCTCCAGCAATAATGATAAAAGTCAGGCTGGATGAAGCAGTACATACGGATCAGCTCCAGCGCATCCGGGTTTTTCTTCTGCGGCATTAATGATGAACCGGAAGTCACGCGGTCAGAAAGCTCCACAAACCCCGCTTCGCCGGTGTTAAAGAAAATCAGATCTTCAGCAAAACGCGACAGATGCACCATGCCGATAGCGGCAGCAGAAAGCAGTTCCAACACATGGTCACGGTCAGAAACGCTGTCGAGACTGTTACGGGTCGCCGAAGCAAAGCCCAGCCAGCCTGCTAACTGTTCACGGTCGATTTCATAGGCCGTTCCCGCCAGCGCGCCACAGCCTAGCGGGCTGACATCCAGACGCTTAAGCGCATCCTGCAAACGGCTTTCATCACGCGCCAGCATCTCAACATAGGCCAGGCACCAGTGCGCGAACGTCACCGGCTGGGCGCGTTGCAGGTGAGTGTAACCTGGCATTACCGCGTCCTGATTGTTTTGTGCGGTTTCCACCAGCGCCGATTGCAGCTGCCGGTTAGCCGTCAGTAACTCGCTAACGGTATCTTTGCACCACAGTTTCAGGTCAGTCGCTACCTGATCATTACGGCTACGCCCGGTATGCAGCTTTTTGCCTAACTGGCCCACTTTGTCGATCAGTTTGCCTTCCACCCAGCTATGGATATCTTCGGCGTCGCTTTCAAGGATTTGTTGTGGCCTGGCGCGAACATCTTCCAGCAACACGTTCAGCGCCTCTTCCAGTTGCGCCTGCTCTTCTGCGGTTAACACGCCTACCGTGACCAGGGCTTTGGACCAGGCCACAGAGCCAACAATATCCTGCTCCGCCAGACGGTAATCAAAGCGCAGTGAGTCGTTGAATTGTTTGAACCGTTGATCTGCTGCCTGGGTAAAACGCCCGCCCCAAAGTGCCATAACTCTGTTTCCTTATTTTGAAATTCAATGCCGGAAAGCTGCGCCTCCGGCCAACAAAACTTAAGCTAAAATCCGCGTACCCATCGGCATACCGTTAAACAGTGCCGGAAGCTGCTCCGCATGACGCCAGGAGGCGATATCTACCGGACGGCCCAGCGTGCGGGCCGCATCCAGCGCCGCGTTCACTTTCACTATCATGCCGTCAGTAATAATGCCCTGCTCAATCAGTTGTTCTGCTTTCGCGGCGGTCATTTCGGCAATGCGTTGCCCTTTGCCGTCGAGAATGCCGCTGACGTCGGAGAGCAAAATCAGATCCGCGCCCAGCGTTGCCGCCAGCGCCGTTGCCGCCTGGTCGGCATTGACGTTCATCAGTTGCCCTTCGTCTGTTACGCCAATGGAGCTGACCACCGGCAGATAACCGTTCTCCAGCAAGGAGTTGATAAGCTTAGGCGAACCTGGCTGCGCCAGTCCAACATGACCTAACTCTTCATCAAGCTGGGTCACTTTGACGCTGTCGCCGTCACCGAGAAACAAACCTACGGCCGCAATCTGATGTTTCTTCGCCCATGCCAACAGGGTTTTATTTGCCGTTCCCGCCAGTGCTCCGGTGATAATGTCTATCTGATCAGCAGGCGTCACCCGCAGGCCGTTTTTCTTTTTCACCGGCAGATTCAGCCCTTTCATCAGCTCATCCACCACGCAACCGCCGCCGTGCACAATCACCAGCGGACGCTGATGTGACTCACGATAATTCACCAGTGCGCTAAACAGACGTTCCAGCGCCTCTTCACTATCCAGCAGTACGCCGCCCAGTTTGATAATTAATGGATTCATCATTGCACCCTTAAATAAGAGACTGCGTTTCCGCATAGCCGAAACGAATATTGGCGCACTGTACCGCTTGTGCCGCCGCGCCTTTCAGTAAGTTGTCTTCGGTCGCCACAATAATCAGATGCTCGCCCTGAACGGCAAACCCGATATCGCAAAATGGCAGCCCAACGACATTTTTCAGCGCCGGAACGCCTTTGTCATACAGCCGCACCAGCGGTTTATGGGCATACGCCTGCTGTAACACTTGCGCGACTTGCGCCTGGGTCACACCCGATTTCAGGCGGCAGGTAATGGTTTCGAGAATGCCGCGCGGGAAATTGCCCAGATGTGGGGTGAAGATAACGTCAGCACCGAGGTGTGTGGCGATCTCTGGTTGATGGCGATGAGTAAAGACGCCATACGGTTGCAGGCTAACTTCACAAAAGCTGTTTGAAATGGCCGCTTTACGCCCTGCACCGCTCACGCCGCTGGTGGCGTTGATCACCGGCCACTGATTGAGGTCAAGAAGATCGGCATCAATCAACGGTTTCAGCGCCAGCTGTGCCGCCGTCGGATAACAGCCCGGCACCGCAATCAAATTCGCTTCTTTTAATTTATTACCGCACCACTCCGCCAGACCGTAGGCTGCCTGTTCCAACAGTTCCGGGTATTGATGGGTAAAGCCGTAATATTTTTCATAGAAGGTGGCGTCGTTAACACGAAACGCGCCGGAAAGGTCGAACACCACGCAGCCCGCTTCAAGAAACTGCGGCGCTAAATCGTGGCTAACTTCATGGGCGGTGGCGAGAAACACTACGTCCACCCCTGGGCTAAACTCGCTGATATCCGACATCGGCTGCAACGGCAGATCAACGATGCCTTTTAGCTGCGGATGCAAATCGGAGATTAACTTTCCCGCATCATTGCTTTGCGCTGAAACAGTCAAAGCGGTTATGTTCATATGCGGATGGCGATTTACATAGGTCACTAGCTCTGCGCCAGCGTAGCCGCTGGCACCCACAATCAGCGTATTCAACATCGGGGCTATTCACCTTCTTATGTCTGGTTGCCAGGTTAAACGTAAAACATTCACCTTACGGCTGGTGGGTTTTATTACGCTCAACGTTAGTGTATTTTTATTCATAAATACTGCATGAATATTGATACTATCATGACCAGAGGTGTGTCAACAATGAAAAACAAATTACCGCCATTTATCGAGATTTACCGCGCTCTGATTGCCACACCTTCAATAAGCGCCACGGAAGAGGCACTCGATCAAAGCAATGCAGATTTAATCACTCTGCTGGCGGACTGGTTTAAAGATTTGGGCTTCAATGTGGAAGTGCAGCCTGTTCCAGGAACTCGCAACAAATTCAATATGCTGGCAAGTATCGGACAGGGGGCTGGCGGCTTGTTGCTGGCGGGGCATACCGATACGGTGCCATTTGATGACGGTCGCTGGACGCGCGATCCGTTTACACTGACGGAGCATGACGGCAAGCTTTACGGCTTAGGCACCGCCGACATGAAAGGCTTTTTTGCGTTTATCCTTGATGCGCTACGCGATGTCGACGTCACGAAACTGAAAAAACCGCTCTACATTCTGGCGACTGCTGATGAAGAAACCAGTATGGCCGGAGCGCGTTATTTTGCCGAAACTACCGCCCTGCGCCCGGATTGCGCCATCATTGGCGAACCGACGTCACTACAACCGGTACGCGCACATAAAGGTCATATCTCTAACGCCATCCGTATTCAGGGCCAGTCGGGGCACTCCAGCGATCCAGCACGCGGAGTTAACGCTATCGAACTAATGCACGACGCCATCGGGCATATTTTGCAATTGCGCGATAACCTGAAAGAACGTTATCACTACGAAGCGTTTACCGTGCCATACCCTACGCTCAACCTCGGGCATATTCACGGTGGCGACGCTTCTAACCGTATTTGCGCTTGCTGTGAGTTGCATATGGATATTCGTCCGCTGCCTGGCATGACACTCAATGAACTTAATGGTTTGCTCAACGATGCATTGGCTCCGGTGAGCGAACGCTGGCCGGGTCGTCTGACGGTCGACGAGCTGCATCCGCCGATCCCTGGCTATGAATGCCCACCGAATCATCAACTGGTTGAAGTGGTTGAGAAATTGCTCGGAGCAAAAACCGAAGTGGTGAACTACTGTACCGAAGCGCCGTTTATTCAAACGTTATGCCCGACGCTGGTGTTGGGGCCTGGCTCAATTAATCAGGCTCATCAACCTGATGAATATCTGGAAACACGGTTTATCAAGCCCACCCGCGAACTGATAACCCAGGTAATTCACCATTTTTGCTGGCATTAAAACGTAGGCCGGATAAGGCGCTCGCGCCGCATCCGGCACCGTTGCCAAACTCCTGTGCCGCAATAATGTCGGATGCGATGCTTGCGCATCTTATCCGACCTACACCTTTGGTGTTATGTATGGCGATTTTTTAACATTTCCATAAGTTACGCTTATTTAAAGCGTCGTGAATTTAATGACGTAAATTCCTGCTATTTATTCGTTTGCTGAAGCGATTTCGCAGCATTTGACGTCACCGCTTTTACGTGGCTTTATAAAAGACGACGAAAAGCAAAGCCCGAGCATATTCGCGCCAATGCGACGTGAAGGATACAGGGCTATCAAACGATAAGATGGGGTGTCTGGGGTAATATGAACGAACAATATTCCGCATTGCGTAGTAATGTCAGTATGCTCGGCAAAGTGCTGGGAGAAACCATCAAGGATGCGTTGGGAGAACACATTCTTGAACGCGTAGAAACTATCCGTAAGTTGTCGAAATCTTCACGCGCTGGCAATGATGCTAACCGCCAGGAGTTGCTCACCACCTTACAAAATTTGTCGAACGACGAGCTGCTGCCCGTTGCGCGTGCGTTTAGTCAGTTCCTGAACCTGGCCAACACCGCCGAGCAATACCACAGCATTTCGCCGAAAGGCGAAGCTGCCAGCAACCCGGAAGTGATCGCCCGCACCCTGCGTAAACTGAAAAACCAGCCGGAACTGAGCGAAGACACCATCAAAAAAGCAGTGGAATCGCTGTCGCTGGAACTGGTCCTCACGGCTCACCCAACCGAAATTACCCGTCGTACACTGATCCACAAAATGGTGGAAGTGAACGCCTGTTTAAAACAGCTCGATAACAAAGATATCGCTGACTACGAACACAACCAGCTGATGCGTCGCCTGCGCCAGTTAATCGCCCAGTCATGGCATACCGATGAAATCCGTAAGCTGCGTCCAAGCCCGGTAGATGAAGCCAAATGGGGCTTTGCCGTAGTAGAAAACAGCCTGTGGCAAGGCGTACCGAATTACCTGCGCGAACTGAACGAACAACTGGAAGAGAACCTCGGCTACAAACTGCCCGTCGAATTTGTTCCGGTCCGTTTTACTTCGTGGATGGGCGGCGACCGCGACGGCAACCCGAACGTCACTGCCGATATCACCCGCCACGTCCTGCTACTCAGCCGCTGGAAAGCCACCGATTTGTTCCTGAAAGATATTCAGGTGCTGGTTTCTGAACTGTCGATGGTTGAAGCGACCCCTGAACTGCTGGCGCTGGTTGGCGAAGAAGGTGCCGCAGAACCGTATCGCTATCTGATGAAAAACCTGCGTTCTCGCCTGATGGCGACACAGGCATGGCTGGAAGCGCGCCTGAAAGGCGAAGAACTGCCAAAACCAGAAGGCCTGCTGACACAAAACGAAGAACTGTGGGAACCGCTCTACGCTTGCTACCAGTCACTTCAGGCGTGTGGCATGGGTATTATCGCCAACGGCGATCTGCTCGACACCCTGCGCCGCGTGAAATGTTTCGGCGTACCGCTGGTCCGTATTGATATCCGTCAGGAGAGCACGCGTCATACCGAAGCGCTGGGCGAGCTGACCCGCTACCTCGGTATCGGCGACTACGAAAGCTGGTCAGAGGCCGACAAACAGGCGTTCCTGATCCGCGAACTGAACTCCAAACGTCCGCTTCTGCCGCGCAACTGGCAACCAAGCGCCGAAACGCGCGAAGTGCTCGATACCTGCCAGGTGATTGCCGAAGCACCGCAAGGCTCCATTGCCGCCTACGTGATCTCGATGGCGAAAACGCCGTCCGACGTACTGGCTGTCCACCTGCTGCTGAAAGAAGCGGGTATCGGGTTTGCGATGCCGGTTGCTCCGCTGTTTGAAACCCTCGATGATCTGAACAACGCCAACGATGTCATGACCCAGCTGCTCAATATTGACTGGTATCGTGGCCTGATTCAGGGCAAACAGATGGTGATGATTGGCTATTCCGACTCAGCAAAAGATGCGGGAGTGATGGCAGCTTCCTGGGCGCAATATCAGGCACAGGATGCATTAATCAAAACCTGCGAAAAAGCGGGTATTGAGCTGACGTTGTTCCACGGTCGCGGCGGTTCCATTGGTCGCGGCGGCGCACCTGCTCATGCGGCGCTGCTGTCACAACCGCCAGGAAGCCTGAAAGGTGGCCTGCGCGTGACTGAACAGGGCGAGATGATCCGCTTTAAATATGGTCTGCCAGAAATCACCGTCAGCAGCCTGTCGCTGTACACCGGGGCGATTCTGGAAGCCAACCTGCTGCCACCACCTGAGCCGAAAGAGAGCTGGCGTCGCATTATGGATGAACTGTCAGTCATCTCCTGCGATCTCTACCGTGGCTACGTACGTGAAAACAAAGATTTTGTGCCTTACTTCCGCTCCGCTACGCCGGAACAAGAATTGGGCAAACTGCCGTTGGGTTCACGTCCGGCGAAACGTCGCCCAACCGGCGGCGTCGAGTCACTACGCGCCATTCCGTGGATCTTCGCCTGGACGCAAAACCGTCTGATGCTCCCCGCCTGGCTGGGTGCAGGTACGGCGCTGCAAAAAGTGGTCGAAGATGGCAAACAGAGCGAGCTGGAAGCCATGTGCCGCGATTGGCCATTCTTCTCGACGCGTCTCGGCATGCTGGAGATGGTCTTCGCCAAAGCAGACCTGTGGCTGGCGGAATACTATGACCAACGCCTGGTAGACAAAGCACTGTGGCCGTTAGGTAAAGAGTTACGCAACCTGCAAGAAGAAGACATCAAAGTGGTGCTGGCGATTGCCAACGATTCCCATCTGATGGCCGATCTGCCGTGGATTGCAGAGTCTATTCAGCTACGGAATATTTACACCGACCCGCTGAACGTATTGCAGGCCGAGTTGCTGCACCGCTCCCGCCAGGCAGAAAAAGAAGGCCAGGAACCGGATCCTCGCGTCGAACAAGCGTTAATGGTCACTATTGCCGGGATTGCGGCAGGTATGCGTAATACCGGCTAATCTTCCTCTTCTGCAAACCCTCGTGCTTTTGCGCGAGGGTTTTCTGAAATACTTCTGTTCTAACACCCTCGTTTTCAATATATTTCTGTCTGCATTTTATTCAAATTCTGAATATACCTTCAGATATCCTTAAGGAATTGTCGTTACATTCGGCGATATTTTTTTCAAGACAGGTTCTTACTATGCATTCCACAGAAGTCCAGGCTAAACCCCTTTTTAGCTGGAAAGCCCTGGGTTGGGCACTGCTCTACTTTTGGTTTTTCTCTACTCTGCTACAGGCCATTATTTACATCAGTGGTTATAGTGGCACCAACGGCATTCGCGACTCGCTGTTATTCAGCTCGCTGTGGTTGATCCCGGTATTCCTCTTTCCGAAGCGGATTAAAATTATTGCCGCAGTAATCGGCGTGGTGCTATGGGCGGCCTCTCTGGCGGCGCTGTGCTACTACGTCATCTACGGTCAGGAGTTCTCGCAGAGCGTTCTGTTTGTGATGTTCGAAACCAACACCAACGAAGCCAGCGAGTATTTAAGCCAGTATTTCAGCCTGAAAATTGTGCTTATCGCGCTGGCCTATACGGCGGTGGCAGTTCTGCTGTGGACACGCCTGCGCCCGGTCTATATTCCAAAGCCGTGGCGTTATGTTGTCTCTTTTGCCCTGCTTTATGGCTTGATTCTGCATCCGATCGCCATGAATACGTTTATCAAAAACAAGCCGTTTGAGAAAACGTTGGATAACCTGGCCTCGCGTATGGAGCCTGCCGCACCGTGGCAATTCCTGACCGGCTATTATCAGTATCGTCAGCAACTAAACTCGCTAACAAAGTTACTGAATGAAAATAATGCCTTGCCGCCACTGGCTAATTTCAAAGATGAATCGGGTAACGAACCGCGCACTTTAGTGCTGGTGATTGGCGAGTCGACCCAGCGCGGACGCATGAGTCTGTACGGTTATCCGCGTGAAACCACGCCGGAGCTGGATGCGCTGCATAAAACCGATCCGAATCTGACCGTGTTTAATAACGTAGTTACGTCTCGTCCGTACACCATTGAAATCCTGCAACAGGCGCTGACCTTTGCCAATGAAAAGAACCCGGATCTGTATCTGACGCAGCCGTCGCTGATGAACATGATGAAACAGGCGGGTTATAAAACCTTCTGGATCACCAACCAGCAGACGATGACCGCCCGCAATACCATGCTGACGGTATTTTCGCGCCAGACCGACAAGCAGTACTACATGAACCAGCAACGTACGCAGAGTGCGCGTGAATACGACACCAACGTGCTGAAGCCGTTCCAGGATGTGCTGAATGACCCTGCGCCGAAGAAACTGATCATCGTTCATCTGCTGGGTACGCATATCAAATACAAATACCGCTACCCGGAAAATCAGGGCAAGTTTGATGGCAATACCGATCATGTTCCGCCAGGATTAAGCGCAGAAGAGCTGGAATCATATAACGATTATGACAACGCTAACCTGTATAACGATCATGTGGTTGCCAGCCTGATTAAAGACTTTAAAGCGGCAGACCCGAACGGATTCCTGGTTTACTTCTCTGACCACGGTGAAGAGGTTTACGACACGCCGCCGCACAAAACTCAGGGGCGTAACGAAGACAACCCGACGCGCCACATGTACACCATTCCGTTCCTGCTGTGGACGTCGGAAAAATGGCAAGCGACTCATCCCCGTGATTTCTCACAGGATGTCGATCGTAAATACAGCCTGGCGGAACTGATCCACACCTGGTCAGATTTGGCGGGCTTATCTTACGACGGTTACGATCCAACCCGTTCAGTGGTGAATCCGCAGTTCAAAGAAACTACCCGCTGGATTGGTAACCCGTACAAGAAAAACGCGCTGATCGATTACGACACGCTGCCGTATGGCGATCAGGTGGGTAATCAGTAATTATCAGCCAGGCGCTATTTGCCGGATGCGACGCTTGACGCGTCTTATCCGGCCTACAGATCGCGGCGGTAGGCTGGATAAGGCGTTTACGCCACATCCGGCAATACAACTGCCGCAATGTTTACATCGAACTCCCCTCAGGCCACACTTTTCAGGTGGCCTTTTTTAATAATGCCAGTTACTGTTTTCCCGTCTACATACCTAAGGGAATAACATGTATCACGACGTCAGCTATCTGCTCTCCCGCCTGATCAACGGCCCGCTGTCCCTGCGCCAGATTTACTTTGCCAGCAGTAACGGTCCGGCGCCCGATCTTGCGTATCAGGTCGATTTTCCACGGCTGGAAATAGTGCTGGAAGGTGAGTTTGTTGATACCGGCGCTGGAGCAACGTTAGTTCCCGGCGATGTGCTGTACGTTCCCGCTGGTGGCTGGAATTTTCCACAATGGCAAGCCCCCGCTACTACCTTTAGCGTGCTGTTTGGCAAACAGCAACTCGGCTTCAGCGTCGTGCAATGGGATGGCAAACAATATCAAAATCTGGCGAAGCAACACGTCGCCCGACGCGGCCCACGCATAGGTTCTTTTCTGCTACAAACGCTCAATGAAATGCAAATGCAGCCGCAGGAGCAGCAAACGGCAAGGCTTATCGTAGCCAGCCTGCTTAGCCACTGCCGCGATTTGCTCGGCAGCCAAATCCAGACCGCCTCACGCAGCCAGGCACTATTTGAAGCTATTCGCGATTATATCGACGAACGCTATGCCTCCGCGCTTACCCGCGAATCTGTCGCACAGGCATTCTATATTTCACCAAACTATCTCTCGCACCTGTTTCAAAAAACGGGGGCCATTGGTTTTAACGAATACCTGAATCACACGCGACTGGAGCACGCTAAGACGTTATTGAAAGGCTATGACCTGAAGGTAAAAGAAGTGGCGCACGCCTGCGGCTTTGTCGACAGCAACTACTTCTGCCGTCTGTTTCGTAAAAACACCGAACGCTCGCCGTCGGAATATCGCCGGCAGTACCACAGCCAACTGACAGAAAAACCGACTACTCCAGAATAAGATGGGTTTGCTGCGGCGCAGAAAGCACTTTGCGCACCGCGCTCATTACCCGCTGCGGCTCACGCAGGAATGCGTAGATGCTGCATTGCACATAGCGGCAATGTTCAAATCGCTCGGCACCGGCAAGCTCGATATCCGTAATCAACAGAGCAACATCCGCCCGACGGATATCCTCGTCCGCTAAACGATTCTCCGTTCCCAGCGCGCCCTGAGTTTCAATGCTGACTCCCCACTTCTCTAACAGGCACAACTTTTCCAGCCGTTCCGCCGCCATATAAGTATGCGCCACGCCGCTTACGCAGGCGGTTACTGCCACCAGGTATGCCATTTTAACCTCCCACGGTAACCTGAAATCCGGCCCGTTCTGCCATTTCGCGCATCGTTGCCACATCAGCTGACGACGGCGCAGGCACCTCTTTCATCGACCATGTTTTCCCCAGCAGGCGGTATTTCGGTTCGCCGTACT
>ERZ773114.3672-NODE-3672-length-12314-cov-9.172200_pt1 | contig 12314 bp, 9 predicted proteins | sample MGYA00580564_ERZ773114 | MGnify/ENA primary metagenome ERZ773114 (study PRJEB29015, sample SAMEA2737836) | human gut metagenome | biome: human gut; feature: human-associated habitat; material: faeces | place: China | collected 2012 ...
TCGTGTCCGACTTCGGAATGATGAGGGAAACGCTGTACTTCGGCTTGCTGTTCTCGTCCATCGCCTTTGCTTCCCAGAGGTTGGCGTAGCTAAATCTGCATACACCGGTTACTACTTTTGCAGGATTGATATACTTTGCCATGATAAAAACTCCTTTATTCTTTGAAATCTACCTGTGCAGTATTCCACACAGGTCGTTTGTCTGATAGCGGAACAAGTGTTGGCTTTCCCTGTGGTTTCACAAGCAAATCTCCCAACAATTCTTCGAATTTTTTCTTGCCCAGCATTCTGGTCATTGCGGTAATGCCCAATACCTTATGTTCGTATGGGTCGAACCCAGCAGCTTGTACCGCCTCCGCTGCTGCAGCTTCGCTGCAATATGCTCGTCTTGCTCTGCCTTCAACCAGCTTCCAATTCTTCCACGCCTTTCCCTGTAAGGACTGCTGCAAGGCGTATTCCTTGATATCGGAAGCCCATGCAGCCAGCTGGTCAGCAGTTTCCAAAATTGCTTCGATTTCGGTATCGGTCAGCTTGTCCGGCATCGCAAAATCATACTTCGCCAATTGCAGATTGTACTCCGCACGTTTCCGGCAAGTTGCCTTCACTTTACAAAACCGACAGTGTTCACCAGCACAGAAATCTCCCTCGCCTTTGGATGCAAGTTCTGCTTTCGTTTTCAATTCTGTTTCTGCCCAATGCAGCAGCTCCGACAAGGGCATGATGTATTCGCTGAGGTTCTGGATTCTTGGCTGAAGAATCACCATCCGGATTTCTGCAATGTCATAGAGGGCATCGAACAGTTCCAACGCCCCGAGAGCGTACAGCATCATCTGCGAGTTGTGATCAGCAGATACTGCCACGCCCTTACCATACTTAAAGTCAATGACAGTCAGGATATCATCTGCAACAATCACACAGTCGCCCGTACCAAAACCGCTGGGAACATATCGGCTGAAATCCAAACGCTGTTCCACTAAAACAATCGGTTCTTGCAGATTTGCCAGCAGTTCGGCGATGTACTGGGCATAGCTGTCCGTGCAGTCTTCCATTTCCGTGTCGTAGAAGTCTAAGTTCTCCGCTGGGTTGGGAGCCGGATTTCCGAGCAGTTTTTGCACCTTATATTCTGCCAACTCATGAGCACACGTGCCTTCCCGGGCGTAGTCTGTCACAGTATCCGGCAGGGCAGCACAAAGCTGTGCAGACGGCGGACACGCCAGCCATCGGGCACTGGAGGAAGCAGAGAGCATGGCGTGTTTATTCGGCATGGGCTGCCTCCTGTGCATCTGCGAACAGTGCAGCGTACCGCTCTGGCGGAACTTCAGACAATCGGCTGCCGCCGTGCTTTTGCAGCAGTTTCAGCACCGTTTCCTTTTGTCCGCTGCGGGACAGATTTGCCAGAACACTGCGGACTTCTTCCAACGTAATTGCCTTTTCCACTGCTTTTTTGACCGCTTCTTCTTTTTGTGGATAAATCTGCGTAAACGTCTCCACTTCCGCCTTGGAAGCACTTTCTGCCCACTCTGATGCGACCTTTACGAAATCGCTGAGTGCAGCAAGAACATCTATGAGGGTTTTCATTTGTTTTCACTCCTTTTCCATGATTGCCAGTATGATTTCTACTTGCTCCAGTTCCAGACAGAGCATAATGAGCAGTTCCAGTTCCATCTTGACCACCTCCTTTTGCAGGATTTTTTCCTGCCATCTATCTCTTGGAGAAAAACGTTGTTTTTGAGCACCGGATTTCTCAGAGTTTACAAATTATTCTTAATTCCATGCGAATCCGATTGATCTGCTTGGCAAAGGTACTTTGTTTTCTGCCCAGTCTTCTTGCCATTTCTCGATCGGAGATGGCTCCTTCTTGCACCCAAATCATCAACATTTTATCTGCCTCTGCATCCAATTCACGCAGTCGATCGATCACCAGAGAGAGCAGTTGTTTTTCCGCACAGTGCTGATCGATGGGACAATCATTTGTAGCGACCAGATCATACAGATTACTGCCATATTCATTTTCCTGATCCAGCGACAGAGTATCTGTTATTCGGTACGGACAATCCAGACAACAGCCATCGCATCTTCCGATGGCTGTGTAGGGGCAGCAACAGTGTCCATGATACTGCTCGTATTTGCGAATGCGGGTAGCTTCTTTTGTGAAACTGGTGTACAGAACTTCATTAACCAGATAGTACTGCTTTGTCTTCGGGTCGTAGATCTTTTTCATGTTTTGTCCTTTCCGCCAGAGAAAGAAACCACAGGATCTGCCCGCTCTGAAAACAAAAGTGTACACAGAGAAAGGCTGTCTCCAATACGACAGAGCAATGGCAATATGCCAGCTCTGCGATATGAAACATCCTGTGCCCTCTATGTACACTCTGGGCTTTTTATGATGATCACATTTGGTCGAAGATTGTTTGCTTGTATCTTTTTGTGAAATGTGATATACTAATGATACAAGAAAACGGAAATCTTTTCCGGACAGGATCGGACAAAACGGGACGATACTTGAGGATAGAAAAAAGCCGAAAATGCGTAGCATTCTCGGCTTTGGACAAATTGGGACAAAATTGGACGTGCAAAAAACTTACAGAAAGGGAGCACGGATATGAAAATGACGTTTAGCGAATTTGCAAAACTTCTATACAATCACATTGGAAATCGCTGTGGAACAGATGTGTTTACATACGATCTGTTGACCAATATTCTTGATCCAGCTTCCAATACGATATTGGAGGAACTGCAGCCGGATACGCTACGAAAATATTACAATGGAAGAAGATCGATCGCTCCGCTGGCAAAACGAGTGCTGCCGTTTATAGAGCCGACCTGTTTTTCGGTCTATCTGGAACGAAAGTGCAGTGATGCAACGGCTGCAAATATCGCAGCTGATCTGGAGGAATACGGCGTGATCAGCCGGCCAGATGAATTGTTTGACGACATGGCAGATCTGTTCAATCAAATTTTACGGGGTAGTACGCACAGAAATAAGAACAATGAGGAGTTAGAACAATATTTTCGTTATTTGCAGGAAAAGTACTATCGGATCAAGACGCTGCTGTATTTCAGCGAACCACGACCAATCTATGACTTTTATATACCGAACGACCTCTACGAACACGGAAACTATCGAAGAAAGAAACGGATTCAAACAGAGTTGATGCTGTTATCATTTCGGAAGAAGTTTGTCGTCATTACAGGTACTGGTGGACTTGGTAAAACGATGCTGATGCATCACCTGGTTCTGACTTTGGTAAAACGGTATGATAAATATCAGAAACTGCCGATCGTCATTCAGCTGAAAGATTTTGATGCCGATTGTACGGATTTGATTGCGTACATCAAAGAACGAATTCAAATTCAAAATTTGGAAGAATATGTTCGGTCGGGAAAATGCGTCTTTCTGTTGGATGGCATGGATGAGATTAAGAGCCGATACTTAACGCAATTTGAGAAAGAATTGAGTGACCTTGCCGACCGGTATCCGGAAAACAACTTCATTCTTTCTTCTCGTCCAATTTCTGACTTTATTGCACTCAGCAAATTTGATGTATACGAATTGGCTCCATTTACAAAAGAACAGGCATTGCAGCTGATTGATCAGTTGGTCTATCGTCCAGAATCTCCGGAACTGAAAGCAAGTTTCCGAAGAGAGGTCGATGAAAGTCTCTGGGAAACACATCGGGATTTTGTAGAGAATCCGTTGCTGCTGACCATTATGCTGATGACCTATGAGCGATATGCACGAATTCCGTATAAACGGCATGTGTTTTATCGGGATGCCTTTTTCACGCTCGCAGAAAAACATGATGCTACGAAAATTGGATTTGAACGTGCTTATCGCACCAAAATGACGCCGGAAGAATTTGCATTAGTACTGGAAGAATTCTGTACTCGTACCTACTTTGATGAAAAGTTTGAGTTTACGGACGAAGAATTTGCGGCTTATTTTGATAAACTAAAGGTATTGGAACGCATCAGTAAGCGATTTTCTCTTCAGGATCTGAAGATGGATTTTACGCTGAACCTCTGCATCATGTACTATGAGAGTGGAAAATACAGTTTCATTCATCGGTCGTTCCAGGAGTATTTCTGTGCATTGCATTTATCGAAAGCCTTTGACAGCGGTTTTCGGAAGATCTGGAATTTCTTCGAGGAGAAAAAATCACGGCTGTGTACGGATTATACATTTGATATGCTGTACGACCTAGCACCACTGAAGATCGATCGTTTAATTTTCAAACCGTATCTCACCGAACTATTCCAGCGTTGTCACGGTTCCGGAGAAGAACGGTACTGGGATTTTCTAGAAGAAGTGTATCCAGAAATCAACTACACGGTTGGTGACGTTGTGAATTCCTATTTCAACTTGCCGAGATCATATATCTATGACATGATTCTACATAAGAAAGGGACGGAACGAAAATACGTCATTGACAAGCTGCCCTATGACGAGGACTATGAAATTGAAACATATCTGTATGTTGAAAAAGATGGGGATACCGACTGCGTGAATGCAGCAGATCTGGAACCACAGGAGCAGCAGGCATATGATTTGGTTGAGGTCAGCGGTCACAATTGCCGTGTGTTGATTTCTGAAGTTCGAGAGGAAGAGAGCAATCTGCATCTGGCAATGCTGGATCCGTATTTTCCGTATATGCTGGAATATCGTGAGATGAAAAAATGTCTGTATGAATTGGAAGATCAATCGACCGATAGTGCGTCTGCGGAGTATGAGGAGATATTCTAATCAGAAAAATATTGCTTTTCGAGTTCTCGTATGGTATAATAAAGGGAAAGAAATCATCGATAAAGGAGAACGACCCATGCCTACATTGGATTGGATAGGAAAAGACAAAGTCATCAATCATCATCTTGAGGTGCCATATCGTGTACTGAAACGACAGTACAGCTTTGATGAAGAGGGACAAAAAAGCGAAGATAACGGCAGCGAAAATATGGTGATTCATGGTGATAATTTGTCCGCATTGAAATCCCTACTTCCACAATATGAAGGGAAAATCAAATGCATCTATATCGATCCACCCTATAACACAGGAAATGAGGGATGGGTATATAATGACAACGTCAATGATCCACAAATCAAAAAATGGCTGGGAAAAGTCGTTGGTTCGGAAAGCGAAGATTTAAGCCGGCATGATAAGTGGCTGTGTATGATGTACCCTCGTTTGAAGTTGTTGCAAAAGTTACTTTCCAATGACGGTGTAATCTTTATCAATATTGGTGAAGATGAATATGCGAATCTAAAATTAATTTGTGATGAGATTTTTGGAGTTAGAAATTATGTTACAAATTTTGGTCGACAGATGAAATCCGGTGGTGCAAAAGGACATTACTATACTCCAAGTCTAGACTACGTTTTGACTTATGCCAAAAATATAGATTTACTCCCGTATTTCCGAGCTGTTATGTCTCAACAACAAATTGATGTATTTTACAAATTTACTCAGAAAGATGGTTCGAGAAAAGGTGAAAAATACGGTGAAGAACGGCTCTTCAAATCGAGTCTTGAAGCTCGTGCAAATCAAAGGTACTATATCCAATGCCCTGACGGTACTTTCGCAATTCCTCCTGGAGAAACTACCCCTGATGAATTGAAAGAGGGACTAATTGTTACACCACTAAAAACCGATAAGGTTTGGAAATGGATATACTCACGATATAAACAAGAATTCGATGCTGGAAATATTATTTTCAAGCGAACTAAAACATCCGGCTTAGTGGATGAACATGGTAATCAATGTAAGTGGAATATCTATAATAAGCTTTGGTTAAGTGAACAGCAAGAAAAAGGGGTTGTCCCATCAAATCTGATTACTGAGTACGAAAATCGTCAAAGTGCTGCTGAATTGAAAGAGTTAAACCTTGATTTTAATTATGCGAAACCTGTTCGTCTTATAGAATATTTGCTAACAATTTCTCGAATGGAGAAAAATGCTATCATTCTTGACTCCTTTGCCGGTTCTGGCACAACTGCCCATGCTGTTTTGAACATGAATCAAAAGGATGGCGGTAATCGAAAGTTCATTCTCATTGAAATGTGTGACTATGCCGAAAGCATTACGGCCGAACGAGTCAAACGTGTGATACAGGGCTATGGTTCTGGAAAGAAAGCCATGAAAGGTACAGGCGGCAATTTCAGTTATTATGAATTGGGTGAAAAACTGCTGGATGGAGAATATCTGAATGAAGCAGTACCAATTTCAGAGATTCGTCAGTATGTATACTTTACGGAAACCAAAGAACGTGTCAAAGAAAATTCGGAAGAGCCTTACCAGTTGGGCGTTTACTTGGATACTGCATATTATTTTTATTATGAACGAGATGCCATTACAACACTGGATCGAAGTTTTCTACATGAAATTAAAACCAAGGCGAGTGTTTATGTCATTTATGCGGATCGTTGTTTGTTGAGCGATGCAGAATTGGAGAAATACCATATTACGTTCAAGAAAATCCCACGGGATATTACCAGATTATAAGGAGGCAGCAGAATGGAACTGAAAAATTATCAAAAAGCAGTGATGCATGATCTGACTGCCTATTTGACACAGCTGAATCAAGACAATGACTTATTTCAGGCATGGAATCATTACTGGGATGAGAAAGGAATTGCAGTTGGATTGGGCGGCGTACCTGCCTATAACAATGCAATTTCTGGTGTGCCACACGTCTGCATGAAAGTTCCTACCGGTGGAGGAAAGACTTTTATGGCTTGTGCAGCAGTTCGCAGAATTTTATCCGAAATGCCAGAGGGAAAATCAAAAATCGTGGTATGGCTTGTTCCCAGTGACTCCATTCTTTTGCAGACAATTAAAAATCTTTCTGATCCAGAACATCCGTACCGGCGAAGATTGAATGCTGACTTTGCAGGGCGTGTTGGAATCTATACGAAAGAAATGCTTCTGACTGGACAAAATTTCTCTCCAGATACTGTAAGAGAAATGCTAACAGTTTGCATTCTGAGTTATGGGTCTCTGCGAATTAACAGTAAGAAAAAAGATGTCCGAAAAATTTATCAGGAAAATGGAAATTTACTCCGCTTTGCGGAATACTTCAAAGATGACGATGTGCTATTAGCAGATACACCGGATTCGGCACTCATTCAAGTTTTGCGACACCTTTCCCCAATCGTGATTGTAGACGAAAGTCACAATGCTGGTTCTGATCTGAGTGTGGAGATGTTGAACAACTTGAATCCTTCTTTTGTGTTGGATTTGACCGCAACGCCAAGAAAAAATAGTAATATCATTTCCTATGTTGATGCACGAGAATTGAAAAAAGAAAATATGGTAAAGTTACCAGTGATTGTGTACAATCGCAATTCCAGAAACAGAGTCATACAAGATGCAATTCAAATGCAAGGAATTCTGGAAAAGCAAGCTATGACAGAGGAGCAAACATCCGGCAGATACATTCGACCAATTGTTTTGTTTCAAGCACAACCGAAAACAAGTACAGATAGTGAAACATTTGAGAAGATCAAGCGATTGCTTTTAGAGTTGAATATTCCAGAAGAGCAAATTGCAATAAAAACGTCAAAAGTTGATACACTTGGGAAAGCCAATTTGATGCAGCGGGACTGTCCAATTAGATTTATCATCACAGTCAATGCACTCAAAGAGGGGTGGGATTGTCCGTTTGCCTATATCTTGGCATCTCTTGCAAATAAGACTTCAAAAGTGGATGTAGAACAGATTCTCGGAAGAATTCTTCGACAGCCATATGCAAGGAAACACGCATCTGGATTGCTGAATACTTCTTATGTATTTACTTGTTCCAATAATTTTCATAACACACTGGAAAACATTGTGAAAGGATTAAATGGGGCTGGATTTAGTCGAAAGGATTATCGGATTGGAGAAAAAGTTTTATCAGAACTGCCACAGGAGCAGGAAAGCCCGATGATTCAACCGAAGTTGGAGCCTATTGCTAAGGAAGATTCTTTTTCAGATATTAATCCATCTGCGATACAAATCGCACCAATTTCCAGTAATGCAAAACCATTACCAGTGGTTCCTGCTGTAACAGCAATGATTACACAAGCACAGCAAATTGCAACACAATATGAAGAAGAAATACAGCAAGAAGAATCACTTGGACTGATTGGTGGAGAGTTGGGTGAAATGATGGATCAATATCCGGTACAGGCACAATTTACAGAAGAAATAAAAGCTTTGCGTTTACCGCAATTTTTTATGCAATCTGTACCAGATCTTTTTGACACCAATGTAGTATTGTTGCAGAAAAATAGTTTGTTGGATGGTTTTACATTAAGCGGTCAAGATGCGAATGTAAATATGACCCTCTCTGTTGGAGAAGGGTACATGGTAGATATTCAAGCACAAGGAGAAGCTATTCCGAAATATAAGCGAATTCCAAAAGCAGAAAGTGAATATCTGCAACAGCTATTTGCAAGAATGGCACCAGAAGAGAAAATAGAAAGCTGTACAAAAAAGATCTGTCATCAAATCAACAGAGAGAAAGCGTTTGCAACATCGGAAATTGAAGATTACGTTCGCCGAGTGATTGCAAATATGACAGAAGATGAACTTGCAGTGATTGAAACATCATTCATCTCTTATGCGGAAAGAATAAAAAGTAAGATTATTTCTTTACAACGAGCGTATCAGGAGAAAAAGTTTTATCAATGGGTTGATAGTGGCAAAATCATCTGCAAGGAATGCTATGCTTTTCCGAATCAAATTGTACCGAAAGCCGCAAATGATTCTGTACCGCTTTCTCTGTATGAAGCAGAATGTGATGACTTGAATAAATTTGAAGCGAAATTGCGAGATCTTTTTGCAAGTACAGAAAGTATAGAATGGTGGCATCGTGTAATCGATAGAAAGGGCTTTTGCTTGAATGGATTCATTCATCATTATCCGGACTTTGTTGTAAAGACGAAATCAGGTAAAATTCTCGTTGTTGAATCAAAGGGAGACGATCGTGATAATAGCGATAGTAAGGCGAAATTGAAATTGGGCAAACAATGGGCAGCTTTGTCAGGTTCTAAATATCGTTATTTCATGGTGTTTGATAAGAATCCAATTGAAGGAGCATATAAATTAGAAGATTTTGCTGAATTAATAATTGATTTATAAAGAATAAATAGTAAAAAGCACCTGATATATTTTATGTCAGGTGCTTTTTGCTTTGTACAATACAAATTTTACAGATATTTACATTCCAAAAGCAGGATGCGAATTCATTTGTCCAAACCTTCAAATTTCGTATTAAAAATTTGTGCAAATATACAAAAAACTATTTTTATGGTAGAAAATAACCAAATTAGCTTGAATTTCCCAATTGGATGTTGTATAATTTTATTTAGAATACATGAAATCATCTTGATAAATCAGCTTTATTTTAGTCAGTATTACAAAAATAGGGATTTAGCTGATATGTTACAAGGCAAGAAAGAAGGTGATGTGCTTTTACCTATGCGTATTAAAGTATAAAAAATTATAAAAAAGAGGATGGGATTATATTATGACAAACGTAAAAATTCAAAAAGCCATCGCAATATTGATTAGCCTTATGACGATGTGCGCATTATTTAACCTGATTTCGGAGAACGCAGTTACTGTTTCTGCGGGTTGGTCTTCTGTAGCGGAACTGGAAAATTATGCATTAGCAAATTGGACAAAACCGATTCAAGCAAGTTATGCAGACATCAATACTGGTTCAAGATATTTTGGGGCAAATCGAACTGGAACGACTCGTAAGCATGCTGCAAATGACTATGTGTGTGCAGTTGGAACACCTGTGTATGCTATGACGGGTGGATATGTAGAAGAATTTAGTTCAAATTTTTATGGTGGAACACAAGCAATCAGTGTGAAAAATGATGATGGTTCTGTTGCAAGATACTGTGAAATTAAAACTTCATTTCGCTCTGGAGATAGAGTAGAAAAAGGACAGCAGATCGGCACAGTAATTGCGAACAACAAAGGCGGTGGACACATGTTGCATCTGGAGATGTACTTGGGAACTGCATCTGGTTCGTTGACAAATACATCTAATAGTACATACTGGTATGTTTCGTATAAAAATTACTGTAGGCGACAAGATTTGATCGATCCTTCTTTTACACAAAAACTTGGAAATGTTACTCCACCCTCTATTAGTATTTGTGAAGTAAATAAAAACTCTTTTGCATTAGGAGAAACTGCAGTATTTACTGCATCATCTGACTGTGCAACAGGATATACAATTGGAATCGATAAAGATGGTAGTAGAATTATTACACAAGATTTAAATGGAAATACTTTTTCCTTTACACCTTCTGAAATTGGTTCATATTCTGCATATGTTACTGCATGGAATAGCGCAGGAATAAAAGACAGTTCAAGTGTTTCGTTTGTTGTATATGGTTCATCCCCTTCAAGTCCTGTTTTATCAATATTAAATGGAAAGAACCTATTTGCAAAGGATGAAACTGTTGAATTTTCTGCAAGTGCTGATGGGTCAACCGGATTTACAATTGGCATCGATAAAAATGGTAGTAGAATCGTTACACAAGATTTAAATGGAAACACCTTTTCCTTCACCCCAACTGAAGCCGGCGACTATTACTCATATGTAACTGCATGGAATAGCATTGGATTGGTTGACAGCCCTGGAATAACTTTTAAAGTATATGACTCCGCACCAAGTGAATCATATCTGTCTATAAGTGGAGAAAGTACAACATATGAAGTAAATAGTACAATTGGATTTGTTGCATCATCGGATATTGCAACTGGCTACACTATTGGCATTGATAAAGATGGAAGTAGAGTTGTTACACAAGATTTAAACGGAAATACTTACTCTTATCAGCCAACAGAACCTGGAAACTATTATGCATATGTAACATCATGGAACAAATATGGCATATGTGATAGTAAAGGAATCACATTTAAAGTATATGATTCTGCGCCTACATACTCCAAAATTAGTTTAGATAAATCTGATTACAATGTGAATGATGATGTTCAACTTAATTTTGAAAGTGACAATGCGATATGGTACTCTGTTGGAATTTATAAAGACGGAAAAAGATACGATTCGATTTGGGATATAACAGAAAACACTTATGGATATCAAGTGACAGAACCCGGAACATATAGTGCATATGTAACATCAAGAAATACTTTGGGATGGGTTGATAGTCAATTAGTATATTTTAATGTGTATTCAACGATTGATGGTGACTGTAATAATGATGGGCAATTCTCAGTGGCAGATATTGTCATGCTTCAAAAGTGGCTTCTGAGTGATGGAACAGTGCTTGATAATTGGAAAGCTGCTGATCTCTATGAAGATGATATGCTGAATGTATTTGATTTGGCGTTGATGAAGAAAAAATACAATATATTATGACATTGGCATGAAAGGAGTTCACTATGAGTAAAAAATTATTAGTTTTATTACATCTTTATCAGTAATGTTTTCGCTTTTATCGTTTCTTCCGAATAAATTGCTGATTAATATTATTGCTTCGGCTTATAATGCAGATAATGCAGTTAGTTATGCTAATACGTATTGGTCAAATTATAATCCGAATTATTCGAATTATAACAGCATTGGAGGCGACTGTGCCAACTTTGTTTCGCAATGTTTAGTTGCAGGCGGTATGCAAATGACAGATGGGTGGTATTGGTATTCATACAGCAATCGTTCTGCATCATGGTCAGCATGTGCATCTATGTATAATTATTTCAAAAATTCTGGATATGAAATAATAGAAAATCCATCTGATTCGCAAGTAATAGAAGGCAACCCAGTATTATATTATAGTTCATCAAAAGGTAGATGGTCTCATGCTGCAATATGTACTGGACACGATTCTTCAGGAAATGCATTAGTATCTGCACATAATAGTGATAGGCACAACGTGAATTGGAAATTGGGTACGAATTGGTCTAAAAGATGTACAATAATTATTAATGGGAATGACCCAAATCCAGATATGGTAATCCCCACAATTAGCACCGATAAATCCTCCTATATTGTAGGAGATACTGTTAATGTTTCTTGGGCAGCATCTCCTTCAAATTCAAATTTGGAACATTATTGGATTACAGTCTATGCTCCAAGCGGAACGCTTGTAAATGAAACAATGGCGTTAAATACTTCATATTCTTTTGTAGCATCTGAAATTGGTGATTATACAATTATCACATACGCAACTCCACATAATTCTCCGGATGGCTCTGGAAGTTTAACGGATACAAGAGTTATTAGTGTAGCAAGTGCAATACCAAAAGGTCAAGAAATATCGAATGGTGCAGGACAAACTTTGCCAGATGGTG
>ERZ773114.3676-NODE-3676-length-12303-cov-4.110712_pt1 | contig 12303 bp, 14 predicted proteins | sample MGYA00580564_ERZ773114 | MGnify/ENA primary metagenome ERZ773114 (study PRJEB29015, sample SAMEA2737836) | human gut metagenome | biome: human gut; feature: human-associated habitat; material: faeces | place: China | collected 2012 ...
CACTATCCCGAGACATACAAGCCAAAATTCCATTGCCGCAGGCAATCTGGAATGAATTGAAAAGACTGTTATAAATTCATCCAAAAACAGATACTTTACCAAGGATGTGGTAAAGTATCTGTAAAAATATAATCCTATTTATTTTTTATGGAATCAAAAATCTCAATTGCCTGAATGATTGCTTTTGCTGCACCATCAATTCCAAGTTTGCTGCTGTCTACGCAGAGATTGTAGCTTGAAGCAGCACCCCATTTCTTATTAGTGTAGTAATTATAGTAACTGGAACGGCTCTTGTCTGTCTTATTGATCATGTCTTTTGCTTCTTTTGCAGTTTTATTATGTTTCTGTGAAAGACGGTTAATCCTCCAGTCTGTATCTGCATGTACAAATACACTGAAACAGTCTTTATACTCTGACAACGCATAATCTGCACATCTTCCGACCATAACGCATGGACCTTCGGAGGCCAATTTCTTGATTGCGTCAAACTGTGCAAGAAATACTTTGTGGTTCATAGGCATATCTGTAAATCCTGAAGAAGAATAACCAAATGAGTAGGTATCCATAACCAGAGAATATAAAAAGCTGTTAGTTGGTCTTTCATCATGATTCTCAAAAAGTTCTTTGCAGATACCGCTTTCATTTGCTGCATGTTCGAGAAGTTCTTTATCATAACATTTAATACCAAAATATTTGGCAACTTCCTGACCTATCTGTCTTCCTCCACTGCCGTACTCACGACCAATTGTAATAATTGAACTCGTACTATTCATAGTCTGCACTCCCTTCTGTTACATATTCGATAGACATATTATACAATATTTCCAAAAAAATGCAAACTACTTTCGTAATTTTTCTAATAATTTAACGAAATATTCAGGTAAAGGAGCTGTAAACTCCATATATTCGCCCGTTGATGGATGAACAAAGCCAAGAATCATTGCATGAAGCGTCTGTCCCTGCAGATGATAAGGATTCTTACCGGAACCGTACACTTCATCACCCAGAAGTGGATGACCGATACTTGTCATATGCACACGAATCTGATGCGTTCTGCCTGTTTCCAGACGGCATTCCACATAAGTGGCATTTTTGAAACGTTCCAGAACTTTATAATGTGTGACAGCATCCTTGCCGTTTTTATAGTTGACAGCCATCTTTTTGCGGTCAATCGGATGGCGCCCGATGGGACCTTCGATCGTCCCTTCGTCTTCTTTCAGTACTCCTGCTACGATTGCCCGGTATCTACGCCTGATAGAATGCTCTTTTAACTGTTCTGCCAGGTTGCGGTGTGCATTATCATTCTTGCATACAAGAAGTGCACCTGTGGTATCCTTATCGATTCTGTGGACAATACCAGGACGCAGAACACCATTGATCCCCGACAGATTGTCCTTACAGTGAAACATAATAGCATTTACCAATGTTCCGGAAGTATGTCCGGCACTGGGATGAACCACCATCCCCTTTGGTTTATTTACAATAAGTACATCATCATCTTCATAAAGAATATCCAGAGGGATATCTTCCGGAAGTATATCCGGCTCTTTTATGTCAGGAACTGCTACGGAGATTTCATCTCCTTCCTGAACTTTGTAGTTGGCTTTTACAGCAGAACCATTGACGGTTATTTTCTGCTCTTTAAGCAGCTTTTGAATATAAGAACGTGACAGTTCTTCGTTCATTTCAGAAAGATAGCGGTCAATCCGGATACCGGACTGACCGTCAGAAACCTGATAATTAAGAATTTCCATAATACTAATCCTTTTTTATTCTTAAGAAGTCATAATCTTCATCATTTTTGTATCTGAAACACACCAGCATAACAAGTAATATGCCACTGCATACCACATACATATCAGCTATATTAAATACCGGAAAATCAATCAGTGAAAAATAGATAAAATCCACAACATAGCCTCTGCATACTCTGTCAATAAAATTTCCAAGAGCACCGGAAACCATTACCAGTGCAGTTACTGACAGCGGCAGATAATATCTGTTTTTCGGGATTCTGGCATATACATAGATAAATACACCAAAAAACAAAAGGCACAAAATCACAAACACCGGAATTTTACCTTCAAACAATCCAAAGGCCATTCCACGATTTTCGAGATACCGTAATTGAAGAACTCCTGGAATGAGAGAGATATCAGGCTGATCTTTCAGTTGTGCCAGAACAAGAGATTTACTTCCCTGATCCAGGATTGTCAGCAAAAGGATAATAATACAGCCTCTAATCCAGTGCATACATGAAGATACGGAGGAAACAGCTGTCATATCAGAATCTCCCGGATTGCCTGGAGCAGTTCTTCATCTGTGACAGTTTTGTCTATAAAACTTTTACCGATCCCGTCCATAAGGATAAATTTAATATGACCGGCTTCCATTTTTTTGTCTTTTTTTGTTGCTGCCAGGACATCCCCGGCATTCAGTGAATCAACAGAAAGAGGAAGATTATAAGAATGGCACCCTTTTCTGATCTCTTCGTATTCTTCTTCTGTTAATAATCCTCTCTGCATGGAAAGATAAGCGGCAGCGATCAGACCGACTCCAACACACTGTCCATGAAGCAGCTGAAAGTTTTTCATTTTTTCGACTGCATGTCCGACTGTGTGACCAAGATTTAAAAGTGCACGTTCTCCCTGCTCCTTCGGATCACGCTCTACCACACCTGCCTTGATCTCGCAGCATCTGCGGATCATTCTGGAAAGCATACTCAGATCCAATTTACTGATCTCAGGCTGATTCTTACATACAAAACGGAAGAACTCTTCATCGCAGATCAGTCCTGTCTTAAGAATTTCACCCATTCCACAGGTGAATTCCCGATTCGGAAGAGACTGCAGGGTACTCATATTCATATATACAAGGCGGGGCTGATGGAAAGCTCCTACCATGTTTTTGTACTGAAGGAAGTCAACACCTGTTTTACCTCCTACGCTGCTGTCAACCTGTGCCAGAAGCGTAGTAGGAACCTGGATAAAATCAATCCCTCTCAGGTAAGTGGAAGCTCCGAAACCTGTCAGATCACCTACAACACCGCCGCCCAGCGCAACCAGCAGACCTTTTCTGTCTATTTCATTCTCAATCAAAGTTTTATATAATTCCTGTACTGTATTCAGGTTTTTGTTCTTTTCACCAGCTTCAAATACAAAAGAGAATATTTCAGAGGAAATTTCCTGAAGAGCTGATTTAACTGCCTCATGATAAAGAGGTGCAACATGACTGTCTGTCACAATACAGATTTTCCGGTTTTCAAGTCCTTCTTCTCTGATCGCACCGGCAAGATCCTGAAAGTCATTTTTAAAATAAATAGGATAATGGAAATCTCCTTCCCGTTTTACAAGTAATTTCTGTTCTGCCATTTTCCTGTTCTCCTTTTATTACAAAATTTATACATAGCGCATAATACGCACACTGCAGCGTCCTTTTTTTGTCTGGTGAGAAACACCGTCAAAAATGAACCGTCCTTTCCCACGTACAGATATAATGTCACCATCTTTCGGCTCATATCCGTTGCTGGTGATCAGTTTTCCGTTGACAAAAACCTGCCCGCCTTCAATATAAGATACCATACTGCTTCTGGATGTCTTAAAAGCAAGCGAGATCAATGAATCCAGACGTACCGAAGCGCAGGTACCGCTGACAGATTCAAGGACAGGGCGTGGAAATTCATCAGAATCCTCCACTTTTGTGATCAGAATATTGGTATGACGGACCCGGCACAGATTTTCAAGAAAGAATTCCGTCATTTTGTTCTGGCAGAAAAACCAGGCAGCTTTTTTCTGAACAACAATATCACCGATCACACTTCTGTCTACTCCAAGATTGAGAAGTGCACCAAGATAATCACGATGAGAAAGCTCTTCAGAGAATTTAAGAGCCTTTGGTTCAATCCTCAGACAGTCGATGGGATATTCCCATGTAAAAGCAAGAGCATCAGGATGAAATGCAACCATCTGACGCTCCGCATTCTCATAGCCTCCGGATGTCTCCATGACAATCTGGGGAAACTGATGTTTCAGGCTACTGACTATATTCTGTTCATTTAAATTAAGAAAATCCGAAAATGTAACGATATCTCTCTGCCAGGAGAGATTTGCCAATTCCCGGATTCTCTTAAGAAAAAATTCATCTTTTTCCATCCGGGATCAATATCCTGCTCTTACAGACGGAGCAGAGCCTCCCAGAATATTCTGAAGGTCACCGGTAATATCTACATTGTACGGTCCAAGTACAAAGATATAGCTGGATACTTTCTGAAGGCTGCCGCCTAAAGAATAGCATGCACCGGACGTGAAATCGATGATTCTCTGTGCCAGTTCCACATCAATTCCCTCCAGATTCAAAATAACAGTAGAATTATCTACTAAAGTGTCAGCAATCTCACGCGTATCTTCCATAGAAGAAGGTTTGATCACACAGACTTCCATATTTGGGCCCTGATTTGATTTGCGGCTGCTTCTCATTGGAGTAATCTTGGAAGATGCTGCAGGACGTGTCTGGCGTTCGGCGCGTTCCTGTTTAACCGTAACCTTAGACGGAGCCGAAGCGGTCTGTTTTGGAGCAGATGCCTGTTTAGGAGCTGTCTTTACTGCTTTCTCTTCTACATCATCGAAGTCATCATTATCGTCGGATTCTTTTTTCTTAGAGAATTTATCAAAAAATTTCTTCTTTGGTTTCTCATCGAAATCGTCATCGAGAAAGTCATCATCTTCTTCCTCATCTAACAGATCATCATCTAAGAATCCATCATCATCGTAATCATCGTTTAATTTGATGGCATCTAAAAATTTATCTAAAACGCCCATTTTAATCTCCAATCTTATTTTAATCTTCTTTTATTGAGTAATCTCTTTCGCCAAAGATACCCGTTCCCACGCGCACCATAGTGGCCCCTTCCTCAACTGCGACCTGATAATCATTTGTCATTCCCATACTCAGGACGCTCATATTAACATTATTAATGTTTTTGGCCGCAATGTCAACACTTAATTTCTTTAATTTTTGAAAAACTTCTCTGTTTTCTTCAGGATTTGCTACAAATGGTGCAATTGTCATAAGTCCTTTTACCTGAAGATGCTCATAAGAAGAAATTTCTTCCAGAAATGGTAATACCTCTTCGACTGAAAGGCCAAACTTACTTTCCTCTCCTGCTACATTTACTTCGATCAGAACCGGCATGCAGATATCTTTTTTTGCTGCCTCTTTTTCGATGGCCTCTGCCAGGCGGACAGAATCTACAGAGTGTACCATAGATACTTTATCAATAATATATTTCACTTTATTTCTCTGTAAATGTCCGATCATGTGCCACTGTACATCTGATGGCATCTGATCGTATTTATCTACGATCTCCTGAACCTTATTCTCCCCAAACACTCTTGCACCCGCATCATATGCTTCTTTCAGCATTTCCACCGGTTTGGTCTTACTGACCGCAATAAGAGTTACCTCTTGGGGAGAACGCCCTGCAGTATCGCAGGCCTCTTCAATATTCTTTTTCACAAGGTTTAGTTTATCAGCTAACATATTAAGCCTCCTTAATTAGTATAAAATGTCTTCTTCCTTTACTTTATCAGCGTTTCGAACAATGTGATCATATCTGGAAAGACCGTAGGTGGTGTTTTTAGATACAATAGCATATTCTTCGTTCTCATCAAGTATTTCAATACGGCGAAAAACCGCATAGCCTTTATTAATACAGTATACTCCCTCCAGGGTATCTGTCTCTCCGATCACATATTTTTCACCGGTATCCGTATTGATCAGGGCATCCCCTTCCTTAAATGAACTCTTGTCAACATAATAAATCTGAGGTTGTTCTGCTTCATCCACTGCCAGTTTGGAGACAGATGAATCATCAATGCTTGCGTAAATGCTCACATTTTTAAATGTTGTTTTATTTTTCCCCTCATAAAGGGTAAAACCTGTCTGATTATCCTGTGTAGTGGCCATTCTGGATGGAATCACATAAAAATCCTTGGTTACAATAGAGGTAAGAGGGATTTTCAGACCCACAACTGTGTTGGTTACAAGTTCAATGTCCAAAAAACGGTCAGATGCATAACGAATCAGACCTTTATTGAAATCAATCTGTCCATATTTGTCACCGTCTATGGTAATAATGGAAAAATCTCCGTTTTGTGTCATATCGTCTTTTAAAAATTTGACACGTATTGTAGAACGGTCTTTCAGTTTTTCAACCTGTCTGTCGCTCAAAGGAATCAGAAGGCTCCAGCGTTCATCTGTGATAATGGTATAAATATCATCTCCTGCTTTTACCTTGTCGGAAGTTTTCAAATCTGTTTCATGGTAAGAATTCTGATCGAAATCTTCTGCCTTTACAGCATCTACTGTTTTTCCTTCATAATTATCCATGGAATATAAAACGATACCATCAGATTGGGACTGGCAGATAGTTTGATTTCCGGGATAAATATCTGCTGTTTTGTCATTGTCACCACTGTCATTTCCTTCACCGTCCTCATCTGAAGTAAGAGGAGCAGATGAGGTATTGCCAGACTCTGCATATTGAAGGATATTTCCCTTCAGTTCATATTTAAAGCTGTAGGTGCTGTTAAATTTACTTGAACTGAATCCTTTGGAAAAACTCATCATATCAGTCCGTACCTTTGAAAGTTCTTCCGGGGCAAGAGATGCCGGAGCAGAAGCTGTTTTTGTATCACTAAGTCCGTACACCGCTCCGGAAGCATTGATCTTACTGCCCTCCCTTGCATAATAAGTAATATAGCCTGATGAATCTGCCTTGCATAAACTTTCTTCACGTATGGCAAGACCGGTATATGTTTCGTTGCGGGATAAAGGTCCTGATGTAACCTGATAGGACTCAATATGACTAGTTGTAAAATATAATATGGCACTGAATGCCATATATATGAATAAGATGCCAAACATGATCGTTCCGATATTCAGCCCCACGACCATGCGAAGCCTTGCCAGGATTCCCGGCATTTTTTTTGATTTATTATCAGACAATGGGATGTCTCCTTTTTGTGCAGTTCATAATCATTCTATAACTGTTCAGCGATTTCACAGTGACTGCTGAATAGTTACACCATTTTCCAAAATATTGTAACACTTTGCACATTTAAAAACAAGTTTATTCATAAAGAATTCACAATAATCGTTACTGTTCACACACCACTATCCCGTTACTGAGAATGGAGTAAACAGTAACGGGAGCACATAAGTAAGAACACATTTTCAGAATATAAGTTTGCTTTTTGTCAGGAATTATGATATGATAAAAAAAATCAGAAACTGTTCAGTATCTCATAGAATAGCAGACTGCTGAATGGTTATGAAGAGTGTACGAACAAAAAATAACTTTAAAAGGAGGGTATAATTATGCCATATGGAAGAATCACGCCAAAGCAGCAGGAGATTCTTGATTACATAAAGAATGAGATTTTGAACCGGGGATTTCCGCCGGCAGTTCGTGAAATCTGCGAGGCAGTCAACCTGAAATCTACTTCTTCCGTTCATTCACATCTGGAAGCACTGGAGAAAAATGGATATATCCGCAGAGATGCAACGAAACCACGTGCGATTGAGATTATTGATGACAATTTTAATCTGGTCCGCAGAGAGGTTGTGAATGTTCCCATCATAGGAACTGTGGCAGCCGGACAGCCACTTCTGGCAGTTGAGAATATTGAAGGCTATTTCCCTATCCCTGCAGAGTTTATGCCTAATTCACAGAGCTTTCTGTTGAAAGTAAAAGGGGAAAGTATGATAAACGCCGGAATTTTTGACGGAGATCAGGTTCTGGTAAAACAGCAGTCCACAGCAGAGGATGGAGATATTGTTGTTGCGCTGATCGATGACGGTGCTACAGTTAAGACTTTCCATAAAGAAAAAGGATACTATCGTCTCCAGCCGGAAAATGATACAATGGAGCCAATCCTTGTACATGAAGGTCTTCAGATTCTTGGCAAAGTATTTGGTGTGTTCCGTTTGTATGAGTAATATAACTGATACGTGAATAGTCAGGCAGATATTCGCAATCCGCTTCGCTACGCAGCTCTACACCGAATCAAGCAAGTCCCCATACACTGCAAATTATACTATATCAATTCAAAAAAACAACAGAGGAAATCAGGTATCTCTTGATGATGATATCTGATTTCCTCTGTATTTTATTTTGCAAATTTCACAAAGTCAGGCGGATAAAATCATCCGCCTCGCTACGCAGTTCTACACCGAATAACTGTAAATTTTTCGTTACTGTTCACTGGTAATATCCCGCGAGGTGTTTTTTGTGAACGAAGGTCACAGAAAACCCGAGACATACCGCGCGACTTTATGCGATTAGCATAAAGTCTGTGCATCGCAAGCGTGTTGCTGTGAACAGAGTGAACAGTAACAATTTTTTCTACTTATTTCTCAAGAAATTCATTAACGTCAAGAACCTTACCATCTCTCCAGATTCTTTCGAGGTCATAGAAAAGACGATTCTCTTCGTCAAATACGTGGACGATCATATCGCCGTAATCCATAAGAACCCAGCTGGAGTTTCTGGTTCCCTCAATCTGTTTTGCTTCAAATCCGGCTCTGCCAAGTGTTTCATCTACATTGTCAACCATAGCCTGAACCTGATTCTGGTTGGAAGCACTTGCAATTACAAAATAATCGGCAATTACAGATACTTCATGGATATCTATTACCTTAATATCTTTTCCTTTTTTCTCATCAAGTGCGCGGCAGGCAAGTTTTGCCATTTCAAGTTCTCTGTTCATGGAAACAACCTCTCTTTCTATCTGCTTTTGTAACTGTTCAATATCTTCATGATCAACAGACTATTGAATAGCTACATATATCTTCTCTAAATAAATATTTATATCCGTAATCTGTTCTCCCTGTTGTGCTGTCCCCTATATGTAAAACTCTGCCAGTCGAGACAATTTATACTCAGGACTGTCTTTTCATGTGTAAATCCCTGTAATACAAGAAAGCATCTTTCGTAGCATTATCAATATCTTTCGGATTTTCCTCCAGATAAGCCAGTGTATCACCCAAAATCTTATACATACATTCGTCAAGATCCTGAAAAGCCAGTTTACGTACAATTGCAAGATTAGGAGCTTTATCACGTTTTGGTTCAATATAATCGGCAATATAGACGATTTTTTCCAACAGTGTCATCTCCGGCTTTCCGGTAGTATGCCAGGTGATGGCAGAAAGAATATTTTCATCTGTAACATCATACTTAGCCTTAGCTACGTAAGCTCCAAGCTTGGCATGAAGTAAAAAAGGATGCTCCTGTTCGAATTCAGATACCGAAATATGATGCTGGCTGCACATTTTCAGCTTCTTTTTGTTAGGAATACATTTTGCACAGTCATGGAGCAGTCCGGCAGTCTGGGCTGTGATCAGATCACAGTCATGAACCATGGCAAGTGCTGCACATGTAAACATAACTCCCAACGTATGTTCATAACGATCCTCATCCAGATATTTTGCTAATTTTTTCTGCATTTTTATAAAATCATACTCTGCCATCGGAAGATCATCCTTTCTTTTCGGCCAGACTGTAAATCTGGTTTTCTCTGATATACTCAATCACCGGATCAGGAATATAGTAACGCACACTTTTATCTTCGCTGATCCAGTTTCTGAGCATTTCGCTGGATACATCAAGGTTTGTGGTATTCAGTGTCAGAAATGTGCCATTATATTTAAGCGAAAGACGGTTCATTTCTGCTTCGAGCTCTGCGATTGTGGAATGATTTCTTACAGCAGTTACCAGAATGCAGTTTCTGCAGATTCTTTCCGGTTCACGCCATGTATCAAAGTCATACAGGGAGTCTGCGCCGATTATAAAATAATAATCAGTATCCGGATTCTTCTCTTTTAGCATTTCCAGTGTATGATAAGTGTAAGTATAACCATTTTCATGCATTTCAGTCAGCGACAGTTCAAAGTGAGGATTTCCGGTAATCGCCCTGCGGACCATTTCAACTCTTTCTTCATCTGTGGCACGTCCCTGACGGTTTCTCTTGTGAGGCGGATTTCCGGAAGGCATGAACAGTACCTTTTCCAGTCGGAACTGTTCGTATGCTTTCTCTCCCAGAATCAGATGCCCCATGTGGATGGGATCAAAAGTACCGCCCATAATACCAATTCTGTGTTTGATGTCAGCCATAAAAAACTCCGTATTATTTTCTGGGTAATTCAATTTTTTTCTTTTCGTTTTTGCCTTCACGGTATAAAACAATTTTCTTGCCGATAACCTGTACGATCTGGGAACGTGTACGTTCTGCCAGAACCTCAGCCATCTGGCGCGGATCCTCCAGGCAGTTCTGAAGAACACTGATCTTGATCAGTTCTCTGGCTGCAAGCGCCTCATCTACTGCGGCTGTGTTCTCAGGAGTAAGACCACCCTTTCCAAGCTGAAGGATTGGATCCATGGTCATTGCAAGACCTTTTAAATAAGCTCTCTGTTTACTTGTCATTTTTATTTTCCTCTGTTATTCTCTGCAAACGGACAGAATCATCCGTCTTACCACATCTGTTTCATTATCGAATCTATTTATAGTAATCAAAATCAAATCCGTACATACGCACAGTATCGCCTTCCTGAATGCCTGCCTTCTCAAGTTCTTCCAGGATGCCTCCCTCTTTCAGGAATTTCTGGAAGAATGCGAAACCTTTTTCGGAATCAAGATTTGTGTAGCCAAGCATCTTTTCAATCTTCGGTCCCTCGACAACAAAAATTGTCGGATCTTCAGGACTCTGCTCTACTGTATATGGAAGGTTTTCTCCGATCAACATATCTTCAGGGAAGAATTCCTGTTCAAATACTACAGGTTCCTGTGGGCAGCTGTCAAGAAGTTCTTTCACATGGAATAAAAGTTCTCTGACACCCTGACCGCTGACAGCGGAAATCGGATATACCTGGATTCCTTTTGGCTCAAATTCTGCCTTAAGTTTGTCAATCGGGCTCTCTTCGCCGTCTTCTGTATAGATACAGTCGATTTTATTTGCTGCGATTACCTGTGGTCTTGCAGCAATTTCCGGATTATAAGCTTCCAGTTCTTTATTAATCTTGTAAATATCATCGATTGGGTCACGTCCCTCTGTAGATGCTGCATCTACAATGTGGATAATGACTCTGGTACGTTCAATGTGGCGGAGGAACTCATGTCCAAGTCCCACACCTTCGGAAGCACCTTCGATCAGACCGGGAATATCAGCGATCACAAAACCACCGTTTTCAGTATCTACAACACCAAGATTTGGGCTCAGGGTTGTAAAGTGATAGTTGGCAATTTTCGGCTGTGCGTTGGTAACACGGGAAAGGAATGTGGACTTTCCGACATTCGGGAATCCAACCAGACCTACGTCTGCGATTACTTTCAGCTCCAGAAGAACTTCCAGTTCCTGCGCAGGCTGTCCTGGCTGTGCATATTTCGGAACCTGCATGGTAGCGGTTGCGTAATGCATATTTCCGTTTCCGCCTTTTCCGCCTTTTAATACAACCTGACGGCGGTTTTCACCGGACATATCTGCGATGACTTTTCCGCTCGCAGCGTCCATAATGACGGTTCCTTCCGGTACTTTCAGGACAATATCTGCGCCGTTTCCGCCATGGCATCTGCGTTTTCCTCCCGGCTCGCCGTCGGTAGCAGAAAACTTTCTTCTGTGGCGGTAATCAACCAGTGTATTCAGTCCTTCGTCAACTTCAAAAATAACGTCTCCGCCTTTTCCACCGTCTCCGCCATTAGGACCACCATTTGGAACATATATTTCACGTCTGAAAGATACATGTCCATCTCCACCTTTTCCTGACTGTATGAAAATTTTTGCAAAATCTGCAAACATAATAATCCTCCACGATTGTATTGTTAATATAAATAATGAGTTACCTTTTAATGTTAAAATAGGCTTCAAATCAAAACTGACTTGAAGCCTAATAGTGTCTGTGTTTAATTATTCAGCTACAGGGTATACAGAAACCTGCTTTCTGTCTCTACCTTTTCTTTCAAATCTTACGATTCCGTCTGAAGTAGCAAATAATGTATCGTCACCACCACGTCCAACATTTACGCCTGGGTGAATCTTTGTTCCACGCTGTCTATAGAGAATGTTTCCAGCCTTAACAAACTGTCCGTCTGCTCTCTTAGCGCCAAGTCTCTTTGATTCTGAGTCTCTACCGTTCTTTGTAGAACCCATACCTTTTTTATGAGCGAAGAACTGAAGGTTCATCTTCATCATAGCTATACCTCCTTATAATCTAATGTTATAAAATCTTTGTATTCTTTCTCTAACTGC
>ERZ773114.3679-NODE-3679-length-12280-cov-13.606953_pt1 | contig 12280 bp, 14 predicted proteins | sample MGYA00580564_ERZ773114 | MGnify/ENA primary metagenome ERZ773114 (study PRJEB29015, sample SAMEA2737836) | human gut metagenome | biome: human gut; feature: human-associated habitat; material: faeces | place: China | collected 2012 ...
GTTTTCTGCAGGCAATCCGCCTTCAGATAAAAATCGCAATCCGGGGCAATGTCTTTCGTGGAGACTACGGGGGTATGGTTGATTACCGGGTCAAGGACACGCTGGGCATCCAGCAGCATTTCCATAGACAGCATGAGGCTTCCTCCCATCAAGAGTCCGCAATGTAGATACAAAGCTATATCAAATTGTCTATAGCAAGAGTACACCATGGGACTAAATTTGTCAAGTGTGTACAGGAGAAAATCTCTCCTCACTTGCCCGCAGCCTCCCCGGGACGGCAGGCATATAAAAACAGAGATTCCGGCGTCCCAGGCTCTCAAAAAAATGTCATTGCGCGACCAGTCCGCAGACTGGTTGTGGCAATCCGTTCCTTTTATGCAGTTTTTTCTCTTTTTTGCAGGATGCATATTCATAAAAAGTTACGGATTCCCACGTCGCTTTGCTCCTCGGAATGACAAGGATGGATTTTTCCGACAATAATAAAGAGGCCCCGGAAATCCTTCCGGAGCCTTTTTATCAATCAACGATATCGACCGAAACCTTCACGCCGGTGCGCTGGGCATAAGACCGCACGACCGTGCGGATCTCCTTGGCAATACGACCCTGGCGGCCGATCACCTTTCCCATATCCTCGGGTGCCACACGCAGCTCCAGCGTCAGATCCTCCGCCTCGCCAACCTCCGTCACGGTAACTTGCTCCGGATGGTCCACCAGGCTCCTGGCGATATAGAGCAGCAATTCCTTCATGGCCGTACCCTCAAATTAAAGGACGTCGACCTTCTTCAGCAGAGCGCGAACGGTGTCGGTGGGCTGTGCGCCGGTCTTGATCCACTCACGGGCGCGGTCAGCGTCGATCTTGATCTCAGCGGGAGACACGCAGGGGTTGTAGGTGCCGATCTCCTCGATGAAACGGCCGTCGCGGGGGAAGCGGCTGTCAGCAACAACAACACGATAGAAGGGAGCCTTCTTGGCGCCGACGCGGCGCAGACGAATCTTAACTGCCATGGTAATATCCTCCAAAAATTTCTTGTTCCCCGGTTTACGGGGGATTAAATCTATCTGTACAACCCCACAGCGGGGTGTATACCGGAATTATTTCATGCCTCTAAAGGCGCCCGGGTTGCCCATCAGGCCGCCCAGCTTGCGGGCAAAGCCCTTGGGGCTCTTCTTGAACTGCTTCATCATCTTCTGCATCATCTCAAACTGCTTGAGCAGCTTGTTGACATCAGACACCTGAGTGCCGCTGCCCGCAGCGATGCGGCGCTTGCGCTTGGGGTTGATGATGGAGGGGTCTTCGCGCTCGGCCTTGGTCATCGAGTAGATCATGGCCTCGATGCGGTCGAACGCCTTCTCGTCGATCTGGCTGGCGTCGATGCCGGACATTCCAGGCATCATGCTCAGCATGGCACCCGCGCCGCCCATCTTGCGGATCTGGGCGAACTGGGCCAGCATATCGTTCATATCGAACTTGTTTTCCATCATCCGCTTGGCGGTCTCTTCGGCCAGCTTCTCGTCGGCGGCATCCTGTGCGCGCTCGATGAGGCTCAGCACATCGCCCATGCCGAGGATCCGGCTTGCCATGCGGGAGGGATGGAAGACTTCGAGGTCATCCAGCTTTTCGCCGGTACCCTGGAACTTGATGGGCTTGCCGGTGACAGACAGCACCGAGAGGGCTGCGCCGCCGCGGGTATCGCCGTCGGTCTTGGTGAGGATGATGCCGTCGATGCCGACCGTTTCGTTGAAGCTCTTGGCGACGTTCACGGCGTCCTGACCGGCCATGGCGTCCACGACCAGCAGAGTCTCGTCCACGGGGACAGCCTCTTTGATCTGGACCAGCTCCTGCATCAGCACTTCATCGATCTGCAGGCGGCCTGCGGTATCGAGGATGATGATGTCGTTGCCGTAGTCCTTGGCGTGGGCCAGTGCCTTTTTGGCGATGGCAGGCGGCTTTTCGCCGGGCAGGGTGAAGACCGGCGCACCGGCCTGCTTGCCCACCACCTGCAGCTGGTCGATAGCGGCCGGACGGTAGATGTCGCAGGCCACCAGCATCGGGCGGCGGCCCTGCTTGATGTAGTATTTTGCAAGCTTTGCTGCGTGGGTCGTCTTACCGTTGCCCTGCAGGCCGCAGAGCATGATGATGGTCTGGCCCTTGTTCTTGATGACCAGACGAGGCGCTTCCTCGCCGCCCATCAGGGCGACCAGCTCCTCGTTGACGATCTTGACGACCTGCTGGGCAGGGGTCAGGCTCTCCATGACCTCCTGGCCCATGGCGCGCTCGGAGACCTTTGCGCAGAAGTCCTTCGCCACTTTATAGTTGACGTCGGCTTCCAGCAGGGCCATCCGGACCTCGCGCATGGCGGCTTTGATGTCCGCCTCGCTCAGTTTGCCGTGGCCGCGCAGCTTTTTGAACACACCGGCAAGGCGGTCGGTCAAAGATTCAAATGCCATGTTCGGTGCTCCTCTCAAAATAGTAATGGTGTCAGCTCTCGTTGACTTCGTCGATGGAGCGGATCAGCCCCAGCATCTTGTTCAGCGTTGCTGCATACTCAGTGGTGGTGAGCCTGGCATAGGGGCCGGTGCACTCGAACCGCGCGTCAATGACCAGCTGTTCCAGTTCCTCCAGCTTTTCCTGCACCCTGCGGTAGCGGCCTGCAAAGCCAACCTTGGCTTCCAGTTCTTTCAGGGTGATCTCGCCATGCTTGATGGCATCCCGTGCGCCCTGACGGGTGATCCCGAAGTTTTCCCCGATCTCACTGAGGGAGAGGTCATCGTTGTAATACTGGTTCAGCATCTCGCGCTGCTTGGGCGTGAGCACCTCGCCATAAAAATCGAGCAGATAGCCCATTTCAAAGTCTTTTGCCATGATGCGTTCTGCCCTGACCTCCGTTTGTTGTAAAGTTTATTTGCTTTACATACGGAGTATAGCAGACATTCTTTTCCTTGTCAAGGCTTTTTTCCATCACTCTGCTGATTTTTCGGCAGGATTTTCTCCATTTTGTCCAATTGCGGCTTGACGCTGGGCACAGGATGCGCTACCTTATAGGTATGAAACCTCTCAGTCAAAGCCTGATGCTTTGCCAGCTCCCCCAACAGGGGAGCCCTTGGCATGGCAGACAGTTCTGTGCTGACTGCTCAGGTTTTTGTAAGGGAGGAATTTCGTGGCAATCTATCCAAACATCTACCAGACCCTGGTTCCCTGTCCGATCGTGGAGCTGCGGGGCTATCTTGCCGCCTGCGGGCTCAAAGGGCGGCTGTATGCTTACCTTGATTATAATGGGCCCACCGGCACGTCCCGCGATTCGGTGGCTGAGGGGATGCTGGCCCTTGCGGCGGAAAAGCACAAGCTGCTCCCGGGCCAGCCCATCATTGAAGCGGCCTCCGGCTCCTTTGCCATGGCGCTGGCCCTTGCCGGGCGGACGGCGGGCCACCCCGTGGTGCTGACCATGCCGGAGGATGCTCCGGCCCTGCGGCAGGAATACCTGCTCCGGCTGGGGGCGCAGATTCTGCATTCCCCCGCCCAGCGGGGCCTTGCGGGGGCCCGGGCGCTGGCAGAGACCACCGCCGCCGAAAAAGGCTGGTACTATATGAACTGGCTTGCCAACGACGATAACCCCGAATACCACCGCCGGGTGACCGGCCCCGCCATCGTGCAGGCCATCTCCCGGGAGGGCCGCAGTCTCGTGGACACCATCACCGTCGGCGTGGGCAGCGCGGGCACCATCACCGGCGTAGGCGAGACCATCAAGGCATGGACCAACGATGTCCGCATCGTGGCCGTGGAACCCTTTGAAAATCAGGCTCTGGGCGGCGGCTTCACCGGCGGGCACGGCATCCCGGATATCGGCTACGGCATCGTGCCGGGCAATTACAACGCCTATGTTGTGGATAATGTAGCCGCCGTTACCAGTACCGATGCCAACCGCGCTGCACAGCGGGTCCTTGCCACCGATGCCATTCCCGCTTCCCCTGCCGCCGGTGCAGCCCTCCACGCCGCTGCACAGCTGATTGCCACCGGTACCAGCCGCTCGGCGCTGGCCATTTTCAGCGGACGGCAGACACTAAGCTTTTAAGAACAAGTTTCCCCTCTGTACAACCTCTCCGTCATCTTCGCTGACGCTCGATGCCACCTCCCCTAGCAGGGGAGGCCTTGGCAAAAGATTCTTTTTTCGCTATCATCGCCTATGGCTCCAAAACCAGAATCTGCCGTAGAGAAAGCATTACACCAGCAGGGCCTAATGGAGCAAGGCGCCAGACCCCGAAAATGTGACGGCCTGCCAAGGGCTCCCCTACTAGGGGAGCTGTCGCGGCGAAGCCTGCGACTGAGAGGTTGTACAAAGGCAAAGCTTTCCCTGAAGAAATCAATTTTATTTCAATAGAAAAGAGAATTCCATATGACCAAGGATATGACGACCGGCCCGATCACACCGCTGCTGGTCAATTTTACGGTCCCCCTCGTGCTGGGCAACCTGTTCCAGTTGACCTATAACGCCGTGGACAGCATCATTGTCGGCAAATTCGTGGGCGAGGATGCCCTTGCCGCCGTGGGCACCTCCAACCCGCTGATGACGCTGGCGATCCTGTTCATCAACGGTGTCTGCCTGGGTGCAGGCATCCTTGTCAGCACGGCGTTCGGGGCAGGCGACACCCGGCTGGTGGAGCGTCAGGTCTCCACCACCGCCATTGCAGGCTCCGTCTTTTCCCTGGTATTTTCGCTGACCTGTGTAATTTTGGCAAATCCGCTGCTCCGTCTGCTGCAGGTGCCGGAAGAGATCCTTCCCATCGCTGTGAACTACCTGCGCATCGTGTTCGGCGGGCTGCTGTTCACCTTCTTCTATAATTTCCTCGCCGCCACCATGCGTGCGCTGGGCGACAGCAAAAGCGCGCTGTACTTCCTGATGATCAGTTCGGTGCTGAACATCGGCGGCGACCTGTTCTTTGTTGAGGTGCTGGATTGGGGCTCCGAGGGCTGTGCCCTTTCCACCGTGCTGAGCGAAGCGCTCTGCTGCGTGTTCTGCCTGATCTATATCCGCTGGAAGGTCCCTGTGCTGCAGCTGGGCAGGCGCTGGTTCATTTTTGACTCCTCGCTGCTGAAAAAGACCATCAGCTACGGCTGGACCAGCGCCATGCAGCAGGCCACCGTTCAGCTGGGCAAGATCGCCATTCAGGCCATCGTGAACACCATGGGTGTCAACGCCATGGCAGCCTTTGCCGCTGCAGGCCGCATCGATGACTTTGCCTATGTGCCCCAGCAGAACATCGGCCATGCCACCACCACCCTGATGGCCCAGAACCGCGGCGCGGGCAAAAAAGACCGTGTCCGCGCCAGCTTCTTCTGCGGCCTGAAGCTGGAGTTCCTCTACGCCATTTTTATCACAGCCATCTGCTTCTTCTGCGCTGAGCCCATCATCCGGCTCTTCGTCACCGATGCCGCCGTGGTGCATCTGGGAGTGCGCTTTTTGAAGCTGGTCTCCCTGTTCTATCTGATGCCCTCGCTGACCAACGGCATCCAGGGCGGCTTCCGCGGCCTGGGCGACCTTAAGATCACCCTGAACAGCAGCACGCTCAACATGGCAGGCCGTGTGGCGGCCGCTGCCGTCTTTGTGCTGCTGATGAAGATGGATATCGAGGCCCTGCCGTACAGCTATGTTGTGGGCTGGATCCTCATGCTGGTCTATGAAGCCCCCATGATGGTGAAGTATCTGCGGAAGGGCGAGCTGTAAGCCTGACACCGCCCCGGGCAGGTCTTTTCTCTCACTCAGTCCGCTCGATCTCCCGGTACAGCCAGTCCAGTGCATCAGAGATGCCGCCCAGCTGGTCGATGAGCTTCTCCTTCACGGCCTTTTTGCCGTCCAGCATGGTACCCACGTCCATCACCAGCTCACCGGTGCGGAGCATCAGCTCTGAGTAGCGCTCTGCCGTAATGCCGCTGTGGCCCGCCACAAAGCCGGTGATGCGCTCCTGCATCTGCTCGAACCACCGCATGGTCTGGGGCACGCCCAGAATCATGCCGGAGTGGCGGACCGGGTGCACCGTCATGGTCGCCGTGGGCACGATAAAGCTGCGCCGGGCGCTGACTGCCAGCGGGATGCCGATGGAGTGGCCCCCGCCCAGCACGACCGTGGCACTGGGCTTTGAGATGCTGGCAATGAGCTCCGCCAGAGCCAGCCCGGCCTCCACGTCCCCGCCCACGGTATTGATGAGCACCAGCAGGCCCTCCACAGCGGGGTCCTCCTGCACTGCCACCAGCTGCGGGATCACATGCTCATACTTGGTGGTCTTCTGGCCCTGCGGGGCCTCCACATGGCCCTCGATCTGGCCGATCACGGTCAGGCAGTGGATGGCATGGGGGCCGCGGGTGCGCCACACCGTGCCCAGATCTTCCAGCTGCTCTTTCTCCAGCCGCTGCTGTTCGGTGGTTTCCTTTTCATCTTCCGGCATATTGGCTCCTCCTCAGGGTGTTTTTTTCAGTGTTCCCGGGGATCGAAGCAATATGCGGCGGTTAAGATTTCTTAACTTTGAAAAAAATTGGCCCATAGGATTTGACATTCTGTCTCATTGCAGTATACTTTATGTAAGAATAAGATTGACAAGTATATATCATTATTGTTCAGAAACTGTCTTAATCGCCGGTGCACCTTGCAGGGCGCAAAGAGACCGGCATTCCCTTTGGATGAAAGGAGAACCATTTCCATGAACAATCCCGGCAAAGCTTCCCTTCCGGTGATCAAGCGCCTGCCCAAGTACTACCGCTACCTGCGGACGCTGAAGAACGACGGCATCACCAGCATCTCCTCCCGCGAGCTGGCCGCCCAGATGGGCACCACGGCCTCTCAGGTGCGGCAGGATTTCAACTGCATCGGCGACGTGAACGGCCGCCAGGGCATCGGCTACTCGGTGGAGAACCTGCTTTCCATCCTGGAGCATCTGCTGTTCGGCAACGGTGACCTGCTGCCCACCATCCTCATCGGCTGCGGCCGGTTGGGCAAGGCAGTCAGCCGCTTCATCACCACCGACACCAACGGCTACAAGCTGATCGCCGCCTTTGACAATTCCCCCAGCGAGGTGGGCAAAGAGATCAACGGCATCCAGATCTTACACGTTGACGAGCTGGAGGCCTTCTGCGCAGAGCATAAGCCTGAGGTGGCTGTGTTCTGTGTGCCCCGCAGCGGTGCGGAGGAGCTCAGCGGCCGGCTGGTCGAACTGGGCATCAAAGGCTTCTGGAACTTCTCCCACTACGACCTGTCGGTGCCCTACCCCGAAGTGGTGGTGGAGAACGTCCACCTGGGCGACAGCCTGATGAGCCTGGGTTACCGCCTGCGCAATCAGGACTAATCTATTCTTATAGCATATCACAGAAAACAGGCAGCCCTCTCCCCCCGAACGAGCAGAGAGGGTTGCCTTTTTATGAGGAGAGCAACTATGGCGAAGCTATACTTCCGATACGGTGCCATGAACAGCGGCAAAAGCACCGCGCTGATGCAGGTGGCCCACAACTACGAAGAGCAGGGGATGCGGGTGCTGATCCTGAAGCCCCAGGTGGATACCAAGGGCGGCGGCGAGCTGGTCAGCCGCCTGGGCGTGCGCCGCAGGGCCGACCTGCTCATCCCGCCCGAGGTGGATGTGTTCGAGGCCGTGCGCGCCGCTTCTGCCGGGGAGCAGCCGCTGGCCTGTGTTCTCTGCGACGAGAGCCAGTTCTTTACCCCGGCACAGGCCGAGCAGCTGTTCATGGTCACGGTAGACCTGAATATCCCGGTCATCTGCTACGGCCTGCGGTCAGACTTCTCCCTCAAGGGCTTTCCAGGCTCCACCCGTCTGCTGGAGCTGGCCCACACCATTGAGGAGATGAAGACCATCTGTACCTGCGGGCGCAAGGCCACCTGCAACTGCCGCAAGGTCAATGGGGAGTTCGTCTTTGAGGGCGAGCAGGTCGCCATCGATCTGGAAAACGATGTGCAGTACGTCAGCATGTGCCCCCAGTGCTATTTCAAGGCACGGCGGGCGTTTTACGCCAAACGGAACGCACAGTAAGTGTCGATCTCCGGCAGTCACAGGAGCCACCCTTCCTGCATGAGAGCCCGGAGCTCCCAGGAGTTTTTTACAATTTTCAGAGCGCTGTCCAGCCGGGCGGCGCTCTTTTTTGCCTGCCGCCTTCCAAAGTGATATATCAGTTGTATCCCACGGCGAACGTTTTTTGCGCAATTGATATATCAGTTCACAAAACAGCGATATCGTCACTTTTTTCACATGTTGTATACAACAGTATACCGTCAATTTCGCAATAAGTTACAAAAACATTGCAATTTTAGAGGTTCCGCCACACTTTCTCGGCCCGTTTCTATGCAATCTATCCAACTATGCAGATTGCATAGTTTTTCGCTCCAAGTTTATTCATTTCGGCAATGCCGTCAAATCGTCGCAAATCACAAGAGCAATATTTGTTCGTTTTTTGTCCGTATCACTTCAATTTACATCTTTCTTTTTCCCATTCCTTTTGTTATCATATTTGTATACAACGAGCCTTGTGCAGTAAGGCCCGCTCGATGTTTTTTGATTTATTAGGAGGAGAACAACAATGAGCAAGGCAATTTCCCGTCGTGATTTCCTGAAGGTCACCGGTGCTGTCGGTGCAGCCGGTCTGCTGGCTGCCTGCGGCGGCAATGGCGGCGCTGCTTCCAGCACCGCTTCTTCTGCAGCCGAGGCTGCTTCCGTGGCCGGCCTGAGCAGCGATCCCGTTACCCTGACCATGAGCTGGTGGGGCGGCGAGTCCCGCCACAACGCTTACCAGGAGGCCCTGAAGGCTTTCTCTGCTGAGCACACCACCATCACCGTCAACCCCACCTTCGCTGCATGGTCCGGCTGGGAGGACACCATGTCCACCAAGTTTGCCGGCGGCGTGGCTGAGGATGTCTGCCAGATCAACTGGAACTGGCTGTACAACTACTCCGGCAACGGCCAGACCTTCCTGGATCTGAACAGCGTCACCGATTACCTGGATATGTCCCAGTGGGACGACGCAAAGCTGGGTGCCTGCAATGTTGCAAATGCACAGCAGTGCGTGCCCATCTCCATGACCGGCCGTATCTTCTACTGGAACATGACCACCTTTAACAAGGCCGGCATCACCGAAGTCCCCTCCACTGAGGACGATCTGTTTGCAGCCGGCAAGGCTTTCCAGGAGAAGCTGGGCGATGATTACTATCCCCTGCACCTGGGCGCATACGACCGTATGATCCTGATGGTGTTCTACCTCGAGAGCAAGTACGGCAAGGACTGGGCCGACCCCTCCACCTCCACCCTTCCCTGGAGCTGGATGGTCCCCTCCTTCGTCAGCCGAATCCCCGCGCCTGGCGCCACGGAGATCCACACCTCTCCGGGCCGGATGCTTTCCTCCACCTGGCCACCCACCACGCAGGGGGCCTCCTCCGGCCCGCTCTTCACCACCAGCACCGTCTCTCCCCGGTCAGGAACCCAGTGATACCCGCCCGGCAGACAAACCCGAACCCGCCGGCGTTCCCCCGCCAGAGACACCCCCACTGTGTCTCCGGATAACGTCACTTCTCCCCATTCTGCCCCAGGCTCCTGCAGCCGGGTTTCCTGCTGTCCTCTTGCCATCCACATGAGATTGCCTCCTTTTCTCTCCTTTATAAAACCCCCTGAGGGTCTCCCAGCACCAGGGTGGTCTCATGCCCCAGTTCCCCCAGGCAGACCCGGCTCTCTCGCACCCGATACGTTCCATTCCCGCTCCATCCCGTTCGGGTCAGCCGCACCAGGTCCCCTGGCCAGGCGGCAAAGGGCAGCGCCACCGTCACTTCTATGACCAGCCTCTCCGCCGCCGACCGGTCCAACTGGAACTTCGCCTGATACCGCCGGGCCTGAAAGCCGGTGTCCTTAGGCAGCAAAATCACCCGGCTGCACTGGCCTCCCCGCCGCCGAAAGTCCTCATTGAACTCTGTCTGCCGGGTCCACCCCGTCACATCTTTTACCGTGACCTGGGACAATACCCCATACCGCTGGTCCCGCCGGACCACCCTCGTCACCGGCGCGGTCTCATCCAGCGCCGCCGGGGTTTTATCCTCCCAGGGGTGGAGCGCCAGCTTCCCCGCCCGGGTAAACCGCGGTGTCACGCCTGCATAGTAACGGGCAAATGTATACAGGACCTTCCAGCAGCTGCTCCCCGAAGCCACCGAAAAGCCCTGTACCGCCGGCAGCGACACTGCTTTTTCCAGTCCAACTCCATAGGGGGTGACATACCGCCGCAGAATTTCCGCCAGCGTCGCCTGTCCATAGTCCGCCGCCTCCGCCTGATTGTCCAGCAGCAGCGCCTGGAGCCCCCGCCCTGTGATCTCTGCCACACATCCAGCCGGAGACCACTGGGTTTCACATTCGTCAATCACCCCGAAAAACAGCGTCTCCCCCTTCTCGGTCACCCGCAGCCGGGTTCCATCGGCCAGCCGGCTCTCCTGCCCCGCCGACCACAGCGTCTTCACCCAAACGCTGTCACAAGGGGTGCCAAGCCCATAGTTCAGCCGCCAGGCCACCGGCGTGGGCAAGGTGTACTCCGTCCCGTCATAGCAAAGCATGGTCCATTCCATTCCCTCACCCCCTCACCCGCAGACGCTGTCCCGGCTGGATCACATTGGGATTCTTGATCTGCGGATTCAACACCAACAGTTCCCCCAGGGTCATGCCCCAGGCCCGCGCAATGCCCCACAGGGTCTCCCCCGAGACCACCGTGTGATACACCGCTGCCTCTGACACTTCCCCTCCCGCTGTCTGTCCGCCGCCTCCCGCCTCTGGACGGACAGGCTCCAGCTGCTCCCGGTACCGGTCATTGTCCTCCCAAAACGTGAAGGTATACCGTACATAGTCCTGCCTTGGCTCTTGGGCCAGGGTCAAGTCCACAAAGTACGCCTTGGCACTCTGCCATACAGGATGGATCAAGGTCCCCGGTCCGCTGTGATAGAACACAGAGGCCAGCTTCTTAAACTCCTCATAGGCGCCTGCCCCGTAAAATTCCCCCTCTCCCTTCATCACCCGCCGGCCCAGCCCCAGGTCCTGCATGGCATACCGTCCAAAGGGCACCTTGTGAACCGCCACCTTTCGCACATACTGAATGGTATAGGTTCTCGGGTTGTGGGGCCAGACATAGCTCTTATACTGCATCGGCGTCAGTTCCACCCTGCCGCCTCCTTTCTCTATAGTCAATAGAGGAAAAATCCCCCGTCATACCGCCGGGCATCCCGCTGCACCGCCCGGTCCAATTCTCCCCAATCGGCTGTCGTTCTCTGCTCCAGGGATTCCGTCAACGCAAAAGGCGTCACTTCCCGTCCTCCCATTGCCGCCTGGGCGATCTGTCTGGCCTGTCCCAGCTGCGCGTACAGCGACCACCCCTCCGGCCGGGGCCGTACTTGTTCCGTCAGGCTGACCATCTCCTGCGCCGCCTGCTCTATGGTCTCCAGCACATCCTCTCCCCCGGTCCGCCGGCGTTCCTCCAGACTCCACGCCTCCGCAGCAGCCCCACGCTGTCCTGCGTCTGGTGCCGGAGCCGTCTCCCGTTCCCTGTCTTCCGGGAGAAATTCGTTTTCTCTCCCTCTCCTCGGCCAACGGGGCAGTCCCAACGCAGATTCCCACTCCTCCTCTTCCGCCAACAGGGTCTCCAAATAATCAATCACAGGCCCCCTCCTTCAATGCCTGAAACCGGGCCCAGTCAAAGGTGGGATTCTCCTCCCGGACCATCTCTCCCGTCTCCCGGCCGCACACCGGGCACCGGGCCCTCTCCGCCGCCTCCCGGCACTGAGGGCACAGCTGACGGGCCACTTCCTCTTCATCCAACAGAAGGTTGACCGCGCACCACAGGTAGTCCTCCTCCCTCATCGCCTTGGCCCGTTCCTCCGTCGGCAGCGCCCCAAAACATTTGAGCACATGCCACCGAAGGCGCTGCCGCGGCATGTGCTCCAGGCTTTTTTTAGCTGGTCCAGCCGGCTCCTCTCCAGTCCGGTCCCCAGACCCTCCTCCTGGTAAAACGCCATCCACCGGCGGGCCAGAGTTTCCACCTGGCCCACCGTCAGCCTGTGCAGAACCTCCTCCCCGGACCCATACACCGGACGCCCCCGGCGAACCACCGCCCGGGCCACCAGGCAGGCGTTGGAGCACAGCGCCCGGTCTCTGTCCTCCCCCGCCAGCGCTGTCGCCTCCCGCCGGGCCTCCAGAACCTCCTGGGCCGTCAGCAGCCGCAGCTGGACCCCGCCCGGCAGCCGCTGCCGGGGGGCGGCGGTCAGAA
>ERZ773114.3688-NODE-3688-length-12257-cov-6.090723_pt1 | contig 12257 bp, 15 predicted proteins | sample MGYA00580564_ERZ773114 | MGnify/ENA primary metagenome ERZ773114 (study PRJEB29015, sample SAMEA2737836) | human gut metagenome | biome: human gut; feature: human-associated habitat; material: faeces | place: China | collected 2012 ...
TAATGGGAAAACTATGAAATTAGAAGAAAGAAAACAAAACTCATTTATACAGAAATCAATATTTTTGCTGATAATAATGACATTATGGATATGTCTCGGAACAGGTTTTACGGTAAATGCAGCGCAAAGAGAAGATACAAAACTCTTGAAAATATATGACGGAAAGTCTATAGAGGCAAGTCAGATTCAGTTTAAGGCAGAGGTAGCCACTCCAGACTCTAATCGAATAGACATCTATCGTTCAGAAAAGCCGGTATCCCAAGGTGGAAAATTAAAAAAACTGGATAGTTTCAGGGTAATAGGAGACTTCTGGGAAGTCCTCGGTGACAATCTGTATATGAACTACGGGGATAATTTTAAGGTGCAATGCTATTCCAATGATGTGTATGTGGAAGGAAATCTGACTTTTGTAGATACTACGACAAAAGCTGGACATCAATATTCCTACAGACTGGTCTATGGCGACATGGTGTATGATCCGGACAGCGGAGAATATAGCGTGGAGATTGTATCAAATATCATTGATGTAAAGGCCAATCTGCAGACACCGGAGCTTTACAAGTGTTACTCCACGGACAATAAAACCGTAAATCTTTCCTGGAGCTATATTGCACAGGCAGATGGCTATAGAGTGTATCGATATGATAATGGAAAGTGGTCGTTCCTGAAAAATGTCAAAAAAAGAAATGTGATCACCACAACTGACAAAAATGTACAGACAGGAAAGACTTATCAATACAGAGTTCTGGCGTACAGGGTTATAAAGGGCAAAAACATTTACAGTTCCAAAAGCAAAGCCCGAAAGATCACTTTAAAAACAGCAACTGTAAAAGGTGATTATCAATATGGCAGCGTCTACGGTCCGTATCTGGACGCGCAGCATCTGGCACAGGTCCGGAGTGTTGTCCAGAGTTTCAAGATTAATTACATCCGTAAAGGAATGTCAGACTATGACAGGGTACTGACTGCATATAATTATCTCCGCAGCAACTGCAGCTACGCTTATAAAGGCTGGCAGTATAATTATGCAAACACCGCCTGGGGTGCATTGGTATATGGAGAAGCACAATGCTCCGGATATGCCAGAGCCATGAAAGCACTCTGTGATGCAATCGGAGTAGACTGCAGATATGTACATGCAGACTCCAAGGCAAGTAACCCAAGCCATCAGTGGAATCAGGTAAGAGTTGGCGGCAAATGGTATATTCTGGATGCGCAGTCTGGCGGATTCCTGCTTGGCAGCCGGACATGGAAGAAAAAGGCAGGTATGTCATGGGATACCAAAGGATTACCAACCTGCAGCGTGACGGATTACAAAAAGTGATCAGAATGGAAAGAGACTTCAGTTAATATGACTGGAGTCTTTTTTGCATCTCAAAATACTTTTATTCTCCGCGGAAAAACCACTTTTGCATATCCATTTATCCAATTTTTCCTGGGACAATGCCTCCGCGGAGGAGAAATGTTCTTAATTTTTCTTCCTATTTTTTTCATATTATCTCCAAATGAATTTCAGGAGGTATATGTGTAATGAAGTTGAAGAGATTGGTTCCGAGAATGATAATCGGAGCAACTATGGATGTTATGATGGCAGTACCCGTATCTGCAAGTAATATTAATTCTGGTAGTACCCCCCCGATAGAATTTTCGAAATTAAGTAGTACAAATGATGTGGCTGCGGATTCCCAGAACAGCGATGATTCCGGGAAAGTATATGATTTCAAAGATTCCAAAACATCTGGAGTAGTTACTGTTACAAAAAACTGGGATGACAGTTCTTCTAATGATAAGAGGCCAGTACCGGATGTTTCTATCAGTACCGTGGAACCTTCAAAACTTAACCGAACTTATACTATCACATTTCATGGAAATGGAAGAAATGTTTTCTAATTGCCACACCCTTACAACTCTCGATTTAACTTCATTTTATACCAGTAAGGTTACCGATATGAGCTATATGTTTTCGGATTGCACTGACCTTAAATCTATAAATATTTCAAGTTTTGATACCAGTAATGTAGTTAATATGTCTTATATGTTTAGTTATAACTGGAGATTCACCTCCCTTGATTTATCAAACCTGAACACGCAGAATGTAACTGATATGCGGGGTATGTTTTATAGCTGTAGCAAATTGTCAACTCTTGACCTTTCTCCCTTGGATACTTCAAAGGTAACTAATATGAGCTCTATGTTCTCTGGCTGCAGCGGACTGACTTCTTTAGATTTGTCTACTTCGAGCATATCTGCTCAAATTCATAAAAAATCGCAAAAACACTTGTTCTGATACAATAAATATATTATAATAGAAAAAAGAACAATATGCTCTTGAAAATTGGACGGTCGAAATAAGCAATAAGTGAGTGTACATAATGAGTTTAGATAATAATTCTCATTCAGTGTTTTTGTTTGATTCTGGTTATGAAATATAGCAGAAAGATGCTGGACGATAAGATGTCAGAGAGAACAAAAGAAATCTTTGAAATATAGCACCTGTTGAAACAATCCATCAGTATATAGAGAGTCAGGGTGAGAAAGATAAACCGGGCAGTAAAAATAAGGATCTATCCAAATAAAGAACAGATAACCCAGATAGAGAAGACGATCGGCTGCAGTCGTTTTCTCTATAACCGGATGCTTGCGGATAAGATCCGTCATTATCAGGAAGAAAAAAAGATGCTGAAAAATACGCCGGCCGGATATAAAAAAGAATATCCATGGCTGAAAGAGGTAGATTCTCTTGCGCTGGCGAATGTACAGTTAAATCTGGAAGGGGCTTTCCGGAAATTTTTCCGGGAACCGGGAGTGGGATTTCCGCATTATAAATCAAAAAAACATTCGCGGAAATCCTATACAACGAATATGGTAAATGGGAATATCTGTCTGCAGGACAGGTTCCTGAAACTGCCAAAGATGCAGCCGGTAAAAATAAAACTCCACCGTATGATCCCGGAGGGATGGAAGCTGAAATCAGTGACTGTGAGCAGGGAACCGTCCGGAAAATATTTTGCCAGCCTGCTGTTCGACTGTGAAAACCAAACAGCGGAGAAAAGACAGGCGGAAAAATTCCTGGGGATGGATTTTGCCATGCATGGGATGTGTGTATTTTCTACCGGTGAAAGAGCCGGATATCCCATGTTTTACCGGAATGCAGAGAAAAAACTTGCCCGGGAACAGAGAAAACTTTCCAGATGTGAAAAGGGCAGCCGTAACTATCAGAAACAGAAGAAAAAGGTTGCTTTATATCATGAAAAGATAAAGAACCAGAGGAAGGATTTCCAGCATAAGCTCAGCCACAGCCTTGCAGAAGACTATGACGCAGTATGTGTGGAGGATCTGAACCTGAAGGGGATAGCCGGAGGCCTGCATTTCGGAAAAGGGATACAGGATAACGGATACGGTCAGTTCCTTTCCATGCTTGGATATAAGCTGGAAGAACGTGGAAAATATCTGATAAAAGTAGACAGATATTTTGCATCCAGTAAGATATGCAGCGTATGCGGACATAAGAAGAAAGAGCTGGCATTATCAGAACGGATATACCTATGCGAATGTGGAAACCGGATGGACCGGGATGTGAATGCGGCGGTCAATATTCTGAAAGAAGGAAAAAGAATATATAAAAAATGTGCATAATAGCACAGAAAAGATCCGTAACCGGATAAAAAAGAACCGCGGGACACGCGGGGATAGCCTGTTTTAGCTTTGCCCTGAAGGGCAATCGAGCAGGAAGCCCCCACTTCAAAATCTGTAAGATTTAAGTGGCGGGAGCATGTCACTGGAGCTGTATTATGTGCAGGAATCGCAGTGATCCTGACAGCATTATGCAGTGTTTTATGTCCTCAGATTTTGCATATTTTATCTGTACCAGAGGACATTTATGACAATGCATACAGCTATCTGCTGATTATTTTCCTGGGGATTCCCTTTACGATTTTATATAACTACCTGTCCAGTATTTTACGATCAGTGGGAGACAGCAGGACACCGTTTATATTTCTGGCGTTATCTGCTGTTCTGAACATTTTTCTGGATTTATTCTGTATTATAGTGCTGAGACTTGGATGTGCCGGAGCTGCTATTGCAACGATTTCTGCACAGGCGATCAGTGGGATTTTGTGCCTTGTTTTTATTATCCGCAAAATGAAACTTCTGTGGCTCAAGAAAGAAAACAGGGCAATAAAGGGGGGATGCAGTAAAGGAGCTTCTGGCAATGGGAATGCCTACGGGACTTCAGTTCTCCATCACAGCTATCGGAAGTATGGTCATGCAGTCTGCCAATAATGGACTTGGAAGCACTTATGTATCTGCATTTACGGCAGCAATGAAGATCAAGCAGTTTACCATGTGTCCGTTCGATGCTATCGCAACCTCTGCATCTGTATTCTGTAGCCAGAATCTTGGCGCAGGACAGTCTGACAGGATAAAAAAAGGTCTGCGCTGTGGTATTGCAGTAGGAATTTTACTGATTTTTGCAGGGCATACACTTTCTATGCTGTTTGTTGGAAAGAGTGCGGTGGCAGTTCTGGATGCCTCTGCCAAATACCTCAGATGTATGGGATTTTTCTACTGGAGTCTTGGTATTCTCAATGTCGCCCGTATGGTAACTCAAGGACTTGGATATTCAGGCAGAGCCGTTTTCTCCGGCGTAACAGAAATGATCGCCAGAACAGTTGTCTGTCTTGGATTTGTAGGAACTTTTGGCTTCACAGCCATCTGCTTCGCAGACCAGACGGCCTGGATCACAGCAACCTGCTATATTTTTCCGACATGCCTGTGGTGCATCCGAAAGTCTACAAAAATGCTTGCATCTATAGCAGTCCGAGTAAATAATGCATCATAATCCAGCCCATCAGAGTGTGAAATTCTGCGTCAGATATCTTTGCCGTGCGTCAGCACGCCTGCAGATATCTTCCTTGTCTTTCGCACTCTGCTGAACTGTCTTAAATGCATTATTTATTAGGACTGTTATAATAAAAGTATGACAAAATAAGAAAACAGCTATGCAAGAGCAGCAGATAAAAATATCTGTACTCTTCATAGCTGTTTTTATGTATGGTTTATATATGGTAAAGCTATTGACTATATGGATATCAGGTTAAAAGAGCTTCTGCTCAGATGCTTTTTTATCCGTAAATGGTCCTGCGACAGTTTTGACATCTCTGTGATTTCCAAAGAAATCCTGATTAAAGATAATCGGGCTTCCGTCAGGATTTTCGTATTTCTGCTCCGGTTCGAATGCCATACCAAGTGTTTCAGTTGAGATAATACCGTCGGTTTCTTCTTTGATGATATCATACAGGTTGGTCTTCAGATACCAGCCATCTTCTTTCTTTTCAACAGAGATATCTACAGTATGTTCTGCATCTGTGACTGCATTTATTTCTTTTTCCCATGCACGTGCTCCATTGAAATAGAGATTGCCGGATGCCCATACAGGAAGATGATCATAATAGCAGTTGCCTGTTGTTTCAGAACCCATTCCGCAGTAACCTTCGAACTGTCTGTTCCATTCATCAAAGGTTGGATATCCGTTAAATTTGAAAGTTCCTGTGATCACATTGCAGTCATCCCACATATTTCCATTGTTACCCATAAGATCAGCCAGATCCTGCATACAAGGACGGATTGGTTTCTGAACGAAGATGTTGTTGTAGAATCTGTCATCTCCATGAAGGATGGTCATAAATCCTGCAACCTGAGTTCCGTGTTTGGTGTGATATGGAGTATATCTCGGAGATGGAATATCAGGTGCACCGTTGTCTGTACCGATACCAACAGAAACGAAGCCGCCGCAGATCAGGTTATGTACAAGGGCAACACCCTGGGTTGCAATTTTCAGTGCACGGTCAGACAGCAGGATATTGTGGTCGATTAATGTCGGACCATGGGAAACCTCAACGAAGATATCTTCTCCTACGCTTGTGACAGCGTCATCCCCTGCCTCGAAGTCATTAGGAAGAGCATTGTCATGGAAGAGATTTCCTGTAACGCGGGTTCCCTGTGCCTGCCAGTCAAGCCACAGACCACGGGTGCAGTTGTGGATATGGTTGCGGCGGAAAATAACATCGATAGCAGCATGCATTTTGATACCGCCAATCTCTGCTCCTGCCAGATTCTGCTTGTTATTAATGTGGTGGATATGGTTGTCTTCAATAACAGAGAATACGCCTCCAAGATGTCCTACAATACCTGTCTGACCGCAGTCATGGATTTCACATCTGCGCACAATATGGGAACCGATGTGTTCTTTATCCCATCCTTCATAGGAAGCCTGGCAGATGCAGTCGCGTTCTGTCTGAGTTCCGTCTTTGTATTTCCACTTTAACCATTTGTTATCATTTTCAGGCTGCAGATATTTACCAAGAGAAATACCGCTGCATTTGGATTCATAGATTTCACAGTCTTCGATGATCCATCCTTTGGACCAGTGAGGACCGACCATTCCCTCCTGATAAGCGGTAGGGGGAGCCCACTGAGTAGCAGCCTGACTGATGCGGAAACCGGAGAGAGTGATATATCCGATTCCTTCACTTTCCGGATAGAAGCAGTTTCTTCTTACACTGATCTCAACATTTTCTTTATTGGGATCTTTTTCATGGAAGTTTGCATAAATAATTGTCTGATTATTGGCTTCATCCTGTTCTGCGTACCATGTATATACAGAGAAATCAGGATCCCATGAGATAGTACTTTTTTGTGGATTTTTAACTTTATCCAGAGTGGTTACTTCATACATGGATTTTTCATTCAGATATACATCTCCTGTATGAGCAATAAATGTAGCGATAAACCAATCTCCGGATACCAGGGTAGTAAATGGGTTATAATCACCGAAGATTCCGTTCGGAATGACTGCTTTCCATACAGTGCCTTCTACATTTTCCCAGTCTTTGACAGCTTCACTTCCTGTAATGTGCGCCTGTCCTTTTATTGCAGAACGGTAGGTGATACGCTTGTCTGCCGTTCCAGCGTGAATCGGATTAACAGCTTCGCGGTATAATCCCGGTGCAACGATGACTTCATCTCCCGGAAGTGCCTTTGCAGCGGCCTCCTGAATAGTTTTGAATGGATTTTCTTTTGTTCCGTTTCCGGTCTGGATCACGGATGCATCAACGTAAATAATCATTATAAAAACCTCCCGGCCTTCTGGCCTGAATCCTTCTGTTTGCGGGCGAAATGCCCATAAGATATGTAATCTAGTATAGCATGTAGATATGCAGCGAAACAATGGAATCCTGTGTCGTTTTGTATGAATTTTGTGATGATTCATTACTGTTCACTGAAAACGTCGGATTCGAAAATAAGAGAACGAAAGAATTTCTGGCAAAAATCCTGTAAATAGAATAAATCTTGATACTTAAAACTTAAAATAGTGAGTAAATACCGGGCTTTATTTACCAGTAACTTTTACCTGCATATTACATAGATTTTGATGTAAATACTCTGCAGATGATATATTATAAAAAATACAAATATTTTCAGAAAGTGCAGGCTATCATGAATAAAAAGAAATCAAAGAATAAAAAACAGGATAAGCAGAGTGAGAAGCCGGTTCCGAGGAAAAAGGAAGAGGAGCAGACAGAAGGAACTGGTAGAAATTCAGCTCAGAACCCTTGCTATGGATTACTGGTCTGTACTGGAATATCATATATATACTGCCTGGATTTCAAAAACAAAAATCCAGGCAGTTATTTTAATACCAGCGTGTCATTGGCAGATCATTATTGATTCCTTTGGTCATCAGAATCTGGTGCAGATCAATAATTCCGTTATGGAAGGTTGCAGCACATGCTGACAGGTAAAGTTCCCACATACGCAGGAAGGATTCATCAAACATGGTCTTTTCCTTTTCTATATTCTCACGGAAATTCTTTTCCCAGTGGAGCAGAGTTTTATTGTAATGCAGACGCAGATTTTCAATGTCCAGAGTGTGGAAATTGTCCTCTGCCATATGATTCAGGATTTCTCTCAGACTGGGAACGGTTCCGCCTGGAAAGATATATTTCTTAATCCATGGATCACCCGGATGTTCTTTCAGTGCACTGATAAAATGAAGCAGGAATAATCCGCCCGGTTTCAGAACTTTCTCTACACAGTCAAGGAAGAGCTGATAATTGTCACGGCCAACATGTTCCAGCATTCCCACACTGACTACCCGGTCAAACTGATAGTTATGTTTCGGCAGATCACGGTAATCCATCAGTTCCACTGTAAGATAATCTTCCAGGCCCTGATCTTTGATGCGCTTCTGGAATTCTGTATATTGTTCGTGGCTTAAAGTGATTCCTGTACCATGTACTTTGTATTTTTTAGCAGCCTCAATCAGCAGAAAACCCCATCCGCAGCCGATATCAAGAAGACTCATACCTTCTTCCAGATGCAATTTTTTCAGAATATAATCTACTTTATTGACCTGTGCCTGATATAAAGAGTCATCGTCATGAATGAAGTAGCCACAGGAATAACTCATGGTTTCGTCCAGCCATAATTTATAAAAATCATTTCCGATATCATAGTGGCTGGTGACTTCCTTTTCCTGATTTTTTTTGGATGTAGAACTGAACATGATCTTTTTCAGAGCAGATTCATTGGTAGAAAATTTGCTCATCTGTCCCAGAAAATGATCCAGTGCCTCGTAAAGATTTCCTTCAATATCCAGATCTCCCCGCATATAAGCCTCGCCTAATGCCAGGGAAGTGCTTTTGAGCAGCTCGGCCAGAGGAATTGTTTCCTTAAAATTTACTGTAAATGTGGGTTCTCCCTCTCCGATTGGATATTCGGAATTCTTGAACTTTATCAGAAATGGATAGTCCGTAAAGCGTTCAAGGAATTGCACCATTGCTTTTTCTTCAGCCTTTTCTCCTAATGTTTCAAACATAATAGTTTACCTCCTTTAACACAAAACTATGATACACCTTTGGGGGCGCTTATCGTCAAGGGGAGAATTAAACAAAGATATCTGGGAAATTGGTCAGACTTGTAGCAGAATAATGGAAATAGAAGAAGAAACAAAAAGTTCACAAAAAACATCTTGACCATCAAAGAAACACAAGTTATAATCCTGTCTTTGACAGTTACTAAACAAAAAAATTGCTGTACCTCTTGATTTTACTGAGGTTCGGCGATTTTTTGTGTTGTTTTGGAATATAGTATTTTATTCCCGGCCTTTTCATCGTTCTTAGTTTATCCAAGATCGTTTCGTAGCTGATGGCATTTTCCAGGTCTCTTTCAAGGTAACGATATATCACTAATGCAAGGAAACAGATAAGGAAATGGGCTTTTATGCGTATATCGTCTTGAAGAAAAAATGGTTTTGTTTCAAAATCAGTTTTCATTATACGGAAACATTTCTCGATTTCCCATATGTCGATATTTTAGAAATGCCGATAAATTTTCTATAAGATTCCATGCCTGACCCAATGTCAGGCACAAGTAATGAACTATCGGCATTTATTTCAATCCACAAAGCCGTTTGATAGTATCTTCATCATTGGCATACTTGAACACCACATCATCTTTAAAGATAGAACTGTCACCATCGCCAAGCTTATGCAGTGCTTCCCTCCTCATTTCTTCAGTAACCTTTGCGTAGAAACGAGTCGTTTCTATGTTCGAATGACCAAGCCATTCAGATATAGTAGGAAGTGGCACTCCCGCCTGATACAGGTGCATTGCCCTCGTTCTTCTGAAAAGATGTGAATGCAGATGGACTAGCTACAGTGATAACTGGTTACATCTCTATAGTAAGAAATGCCGATATATTTATAAAGTCCTGTAAATCCAATATTTCAGAAAGTCAAAAATCGGCATTTCTAAAATATCGGCATATGGGGAATCGAAACATCTTTTCGTGACATAAAGTATGCCGCAGGACTTCTTTTCTTCCATAGTAGAAAAAAGGATTTAGTAATCCAAGAAATCTATGCAAAACTCATTCTTTATAACTTTTGTGAACTGATTACTGGCGCAATTGTTGTTGAGAAAAAGGATCGGAAGTATAGTTATCGGATAAATTTCAGCATAGCTATCGCTATATGTACGGAATTTCTGAGACGCTCTTGTGCCTCACCGCCCATTGATGTTATTGCTTTAATAGGTAGGAAATTAATTGCTGTAAGACCCGACAGGCGCAATCCCCGCTACTTAAGAGCAAGGACTGCAACTACATTCCAATACCGATAAAATATTCATATCTTGATATTTTTTCAGTAGGCAGATTCCCCAATCTGTCTGTTTGCCCTGCCTGAATTATTTATCTAGAGACGCAATACGAGAACTGTATCAAGAAATTCATAATTTCCCGGCTCTTCTAGTATATCATAATTCTTATCTTAATGATAGCTACCTACCATTAGTGCCTGACACCAATGTGGTCTCAATGCCGACATGACAATCCCTAGGAAGTTAGCATTTATATTCTGTTGCTCTTTCTAATAGTCGGTCAAAACGTTTCAGCTTTTGCTGAACCTCATTCTTATTCATTGTAATTCTTTCTTCCACACTATCATTTTTGTTAAATTTATGTGTTCTCCCCGCAATATCAACAAGCAATTCGTTATCCTGAATCAGGAAATCCTCTTGCATCCATTGTGGATTAAAATATTCAGAATCTTTATCAATATAAAAAACCTGTATTCCACACTTCACCTGTTCCTTCATGTGCTGTTCTTTTTTCTTCCACTCTTTTTTTTCAAAAATAAAACACCTCCATAAACCTTTTTCTTTATTGCTTTTTACATTTTATTTCTCTTCATTTTCCTTTTTCTGACATTTGCTGCACAGACCATAAAACTTCAGTTCATGATCCAGTACATGAAATCCGGTCGCTTTTTCGATATGCTCTTCCAGATCATCCAGAAGATCATCATCAAACGGAACTACCTTATTGCATCTTTTACAGATCAGATGATGATGGTTATGCCGGGTATCTCCGTTCAACAGATGTCCGATCTCATACCGCACGCATCCATCCCCGAAATCAATCCGGTCCACCAACTGCATATCCAGTAAAAGCTGCAGGGTTCTGTATACCGTTGCAAGGCCGATCTCCGGGTTGTCCACAGACACTAGCTCATAAATATCCTCAGCCGTCATATGACGTCCGCCATTCTCTTCAAGAACAGATAAGACCTGCAGCCTCTGATGAGTCACTTTCAGACCCTTTCCTCTTAATTTCTCTTTCAGTAATTCCTGCGTCTTATCCTGTCCCATCTGTATCCGTTTCCCCTCCATCGGTCTTCAAAAAACTGTTACATCTCTATACTTACATCTTCCAGCAGTTCTTCAAATACTTTAGATACTGCCAGAAGCTCTGTATCATCCTCAACGATCTCATACATCTTATCCGTCTGCTCTTCCACGCCCGTCTCCTTTAAGATCAGGCATTCTGCATCATCCTCTTCCGAATCTGTCACAAGAATATATGTAGCTCCGTTGATCTTTGTCTGCTCAAGGACGAAAAACTCGTCCTCACCATTTCCGTCTCCAAACGCAAATTTAATCTTCTCCATCTGCTCCGTTCCTCATGCTTAATAAATCCAAATATCCCTGCAATATAAAAACCGCCGCAATCTTATCAACGTACTGCTTGCGGTTTTCCCTTCTTACACTGCTCTCTATTAACGTACGCTCTGCTGCCACTGTCGTCAGACGCTCGTCCCACATAACTACTTCCAGACCCGTCCTTCTCTCCAGCATCGCCTTAAATTCCAAAGATTTCTCAGCACGTTCACCGACATCATTATTCATATGCTTAGGAAATCCGAGTACGATCTTTTCTACCTCGTACTCTTTAATTAATTGTTCAATTCTGGCACAAGTCTTTCGCAGCTTATTCTCTTCTTTCCGCTGTATCGTCTCGATCCCCTGTGCGGTGATCTTCAGTGCGTCACTGATCGCAACGCCCACAGTCTTTGTGCCGTAATCCAGTCCCATGATCCTCATATTCTGATTATTCCCAAGAATTATGTTCGATATACGCTTTCAGTAATTCTTCTACCAGTTCATCACGCTCTACCTTCATCACAAGGCTTCTCGCACCGTTATAACTGGTGATATAAGTCGGATCTCCAGACATAATATACCCTACGATCTGATTCACCGGATTATATCCCTTTTCCTTCAGAGCCTTATATACGATATCAAGAATATCCTTCGCAGAAATCTGCGGTCCCGGCTCTACCTGAAAGAACTGCGTATTACTTAAATCGCCCATTTTTCTTCCTCCTGTCTTGCTTTTATCTGTCTGTCACACC
>ERZ773114.3690-NODE-3690-length-12256-cov-3.209655_pt1 | contig 12256 bp, 8 predicted proteins | sample MGYA00580564_ERZ773114 | MGnify/ENA primary metagenome ERZ773114 (study PRJEB29015, sample SAMEA2737836) | human gut metagenome | biome: human gut; feature: human-associated habitat; material: faeces | place: China | collected 2012 ...
AAGTTACTGTCCAGCTAACCCCTGAACAGTAACGGTTCCAATACACACTTTTTATTCCGTATGGTTCTTTCCGGTTTTCCACATAAACTGTTAGTAAAACTGGTATCTTTTTTCTTAAAAGCGAAATCTCTGCAACATTCCTGACAAATCAGAGGGGATACTGCAATGTATAATATGCATTGCCGGTATCCCCTCTGATTTACTCAACCATTATTCACAATTTTTTATTTCATTTTAACTTTTCTGACATTTGACCATTCGCTGAATGTTTTTGAATTATCCTCAGAAGTACGGTTCCATGCATGTAAACCAATATAATAAGTGCCTGATTTAATATTCTTAAATGTAACAGTTACTGTATTTCCTTTTATCTTTTTTACATAATAATTCTCTCCGGAAACAGCAGGGCGCTTCTGTCCGTTAGTTCTGGTAAGGGTGTCACTGAGAACCACATCATATCCCTGAGAGTTTTTGCTCTTTGTATATTTTACTGTCACTGTGGAACCTTTCACAGTTACTTTACTGATCACAGGTGTCTGTGGCGTAATGGTACTTACATCTACTTTATGGATTTCAGACCACTGTCCAAATACTTTTTTGCCATCTTCCCCTTTAAACCATGCGTGGCACGCTACATACCAGGTTCCCTTATCCATATATGCAAACGCAGACTTCAGTTCTTCCTGATTTTTCAGAACCTTTGTATACTGTCCTGTTTTGAGCATATCCTCAGATGTGCCGATCACATAATCATATTTCAGAGCACCCTTACACTCTTCATTCAGTACCATTTTTACAGAGTTTTTGGAAATAGATACATTCTTTATAACTGCTTTTGCAGGTCTGGTATAATTTCCGTCTGAATCTGTGATACTGCCGTCTGTACTGTAGGTATTTCCTTTGGTATCGGTTACAGTTTCATCCTTATTTACAGTTGGCTTTTTACCATCTGCATCAGGTGTCAGCTTCGTGCCATCCGGAAGTGTTACAGTTCCATCTGAGCTGATCACGATTCCTTCCGGTGTAACAAGATTTCCATTTTTATCTTTCTCAGTTCCCTCCGGGTAAGTATCCGGTATCGGAGCGACAGTTGGTACCGGCGTTACTGTTGGATTCACTGATGGTGACGGATTTACCGACGGTGATGGATTTACCGATGGTGATGGATTTACGGTCTGTATGATTGTGGTATCTGATATAGTACAGTTCTGAATTTTATCATCTGGTGTTTTTGTAATGTCACTCCAATATGTATTCGGAGCAGATTCACTGTTGGAAGTTATTTTTTTACCATTTACTGCTGTTCCTTTTGTAGAAGGAGATATAATGACAGATTCAGTATACGCTTTACCTGGCTCCGCATTTTTGTTCATAAATGAATAAGCAGAACCTCCCTCCAGATATGCTTTTGCTATTTCTACATTTCCGGTGCCCTCAACTGCATTGCCACCGTTATCACCATCTCCTCGTCCTGCAACAGCAATCAACGTTCCTGCTCCGGAAATCGTTCCGTTGTCAAGAATCACCGCTGCACCGCCAACAAAAGTAGTTGCTATGTTTCCTCCGCCGTATGCTGCAAGCTGGCTGCCCTCGCCAATAGTAAGTGTTCCGCTGCTGACTTTGAAGGCCGGCTGTCCGCTGTAGCTTTTTCCTGTGGCAGGATCTGTTCCTGTTGCAGCTTCATCACCTTTGATATATACTTTTCCTTCCATCTTTACATTTCCGTTTGTCACAACAACAGGTGATGTATTGTGACGTGCCTGTGTTCCATTGGGAAGGAAATTAGTGTTGGAGTAGATCATGGAATTCTTTATGGTCGCTCCATCATTCAGAATCAGCTGTCCATTGATTGAAGTACCTGTCAGGAATTTTCCGCTATAATCATCATGGTTAACAGATATTGTTCCACCATTTTCTACTTCAATCTGTCCATATATAGAAGAATCTCTCAGATTCAATGTTCCGCCATTTTCAACTTTTATCTTCACACTGCTGAGAACCTTCATATTGACCATTGTAAGGTTACATCCATCCGGTATGATCAATGTCTGAGTTGTAGCTTCTCCCTCTGAAACAGCATATCCCAGTTCTCCATATGTACCGCTGGTATGAGAGCCATACCAGGCTTTAATCTCTGTCGGGACTGTTACAATATCATCTGTATTATTAAAATCAGGAATTACCCATGGATCCATATCGTACATATATTTTCCATCTGCAGTCTTGGTTGCATTGTCAAGATTCAGATGATCTGCCAGTTTTTCATTCGTACCATAAACCTTGAAAGTAAACTCATTACTTGTTACTTTACGCCCTGATTCATCAGTTACTGTAACACTGACAGGATATGTACCGATTTTAGCAGGAGTTCCGCTGAGAGACAGAGAACTGTCATATGTGGAATACATCCCTGCCATCCCACTTTCACTGTCAATGTTTACCTTTGTATTCTTTGTGTCAATTTTTACACCTGTTTCTTTTAATTCCTTCCAGTCAGCTTCAACAGGTTCCTGCCCATCCGGAAGATCAGCTGCTTCCACAACTACATTACTGTTTTTGTTGGATGAAACAGAAGTGGATGCCCCTGAAACTGCATCGTATTTCTGCTGCCCTGTAACAGCGCTTTCGAAGTATCCTTTTAATCTGACATGAAGAGTGTTCACTCCGTTAGATGCACCGTTAATATTAGTTTCACCGGAATCAGCTGTAACAACTGTAAAGTTATTTCCTTCTGCAGTTACCTTAAGATAAAGTTCTTTATATCCATCACTTTTTATTGTAATGACATTTCCAGTATGAAGTACAGTTGAATCAAATACAACACGATTATTACTGCTGTCCGGATAATATGCTTTTCTGCCATATAATGCTGTTGCAGAATCCGTTCTAGCCCATTCTTTACCATCTACAGATACTTTTGTGATTTTACTGATATAATCAGAATCATTATTTACATCAGTTAGTTTAATGATCTTGTAGTTTGTATATAAAATTTCCACCTGATCTCCTGCAAATGCCGGAGCATCTTTGGTCTGTTCAGGTTCAGTCTGTGAAGTTACTTTTTCAACAGCCCATTGCTGTCCGGTTCCTGTTACCTTTAAAGTAAGATCCTTGTATCCGTCACTGGTGATTACAATCTTATCACCCACCTTAAGTGTATCCGGAGATAGTCCAACATAACCGTCTGAGTCTTTTTTAATATATGTTGTTCCTTTAAGATCCCACGAACCAGTTACTTCATTCCACTCTGTTCCATTAACAGATATTCCTGTAATTTTCTCAACATACCTTGGGTCAAGAGAAGTTTTTAGTTTACAAACATTCGCAAAAAAACCACTTTCATATTCTGTCGTCACCTCCGGCGGTTCTTTCGCACTTTGTGTACCCTCATCCTGAGCCGCCTGTACATTCTCCTGCTCATCCGCAAAATCCGGTGTTCCCGATCCATCACTAAAGGAATCATCATCTGCCTCCTGTGTGATCGCTGAATCCGTAGTCATTGAATCTGTAAATATGTCTGCTGCACATACCGGTACAGAAGCAATCATATTTGCCGCAATTGCCATAGACATCAGAATTGCCATTCTTTTCTTCATCTGTTTCTTTATCCTCCTGTAATATGATATCAGGGGCCAAATATGTTTCGGCCCTGACTTGAAGCTATCTGTGTATCATCTCATTTCAGATGAAGCGGATAAAATCATCCGATTCACCCCATTTCTTCAGTGGAAATTTAAATGATCAAATCACGCAATAGTTTGCTTTGGTTAACTCTGTTGGTTAGTATATTCTAACCTGTGTGAAAATGCAAGAGAATTATTCTGCATCTGTTGAGAAAGTATCTCATAAATCAAGCAGTATCCTGTTGATAAATTTTTCTCATTTCACAGCAAAATAAGACAGAATAGAGCGATTATAGCAATTCCATAAAATAATGCAGGTAATAAATCAGGTAACATCCTGCTATCAGTCTGAAAATATCATCTTCTATCTCTTTTTCGCTGCTGTTTAAAGTAATTTTGTTTCCTTCTATCTGAAGTCCCATTGTATCCGCGAGATTCTCAACCCGTTGCCTGTCATATTCTTTTTCATCCAAAAGAACAGACTTCTCATAAACCCTGAATTTTCCGGTTTTATCACATTCCAGTCTCAGATGCAGTTCAGGGAGTTTTCCGGGTTTAAAGGTTATCTCACTGTATGTCATAGATTGTCTTACTTTTGTGATCCCCTGTTTCACTGCCAGTATGATCCATTCATCCAATACAGGTCCTTTATACATAGGCTGTCCATATTGCAGATGTAATTGGGCTGCCTTGCTGATGCAGGCATTTCTGCTACGGTTATTCAGACGTTTATAAACATTGCTGCCCTCAACCGGGTAGTATTTCTTCAGTATCTTCTCTTCGGCTTTTGTCCATGGATCATTGGTTTTCCTGCTTAATCCCAGAATCATCGCTCTGTATTTGCATGCCTGAAGAGATCTTTCAGGAATGAGAGTATGCACATATCCGGCACCTTTTTCTTCATAATATCGGGAAATGATCGCATCCTCTTCCTGTGTCCATGGAAGTCTGTTATTGTCTGATCTGACATTTAAGTACTTAGCTCTGGACTGACAGGCAGTCAGAGTTCTCCCTTCCAATCGTTCTGCTGCCTTCCTGCCTTCCGCTTTGTAATATGTTCTTATAATTTCATCTTCTTCTGCAGTCCATTCTTTTCTTCCCAGTATGCAAAGACCTAATTTGGCAGCTCTTTTATTACATGCCTCTTTGGATCTTCCCTCCAGTCTTTTCTGAACTTCAGCACCTTCTGTCGGATAATAATTTCTCAGAATTTCATCTTCGCTGCTGCTCCATTTTCTGTTTGCCCCGGAATAAGTAAGTCCTAATGCAGCAGCTCTTCCTCTGCAGGATTCTGCTGATCTCTGATTTAAGCGATAACGTACCTTACTGCCCTCCGCAGCATAATACTCTCTGAGTATTTTATCCTCTGCCTCTGTCCATAATCTGACATATTTAACATCATTCTGTACAGTTGCTGAAGAGGAAATGTTTTTGGATATTTCCATTTTTGATGCCTGGATCCTGCAGCTTTTTGCAGTTCTTCCGGATAATCTTTCACAGACCTGATCTCCTTCTGCGGGATAGTACTTTCTTAATATTTCGATTTCATCGGCTGTCCATCTTTTTTTCGTATTTGCCATGTCTTACACCTGTTTTATATATTATTTCAAACTGAAATATTCACTACTTCTTACTTTTCGTAACCTTCGCAAAAGAATTCCATATGTGAGTGCAATATCTACATAGAAATTCCTGAATGTACAACATATTCATACCCTGTCTCCGTAGTATAAGTTTTTTCCTGTCCCAGTGCCGGAATAACAGATTCAGAGCTGTGCAGACTTCCACTTTTAAATACGATCATCACTTCTGCTTTCTTTTCATTAACCGGAGTTATTTCTATATTATTGATTGTGTTTTCAATCATGGCTCTGGTGATATCTTTGGGTTTTACGCAGGAATATTCCTTTGCATAGTCTAATATCCTGTCCATCTGATCTGTCAATTCTGTTTTTGAAAGAGGTTTCATGCTTTTCAATTGTTCCAGATTCGCTTTTTTCTCTGCTATCTGCTGTGTAAAAACCTTGTTTCTGCTTAAAAATTCCGCATCAGAAATGTAGCCGCCCATATTGTAATCCAGCAGCTTATCTCTCTTCTGTTCCAGTACTGTTATTTCATGCTGTATGTTGTCAATTTTTTCTTCAGTTCCTTCTGTTTTGTTAATCTCTTTCTCATAAAGTTCCAGATACTTATGCAATATACTTTTATTGCTTTGAGCCAGATTGTTATAAACATCCGATATCATCTCCAGCAGGATTTCTTCTTTTACCGGTTTTGATCTGCAGGAAACTGCGCCCTGTTTTATGCGATGACTGCATACCCAGGTCTTTGCGGCTTTTCCGCGGACAGTTCTGACTTTCAGCCAGTATGCAGCTTTATCTTCCGCACAATGTATAAGTCCGGTAAAAAGGTTGTCCTGCTTATAGGAAGTTTTTTTCAACTTGATATTTTTACTTCTTTCTTCCAGAATCCTGTTTGCATCTTCCCACAGTTTTTCATCCACAATTGCAGGGACATGGGTACCATCGTCTTTATACATCACCCATTCATCTTCAGGCAGGAATTTCTGTTTCTTAGTAAAGAGATCAACTATTTTTACTTTTCCACCAACATAGTAACCCTTATATTTAGGATTTCGGATAATATTGGCAATCACATGGCTGTCAATCTTTCCCCCTTTATAATTTCTGTATCCACATTCCCATAAAAATTGTTCCAGTGAATGGGTAGACCAGTTTCCCAGGGCATATTTTTCAAAAATAAGCTGTACCATTTTTGCCTCTTCGGGATTCAAAAACAATTTTCCGTTTCGCTTGTCCCATCCATATATATGTGAATTACCAAGAACCACACCGTTCTGTATGGATCTTGCATGACCGAAACGCACACGACTTGAAAGTTTTCTGCTTTCTTCCTGTGCAATACCGGACATAATTGACAGCCTGAGTTCCGAATCCTCATCTAATGTATTGATATTGTCATTCCTAAACCAGACAGCAGTTCCACAGTCCAGAAGCTCTCTTGTATATCGTATACTGTCTAATACGTTTCGGGCAAAACGGGTAATCTCTTTAGTTATGATAAGATCAATTTTCCCGGCTTTTGCATCCTGGAGCATTCTCTGGAATTCCTCTCTGTGGGTTACGGTAATACCGGAGATTCCTTCGTCTATATAACCATCCACAAGCGTCCAATTCTTTACGTCTGAAATCAATTGTTCAAAAAAAGTCCACTGATGCTCAATAGAGGTTTTCTGTTCCTCCTTATCCGTACTGACTCGGGCATAATACGCCACATTCAGTTTCAGATCAAATATATTTTTCTGCCGGGATTTCAGTTCCTCACGTGTTGCATAAATATCCATCTTATTCCTTTCCAATCAACTGATTCGCTGGCAATATTCATCTGAACTGTCCATCTGTTCTCCATTCTTCGCGACTACTGTATTGAATGTACTCAAGGTTATAATGTCTTTCTGGATACTGCTGTGCAGTTTTTCGGAAATCTGTCCATTATCAAGCATTTTGTCATTAATCATTGTCAGTACAACCTGTTCCAATGTCATAAGCATTCCTCCTGTTCTGTATGTTATAATGTGCAATTTGGCATAGAACTATCCAGCGGTAATATGATGAATTTCATAAAATTATTATAACTGATTCAAAGATAATTGTTTTTGAGACGAAAAAAAGCAGCTAACCTATTTTTCATAGACTAACTGCTTAAAGTACGTAAAAAACCAGAAAGATCTAACAGTTCAAAAGATTCTTTCCGGTTTTTTACACATATAAAGCGAGGGCATCGCTCAATCATCTAATTTGATGATTTTACGACACCCCCATCCCTTCAGATATATATCAGGAAGACAGTTCTATCTGCTTCATTTCTTCCAGAAAATCACGGATATAGGATACTGCCAAATCAAGGGCCTCCTGTCCAAGTTCTGCGGAAGAATCTTTCGGATCAAAAGGTCCAAACCAGCCGCTTGGAGCAATTTCTTTGGTATCTCTCACAAGACGTACGATACCACCCTTGAAATTAACTGCCTGGATATAAGCCGCTTTCATATTCTCAGAAGGATCCTGTGCATTGATAGGCTTGCTAAGTTCCAGATGTACTGATTCCGGAGCAATTGCCATCATAGCTGAGGTCTCCAGAACATCACCATGGCCGCCTTCAAACTTCTTGTCCAGCTGAGCTACCAGACTCCACCAGTCTACGCTGGCACATACACCACCTTTATGATATACCTCCAGAGCTGCCCGGTCAATGGATGGAGTATTGCCGCCATGGCCATTCAGAATTACAAAACGTTTTGCGCCATGCTGCATCAAAGAGTCCATAATGCCATGCAGAACCATATACAGTCCCTCATAACCAATATTAATACTTCCCTCAAAGCTTAAGTGATAAGGACATACACCGTATGGAACAGTAGGTGCTACGATTACGTTATCTACATCCTCCACATGATCCGCCAGATAGGACGGTACCATAAAGTCCGTTCCCAACGCACCCTGTGTTCCGTGCTGCTCGGTGCTTCCCACCGGAATCACAATAATCGGATCCTTCTCAAAAGCCTCTTTTGCTTGTGCTGTAGTCATTTTTGCAAGATACATTTTAAATACGCCTCCTAACTTTTATACTGTAAAATGACGATCAATAGTCTCCTGCGGCGGAGTTTCTGTAAATTTACTTACTACAATCATTACAATAGAAGCAATGATCGTAGTTGGGAACAGTGCATGGAATCCCATAGCCAACGCCTTGACAGACGGATTCAGTGTAAAGAGCAACAGTGAAATAATACCTACTATAACCGATGCGATTGCTCCCTTCGCTGTTGCTTTCTTCCAGTAAATTCCAAACAGAATCGGCACTACAAAAATTGCCATTCCTGAAAATGCAAACAGGTTAATTTCAAAAATACTGCCTGGCTGGAATACACCAAAGCAAATTACGATGATACCGATGATTACAGTTACTACCTTGGACAACTTCATAACATTCTCATCTGTAGCATCCTTATTGATAATCTTCTGATAAATATCACGGGTAACAGCACCGGTAGTCGTTACCAGAATACCATCGATTGTGGACATACCTGCTGCCACAATACCTGCGATGAAAATGGAAGCCAGGAAAGGATTCATGCCTCTCTGCAGAATCATAGGAATAATCTGATCTGCCTTCTCAATATTCTGAATGGAAGCAATACCATTTACACCGGCCCACTCAATCAGAGTTGCAGAGAAAAACATACCTGCAGTACCAAGAAGAATTGCTTTGAACATGGTCTTATGATCCTTCATGGCAAAGAACTTGGTAAACAGGTGAGGCTGTCCCATGGTAAAGAACGACCATAGCACAATGTTGGATACATAATAAGTCCAAGGCATATAACCGTTAGCACCCGGGAAGGTCAGATAAGCCTCATTCATACTCTGAAGTGTATGGTTAATGTTAGAGAAACCTCCACCCATTACTACAGATACAATAAATGTAACCACTGCAGTAGCAATCATCAGAGATCCCTGGATAACATCCGTCATCATGGCACCTTTCATACCACCGCTCATACAGTAGAGGATAACGATAATACCCATTCCCACAACACCTACCCATTCAGGCAGTCCGGTAAATACATGTACAATAACACCTGCTCCGATAATCTGTGCGCCCATCATCGGAACCAGGAAGAAGAGCATCATTACGCCCAAAACACCGCTCATATTCTTGGAGTGATAACGGTCTGTCAGGTAATCGGCCATAGTCAGGAAACCATATTTATGACCAAGAGTAATCAGCTTACGGCCAATAAGAAGAGCCGGAAGAATCATACAGAACACAGCTCCAGGTACAGAAATAGCCATTCCTGCATAGCCTACACCGTAAATGGTTCCCGGTGTACCAAGAAATGTTCCCATGGAAAACTGGGTTGAGAAATATGCAATACCACTTACTACCACGCCAGCCTTTCCACTCAATACAAAGAAATCGCCAATATTATTCGTCTTACGTCCTGCGTACCAACCAATAAATGCCATAATTCCAAGATAAAGTACCAGAACTGTATAGAAAGGAATCGGTGCTGGCTGAATTACTGCTGCTCCATTCATTTATTTGTCCTCCTCATCATAAGTGTGATATTCTTTTCTCTTCATACACATGCGATAATAAACAATAATCAGCACAAATGTAATGGCAGTGTGAACAATCCATCCGAATATATAAAGCGGAACACCACCAAATGCGGGAATATACGTCTCGCTGTAGAAAAACGGGAACGGAATCATAATTAATACAAACATAATCAGAAAAATAATCAACCATGTCCGTTCGAAGTGTTTCTCAAAAAGTTTCTTCATAACCTTTTTCCTCCTTTGCTTTCGAAAGAAAATCATGTAATATATACTATGATTTTCTTTCGATTTTTTGTTAAGTATATACTTTACTTTATATTTTCCATTATACATGCTATAATAAATTTGTAAAGTTTTTACTTATATTTTTATGAAAAAAATATAAAACATTGCATGCACCATGCAAAGAAAGGACATCGTGTAATATCTATGGATATTTTAGAGCATCTTCAAAAACTTTATCCTGCCCTGACAAAAAAGCAGAAAACAATCGCAGATTATCTAATTGCTAATCCGGAGGAAATCAGCTACATTACACTGGCACAGCTAAGCCATCAGACCGGTACCTCCGAGCTGACTTTGCTTCGTTTTTGTCAAAAACTGGGGTACTCCAGCTTTCTGGACTTAAAGGAGCAGTTTCGGGACTATACCCAAAAAATGATTAAGCAGGCCTCCTCTTCTTCCTTTTTTCTGCCAGAGCGTACCTCAGGCGAAGCCTCCGAACGAGAACGGATCCTTCATGAAATCTGCAATACAGAGGCTACAGTTTTCTCTGATTTTATTGCTAACATCAATCTGGAATCTGTCATAAAGGCTTCTGATGAAATCCGGAAAAGCACCCGTATCTACATCTTTGCCCATGATATTTCTCTGGTTCCCGGCAAATTTTTACAGAGCCGTTTGGAAATTCTGTACTTGAATTCTGCGTTGATTGATTTATCGGATCTGGAAGTCACCCAGAAGATTATCCAACAGCTGACGGATGGTGACCTGGTAATCTTTTTCTCTTTCCCCCGCTATTATTTTCCGATTGGAAATATTGCTAAAAAAGCAGCTAAATCAGGGGTACCGATTCTGACCATCACAGACAGTGATACTTCACCGGCAGCTGCGCACAGCACACTATTGCTTCTCTGTCCCACATCTACGAAGCTGTTTTATAACTCTATGACTGCACCTATGGCTATGCTCAATATTCTGGCATCCTGTCTTGTCATCGATAGTGTATCACCATCTGAACGGCAGATTTTTATCGACACTTTGCCATCCTGATTTTTAGCCCAAAAACAAAACCGGATATACAGGTTTCCAACAGAAAGCCATATATCCGGTTTCGTTTTTATTCTCTTCTTACTTCTCATAGGTGCCTTTTCGAATCACCTCTCCATGCTTCATAAAGATCTTTCCCCTGGCTACATAAGTATCCAGCGTCAGATCCTGATCAAACAGCAACAGATCCGCATCGGCCCCCTCTGCCACAGTTCCCTTGATTCCCAGTAAATCCAGCCCCTCTGCAACCTGACAGGTCATATAAGGCAGTGCTTCCTCCAGAGTCATTCCCAGAACCTGTACCATATATTTCAACTCTTTATAAAGTGCATCCACACCAGATACACCTATCTCCAGAAGGCTGCCGTCCTCAGCATAATTAGACCAGCTTCCGTGTCCGTCAGAGCTCATTGTGATATGCTCTGTGGGCAGTCCCCGCTTTTTAGCCTCCAGAACACATTCTCCCGGTGAAGTGTGCATACCGCAGGTCAGATCAATATAACCTCCCCGCTTCAGAAATTCGTAGCCCTCTTCCAGCAACTTTTCATTCCGGTTGACATGAGTGGGACGGAAAATCCGTACAGGAACAGAACTCACCTCCAATGCCCGGAATACCGGCGCAAGACCATCTTTGTCATCTCCCATGTGAAGCACCACAATGCCTGGCTTTCCACTGAGCATTCCCGCCACACGAGCTTTACTTGCAATCTGAACCAACTGATCACCAGTCACATTAGGTGCCCGGTGATCAGATATCGCCAGTTTCACACCCAAAATCTCATTCACGAATACGATGTCCCTGTCTGTTTCACCTGTGATAGTCGGGCTGGGATATCCGTAAGCACCTGTGAGCATATAAGCACTCACGCCCTCCTCACAGAGTACCCGGGTCTTCGCATAAAGATTGTCCACACTCCTGGTGATACCATCCGTACCCAGAAGTCCCACCACTGTTGTGATACCGTTCTCTACCAGCTCCGACATCTGTAATTCCGGTGTCCGCGTATGAAAACTTCCCTCTCCGCCGCCCCCGGTAATATGTACATGCTGATCTAAAAATCCGGGTGTAAGAATTTTTCCTTCTGCATCCAGTATCTCACATTCCACAGGCAGTTCTCCGATGGAATCCTGTATACATTCAATCTTTCCTCCGCAAATCAAAAGATCTTTTTTTCCGAGATATTCCGGTGCGTAAACCTCTGCATTCTTTACCAATAACAT
>ERZ773114.3693-NODE-3693-length-12246-cov-3.010582_pt1 | contig 12246 bp, 10 predicted proteins | sample MGYA00580564_ERZ773114 | MGnify/ENA primary metagenome ERZ773114 (study PRJEB29015, sample SAMEA2737836) | human gut metagenome | biome: human gut; feature: human-associated habitat; material: faeces | place: China | collected 2012 ...
GCAAATGTGCTCAGCATCAAGCCTGTGATGAGCGCCAGGGAAGGCGAGATTATCAAGCTTGAGCAGACAAGGGGAATTAACAAGGCACTCAAGCGCATGTGTGAAATTATACTTGAGAATGTCAAGGAGCCACAGAATAAGGTGCTGGCGATTTCACACTGTAACTGCCCTGAGCGCGCGGAATATGTGAAGGGGCTTCTGCTTGACAAGTGCAGCTTCAAGGATGTTGTCATTGTAGACACGGCAGGAGTTGCTACGATGTATGCTAATGATGGTGGAATTGTGGTGGCTGTCTAATATTTCCATATGCATAAAAAAATGCGTTATTAATGATAAATTAAATAAAATTTCAAAAACCTATTGCAATCATGGGAATAATGTGATATCATAAGTTAGCAGAGGCTAACCGACTTTGCACCACTTTTTCGCCGCCCGTGAGCACCGCCGCACGGACGGGATAATTTAAGGGTTGATGTTAGCGTAGGCTAACCGATATCCGGCGGTTTCTCCTGTTTGCCGCTGCCCGTCGTATGGGTAACCGACGTACGCCGGGCAGCGGTGTGATTGTTTTTCGGCATAATGCGCCGTATATAGACGCATCGGCACTGCGGCTGAGGCTTAGATCTCGGGCATGCGTGAAAAAGAAATGCGGCACTTTAAGATAGTAAGATAGATTCCGTAGTTCTCCGATGCAGGTTTAAAAAGAGCTTTCCCATTTAGATTTCTATTTCAACTATAAATATATAAATCATTCGGCACCGACGGCGCCGAAGCAAACGAGAGAAGGGATGCCATGAAGCTCATTACAATGAAAGGGGTCACCAAGCTGTATTCAAAGGGTGATCACGAGCAGCGCGCGCTCGACTCGGTCGATCTCGAAATTGACGAGGGCAAATTCGTCGTTATACTCGGACCGTCCGGCGCGGGCAAGAGCACGCTGCTGAACATGATAGGCGGTCTTGACAGCCCGACAAGCGGCACGATAATCGTCGACGGACAGAATATCGAGGCGCTCAGCCGCGACGAGCTTGCCGACTATCGCGCATCGACCGTAGGCTTTGTATTTCAGTCGTACAATCTCGTTCCTACGCTCACGGTGCTCGAGAATGTGGCGCTTGTCAAGGACATATCCAAGAATCCGCTCAGCTCGCACGACATGCTTCGCGCCGTCGGACTCGAGGATCATATGAAGAACTTCCCGTCCGAGCTGTCCGGCGGAGAGCAGCAGCGCGTCTCCATCGCGCGTGCGCTCGCCAAGAATGCCAAGATACTGCTCTGCGACGAGCCTACCGGCGCACTCGACTCGGAGACGGGCGTTACGGTGCTCAAGCTGCTGCTTGAGATGGCGAAAAAATACGGCAAGACGATCATCATAGTTACGCATAACCAAAATATCGCGAAGATGGCGGACGTTGTTATCGAGGTCAGAAGCGGCAAGATCCGCAGCTGTACCGAGCAGGAGAATCCGCTGAGCGCAGACGAGGTGGATTGGTAGTATGCTCGGACGTAAGCTATGGAGAACGATAGGAATCTATCGCGTCCAGTTCATCTCTATGGTGCTGATGATAATCATCGGCATAGGAATGTTCGTCGGCTTCAACATGGAGTGGTACACTATCGAACGCGACCTTGATACCTCGCTCGACGCATCGAACTTTGCCGACTACCGCATCTATTCCGAGAGCGGCTTTGATGAGGCTGCCCTCGACTGCATAAAGGCGGTTGACGGCGTTGATGCCGCCGCGCGCTACCTCTCCGTGAATGCAACGGTTGACGGCAGCTCGAATACGCTCGCAATGTCGGTTACAAGCGACCCGGCGGTGTCCTTCTTTTCGCTTATCAGCGGCGAGGAATACGATGCCGAGTCCGAGAACGGTATCTGGCTCTCGGATAAATATGCCGATGCAAACGACATATCGCTCGGCGACGAGCTGACCGTTGTTTATAAGAATGTCAAGCTCGACGGTAAGGTCGTAGGTCTTATCAAGTCGGCTGAGTATCTCATCTGTGTTGCGGATGATACGCAGCTGATGCCCGATTTTACAACGCACGGCTTTGCATACATCTCACCCGCAATGCTTTGCCGCTGCCTCGGCACCGAGTTTTATACCCAGCTGAACATAATCTCCGACCTCGATAAGCCCGAGCTCGTCGAACGCGCGGAAAAGGCGCTCGGAAAAACTCTGCTCGTGCTTTCGAAAGACGAAAACCCGTCGTACAGTCAGGCACTCGGCGAGTCGGACGAGGGCAAAACGATGGGACTCGTGCTGCCTGTGCTCTTCCTTTCCATCGCCGTTCTCACCATGGTCACCACCATGAATCGGATAACGGCAAAGGAAAAAACTCAGATAGGCACATTCAAAGCGCTCGGCTACCGTGACCGCCGCATAGCGATGCACTACACGTCATATGCGACCGCCATCTGCCTTATCGGAACGGCGTTCGGCATCGGCTTCGGCGTTCTGATAGCATGGTATATAATGAATCCGAACGGCTCGATGGGTACATATACCGATTTTGTCGACTGGTCGCTTTACTGTCCCGCATTCGTTTGGATAGTGCTCATCGTTATCAATCTTTTCATTACCGCTATCGGATGGCTCTCCGTCCGTCAGGCGCTCGGCGACACCGCTGCGGACGCACTGCGTCCGTATTCGCCAAAGCGCTTTAAGCCGCTGGCATGGGAGAACTGCCGCGCATGGAAGAAGCTCGGCTTCGGCTTTAAGTGGAATACCCGTGATACGCTGCGGCACAAGGCAAGAACGGCTATGACGCTGTTCGGCGTGCTCGGCTGTGTCGTGCTCATCATTGCCGGTCTCGGTATGAAGGATACCATGGCGCGCTTTATTCAGGTGTTTTATTATGATACCGCTCGCTATGAGTCGGTCATCAGCCTTGACGGCGAGAACGTAACGCCCGAGCGCGCTGAGGAGCTGCGGGAGCTTTATTCCGGAGACGGTGCCTCCACCGTCAGCATTCAACTTGACGGCGACGCAATGGCGCTGACCGTATATGATCTGAAGAGCGGCTATATCAGCTTCCCCGACAGCGATTACAATATGGTAGAGCTGCCGGAGGACGGAGCTTATATCTGCGCCCGAATTGAGCGTGACTATGATGTCCATGTCGGCGATGAGCTTGAGTTTTCACCCTACGGCACCGACGATACCTATACCGTCCGTGTACGCGGCGTGATCTGCTCGATGACCGAGGGCATAGTCATGAGCCGCACTGCGGCGGAAAAGATAGGCATCGACTATCACTGCAACACCATCTACACCGCACAGACCGATATCGCCTCCGACGAGGCTGTCACCGGGGTACAGTCGAAGCAGAGTATTATTGACTCGTTCGATACCTTTATGGCTATCATGAATTTTATGATAGCGCTGCTCTGCGGCGGTGCGGTGCTGCTCGGCGTTATAGTCCTTTATAACCTCGGTACCATGAGCTATACCGAACGCTATCGCGAGATGGCTACGCTCAAGGTGCTCGGCTTCCGCGATAAGCGTATCGGATTGCTGCTCATTCAGCAGAATCTCGCGCTGACCGTGATCGGTATTATCATCGGTCTGCCTGCCGGATATTTCCTGCTGCGCGAGCTTATCGTTCTGCTCGCAAGCGAATACGAGCTCAGTCTCGTTATCTCGCCTCTGTCGTATTTCGTTACGGTCGTGATAACGGTCGGAATGTCGCTGCTTGTCGGCTTGCTCATCTCGCGCAAGAACAAGAAGATAGACATGGTAGAGGCACTCAAGGCTGCAGATTGACGCAGTCCACACCACAGATATGTAACTCACCTCCATGAGCATATATGCCGCAAATGCGGCGCAGCCGGACGGGTTCACCCCCCGTCCGGCTGCTTTTTGTTTTGTGCGCCGCCTGCGTAACCGAACACATGTGCCGATGCCCGCGCATAGGCTGTATGGATGCCTTTTTCGGCTCGGTGATGTATTTTTGCCGACAGTTATGAATACTTCGGAGATTTTTCTCGGCGACGGATAACTCTCGATATATACAAAAAGGGACAATAATATGCCGTAAGTTGTTATAATTCGCTGCAAATACTATTGACATGGGTGTTTTGATATGTTAAACTCGAATCGGTAATGACGGCGGCGTTCTGCATGTACCGCAGTAAGATCGAGCAATGCCGCAGACATACTTTCAACGCATCTCGGATAGGTAGATTATTTAGATGCAAGGTGTCGAATTTTCACGAACAGCGGATCTGTTACTTAGAAAATGTTAATATATGGAGGTTGACATGAAAAAATCTTTTTTATCGGTCATATTGCTTCTTATCGCTGCCGGTGCGGTACTCGGCATGACCGGCTGCTCGAGCGAGCAGGGCGGGGCGGGCGAAACTACTGCCGTAACGACGACATCGACCACCGCCGAAACTACCGCAGAGACGACCGAGGCGACTACCGCAGCAGAGACCGAACCGGTGTTTGAGGCGGTTTCCGATGAGGAAGCGGAGCGTATACATGCTTATCTGCACATCTTTGCGCAGTACTATAACAGCCCGTATAAGCAGGGCGATGAGATCAAGTCGCGTGCGCCCGTCTATCTCAGTGCGTTGTATCTGCTGCGCTATGCCGATGAATATGATTTTATTCAGCTTGATGAGGGGAATCAATATACGGTCAGCGGAGAGAATATGCTCAAGATAATTCATAACCTCGTCGGTGATTATGATATTTCGTTCGAAGAATATATTAACGACGGAACAAATATTCATTATGATGCGGATACCGATACGGTCACCGTTCTTCTCGGCACCGATTATTGGGGAGGGGGTATGTTCTATCTCGATAATGACAGCGAAATGACCTTCACCCGCAGCGGAGATACCGTAAAAGCCGATGTGACCGTTGTTCAGTGGTTCGAGATAGGCTCGGATGAGACCGTTAGCTTCAAATACGAATATACCTTTGACCGCATCGAGGATGATGGGCATATATACTATCGCATCGTCAGCATTGAGCCGTCTGAGGCGGAATAAGCTGCCGATTACTTTATGTATGACAGTCGGCGGTGCGCCGATTTTCCGTAAAAACACGAAAAGAGCTCTTGTATTACTGCTCCGGCAGCTATACAGGGGCTTTTATTTGTAGCCTAAATAAAAAAGAGGAGCAGGAAGTGAATCCTGCTCCTCAATTTTTCCCACCACCTGATTTTCGGTGGGCAGACGGTGGGCAATGTTAGTTTTTACAGTGATTTCGGTGGACAAATCAGACCTTGTTAAAAGTCCGTAAAGCCCCAATGTTACGCGTTCTTCATAGCCTCCTCGACAGCGACAGCGACCGCGACGGTAGCGCCTACCATCGGGTTGTTGCCCATGCCGATAAGGCCCATCATCTCAACGTGTGCGGGAACGGAGGACGAGCCTGCGAACTGCGCATCGGAGTGCATACGACCCATGGTATCGGTCATGCCGTAAGAGGAAGGACCTGCAGCCATGTTGTCGGGGTGGAGGGTACGACCTGTTCCGCCGCCGGAAGCGACAGAGAAGTACTTAACGCCGTTCTCTACGCACCACTTCTTGTAGGTACCTGCGACGGGGTGCTGGAAGCGGGTCGGGTTAGTGGAGTTACCGGTGATGGAAACGCCGACATTCTCGAGCTTCATGATAGCAACGCCCTCGGGAACGTTATCTGCGCCGTAGCACTTAACGTCCGCGCGCGGACCCTTGGAGTATGCGGTCTCGGAGACGACCTTTACCGTCTCGGAGTAAGGATCAAACTCGGTTCTTACATATGTAAAGCCGTTGATGCGCGAAATGATCATAGCGGCATCCTTACCGAGGCCGTTGAGGATAACGCGGAGGGGCTTTACGCGGACCTTGTTTGCGTTAAGAGCGATCTTGATAGCGCCCTCTGCAGCTGCAAAGGACTCGTGACCTGCGAGGAAGCAGAAGCACTCGGTCTCCTCGGAGAGAAGCATCTTACCGAGGTTACCGTGACCGAGACCGACCTTGCGGTTCTCGGCAACCGAGCCGGGAATGCAGAAGGACTGGAGTCCCTCGCCGATAGCGGCTGCGGCGTCTGCTGCCTTGGTGCAGCCCTTCTTGATTGCGATAGCTGCGCCTACGGTGTATGCCCATACTGCATTCTCAAAGCAGATAGGCTGTGTCGAGCGAACGATATCATCGCAGTTGATACCCTTGTCGAGGGTGATCTGCTTGCACTCGTCGATAGAGGAGATACCGTATTTTTTCAGTGTGTCGAGGATCTTAGCCTCGCGTCTTTCATAACCTTCAAACTGTGCCATTGTTATCTCTCCTCTCTTTATCAGTCTTTGCGCGGGTCGATGTACTTGACAGCCTCGTCAAAGCGGCCGTATGTACCCTTCGACTTCTCGTATGCCTCGTTCGGCTCCATGCCGCCCTTGATAAAGTCGGTCATCTTGCCGAGAGAAACGAACTCATATCCGATAACCTGATCGTCTGCGTCGAGAGCCATTCTCGTGCAGTAGCCCTCGGTCATCTCGAGGTATCTTACGCCCTTAGCACGGGTTCCGTACATGGTACCTACCATGCTTCTCTGACCCTTGCCGAGGTCCTCCATGCCGGCTCCGATAACAAGACCTCCCTCGGAGAAGGCGCTCTGTGTTCTGCCGTATACGATCTGGAGGAAGAGCTCACGCATAGCCGTGTTTATAGCGTCGCAGACGAGGTCTGTGTTGAGCGCCTCGAGAATGGTCTTGCCGGGCAGGATCTCTGCTGCCATAGCGGCGGAGTGTGTCATACCGGAGCATCCGACGGTCTCAACGAGTGCCTCCTCAATAACGCCGTCCTTTACGTTAAGGGACAGCTTGCAGGCACCCTGCTGAGGTGCACACCAGCCCACACCGTGTGTGTAACCGGAGATATCGGTGATCTGCTTAGCCTGTACCCACTTGCCCTCTTCCGGGATGGGAGCCGGACCGTGATGGGGACCCTTAGCTACGCAGCACATGCCTGCTACTTCGTTTGAATATACAAGCTCGCTCATAGAATTTATGTACTCCTTTGCTTTATAAAATGAATTACGAATTCTCTCGCTATTATACAATAAAACCGTGAATAAATCAATAGCGGCGGGGAATATTTTTTGCGCCGTCGGATATTATTGCATTAAAATAGACGCCGAAAAACGGCAATGCTTTTCGGCGTCGGCAAATGTTTGTTTTTTATGTCTTCATTTTGCGGTGATTTTGTTCCATTCCGCGTACAGTGCTTCTAAATTTTCCTTGACATATTTGACTATCATGCGCCGCCGCGAGGGAGATTTCATCTTGCCTATGATGTGCAGGTCTGAAAAATATACGCTGATAGTTTCACCGCCGTAGCTTGCATGAATATGCGGATAATAGAGGTGACCTTTTTCCGCTGTGTGAAAGAAATAAACGATTCCGTTTTCTCTAGCATACTCCTGAGCGTTGTTTACGGCAAATATCGCACTGTAGTAAATCGCATCGCCGCTTTTGAGGGAATATTCATTATTATTGAAGTAAAGACCGTTTTTTTCGGCGCTATGGACGTACAATCTGCTCGGGTCGTTCGCGTCGAAGCCCTCGTCTCTGAAACGATCCAGTACGAATTCGACGGGAGAGGCGCTGTCGGAAATATCGGAGATGGCTATCTGACAAACCTCCGTCTTTTTGACATTATTAATGTAATAAAGGGTGACCATAGGCGCGCCTTTCAATCATCTTACCGGCGGGTCGAGCCGTGCGTAGCAGTCGAGATAATCCTGCGCCATGCGCGCGGCGGAATAATGCTCGCGCACCACGCTTCTGCCGTATTCTCCGATCTCGCGGAGCTGCTCGGGCGACATAGCAAGCAGCTCTCTCAGGTCGCGCTCAAGCTGCTCCGGCGTTGCGTCGGGGCAGCCGCGGCAGCAGAAATTCGTACTGCGTGCGGTCTCGAGCTTTTCGGACGAAAAGATTCCGAGGTAGCCCTGATTTCCCGCTACGACGGTCGGCACGCCCGCCGACATTGCCTCGAGCGCGCTGCGCGAAACGGCGATAAAGATATCCGCCATGGCGGTAAAGCGGTTGATATCCGCGCGTCCTCCCGCGAGCACAACGGCGCGTCTGCCTGCGAGCTTATCTGCCTCTATAGCAGCATCGGTCAGACGCTCGAAGTCATCTCCCGCTCCGACTATGACGATATCGGTATCGGGGTAGTCGCGGACGAGCGACTGCGCTATCGAGCAGAGGTGAAAGGCGGGGGCGCTGCGGTCGTGATCTATGCGGCTGATGTACACTATCTTACGGTGCGACGGATCAAGTCCGAGCTCGCGCTCGACCGCGCTGTGATCCACGTCGGGTGAGAATTTCTCCATGTCGATGCCGTTTATCGTGATATCGACCTGCGACGACGGAATCCCGTACTCGCGCCCGAGATAGTCGCGGATATCCTCGGATACCGCGAGTGTACGCTCTCCCCATCTTGTTATCATGCGATAGATGAAATTGACCTTAAAGTCGAGGTGCGCCGTTGTAACGAAGCGAAAGGGTATCTTTTTGCGCACCCGCGAAAGAATAAAGTTAGGTATGCGAGCATGCCCGTGAACGATATCAAAGCCGCCGCTTGAGATGAGCTCGCACAGACCGCGATAGGATTGGCGCAGGGCGGCGGGCTTTTTTGTGTTCAGAGGCAGTGTGACATGGCGAACGCCGCAGCTCTCGAGCTCGTCGACATATATGCCGCCCGCAGAGGCAACGGTTATCTCGTGCCCGAGACGCGAGAGGGCGCGCGACAGCTCGACGATGTGCGTCTCCGCTCCGCCGATGCCGAGTCCCATTGTGACCATCAATATTTTCATGATTATTCTCCGATGTATTTCGGCGTCGGCTGAGACACCGTTATTTTTGCCATAGGCGCGGCTGTATCTATGCCGTATCATGATCGACACAAGGAATGCCGCTTTGACATTTGACCGCCGCAGCTCTTATTTCCCGACTTCGTTTTCGCACCTCCGCACGGAAACGAAGTGTACCGTGCATCGTGCATTGCCGAAATGGCAGACAGACCGCGCGGCGCTATGCAAAGAGGCTGAAAAAACAGTGTCTTTCAGCCCCCTGTATTGCGTTTTATGCGGCGGTATTTATTCCGCAGCCGTTGTTTCGGCAGAGGCGTCGCCCGAAGAAGAGCTGCTCGTTGATGTATCTATCTCAACGATCGCACCGTTCTCAAAGTAGCCCTGGAATGTTCTGCCGGACGGCCATGTGTAGGTTCCGCTGCCGTTCATCTGATTGTTTGCAAATTCGCCTACGTACTTTTCACCGTTTGCCCATGTAAAGGTGCCGGTGCCGGAACGGACATCATCCTTGTATTCGCCCTCGTAAACATCTCCGCTCGCGTAGGTATATGTTCCGGTGCCGTTTTTCAGGTCATCCTTGTATTCGCCGGTATAGGTCGCGCCGTCCGCCCATGTGTAGGTGCCGGTTCCGTTCTTGCGGTTGTCCTTGTATTCGCCCTCATAGCTCGAGCCGTCTGCCCATTTGTAGATGCCCTTGCCCTCCTTTTTGCCGTCGACCATCTGTCCCTCGTAGGTGTCGCCGTTGGCAAAGGTGAAAACGCCGGTTCCGGTGACCGCATCGGCTGCAAAGTCACCCTCGTAAACATCTCCGCTCGCATAGGTGAGCTTGCCCTTGCCGTTTTTCTGCAGGTCGCGCAGCTCACCGATGTAAACGCTGCCGTCCGAATACTCGATCTCGCCCGTCTCGCTGTTGACGGTGGCGCTCGAGCCGTCGGCAAAGAAGAGCTTGCCCTTTATCGGTGTGCCCTCCGCGTTTACCATGCCGCTGAACTTAATGGAGTCGCCCGCGGCGGAAACGACCTTGATATAAGGACGGAAGCCCGCGCGGTAGAGACATATGTATACTATGATGAGCACGAGCACTGCGGCACCCGCTATGATGCCTATCTTGATGAAGAGGCTCTTTTTGCCGCCTCCGATGCTGCGTGCGGCTCTCTTTTCGCTTTTTTCGTTATTATCTTTCTCTTTCATAGCCCTATTCTCTCTTTTGACTTAGACTTATTTTATGCGTTGTGCGCGGAATTTCGTCCTCTTACTTTGACGGCAGCAGCGCGGCGAGCATTTCTATCAGCTTAGGGAGCAGACGAACAAGTGCGATCGCCGCTACCGCGAGCAGTATGACCGATAGCGGCAGCAGCAGGGGATTCTGCTTTTTGCCGCCGTATATTGCTTCTGCCTTTTCGCGGCTGCTCTCCGGCAGCCAGTATGCCGCCGAGCCGTCGCGCTCGACCCGCCCGACAAGGCGGGAGAGCAGCCCGCGCCGCCGCTTGAGCGCCGCACGGACGAATATGTTCTTTCCCACTCCGAGCTCATCGAGACCGAGTGCCTTTTCCTCGGCGTTCGCACCGTGTGATATCATGGCGCGCACCGCCGAGCCTACTGCGGCATTGACAAAGGAGGATGCGCATGCCGCCGCGAGCGCGCCCGCGAATAGGCATACGACAAGCAGTCCGGCGCCGGAGGAGGTGAGTGAGGACAGCGCCTTGAGGATCCCGTTCATCAGCTATTCTCCTACCCTGCGCTCAGACATTGCCGGACTGCTCGGGACCATCGTCCGTGCCGTCGAAAAAGTCCTCTCCGCAGAGCTTGCGTATCATTCGCTCGAGGTCGTCGCTGTCGCGGTACTCGAGCTCGATATGCTTCTTTTTGCCTCCGACTATACGAACGCCGCGCTCGAGGCTGTCCGACATTTTCCTGCACAGCCAGTTCATATATCTGTCCGCCTCGGACTCTGCGCGGGGCGGCTTTTTTGCATCCTCCTGCGCGCGATTGAGCGAACGGACAAGCTCTTCGGTCGCACGGACCGACAGCCCGCGTGAGATAACGGTCTGGGCTGCGGAGATTATCTTCTCGCTGTCGCGCAGACCGAGCAGGGCGCGTGCATGCCCCGCGCTGAGCTTGCCGTCCGAGACCGCCTTCATAACCGAGTCGGGCAGATCGAGCAGACGGATAGCGTTTGAAACGGCGCTGCGGCTGCGGGAGATCCTTGTTGAGACCTCCTCCTGCGTCAGTCCGTATTCGGTCATCAGGTCGCGGATAGCAGCCGCTTCCTCGATGGCATTCAGATTTTCACGCTGGATATTCTCTATTATTGCCAGCTCGAACGCCTTTTTGTCGTCAGCGTCGGTAATGATCGCGGGCACCTCGGTAAGTCCCGCCATCTTGGAGGCGCGCCAGCGGCGCTCTCCCGCTATTATCTGATAAAAGCCGTCGCCCTCCGCGCGAACGAGCAGCGGCTGAAGCACGCCGTTTTCCGCGATGGAGTCGGCGAGCGATGCGAGCGACTCGGATTCAAACTGCTTTCGCGGCTGATCGGGGCGGGGCTCGATGTCCGAGAGGCGCAGCATTGTAACGCCTCTGCCGCTCTCATCGGTCGTGTTGTCGAGAAAAATTGCGTCAAGGCCTCTGCCGAGGCCGGTATTCTTGTTCTTTGCCATAGGTAACTCCCGTCTGTCGCTTATATACGCTCGATCAGCTCTCTTGCCACGCTCAGATATGCCGCGCAGCCCTTTGAATACTTGTCAAAGTAGAGCACGGGCATTCCGAAGCCGGGCGCCTCGCTCAGGCGTACGTTTCGCATTATCGTAGTGGAGAAGAGCTTTCCCGCATAGTATTTTTTAAGCTCGTCCATGACCTGAAGAGAGAGGTTCAGTCTGCCGTTGTACATGGTAACGAGTATGCCGGTTATGTCAAGTCCGCGGTTGTACAGACGCTTTACCTGCTTTATCGTCACCATGAGCTGAGACAATCCCTCGAGCGCATAGTATTCGCACTGCATGGGGATGATGACCCCGTCGCTTGCGGCAAGCGCATTCATCGTCAGGATGCCGAGTGAGGGGGGACAGTCGATGAGTATGTAGTCGAACATGTCGCCGATAGGCGAGAGCCCGGTCTTGAGACGAAAGGCGCGATCCTCCGCCGTTACAAGCTCAAATTCCGCACCCGCGAGCGAAATATTTGCGGGCATTATGGAGAGATTTTCGTAAACGGTGGGGGTTATTACGCTGTCCGCGCCTGCACGGTTGATAAGCACGTCGTAGGTCGACAGCTTCATGTTCTTTTTATTTATACCAACTCCGCTCGAGGCGTTGCCCTGCGGATCCGAATCCACAAGAAGCACCTTTTTTCCGAGCGCACCTACCGAGGCTGCAAGGTTGACGGCACTCGTTGTCTTTCCGACGCCGCCTTTCTGGTTGGCAAGGGCTATTATCTT
>ERZ773114.3698-NODE-3698-length-12239-cov-4.029875_pt1 | contig 12239 bp, 13 predicted proteins | sample MGYA00580564_ERZ773114 | MGnify/ENA primary metagenome ERZ773114 (study PRJEB29015, sample SAMEA2737836) | human gut metagenome | biome: human gut; feature: human-associated habitat; material: faeces | place: China | collected 2012 ...
TACCAGCGTCGCTAAAATGCTGGGCAGCGCATATCTTCTTAATAAAACCGGAACCGGTAATTCTCCCAGAGGATTTTTCTGTTCCATTCTTTCATCTCTTTCTATTCTGATTATTTGCAAAGCTGATACAGAACATCAATGCAATTGTCGATGCCAAGCGCGGAAGCATTCAGACAAATGTCATAATAATCCGCCACACCAAATTCCGTATTGGTATAATAAGAACAGAATTTCTTTCTGGCTCTGTCGATCGTGTGCATTTCCTCACTGATCTTTGCCTCAGTCATATCCGGCATTTTTGCCTTCATATGCTCCATGCGCCAGTAAGGATCCGCATATACAAATACATGCAGGCTGTCCTCAAAGTTTTTCAGTATCGTATTGGCATTTCTGCCGACGATCACACAGTTGCCTTTCTCGCCGATCTCGCGGATCACCTTTGTCTGTGCTTCAAACAGGGTCTCGTTAAGCGGCTTGTTGTAAAAGTTAAACAGGCTCTGGGCAAATCCGAAATTGGCCGGAACTTTCTCGTCCCAGCGACGCATACTCTCCACATCTACCTTGGATGTGTCGGCACTTCTCAGGATCAGCTCTTTATCATAATAATGATATCCAAGACGCTCTGCCACTTTTCGACCGATTTCGCCGCCGCCGGCACCAAATTCGCGGCTGATCGTAATAATTTTTTTCATATTGTTCCTCCTTCCAGATCATTATATTATCTGCATTTTTATGCATAAACATTCAAGAATGCTACTTACAGAACTTTATTCAGGAAATCAATGGTACGTGCTTCTTTTGGATTGCGGATTACTTCCTCCGGCGTGCCCTGCTCTACGATGTAGCCTCCGTCCATGAACACAACACGGTCTGCCACTTCTCTTGCAAAACCGATCTCGTGTGTGACGATGACCATAGTCATGCCATCGGCTGCCAGTTCTTTCATAACATTCAGAACTTCTCCTACCATCTCCGGGTCCAGTGCAGAGGTCGGCTCGTCAAACAGCATGATATCCGGGCTCATCGCCAGTGCTCTTGCGATCGCAACACGCTGTTTCTGTCCGCCGGAGAGCATATTCGGATAAACATCTGCCTTGTCAAACATGCCGACACGTTTTAACAGCTGAAGTCCTTTTTCCTTTGCCTGCTCTTTTGTCATTTTTTTCAGTTCTACCGGAGCCAGCATAATATTTTCACGGATAGTCATATTTGGGAACAGATTAAACTGCTGAAATACCATTCCGATTTTTTCACGGACATGATTGATATCCACGGATGCGTCTGTCATGTCTGTGCCCTCGAACAATACATGACCACTTGTCGGAACCTCAAGCAGATTTAGAGAACGCAGGAAAGTTGATTTTCCGCAGCCGGATGGACCGATCAGTGCCAGAACATCTCCTTTTTTGATGGTTGTGGAGATACCTTTTAATACTTCGTGATCTCCATAGGATTTATGCAGATCATTTACCTCAAGAATGACTGTATTATCGCTCATTGCTTCTTAACTTCCTTTCTAACAGATTTACCACTTTGCTCAGTCCCATTACCATGATAAGGTAAATCAGGGCAACTGCGATCAGCGGCATAAATGCCTCATAAGTTACACTTCGTATGATATCTCCACCTTTGGTCAGATCCATAAGGCCGATGTAGCCACTGATGGACGTCTCTTTTAAAAGACTGATAAACTCATTGCAGAGTGCCGGCAGGATATTTTTTACCGCCTGCGGCAGGATGATCGACATCATGGTCTGCTTGTAATTAAGACCCAGGCTTCGTCCGGCTTCAAACTGTCCGATATCCACTGCCATGATTCCGGAACGTACGATCTCAGCAACGTATGCTGCAGAGTTTAAACCGAATGCAATGACTGCCACAACAATTTTTCCGGTGTCAATACTCTGGAAAATAACATAATAAATGATCAAAAGCTGGATCATGACAGGTGTTCCGCGCACAATGGTCAGATAAAGCTTACAGAGTGCATTTAAGATAGTCAGCCCACCGTTTCTGTCATGGTTGGTACGGACGATTGCGATCAGAAATCCAAATACAACACCGACTAGCAATGCCAGCACTGTAATCAAAAGTGTATTTCCAAGACCTTTTAACAAATACACATAGCGGCTGTCTTTTACAAAGTTGTCATAAAATTTCTCACCAAGTCCCACTTTTTCAGAAGTTACCGTATCATCTTTTACTATAATGACCTGCTTTGAAGTCGTATAAGTATCGGTAAAATTAACATTCTTTTTCCGCTCCTCTGTCACAGTAAAACCTGCTGCTCCGATATCGACCTTACCAGTTGAGATTGCCGGAATAATCGAGTCAAACGCCATATCCTCGATTTTTAATTCCATACCAAGTTCATCACTGACAGCACGCATGATATCCATATCGATTCCCACGATCTGTCCATCTTCATAGCTCTCATATGGTGGAAACTCTGCATTTGTTCCAACCGTCAGAGTTCCATTTTCATGGCTGACATCTTTAGATTCATACGGAAACTTTCCAATCTCATCCGCAGTGCCGATATAATTTTTCTGAATATTTGCGATCGTACCATCTGCTTCTAATTTTTCCAGAGCACTGTTGACCTTATCTAAAAGCTCTGTATTACTTTTTGCAACAACAAACGCATAGTCCTCAAGGGTAAATTCTTCATCTAATATACGGATTCCTGTATTCTGCTCTACGAATTTAATCGCAGGCTGCTCATCAATGACAACGCAGTCAATCTTTCCCTGTTTTAATGCCTGGATCGCATCCGCACCCTTGTTGTAACGCTCCACCACGGTGCCGGAGCCATCGCTCTCGTAATCACTGACATAAATATCACCCGTAGTACCAAGCTGGACACCGATTCTTTTTCCCGGCAGATCATCTGCAGAATTCACGGTTCCAGATGTACTTTCCGTGCTCTGTGCCTCATCTGCTGCCATCACTTCATAGCCTGCTGCACCGATCAGTATGGTACAGAATAAAAGCATGGCTGCAAGTAAACGTTTACCTGTTTTCTTCATGGTCTTTTTCTCCTCGTTTTCGTGTATAAATATTCATTTTTCTGAGTAGGTAGTATAGCACACTTTTTTGTCAAAAGAAAGTATTGCCGTATATTTGCTGTATTCCTACATATATTCTCTCATCTGGTCTACCAGTGATAACATGAATTTCTGTCCGTCAATTCCGACCGCTTCATCAAACTTTTCTCCATTTACGATAGAATTTGACAGGATCCGCACGCCAAGAAACGGTACTCCATAAGAAAGGCAAAGCTGGGCTGCAGCCGCCGACTCCATATCTTCCACGGCTGTATGATACCGCTCTCTTAAAAGTGCGATCCGGTCAAGCTGGTTGTTCCACTCATCCCCGGAACCAATCACCCCACGGCCGGTATGATATTTCGTTTTTACCTGCTCCGCCGCTTTCAGCAGTTTTCCGTCACACGGATACTCTGTCACTTTTTTTGTCTTTCCCGTTTCGCGGTAAAAAATTTCCACCGGAAGCAGTGAAAAACTTTTTCCATCAATTCCCGCTCCCTCCTCAGAAAATGCATATGCGATTGCTCCCATCGGAACGACCTTTTCTCCAAGCACAATGTCCCCTCTGTGAAATTTTTTATCGTGGCCTCCTCCGATTCCCTGATTGATCACCGCCCACGGCTTAAAGTATGCCAGTGCAAGGCTTGTCGCTGCCGCAGCATTGACCATTCCCTGAAATGTCTTTGAAATGATGACAGGCTCTCTTTTTGCACCGAGAAATCCCGTGTGAAACTTCCAGTTTCCAATCGTGACGCACTCATGTTCCTCTAAATGTTCTATGAAATATGCCGTCTCTGTATCCATGGCTCCCTGGATCAGAAGAGATGGCTGTTTTGTAAAATCATAATTACCCATCGTATTTATTTTCTCCCTTTTTCCTGTTTAATTTTTCTTGACGAACTATAATATCTGTTTTATGGTAGTTTCATAATACATTGTCCGCCGCAAAAAAAGCAATAGAAAGAGGATAAAAATTACTTTTACTGCTGCACATTTCCGGTCAGGTCATTACTGTAACAATATTTTGAACGCAAACATGGAGGAATCTTATGGAAAAAATAGCAAGTTTTACGATTGATCATATTAAATTAGAACCTGGTGTCTATGTATCAAGAAAAGATACCGTCGGCTCCGAAGTCATCACTACATTCGATCTGCGCATGACTTCCCCAAACGATGAACCGGTTATGAATACCGCAGAAGTACACACGATCGAGCATCTTGGTGCCACATTTTTAAGAAATCATCCTCTTTATAAGGATAAAACGATCTATTTCGGACCGATGGGATGCCGCACCGGATTTTATCTGCTGCTCGCAGGCAATTACACATCCAAAGATATCGTAGGGCTCATCATAGAAATGTTTGAATTTATCCGCGATTTTCATGACGAAGTACCTGGTGCCTCTCCAAAGGACTGCGGTAACTACTTAGATATGAACCTTGGCATGGCAAATTATCTTGCCAGCCGTTATTTAGAGAACACACTGTATGACATTGATGATGCACATCTTGTTTATCCAGCTTAATAAATTTCGCCAGACCTTGTGAATAATATCGAGGCGGTAATTTATAGACGCAAATGGACTGAAAATGGCATATAGCAAACAATTTTCTGCTATATGCCCATTTTTTCAGGCAGTAAAATTCTCCATTTTTCCATCTTTGAAGAATTTGCTGCTGTTTTCTTTTTATAATTTTGTTTTAAAAAAAGTTATGATCTCCTGCCAGATTTCTTTCTGAAAGAAACGGATATCCGCATGATCCGCATCCTCAATTTCTAAAAGTGTGACATCACAGCCTGCTTTTTCAAGTTCATCATGCAGCTCCACTCCCTGTGTAAATGGTACCGTCTTATCACATTTTCCATGGATAATAAAAAATGGCGGAGCATCTTTGGTCACAAAGCTGACCGGGCAGCATGCAAGCGCCTCCCTGGGATTGCGCATCGCATTTTTTCCCATCAGCAATGACTCTGGGGATGCTGCACACTGCTCCTCGTTTTCGTATAGAAAACCTCTGAAGTCTGTCGGAGGATACCATGGGCACGCTGCCTGCACTTTGCTGGAATAAGAAAGATATTCTCCCACCTCATATGCCGGATCATCGCATAATGCCGCCATACAGGATAAATATCCTCCCGCTGATTCTCCCATCACCCCAATATGTGCTTCGTCGATGTGATACCTTGCGGCGTGCGCACGCAGATAGCGGATCGCCGCTTTTACATCACAGAGCTGTGCTGGAAATTTTGCTTCATTGCTGGTCCGGTACTGTACGGATGCCACCACAAAACCTGCTCTCGCAAGTTCGCTCAGATATGCCAGATGTGCAGACTTGTCAATGCTCAGCCATGCACCGCCACAGATCCAGACAATACAGGGATAATCGTGTGCCGTATCTTCCGGATAAATCAAATCCATACGAAGATCCTGCGTGGTGTGTCCGAACCATGCATCTGTCTGTGCAAATGTGATGTTTGTAATCACGGAATACTGCGGTGCAGCCGGTTTCACATGAATTGTTCTTTTCATACAAATTCTCCTCTCCAATGCTGTTTTTTACCACTTCTCTAATCCACCATTGCTTTCCTTATCGCACTGAGCAGTTCCTCATAGGTCTCATATGCCGGAATATCCGGATAATCCGCCTTGATCTTATCGGTGGAACGGAATAAAAATCCTGCCTTACTCGCCTGGATCATTCCAAGATCGTTATAGGAATCTCCACTTGCGATCGTGTCAAATCCGATCGACTGCAGTGCTTTTACTGTTGTTAATTTTGACTGTTCCACACGCATCTTAAAGCCTGTGATCTCACCATTTTCTGCAACTTCCAAAGAATTACAGAATAACGTCGGCCAGCCTAATTTCTCCATCAAAGGAGATGCAAACTGGGTAAAGGTATCACTGATTAAGATCACCTGTGTGAAAGAGCGGAGTTCGTCTAAAAACTCTTTCGCACCCGGCAGCGGATCGATCGTTCTGATAACGTCCTGGATCTCTTTTAAACCGAGTCCGTGTTCTTTTAAAACTCCAAGTCTCCATTTCATCAGTTTATCATAATCCGGCTCATCACGGGTCGTTTTCTTTAATTCCGGAATTCCGCTTGCCTCTGCAAATGCGATCCAGATCTCCGGTACTAATACTCCCTCTACATCCAAACATGTAATATACATAAAACTCCTTTCCTGCGCCCTCAATACGCATATCAGGTCTGTAAATACAGCTCCTGTTTTCTGCTTTTACTTTCGTTTTGTATCACTTTACTTCGTTATACTAACATATTATTTTCCACGATGCAATTCCTGTTTTCCACTGTCGTGTATATCACAGACTGTACATCATGCAGATGCTTATATATCACTTTGTTCTTCTTTCTTTGTCTCATACTGCTTTAACAGTCTGTCATACTCACGATTTATCTCCTGAAGCGTTTCCGTATCACCGCAGAGATTGTCCGGGTGATAAATTTTAAGCAGCTGCTTATATCTTTTCTTTAAGGCAGTCTTACTTTCCACGCCAATGAAAAACAATTCCCCCCGGACCACATTTTCTGCTCCAACAGAAGGAATATCACGCACTTCCTGTTCTCTGACATATCTATAAAAGTCACGCTTTTTTTTCATCTGTTTTTTTTCATCCGCAAGCTGGGAAAGTTCTTCCTCTAAAATCTTCCACTTTGTCTCAAACAACTGTTTTTCCCGCTTCATACTGTCTTTTTCAAGCTGACAGTGTGTGGAAAATTCTCTTTTTTCCCGCTCGAAGTTTCGACGATCCTCTTCTAATTTTCTCTTTTCTTCTAAAAAATCCCGCCTCTGCTTCTCTAACTCGGCAGACTTTTTGTGTTTCCAATCCTGATGCAGAGTCTTTGTCCTTTTGATCCTAAAAATCGACCGATCCATCTTTCTGCAAAAACCCCCTCTTATTCTGCCTTACTTTCCTCATAAACTTTTCTGATCTTATCCTCAATTTCAATAAAGACATCCACTAAAACCGGATCATAATCCCTGCCACGTCCTTCTTCTATAATATGAAAACACTGATCCAGCGGCATTGCATCCCTGTAACAACGTTTTGCCGATACTGCATCAAATACATCCGCGACAGCCATGATCCTGGCGCACAATGGGATTTCTGTCTCTTTCAGTCCATCCGGATATCCGCGCCCATTCCATTTCTCATGGTGATGCGCTGCCACTTCATATGCCATCTCTTCGTACGCATCATTTCCCAGATGCCCGAATGTCTCCCGGATGATCTTTCCGCCTTTTTGGGCATGTGTCTTCATAATTTCAAACTCATCATCCGTCAGTTTCCCCGGCTTCTGCAAAATTGCATCCGGTATCGCGATCTTGCCGACATCATGCATTGGTGCCGCCATCACAAGATTTGCCACATAATCTTTTGTAAGCTGCTCCTTATAAAAACCGCGGCTTCGAAGTTTCTCTGCCAGCAATTTCACATACGCAGTTGTACGGCGGATATGCCCTCCCGTATTGTCATCACGGTTCTCCACAAGTGTCGCAAACCCCATCACCATCTCTTCATTGTTTTTCTGGAGTTTCGCATAGAGCGGTGTCTCCTGATTCAGATAAATTCCCACGATCACAACCGCCGGAACCAGACTCGTCAGCAGTGCCTCCGGGAAAAACATCTGATATGCCGTCACCCCGATTGTCACTAACAAATAAGTAGATATCGCAATCTGCTTATGTCTCTCAAGATTCTTCCAGCTGTGCAGAAAAATACCACTCGCAGCAAGTACATACAACGCCACCATTGCAAAACAGGTATATGCAGACATTCCCATCGAATAGTTGGTAAACGTTCCTTTGCGATACTCAAGCTGTGGCATAAATACGATCACAACCACAATATTGATCAGAAGAGGCAGGAAAAGTCCGATGCGTTCCCCTCTTTTCTGTGGCAGTCCTCTTGTAATATCGTACATATATAAAAACATCAAAAACACAAAAATATCCAGAAAAGAAAGAAAACACAGATGTAAAAATGTGTTGACAGAAGCCGGTATCTCCGCTAAATGATTGACAGTATAGGCAGTTGCTCCATCAAAGAAAATACCGACAATCCCTGCAGCCAAAATTGTCTCAAACAACACGTTTTTCCGTTTCATCTGATAAATCTGTTTTTCTCTGATATAAATACACGCCACATAAAGGACAATGATCATGCAGCCAATCTGTAATTTACAGTATTCCATTTCGTCTCCTGTCCACCATTGTGGATCATTCTTTTGTTTTAATATGCTAAAACAGACAGAACCAAAGGTGGTTCTGCCCGTTTTTATTTTACCATTAAATCTTACAGTGTCTGGATCCGCTCCATAGCTGCAAGTGTATTCTCGTAAGTACCAAATGCTGTCAGTCTGAAATATCCTTCACCGCTCGGTCCAAATCCAGATCCCGGTGTACCAACCACATTGGCATTTTCAAGCAGATAATCAAAGAAATCCCAGGAAGACATCTGATCTGGTGTTTTTAACCAGATATATGGTGCGTTTACACCGCCAAATACAGTATAGCCGGCTTTCGTCAGACCTTCCTTGATGGCTTTTGCATTCTTCATATAATAGCCAACCTGCTCTTTTAACTGTGCTTTTCCGGCATCGGAGTAAACTGCCTCACCGGCACGCTGTACAATATAAGGTGCACCGTTAAACTTTGTTCCGTGGCGTCTTGCCCACATCGCATTTAAGGAGACATCCCCGCATTTTAATTCTTTTGGAACAACCGTAAATCCAAGACGTACTCCGGTAAATCCTGCATTCTTTGAAAAACTTCGAAGTTCGATGGCACAGGTCTTTGCTCCCTCACACTCATAAATAGAATGTGCCACGTCATCCTCGCTGATATACGCCTCATAAGCCGCATCATAAATAATAACTGCACCGACTTTATTTGCGTAATCTACCCACTCCTGTAACTGTGATTTGGTGATCGTTGTTCCGGTCGGATTGTTCGGCAGGCACAGATAAATAACATCCGGTGTTTCCTTTGGAAGCTCCGGTACAAAGTTGTTATCGCTGGTACATGGCATATAGATCACGTCACTCCACATCTGTGTATCTGCATCATAAGTGCCGGTTCTTCCAGCCATAACGTTGGAATCCACATAAACCGGATAGACAGGATCACAGACAGCGATCTTATTATCCTGCGCAAAAATCTCCTGAATGTTTCCGGAATCACTCTTTGCTCCGTCAGATACAAAAACTTCATCTGCGGAAATATCACATCCTCTTGCTTTATAATCATTTGCCACGATGGCATTTCTTAAAAAGTCATATCCAAGATCCGGCGCATAGCCATGGAACGTTTCTGCATGTCCCATCTCATCGACTGCTTTGTGCATTGCATCAATAATAGCCGGAGCGATCGGCTGTGTTACATCACCGATACCAAGACGGATGATCTGTTTCTCCGGGTTTGCTGCAGAATATGCGTTTACTTTCTTTGCAATGGTAGAAAATAAATAGCTTCCCGGAAGTTTCTGGTAATTGTCATTAATTTTAAACATGTCCTTACTCCTCACTTTGCATTCAAAATACAAGTTAACGTTATCTAACTGTCATACAGTATAGCATTGTGTGATAGGTCATGCAAGCATTTTTTGTTTACCTGGAATCAAAAAATATTGTCTCACCTAATCTGATATTTTTTTTCATAATTCCGGTCCCAAAATCATTGATTTTACAGGCTTATCTCATATTTTAGCTTCCGCCAGAAGTTCCACCCATGCCATGCGAAATCCTGCATTCACCGCTGCCCGCTGTGACGCAAGATTTGACATACTGGTTCCATAATACGGCACTTTTCCCAATTTCTCTATCTCTTCTTTTAAAATTGTGACCAAAGTGGACGCGATATGTCTGCACTCCGCCTCTTTTTCCACATTGATCCCGATCTGCCAGAACAGAGGACTATCTGCGCTTGCCCCCGCCATGCCGATGATCTTTCCGTCTGAAATCGCTGCCACTCCCAGCATATCGGGTGATTTTTCGTCAAAGCAGAATGCCTCGTCAAACCGGTTGTCCCCTGCAAACTGCAGGATCTCCCCACGGTCATATGTTCGGATCTCAAACCCCGTTTCTTTTGCAACACTCTCTGTCTCCGGCAGGAAAAACGGATGTGCTGTTTTTAACTGGCAGCCGTATGGTTTTAAGATGTGATCCAGTTCCCGGAAGTTTCCGACATCCATAAACCATGCGCCGGGGCAGGTTTCGTATTTTTCGCGGCAGAGTTCTATGATCTCCTTTTTTCCGGTGAAAATCAGTTTTCTGTTGACTGCGGTTATTTTCAGGGCACAGTTGTCCTGGTCTTCGAATCTGCGCCGTCCTTCGAGACTGCGGTATTCGGTGAAGTGGTTTCCTTGGTCGAGGATGTCTGCGGGGGTGCAACAGTAGTCTAAGGCGAGCTGGCGGCTTAGTTGCTGGATGTATTTCATCGTTGGTTCTCCTCCTGATTATAAAATTTCAGACATTGCTGCTGTTCACACCTATTGTGTAACCAGACATTTTCTATGTAGGATTATAGCAGTCCTATCCCCTCCATTCAAGAGACTCGTTTAAAAGAATGTTATCTTATGCTCTGATACCAGATAATAACTTTTTACTTCTATCCTGCTATATGGTACAATAAGAAATAATCTGACGGATTGGAATTTGACAAAGGAATGTGATTGTATGAAGAAGAAAAGCATAATTGCAATATGTGCTGTATTAGTAATTTTAGTTTTGGCAGCAGTCCTTGTATTGACTGGAAACAGAGGAAATGTATCAAATGTTAATCGTGTTGTTGGTTACTCTGCACTCTATGGTGAAAATTCAATCAATGAAGCATTTGATGTCATAGAGAAAAAATTTGCAAAAGATTTTGAAGGTTGCACACTTACAGAACTTCGCTATGACAAGGATGTTGAAAACAGATTTGCAGAAGAAATTGAAAAGTATCACAAAGAAAATAATCAATTGGGGGTATTAATCACTTATCAAAGATTCTGCTTCATCCACGCCTCAAGTTCTACTTTCGAACTTTTTGCCTGTGCAACACATTCCCTGTACTGACCCGAATACGGCTTTTCATCTAATCACAAAAAAAGCTGCAGTGTCTCCACTGCAGCTTTTCGCTTACATCTACTATTTTACTAACTCTTTTACTTTTGCTTTCTTACCAACGCGATCTCTTAAGTAGAATAATTTCGCACGTCTTACTTTACCCTGACGAACTACTTCTACTTTCTCAACGTTCGGAGAATGTAACGGCCATGTTTTTTCTACGCCGACACCGTTAGAGATTTTTCTTACAGTAAATGTCTCACGGTTGCTTCCGCCCTGTTTTTTAAGTACAGTACCCTCGAATACCTGGATTCTCTCACGGTTACCCTCTTTGATCTTACCGTAAACTTTTACAGTATCACCAACACGGAACTCCGGTACTTCTGCTTTTAACTGTGCTGTTTCAATGTTCTTAATGATTTCACTTGCGTTCATTTTGTGACCTCCTGATTCATTGGATGTTCTTAATACGTCGATTCGTAACAGAGGACCATCTATTTATTCACAACTATTCCAGTATAACACAGATTGTACGGATTGCAAGCATTTTCGGCAAATATTTTCATTCTCTCTCTTCACGCTCCATCCAGTAGATGCGTCCCTTAGAAAAACAGAGTCCCAGGGCCTCCTGCAGTCCTTTGGATGCATCATTGCCGATCTCAACCTGACCGTAGGGTCTCTCACCGCGCTCTAATCCGAGATTGATCATATATGTCTCAAGTGCCATGCCGATCCGGCGTCTGCGGTACTCCGGCGAGACGAAGAGCATCCCGATGCCGCCCTCCGCGTGCATTCCGATAAAGCCCGCAAGCTGCCCGTCCACAAACGCACCGAAGAGCGCTCCTTTTTTGATCCGGTCTGTCACATACGCCTCATCCGATATCGTATTGTAATCGCGCACCACCGCGTCTAAGTGTTCCATCGTAAGCGGACGGATGACCACGCCGTTTTCAGCCGGTTTGCCGTCCATGCGGTACAGTCCGGTGACAGGCAGCTTTTCGTGCTTTGTATACACGATCTGGTTGCAGGTCATCGCCGTGCGAAATCCCAGATATTTTTCTGTCGGTTCCGTCATGAACTCCTGATGCAGCACCAGAAGGCCGCTCTCCTCCCCGG
>ERZ773114.3708-NODE-3708-length-12215-cov-5.109375_pt1 | contig 12215 bp, 9 predicted proteins | sample MGYA00580564_ERZ773114 | MGnify/ENA primary metagenome ERZ773114 (study PRJEB29015, sample SAMEA2737836) | human gut metagenome | biome: human gut; feature: human-associated habitat; material: faeces | place: China | collected 2012 ...
TGGAACCGGCGTCCGGGTACGCCATCAAGGAGCCTGCCACGCAGGAATGCTTCATTTCCGGTGGTGAGAGCAAAGTCCTGACCTTTGAAAACACTCCCCTTTCCGCCATCATCATCCGCAAGGTGGACAGCGAGAGCGGTCAGCCGCTGGAAGGTGCATGGTTTAGAATCCGCTACCTCGGCGGCACCTCCGGTACAGGCGGCACTGTGGTTGGCGAGTACAAAACATCCAGCAATGGCACCATCGTTGTGACCGGCCTCAAGGCAGGCACTTATGTCTGCGAGGAGATCTCCGCGCCGGACGGGTACATGATCACCGACGCCGCGGAAACGGTCTATCTCTCCGGTAAGGATCAGGATGTCATTACCGTGACCTTCGGCAATGATAAAATGGGCTCTCTGCTCATTGTCAAAAAAGACGCTGTCACCGGCACCCCCATTTCCGATGTGGAATTCTTCGTCACGGATTCGGATGGCAGCGTGATCGGCACGGCCAACGGTAAATATGTGACCGACAGCGCAGGCACCATCCGCATTGACGGCCTGACGCCCGGCATGACGGTCATCGCAAAAGAGGTGCGGGCCAAGGAAGGGTACATTCTGGACGATACCCCGCAGAGCATCAAGATCAAGCGCAATGCCGTCATGACGCTGGAGTTCCGCAACCAGCCCAAGGGCGGTGTGCTTGTGAAAAAGGTGGACGCTGTGACGAACGCGCCCATCTCTGACGTGGAGTTCCTTGTCACGGATTCCGACGGCAATCTCATCGGCAACGCCAACGGCAAATTTGTGACGGACAGTGCCGGTACTTTCACGATTATGGATGTTGCACCTGGTACGACGCTTATCATCAAGGAATCGCGCACAAGAGACGGCTACCTGCTGGATGACACGCCGCAGACCGTCAAGGTCAAGTCTAATGATATTGTCACGGTAGAGTTCAGAAACCAGCCGCTGGGCGGACTTCGGATCGTGAAGCTGGATAGTATCACTCATAAACCGTTAGAGGGTGTCGAATTCAAAGTAACCTATGCTGACGGCAGCTTTGTTCCTGACAAGAACGGTCAGATCAGCTCCAACGGCATCTACAGAACCGATAAGAATGGAGAGGTATTGATCTCCGGGCTGATCGGAACTTTTGTTGTTACAGAAACCAAGACGCTCTCCGGCTACACCATCGATCAGAACACTCGCAGTCAGACTGTTGTCATCAACCCCAACGACCTCCAAACCTTGACCTTCTACAATGCCCCTTCCGGCGGGTTGAAGATCATCAAGAGCGACAAAGACAGTGGAAAGCGTATCGCCGGGGTTAAATTCGAGATCCGCAAGATGAACGGCGAGATCATCGGCACCTTCACAACGGACAGCACTGGTGTCATCTATCTCCCCGAGGCCGAAAGTGGCTGGTACACCGTGACGGAATTGGAAGCTGCGTCCGGCTACCTGCTGGATACTACACCGCACCGTATTGAAGTTAAGGACGGTCAGACAGCCACGCTGGAGATCACCAATCATAAATCCTCGCGTATTTTGCTCCACAAGGTGGACAAGGCCACCGGCAAGGGGATTTACGGTGCGGTGTTTCTGCTCTATGACAGCAATCGCAATCCCATCGGGGAGTATGTGACCGATCAGGACGGCTACATCTACGCTGACGAGGGACTGGCCGATGGCCGCTATTATCTGCGTGAGATCAAAGCTGCCCCCGGTTATGTGCTTGATCCTGAACTGAAAACCATCTACATCCGCTACGGCTCCACCACAGAAATTGAGTGGAGCAATACCGCGGAGTGCGGCCAGATCCAGATCATCAAGAAATCCGCAGACGATAACGCCACCAATGGCCTGCCTGCCGGGACGCTGCTGGAGGGCGCAGTGTTTGAGATCTACGACAAAGCGGGTAATGTGGTGGACACCATCAAGTCCGACCGCAACGGACGCGCCATTTCCAAGACGCTGCCGCTGTCCCGCTATACCATCCGGGAAATCAAAGCGCCTGCGAATTACTCCATCAACCCCACAGTGATGACCGCCTATCTGGAATTCAACGGACAGATCGTCACCTTTGAAGTGCAGAATACCAGCGTTTCCACCGGCGTATCCATTAAGAAAACCGGCCCTGTGCAGGCTGTCCCCGGTCAGCCGATCCGCTACGTGTTCTCACAGATCAAGAACAGCTCCAACGTTGTCCTCGACTCCTTCTATTGGCGTGATCAGCTTCCCGCGCAGGTCACGCTGAGCAAAATCGTCACCGGCAGCTACAATCAGCCGCTTTTCTACAAGGTGGTCTATAAGACCAACCTCTCCGGGGACTACCGCACACTGGCGGATAATCTCAGCACCGGCAAGACCTATGTGCTGGACGCTCGTCCTGCTGTCCTCGGCCTTGCCGCCAATGAGCGCGTCACCGAAGTCATGTTCGTATTCGGAAATGTAAAGGCGGGCTTTGCGCAGGTGGAAACGCCGTACATCTACGCCACCGCCCGCAGCGGCCTTGCCAACAACTCCGGCGTTGTGAATGTGGCGGATGTGGGTGGCCTTTACAATGGGCAGTGGATTCAGGCGGTGTCCCGCTGGCTCACTACCGTCTACACCAAAACAACGGTGAAGCTGCCCAAAACGGGGTACTAAGCCTTGCGGCAGAATGACTTTCGCAGCGCCGCCCCTGTGTGGGCGGCGCTTTCCCCATTGGTTCTCTGGCTGGCGGCAATCGCCGCCTATGCCTACGAGGACGGTATGAACCTCTTTCAATGGATGGGGCGTTTCAGCCAAGTGCTGGAGCGCCCCTTTGCCATTGGCTGGACGCCCTACACGCTGAAATGTATGCTGGGAAGCCTGCTGCTCTACGGCTGCGGCATCGCACTCTACTACTCCAGCCGGGAGAACCGGCGACCGGGCGAGGAATACGGCAGCGCTAAATGGGGCAATCCCAAGGAACTGAACCGGAAGTATATGGATCACCAGCATAAGGACGCCAACATTATTTTGACTCAGCGTGTCCGGTTGGGCATGGACGGCTACATCACCCAGCGCAACATGAATGTTCTGGTAGTGGGCGGCTCCGGCTCCGGCAAGACCCGGTTTTTCTGCAAACCCAATATTTATAGCGCAAATTGCTCCTATCTTATCACAGATCCCAAAGGCGAGCTGCTGCGCGCGGCAGGCGCTTTGTTGGCAGCGCAGGGCTACGAAGTCCGGGTGTTCAACCTGATCGACCCAAGCCAGTCCGACGGATACAACCCCTTTTCATACATTCAAAGTGAAAAAGATGTGCTGACCCTCATTGATAACCTCATCAAAAATACCACGCCCCGCAACGCCTCCAGCAACGACCCCTTCTGGGAGAAGGCGGAGATCGCGCTGGACTCAGCCCTTATGCTCTACCTCGTCAGCGAAGCGCCCCCGGAGGAACAGAATTTTGAAATGCTGATCTACATGATGAACTTTGCCGAGGTGCGGGAGGAGGACGATCAATACCGCAGCCCGCTGGATATGCTCTTTCGGGCATTGGAGGAGGAACAGCCCAACCATGTGGCGGTGAAACAGTTTAAGGCTTTCAAACAGGCGGCGGGCAAGACTGCGAAATCCATTTTGGTAAGCGCCGCCGTGCGGCTGGCCACCTTCAATATCCCGCAGTACGCCGGAATGACAATGGTGGATGAGATGGACTTTGGCAGCTTGGGCGAGAAGAAAAAAGCCATCTTCTGTGTGATCCCTGTTGATGACAGCAGTATGAACTACCTTGTGGGAATGCTCTACACCCAATGCTTTCAGGCACTTTACCGCAGGGCGGACGAGAAGCACAACGGGCGTCTGCCTGTGCCGGTGCGTGTCATTCAGGACGAATGGGCGAATGTGGCCCAACCGGAGAGCTATCCGAAGATTCTGGCTACCTGCCGCAGCTACAATATTGGGCTGAACATCATCGTGCAGAACATTCAGCAGATCAAGGCGCTGTACGAAAAGGAATGGGAAAGCATCATCGGCAACTGCGACACGCTGCTCTTCCTCGGCGGCGGCAACGAGCCGACTTCGTTGGAATTTATCGTGAAGCTGCTGGGCAAGGAGACCATCGCCACCCGCGCACGCGGGCAAACAAAGGGACGCAGCGGCTCCAGCTCTACCAACTTTCAGCAGACGGGCCGCGACCTGATGACCATTGACGAGGTGCGAAAACTGGACACACATAAAGCGATTTTATTTATCCGTGGGGAAGATCCCGTGCTGGACAAAAAGTACAACATCAAGCGTCATCCCAACATTAAGCAGACAACAGACGGTAAGGCAAAGCCTTATATCCACAAGCCGCAGGGCGCACCAGATTATGCGCTGCCGGATCTGCCCTATGCGTTCCGGTCGCTGGACGATTATGATTTTATTGACGTGGAGGAACCTGAACATGAATTATCTGAAAAAGAAAAAGATTTCAAACCCGACAAGACTGAGTAAGGTGAAAAAATACTATTGGACGGCGGCTGGTGCTGCCGTCCTCTGCCTCTGCTGCACCACGCCCGCGATGGCGGCGGGCAGCGACCCGTTGGACATTGTAAACAACCTTTCCGATTTTATCTTCAGCATCATCAAGGCGCTGGGCGTGATCATTCTCGGCTGGGGCATCGTGCAGGTGGGTATGTCGATCCAGTCCCACGATGCCAGCCAGAGAACGCAGGGCTTCCTCTGCCTGTTTGGTGGCTTAATGATCGCCTTTGCAAAAGAAATTCTGACCGCCATCGGCGCGATCTGATGAAAAGCTGCACCCCCTGTCCAATAAGGAACAGAGGGTGCAGTTACATTCATTGTGGTGTGACTTCTCCAAACAAAATGCGGATGTAGTCCTGACGGGCGTTGATGATACGGCCAACAGAAACAACTTCCGTTTCAATGCGGTAGAGCGCGATATAGCTTTCGACCACCAGCATACGCAGGTCAGTTTCATAGCCGGTCTTTGCCCCAATGGAAACGCCCATTTCAGGGAACTGCTTGAGTTGGGCGCAGCCGTCGAGGATGGCTTTTGTGATCCGGTTTGCAGCGGTGGGGTTATGAATCTCACTTTTGATATACCGTTTTATTTCCTGAAGGTCGCGTAATGCTTCCGGCGTATATCTTAGCTTCATTCGGCCACCCCAAGGGTGCGGTAAGCGTCTTCTTCGGATACCCAGCCATCCTTTTCAGCGGATGCCCAGCCTTTTTGCGCTTCATCCAGCAGGCGGCGCATGGCTTTGGCTTTCATATATTCCGCGTTCTCAGGCGAAGCCAGAAACGGCAAGCCCTCCATGTTTAGGGACTGTTGAATGAAGATGTTAACGGCGTCGGTAAAGGAAAGACCCTGACGGGCATAGATGTCCTCCATACGCTGCTTGACTTCTGGATTGATCCGCATTTGAAAGGTTGCGGTTTTTGGTGCAGATGTGACATTGATCGTGTTCATAGCATTCACCTCAACCTTAGTATATACCGAAAAGAAGAAATGTCAATACGATGTCATTACAATTATGGAGGTGGTGAAATTTGGATAACAACTGGATCGTAGAAAACCTGACCAACGCCTTTGGCGTTTGGAACAGTAAAATGACGGAAATGTGGTCGCTGCTGACGGAATCGCCCCAGACCTTCAAGGGTGGCACCATCTGGCAGACCATTGTGACCATCAACGGCGGGATGCAGGCCATCGGCTACGGGCTGCTGGTGCTGTTCTTTGCCATCGGTATCTTTCGCAGCGCTTCCGGCTTTCGGGACTTTCAAAGGCCGGAGCATTTGCTGCGGCACTTTATCTACTTTGTGCTGGCAAAGCTGGGAATTACTTACGGGATGGACTTGTTAGTAAATGTTTTTGATGTGTGCAACGGAATTGTGGCAACTGCGGCGGGCAGCGTAGGCGGTTTGACCGGCGCGTCCGTGGCGCTGCCGCAGGAGATCGCAGACGCCATTGGTGATGTTGGCTTTTTGGCGAGTATCCCGCTTTGGCTGGTGACACTGCTGGGAAGCCTGATGATCACAGTGCTGGCCTTCATTATGATCCTCACCGTCTATGGGCGCTTTTTTAAGATATATATGTACGCCGCGCTGTCCCCGGTGGCACTGGCATCCTTTGCCGGAGAGGGGACTTCCCATTTCGGCAAGGCGTTCCTTCGGAGCTATGTAGGCGTGTGCATGGAGGGTGCGGTGATCGTTCTGGCCTGCATCATCTTTTCAGCCTTTTCCTCCAGCGGTACGCCGGTGGTGGATAGCAGCGCATCCGTGGTGACGCAGGTGTGGAGCTATTTGGGTGAGGTCATATTCAATCTGCTGGTGCTGGTGGGACTGGTGAAGTCCGCTGACCATATTGCAAAGGAAATGCTTGGATTATAAAGGAGACGTTTATGGATAATTACCGTGAGAAGATCGTCCGTATCGTGGAGCGAGAGCTGAAACGAACGGAAGAGTATCAGCAAAGACGCGACGAGTACGGCAACGAGGAGTACATTTTGGGCTGTATCATGGTTAAGGGCGATGCTTTTCCGAAAGAGGTGATCGCTCATGCATTTGTTGAGGATATGGGGCTTGAACTTCAATTTCAGGTTTGGAGAGACGAGCCGCGAATCAGGCAGAAGCAGGCTATGTGGTATGACTTGACCTTGTTTGATGTGGAAGGAGACTTCTTTGGAAAACTGGAGCAAGGATACTCGATTTTATCGGTATCTGATCTTTTCCATTGCACCGCTTGGAATGCAACGGAATATCTGGCTGATGAGCAGAATCGAGATAAGGAAAATTCCTGCTGGAAGGGAATGCAAAGGTATCTGAACTATTGTAAAAAGCACGGCATCACAAGAAATTATCTGGTGAAAAAAGAAGAGTACGACGGAATAGATGCTATGAAGTTTTACGACAAGTCAGCCGTTGCCAAATTTGAGAAGAACAGAAAAACGCAGGATCAGTGCCGCTGACGAGGATTAAAACTATACATTTTATTAAATAGAGAGGAAAAGCAAGTAGCCCATCGCTACTTGCTTTTCTTTTTTAGGAGATTGATTATGGAAATCAAAATCAACAAGGAAATTCGCGCTTATCGTGAAACGCTCTTTTTCGGCCTGTCCGTGCGGCAGTTTGTATGTTCCGTTTTGGCGGTGGGCGTTGCTGTGACGCTGTATTTCAGTTTGAGCCGCGTGCTGGATCGTGAAACGGTGAGTTGGGTGTGCATTGTCGGCGCGGCTCCCGTGGCCGCTGCCGGATTCTTTCAGTACAACGTCCTCACGCTGGAGCAATTCTTGTGGGCGTGGCTGAAATCAGAGGTCATCATGGCGGGCAAGCGCGTTTGGAAGTCAGAAAACTACTATGAAGAAGCGATGAAACGAGAGGTGAAGAAACATTGATCTTTTTCAAGCATCGGCGCAGCGCAGAACGGGACACTTTTTCCGTTCCCCGCAGCGTCCAGAAATCCATTCCCATCAAACGCATTTATCAAGACGGCGTGTTTCAGGTAAGCGGCAAGTTTTCAAAAACTTGGCGCTTTTTTGATGTCAATTATGCCGTGGCCTCCCCGGAAAAGCAGCGGGAACTCTTTATGACCTACTGCGCCTTCCTAAACTCGCTGCCCATCGGAGCCACGGCGAAGATCACGCTCTTTAACCGTCAGCTCAATCAAAAGGACTTCGGTCGGACGCTGCTCATGCCCATGCAGGGCGACCGCCGTGACCTCTACCGGAATGAGTATAACGCGCTTGTTTTGGGCAAGGCGGCGGAGAGCAACAATCTCATTCAGGAAAAGTACATCACCGTTTCGGCGGAGAAGAAAAGCGTGGAGGAGGCCCGTGCATTCTTCTCCCGCGTCGGAACTGACCTCACCACGGGACTTTCCCGTATGTCCTCCAGCGTCCGTGAGATCACGGTCAATGACCGCCTGCGGCTTCTGCATGACTTCTATCGCCCCGGCGAGGAACAGCTATTCCGGTTCAATTTGGAGGACACCATGCGAAGGGGGCATGACTTCCGGGACTGCATCGCCCCGGACTGTATTTCCTTTCAAAAAAATCACTACGAGCTGGGCGATCATGTGGGCCGTACCCTGTTCCTGCGGGAGTATGCCAGCTTTATCTCCGACGCGATGATCACGGAGCTGATGGACTATCCCCGGAACATGATGCTTTCCATTGACATTATCCCTGTGGCGATGGACGAAGCAGTGAGCGATATTCGCAAGCGCATTATGTCCGTAGAATCGGATATTACCCGCTGGCAGCAGCGGCAGAATCAGAGCAACAATTTTACCGCCAATATTCCCTATGACTTGGAGCAAATGCGGAGCGAAACGAAGGAATTCATGGACGACCTCATGAGCCGCGACCAGCGCATGATGCTGGCTTTGGTGACGCTGACGCACCTGGCAGATAACCTCGAACAGCTCGACCAGGACACCGAAGCCTTACAAGCCATCGGGCGAGCGCGGGGCTGTCAATTTAACATTCTGCGCTATCAGCAGGAGGACGCGCTGAACACGGTGCTGCCCCTCGGCCTCAAGCGCATTGACGCCACCCGTACCCTGACCACGGAATGTACCGCCGTTCTCATGCCGTTCAAATCACAGGAAATTCAAGACGCTGGCGGCATCTACTACGGCGTCAATGCTGTTTCCCACAACCTTATCATCTGCAATCGAGGAAACCTGCTCAACGGCAACGGCTTTATTACCGGTGTGTCCGGATCAGGCAAGTCGATGGCAGCCAAGCAGGAGGTCTCCGCGCTGGCGCTCTCCACCGACCATGATATTATCATCGTGGACCCGGAGCGTGAATATGGCGAGTTGGTGAAGGCATTGGGCGGCGAGGTCATCACCATCTCCGCCTCTGATCCAAACGGCTGCCACATCAATGCGCTGGATTTGTCCGAGGGGTATGGTGACGGCAGGGAGCCGTTGGTGATGAAGTCCGAGTTTATCATGTCGCTGTATGAGCAGCTCATGGGCTCGGATAAGATCGAGCCGCAGGAGAAGTCCATCATCGACCGTAGTGTGGGCAACATCTACCGGGAATATCTGAAAAACTATCAGGGGCAGCCGCCCACGCTGAAGGACCTCTATGACGACCTGATGAAGCAGGTCAACCCGGAGGCGCACCGCATTGCGTTGGCGCTGGAGCTGTTCACGGTGGGCAGTCTGAATGTTTTTTCTCACCAGACCAATATCAACACAAAAAGCCGTATCCTCTGCTTTGACATTCAGGACTTGGGTGAAAATCTGAAATCGGTGGGCCTGTTGGTGATGCTGGACGCCATCTATAACCGCGTCATTCAAAACCGCAAGGCGGGGAAATACACCCATGTCTACATCGACGAGATCTATCTGTTTTTCGCCAACGGGAGCGGCAGCGGACACAGCATTACCAATTACAGCAGCGAATTTCTCTACAAGTGCTGGAAGCGCTTCCGTAAATACGGCGCGACCCTTACCGGTATCACACAGAATGTGGAGGAATGTCTGCTGTCCAATACGGCGCGTATGATGTTTGCAAACTCCGAGTTTCTGCTGATGCTCAATCAGGCCACCACCGACCGGGAGCAGCTTGCCCGACTGCTGGGTGCATCGGATACGCAAATGAGCTATGTGGACAATGCCCCGGCTGGCCACGGGCTCATCAAGGTAGGCGGGGCCATCGTGCCTTTCGCCAATGAGCTGCCCAAAAATACGGAGCTGTACCGCCTAATGTCAACACGCCCCGGTGAGGACTGACGCCATGCGGGACTTGAAGATCAGACCCGGCATGGATACGCCCAAGGCAAAGCTGAAAAATCCCGCGCCTAAGGACGCGGATTCCCTTCTGAAACAGCACATGGACAAACGGCAGCGGGAAAAGGAGCCGGAGAGCCATGATCCCGTGCGCTACGCCACCGACCGCGTGGAGAAAAATATGCGCCGTGGTGCATCTGGGGCGGCGGATGCCTCGCGGCGTATGATAAAGCACTACCGAGGAAAGCTGCGACAGGGCAAAGAAAATGCGGCGAGGGAGTACAGCGTGGCAGATATGGGGATTGGTGCGGAAAGCGGCTCTACCAATGCCCCGACGGAATATGACTTTTCTCCAGCACAAACCACTGCACGAAATGAAGTCGGAAAACAGATGTTTTCTCCGCAAAATCCCAATGCCGCCAAAAACGCAAGCGCCGCCCCGCAGGAGCGTGGGCGGCAGAAAGCTGCGCAGGACGCGAAAGCCGCCTATGGGCGGAATCTTGCCGAGAAAAGAACAGCAGAGCGGCACATTGTACCTCCACCGTCCGACCGTGGAGGCACAATGACCACTCCGCAGAAAGGCAATTCGGGGGTATCGGCCAAGGGCAGCCCTGGCCCCAAGAGCGGACAGGCCATGACCAAGGCCACGCGCACCATGCGTGTTCGACCAACTGACCACGCAACGCCGAACAATGCAATCATCACGCGCCGCGCAAGGGCGGCGCAGAGAAAGGCACAGCGGGCGATGCTTCAGGAATCCGCGCAGAGCGGCGGAAGGGCTTCCAAAAAGCTGGGCAGCGTGGCAGTCCAGGCAGTGAAAGAAATCGGGAAAGGAGTGGCGTCTGCGGTCAGCTCGATCCTGTCGGCAGGCGGCGGTGCGGTGGTGCTGGTGCTGTTCCTGACGGTGATCCTTGTGGCGGCAATCGTGGCGTCCCCCTTCGGTATCCTCTTTTCCAACGAGAGCCGGGAGGCGTGCGTTGTGCCGATCTCCGCTGCGGTGGCGCAGGTCAATTATGAGTATAACGAGCGGTTGGAGGAATTGCAAACAGCGGACAGCTACGACTCCATCTCCGTGACCGGGCAGTCTGCCGATTGGGTGGAGGTGCTGGCGGTGTTCGCGGTGAAGGTGGCAGGCAGTAACGATGCGGATGCCGCGGACGTGGCTACCATGGACGCCGACCGCATTGCGCGCCTGAAAGCAGTCTTTTGGGACATGACCGTAATCAAAACGGAGGTGGAAACGATCAACCACCCCGGCAGCGGTGATGACGATGGCTGGACGGAGCGAAACCTCTATATCACCATTACCGCAAAAACGGCAGAGGAGATGAAAACAGTTTACCATTTCAACCGTAACCAGATCGTAGCGCTGGACGAGCTGCTGGAACAGCGGGCGCTTCTGCTGGAGCTGTTGGAGGATGTGTACTCCGTCAGCGGGGATACGGCGGCGCTGCTCCGCAATCTGCCGGAGGATCTGTCGCCGGAGCGCGAGGCGGTGGTACGCACCGCCTGTTCTCTTGTCGGCAAGGTGAACTATTTTTGGGGCGGCAAGAGCCTCGTAATCGGCTGGGACACACGGTGGGGCGAGCTGCGGCAGGTCACGGCGGCAGGCAGCTCCACCACCGGAACCTACCGGCCTTACGGAATGGATTGCAGTGGATTCGTGGATTGGGTATTTTACAACCAGTCTGGCGGCAGCTATATCATCGGCCATGGTGGAGGAGCTACCATGCAGCACAGCTATTGCACCGATATTTCGTGGGCGGACGCACAGCCCGGTGACTTGGTGTTCTACCCGGATAATTCCCATGTGGGCATCATTGGCGGCAGGAACGCAAACGGAGAATTGCTAATCATTCACTGCGCCAGCGGCTATAACAATGTAGTCATTACTGGTAAGGAGGGCTTTACATCTATCAGTAGACCGAGGTACTACGCAGAGTAAAAAAGTTTTACCTTTCCTTTGACGGTTCGGTATGGTACAATACTCATCGTGTGTGATGGGAGGTACTGTGATGCAAAACTATACAGAGGAAGAAGCGACCATTCTCTGCGGCTTTATTGGGCGGTATATTGACCGTGATTCTATTTGTGATACGGTTCGCTCCGGTTACTCCCGGATGTGTAGAGGTTTGGAACAACATGCTCTGACACATCAGGACTACCTATGGATAGAGCAGGTGCTACAATTTCTGATGCCCCAATGGTGGACGGAGCGGGAAGATCACCATGCGCTGGCCTCACTTTTACTGAAAACGCAGTCCTTGATTCGGGCAACGAGATAATTTTTGGAACTTTTTGGGCGGTTTTTGCGTCTAAAGGAACAACTACTGATGAGGAGGACTCTGTCATGAAGAAGTTATTTTCCCTTATGCTTGCGTGTTTGCTGCTCTTTTCGCTCTCGGCCTGCAGGCGGGAGAAACAGATCGTTGGGGATGAAAAGCCGGTCATCTACCTTTATCCCGAGCAGGAGACGGATGTGCGTGTGACGCTTGATCTTGCGGGCGAGCTGA
>ERZ773114.3722-NODE-3722-length-12168-cov-6.929827_pt1 | contig 12168 bp, 9 predicted proteins | sample MGYA00580564_ERZ773114 | MGnify/ENA primary metagenome ERZ773114 (study PRJEB29015, sample SAMEA2737836) | human gut metagenome | biome: human gut; feature: human-associated habitat; material: faeces | place: China | collected 2012 ...
GCACATTCATTGGCAGACTCCAGCATGACTGCATAAAGACATTCCTCCATGGTCATCTGCTCTCCCACATCCCTGGAGATTCCGGAACCATGGGTGTTATAAACCGCCTCTTTGGAAAATGTTACTGTCTCATCCAGCGAACAGTTTTCCAGTGCCAGAAGCGTGGTCATAATCTTCGTGATACTTGCCGGACAATGCTGCTCCGTGGAATTCTTATCATAAAGAACCGTTCCTGTGCTCTCTTCCATCACAATCGCATTGGGTGATTCGGTTTCCGGGTCCTGGGGCCAGTACTCTGCCGCCTTTACCTTTTGTGTGTTTATACCCAATAAGCCAACCAGACAACACACTGCCAGTCCGACGCTTAATATTTTCTTTTTCTTTTTCATTTTCTGCTGCTCCTAAATTCTTCTTAACTTTAAGTATATATCAATCCATTTCCATGGTGCAATACCTTTCCATTAATATTCACAATTCTCTTTCTTTTAAACCATAAATATGATAAATTGTTTTCGAAAGATATATATAAGTAGAAAGGATTTCATATTATGAGACTTCGCAATATCCCGGCGGCTGCGCCGGCTGTAGAAGCCAGTGACCTCTGTATCAAGGATGCCGCTTCCCATAAAGGACACTGGAATGAAATATTTGGAAATGACCACCCGATCCGCATTGAAATCGGCATGGGCAAGGGACGCTTTATCATGGACTTAGCTGCCCGGAATCCGGATATCAACTATCTTGGCATGGAACGTTACGAAAGCGTATTGTATCGCGGACTCCAGAAATTGGAAGAAAATCCACTGCCAAACTTACGCCTTCTGTGTGAAGATGCGGCACTTCTGCCGGACTTCTTCGAAAAGGGCGAGTTAGACCGCATTTATCTTAATTTCTCCGACCCATGGCCAAAGGACCGCCATGCCAAAAGAAGACTGACCTCCCGCCAGTTCTTAGAGCGCTATGACAAAGTCTTAAAAGATGACGGACAGATTGAGTTTAAGACCGATAACGTAAGACTTTTTGACTTCTCCTTAGAAGAAATCGATGCTGCAGGCTGGAATCTGGACGCATTTACAAGGGATTTACACCATGATACTGCCATGAACGAAGGCAATATCATGACCGAATACGAAGAGAAATTCTCTTCCAGGGGAAATCCTATCTGCAAGCTGATTACTTCCAGAAATATTCCTTTATGACCTTTCCGATAGTGCCAGTGCACGGACACTGCCGGATGCATGACCCATGAGATGAACCATTTGCCTGAGCAGTCGGAGTTGGTTTATCAGTGAAATTTTTATAAATTTTTCTTTTTTTATTGTGGCTTATCTTCTGAGGGTTTATAATACATCGTAGCATAAATCATTGATACAATGTAAGGAGATGTATACCATGTACGAATTCACAGAAGATTGTATGATTCATATTCCACAAATAGATGAGGAACACCGCAAATTATTCCAGATGATAAATGATGCTCTTTCCCTTGTTAAAACAACCGAAGATATTTCCGGAACTGCCCAGAGCCTGCTTCTTCATCTGAAGGATTATGCGAATACACATTTCGCCCATGAAGAGGCTTATATGGAAGAGATTCATGACCCGGAGCTTCCTCTTCAGAAAAAGGAACATGCTGAATTTGCTGAGAAAATCAATTCCTTTATTTTAGATAAGTCCTCAAAAGAGGCTGCCAGAGCATCTTTCGAAGAACTGCTTTCCTATCTGGTACGCTGGCTGTACCACCATATCTTAAGCAGTGATATGATGATTGGAAAAATGTCCGCAGTTGAAGGGACTTCCGAAGACCCATTTGCCTTTACGGACAAATACAAGACCGGCATTGACCTTGTAGATAAAGAGCACCGCCGTCTCTTTGAGATTATAAAAGAGACCAATGACCTGATTCAAAACGATCTGCTGCATGACAAATATGATGAAATTATGCGGCTTTTAGTGGAATTAAAGGATTATACACAATTTCATTTTGCTGATGAGGAAATGCTGATGGAGAAGATGCACTATCCGGAACTGGCTGCCCAGAAGCGTGCCCACACTGCTTTCGTTGAACGCCTGGTAGAAATTGACCTCTCAGAACTTGACGATATGGACAATAACCAGCAGACTTATCTTCTGGAACTGATCCAGTTCCTGCTGGGCTGGTTATCCAACCATATTATTGGTATGGATAAAAAAATTGCTGTCTATATGGACGAAATGAAAAAATAATAAACTGCAGAGCATACAGCATAAAACCGGCTTCCTGATATTAGACTTTATTCTAAATTAGAACGCCGGTTTTCTTATATAAAGTGTCTTTCTGTGACACGCTCTCCTTTTTCAAGATGAACGAAATTACAATCCCATTTTCCAGATAAAAGCTTTCTTATAATATTGCAGTCGGATGGCTCCACCGCCAGCTTCTTATTTAGAAGTTCTGCAGGTCTTTTCAGTCCATCTTTGGTTTTCTTTATATCATAGCTTTGCGTATCTATTAAAGTAATCTTCTCATAACCGCCATAGATTGTATCTAAAACTTCCATCCCTCGTTCTCTGCCATAAGCAGCAAGAACGGTACTGCACTGGCCTCCAATGGACTCCTTGTCAATTGTCCACGCTCTTGTCGCATAAATAGAATTCTTATCCACATGATTCTCCAAAAGCTGGTGGATGCAGTCGTGGAAACGTGGCATTACAAGTTCGGTATTCCAGCTCACAATCCCTTCCGTGCCCCGCCCGCACAATCCATAGGTGAGCAGGATTATATCCACATCCTGGTGCCTGTCAATCTCCTGCTGCAGCAGATTTCTTAATACAGACGGGTTTCTATGCAATCCACGTTGCAGATATACAACAGGATATGTTATATTTAATTGTTTTCTGTACTTTTCAATTTCATCCTGCTGCATTGCACAGGCAATCAGAATTTTCTTTTCCAAATGATTTCCTCTTTATTTATATATTTTTCCATATCCTCTTGCATATAATATCTAAAAAAGGGTATGCCCTCATGAAATTCAAATCAAACTGCTTTTCCAGAAAGGCTTTGCTTTTTTCCTACCGTAAGCCTGCCCTGCACACTAAATTTACTACAATTCAAAGGTCTTTTAAAGAAGTAAAAAATATACTGAACAAATAAACGATAGCTTCATCATTCCTTATTTACATCTACAGAACCTGCCACTGACAGCTTCTTACGGATTTTTTATAACAAAAAAAAGCACCAACCCCATGGCTCCACGTCCACAAAATCGGTACTTTACATGCGCCACCAGGGGTTCGAACCCTGGACACCCTGATTAAGAGTCAGGTGCTCTGCCAGCTGAGCTAGTGGCGCATTGCTTAACGCAAGGACTATTATATAATAGAATTTATCGAATTGCAAGTAATTTTTTATTTTTTTTAAAAATTTTGTAAATTACATATTAGCAAATAATGCCGCAATTTCTTCCGGTGTCATCATATGATTCGGGTCAGAATTTGCCTCGATAACAGGCTCTGCTGCCGGTTCTTCCACAACCGGTTCTGACACAGGTCCCTCTTCCGTTATCGGCTCAGATTCTTCTGAAATAGCATCTTCTGTTACAACTGGTGCTTCTTCAGCTGCTGCATCAGCATTTGCAATCAAAGCTGCAATCTCTTCCGGTGTCATCATATGATTCGGATTGGAATTCATTTCCATAACCGGTTCATCAATGGTATTTACCATTTCTTCTGTAAATGCAGGTTCTTCCGGTTCTTCATCTGCAAATCCAAGTGTATCATCAAAACCAACTGGTTCTTCTGGTTCCGGTTCATTGTTTTCTTCTGCAGATCTGGTTTCTTCTGCTACTTCTTTTGTAGTCTCAGCTGCTTCGTCATTTCCGAATAAAGCATCTATATTTAATAAATCATCTTCTGCTAAATCCGGCATATCCTCTGCAGCTGTCTCCGGTTCTGTTGCCGGTTCTTCCGGCATCACTTCGTTGATTGGTGCTTCCGGTTCTTCCGGCATCACTTCATTGATTGGGGCTTCCGGTTCTTCCGGTGTTACTTCCTCAACTGGTGCGGCTGATGATGGCTGTACCGGCGCTGCTGTATAAGCAACAGCTGGCGCACCATTTATTTTTCCAACTTCAGCTAATATGGTATTGTGGATGGATAATTCCATTTCTTTCACGAAAGCTGCCATTTCCTGCTGTTTTAGCAGAAGGTCTTTATTGGCATTCTCAACTATGATACGCTGCTGCTCTAACATGTTCTTCTCAAGCTTATCCAGACGGTCGGAAAGATTAAATATCTGCTCTAATAATTTGTCGTTGGAATTCATCAATGCATCGGAATTCTCTTTGTTACGGCTTATGGTAACTTTGGCAATGGATTTCTGTGCATCTATGATGTCCTTTGTCGGTGAACCGGCTGCCTCTTCGATACGATCAAGCTGATCCGCAATATCTTCAAAAGATTTGCGGGTTACAAGATAAGAAGCTTTTTCTGACTTAAACAGATTATCATACTGTTCGTACTGGTCAATCTCTTTCTTATAATTTTTCTGGATTGCACTGGCAATCAGAATATAAATATCAGCTAGTGCTACAACTGTAAGTACAATCAATGCCACATAATTGGACGGATAGTTAATCATCACATATAATTCCCCTAAAACCAGCACTGTTAATACCAGTACAGCCGTCACAATTCTCAGATTGTAAGAATCCTTCTTTTGTTTGATGTTCTGCTTTGCTTCTTCCATTGTAAAAATCCTCCATGATTTTTTATTTTTCGCTAAATAGCAGGAGCAAACCGTAAAAACCTGCCACTATACTGGCAGTTCCCTGGATATGTCCTGCAGCCGGCTACTTACTTTCCCTGTAAGTATAATTAATTTTATTTTATCACAGGTAGAATTTTCCTTCAAGAAGCCTTTTCCAAAATAGAAATGAAAATTAAGATAGTTTGCTAGTTGATACCTTTACATATGAACTGATTTAAAAACTGATTTTTATCACATGGTCTGCCAAAAAGATAGCCCTGCAGATAATCAGCATGTATTTCTTTCAGCTTTTGATGCCACTCTTCTTTTTCTATACCTTCTATACATATTTTGATATCTACACTATGTACCAGTTCAACTATTTTTTTTAACAGCTCAAAATCCCTTGTTTGACTCATAGCTTTTGCTGTAAAATGATTATCCAGTTTCACATAATTAGGATTCATGTTTACAATACAATGTAGATTCGAAAAACCTGTGCCAAAATCATCCAGAATAAACTGTATTTTTTCTCTTCGAATTTCTTCCGAAGCGTATAAAAATACGGTGTCATATCCGTATATCCGCTTTCTGTCAGTTCCGCACACAGGCTCTCCGGCGGAAGATTATATTGTTCTATAGACGAAAGTATGTCCTTCCAGATATCACTTTTCATCATCTGAATATAAGATATATTTACATTAACCTTAAATCCCGGTATATACTGCCGCATTTCATGGCACATTGCCGCAGCTTCATTTAATACAAATCTTCCGGCCGGAATAATAAGCCCGGTTTCTTCCAGTAATGGTATAAATTCCACAGGCGAGATACTTTCTTTTTTTCCACCTGAATACATGGAAAACCTCATAAGCGCTTCCGCACCAATTATATTTCCCGAGGAACAATCTATAATCGGCTGATAGTATACTTCAAATCCTTCAAATTCATTTGTCACGGCACCTCGAAGTGCACTTTTTATTTTCTCTTTTTTTAAAAATAACTTATAATCTTCTTTTTCAAAAAAATATACTCCGTTTCCTCCCATGGATTTTGCCTGTTTTAAAGAGAAAACCGCTATTTTACGATACTCGTCATAATATTTTAAAAGCTTCGTTGCATGAATAATTCCGGTAGATACTGTAAAAACCACCTTATATTTTTCAGAAATAATAAAATCCTCTATTTTTTTACATATTTCCTTCTGCAATAGCATAACATCATCTCTTGTACGGCTTTCCAGATCAACAATCATATACTCATCTGCAACAAGATGGTACAGCTGCTGGTTATCAGAAAGACATTCCTTGATACCATCAGCAACACTTTTCAACACATAATTTCCATAATCTACGCCTAATGTACCATTAATCGCATTAAATCCATCAATCCCTATATGTATTAAAAATACTGACGAGCTGTCTTTTATATGGGAAGAAACAAAGGAATGCATTTCTCTTTCACCCAAAAGTCCGCTGACATTATCTGCCCACTGTATATTTCCAATTTCGTTTACACAGCCTATAAGATAATGAGGTTTTCCATCTTTATCATTGATTACCTTTCCACGGCAGTTAATCCATACCGGCATCCCATCTTTATCAAGCCATCTGTAATGCAGATTGTGATTTTTTTCGTTTCCATCCGCAATCCGCTGTAAATGTTCCCTAATCATCGGGCGGTCTTCTTCATATACAAAATAGCGGACACTGTCGGCAGCATTATCAAATGAATTGCCCGGCATCTTAAAACGCTTCACCGCTGCCTGTGAAATGATAAGGGTATTTTTCTGTAAATCTATAATATAAAGATAGTCATCCATACATGGTGCAAATACTTCTATTAAATCTTCTGCTCCTATTTCCTTGAGCAATCTGCGTATGTCTGTATCCATAATATAAGTGCCTTTCTTATAAAAACTTTTATACCGATAAACTTTCTATTCTGTGTTCGAAATTATAGCTGGAAATTATTATCGTATTATACTGTTTTTTCAAATTCTGCCACTTTAAATTTACGAATCATTTCACGCAGGTTTTCTGATTCGCTGCTCATCTCCTGGCTGGCAGCTGCACATTCCTCAGATGTTGCAGAATTGGTCTGTACAACATCATTAATCTGTTCAATTCCTTCATTAATCTGCTGGATTTCTGTTGTCTGTGTTTCTAACGTTTCCGCAATATTTGTAACTTCTTCTGTAATTATTTTAGAGTTCTCTGCAACATCTTCCAGTTGTGCCGCAGTCTGTCCTGCAATCACCATACCCTTTTCTACTGCCTTCACAGAGGTTTCAATCAACATTGCAGATTCTTTCGCTGCCTGGGCACTCTGGTCCGCTAATGAATTTACCTGATTTGCTACAACTGCAAATCCTTTTCCGGCTTCTCCTGCCCTTGCTGCTTCAATAGAAGCATTCAATGCAAGCAGATTTGTCTGGGAAGCAATTTCATTAATTGTTGCAATAATTTTGTCAATTTCTTTTGATGCTTCATTAATTTCATGCATAGAATCTACCATTTCATGCATCTTACCATTACTTTCTAAAATGGCATTTCCAAGCTCATCCACCCTTCCACTAATTTCTTTTGCAGATTTTGAATTATTTTCTACCTGTTCAAATACACCTGCAACTGTTGCTGTCAGTTCCTCTACTACTGCCGCCTGATTTGTAGCTCCATCTGCAAGATCATTAGAACTTGATGCTACCTGGTCTGCTGCATTTGAAACTTCATTGGAAACATTTTGAATTCCTCTAATCGTTTCTCCTATACTTTTTTCAAATTGCATAAAAGAATTTAAAATTCCGACAAAATCTCCCCGCCACTCTACTTCCGGTTTAACATCAAAATTTCCTGCTGCAAACAATTTCATTGCACGGTCAATATCGTCTACATAGCTTCCCAGGATACGGATTGATTTACGCATACTGTGTGCCAGTCTTCCAATCTCGTCTTCTGAACGATAATCCAGCGTACTGTGTAAATTTCCTTCTGTCAGTTCCTTTGCGACATCCTCAACTGCCCGTAAAGGTTCAAGAATTGTATCCAGGACTTTTTTACCTGTTTTCTTTGTCAGTGTCCATGCAAAAATTAAACACACTATAATACATACAATTCCTGCTGCAGCAAAAATAAATGTAGTTCTGGCAGCCCTGCTGCTCTCCTGGTCTGTTATATCATCTAATTTTATTGCGATTTCCACCGCTTTATTTAATGCAGGTGTGCAATCATTCATGATTTCATCAACTGCTTCTTCCTTATCACCACTTTTAATTTCTTCTATAATGGAATAACCAATATTTCCCCAATCCGAAAGGGCTGATGAATATTCCTCATAATCTGAGTCAGGAATAATTCCGGTTCCCTTTAAATTTTTCAGTTCAGAATCAACTTCTTTCAGCAGCTTTTCTACTGTTTTCTCATAACTGACATATGAAGAAGTATCATCATCTAATGCCATTTCCCTGATATTTCTTGCTGCCGCATTCACATTAATTCTACATATTTTTACTGCCTGATCTGCTACAGTAACATTTTCTATATAATGTACCATATTAGCAAATAAAACACCTATGACCACTATAGAAAGCAAGCCTGAAATTAACATCATAATAATGACTTTTCTGTAGCCATAGTTTATCCTTTCCTGCAGATGCATGTTTTCTAATTTCCCTTTCATTTTATCTTTTTGTGAAAACATTGATTCTTATTTCCTTTCTCTTTATTATATTTCTCTTTTTTTCCAGACCTTGTTATATCAGAATTTTTTCAAAAGTCAATGATTTTTCAGTTCTAATTTTCAGATTCTATTTTTCTTATAAAATTTAACACTTCCTACTTTGGTTTTTCGTCATTTTTTTTACAGTATTGTTCTAAAAAAACGGCCGCACCATCTTCTATAGCAGCAAAAGCCATCTTATCGTCTGGCCATGATTTTCTGAGTGCCACATAAGAAATCAGAAAATTTGCAAGCCAGCCAGCCGGTACAGCAAGCCAGACAAATGCAATGCCAAAACGCGGTGCGAGTATCAAAGCAACTGACAGACGAATTGCAAGATTTACCATATTTGCAATGAGAAATGGACGCATGATTCCAAGTCCCCGAAGAACTCCGTCTGTTGCCATCTTGATACCCATGAAAATGAAAAAGAAGCCGAGCCATCTCATATAATCTCCAGACACCTGATATGCCAGCGCTGTTCCATCTTTACCCAGAAATAATGAAGAAATCTGGGTATGCAGTGTTTCAATGACTATAAAAGCAAGGACTGCAAAACATAAATCTAACACCAGTGCAGCGTGGTATCCTTTTTTTATACGCCCGATTTTCTTTGCGCCAAGATTCTGGGAAACATACGGCGAGACTGCATTGCCTATGGACACAAATATCAGTGAAAAAACATTCTCTACCCTCATCGTTGCCGCATAACCTGCAAGAGCCTGTGTACCAAACGGATTTACAACCGCCTGTACAATCATCATACCAATTGACACTGTTGACTGCTGGAGGACCGACGGTACAGCAATGCGGAGCATGGAATGTAATTCCCTCCCGTCAAACCAGCGAGCCGGACTCTTATACTGGCGTATCCGGTATAAAAAGATTAAAAACGAAAATATTGCCGAAATACCTTGTGCAATAAGCGTGGCTAGGGCTGCACCGAATACGCCCAGACCAAGGCCTGCTACCATCCAAAGATCCATTATAATATTCAGAACAGAAGAAAAAATCAAAAGGCATAATGGAATCTTTGATTCACCGATTGAAGTAAACATCGTTGAAAGAATGTTGTACATAAACAGAAACGGAAATCCCACAAAATAAACACGAAGATATAGTACTGCTTCCTCCAGTATATCAGCGGGTGTCTGTAATAAGTCCATCATGGAACGTGAAAAACAAAAGCCAGTAACTCCCAGAAGTATGCTAAGAACCAGAAAACTAATCAATGATGTTGATACGATTGTTTTCATTTTACTATAATCTCTGGCACCAAAATAACGGCTCACAAGTACACCTGCACCTACACCTGCACCAAGTGCTATACAAATGAATACATTCGTAAGGGCAGCACAGGCACCAACAGCCGCAAGGGCAGAAGATCCAACAAACTGACCCACAATGATTGAATCAGCCATATTGTAGACCTGTTGAAAAAAGCTTCCGAAAATCATTGGCATTGCAAAAACAGTCAGTGCTTTAAGGGGTGCATCTGTAATTAAATATTCATCTTTTGACATGATCTTCTTCCTCTGTAACTATTTTAAAGCACTATTACTGCGGCATCAAGTCCCTCAACTTTTCCGTCAAACAGTTCTTCTCCAAGCAAATTATATTTTCCCTCATACTCATTAAATCTCTTCTCACTGCTGCTGCAGTTAAAAATCAATGCCATAGTTTCTTCACCATTTTTTCTAATCAGAACAATGGTTTCTTCCTCATCCCTTGTGATTGCCTCAATCAATTCACCTTCTACGATACATTTATATTTTTTTCGAACCTGCAACAGCTGTTTATACCATTCAAACATCTCTTTATCCTGGTATTCTTCATCCCAGTACATGCCACGTCTGCAATCCGGATCGTTTGCTCCCGGCATCGCATACTCATCTCCATAATAAATCATTGGCATTCCCGGCAATAACAATTGAAAAGCTGCTGCCAAATGCTGCTTTTTCTTATTATTCTTACATAAATGTAAAAATCTTGCTGTATCATGGCTGTCTATCAGATTCCACATAAGAGGATAACATTTCTTATTTAAGCGTCCTTTCAAATATCCAAGATTCTGTATAAACTGGCTGACCGTAATCTTTTCATCTGCAAGCAGATCTATCATATTCAGATAAAACGGATAATTCATGACCGTATCCCATTCATCTCCTTCAAGAAAATCTCCTGCATAATGCCAGATTTCTCCAATTATCAGCATATCTTTCTTTACTGCCTTAACTGCCTTTCTAAAATTCTTCCAGAAAAAATGACTGATTTCATCTCCTACATCCATTCTCCATCCGTCTATATCGCATTCCCTGATCCAATAGCATGCAACATCTGTAATAAATTTTTCAACTTCAGGATTTTTCAGATTTAATTTTGGCATTCCACCATAATAACCAAAGCATTTGAAATTTGGAATCTCTCCCCTTTCACTTTTAAGTGGAAATTCATCAATAAAATACCAGTCCAGATATTTAGACTTATTTCCTTTTTCTAAAATATCTTCGAATGCAAAAAATTCATTTCCTGTATGGTTAAACACCGCATCCATAACCACTTTCATTCCATATTCATGCGCTTTTTGTACCAGCTCTTTAAGATCCTCTGCTGTTCCGAATGAGGGATCTATCTGATAATAATCAATGGTATCGTATTTATGGCTTGAATTTGATTTAAAGATTGGTGTCATATATAAAACATCAATTCCAAGACTATGGACATAATCCAGATGTTCTATAATTCCTCTGAGATCACCATGCAGATTATCCATAGACGTAACTGGTGCTTTATACCATACTTCCTTGTCTACCGGCTGTGATGATGCAAAGCGGGACGGAAAAATCTGATATACGACCTTATTTTCTGCCCACTTTGGCACCACAAACATTTCTTCCTCCCGTAGATTCTGCGGGCAGTCAAACATTCTGTCTCTGTTTGTAATACATTCCTTACTAAACTCATAATTGCCGTAATATACTTTTTCCCCCTGCATATCCGTAAATTCAAAAAAATAACGGAGACATATCAGATGCATCTGTATCTGCGCTTCATAATAATCCTGAAACTGTGAGGTCGCAACCTTCTTCATTGGAATTGTCTTTCGCGTATCCTTCCATTCCATTGGTATATACTTATCCTCATAATGAAGAATTATTTCCTTTATATCATCTCGTTTTACCTGGATGCGTATCACAAATAAATCCTTATCTATTGCATAGCAGAATCTTTTGTCCATATCATGAATAATTGCAGAGTATTCCATTCATTTTCTCCTTTACATATTCTGTTTTCTTCTTTCGTATTACTTACTTTTTCTATATCTTAACGTGATAATCCTGGCTTGTCTATAGATAACTTCCTCTGCAGCTTGCCGATTGACAAAAATATCCGAATCTCTGTTATCCGTCTTTTATGTCAATGACATTTTCTCCTTTTCCCTGAACGAAAAAAATCACCCAGACTAGAATTTTTAATCTAATCTGAGTGATGCTTCGTCAGGCCTGTTTTCATCTCTGTAAAGCACCTTTCAGTGCTCGTCCGGTGCTCGGAGCACCCGGAGGATGTAACCATTCCGTTCCATCGAGTTCACTCAGTTGGCCACCATTACGATTCAGCTTGTAACAATGATCACTTGGTTTTCTTATTAGATTAACTATATTATAACGTGCTGTAGGTCGGATGTCGATGATTTTTTGACCATATTTATTGTTTTATATGTT
>ERZ773114.3723-NODE-3723-length-12167-cov-4.418345_pt1 | contig 12167 bp, 10 predicted proteins | sample MGYA00580564_ERZ773114 | MGnify/ENA primary metagenome ERZ773114 (study PRJEB29015, sample SAMEA2737836) | human gut metagenome | biome: human gut; feature: human-associated habitat; material: faeces | place: China | collected 2012 ...
ATACTAACACTCTTCCGCCTTTTTTATTATAGCGGATCGCATTATCACATAAATTATATAAAAGTTCATTAATCATCTCTCTGCTAGTCTCTAAGATACAGGGTTCTCCGGCAATCCGGATCGTTACTTCCATCTTATCGGCCTTGACCTGAAGCGTATCAACACAATTTTGTGCCAGTTCATAGACATCAAGCTTTTCTGTCACGATCTCCATATGTACTGCATCCAGTTCTGACAAACGAATGGTATCATTGATCAACTGCAATAACCGGTTTGCGTTCCGATGGATCTCACCGGAAAAATGGATCACATCTTTTTCGGATGCCATTCCGTTTTCCATGATTTCCGCATAACCTGATACTGCCGTCAACGGTGTCTTTAATTCATGTGATACATTTGCGGTAAACTCCTGACGCATATCTGCGTTTCTTCGTATATCTTCATGCTGCCTGCGAATCATAGCAATAAATGGCTTTAGTTCTTTATAAACATCTGCTTCATCAATCTGATCAATATTTTTTGCCATCAATTCTACCGGCTGTATGATCGCTTTCGTCAAAAGATTGGATAAAAAGATGCATACTGCGATCACACACACAAGCACGACAAACATAAACGGAAAAGAGCTTAAAAAGACACTCATAATACTTTTGACATCTTTTGCAACTCGAAGGACATAACCATTATCTAATAAAATTGCAAAATATACCGTATCTTTTTGCATTGTGTCAGATTGTCTTTTACTATATCCTTCTTTTCCCTGTAAGGCTTCGTGCACCTCAATACGTTTTTTGTGATTGCCCATCTTACCTGCATCAAAAGCAGAGTCAAAGCAGACGGAGCCATCCGGTGCGATCAAGGTCACACGGTAACTTTTTTTTTCAACCTGATATTGTACATTTTGGGGATCTAAGAAAGCATTTGTGCCTTTAAATGCATAGGCACATGCCCTGAGATCGTCATATGCTTCCGTACTAAGGATCCGATAATTCACAAGATTTGATAAAATCATCATTAACAAAATGGAAATCACGGAAATGGCGATCATATAACGTTTAATCTTTTTCTTCATCTTTCAATCCTCTATTCCATACGATATCCGACATTTCGGATCGTTTTGATGCGGCTGCCGGATTCTCCAAGCTTTTTGCGTAATGTTTTGATATGCATATCTAATGTTCTGGATTCCCCTTCATAATCAGTTCCCCAGATCTTTACCATGATATCTTCTCTTTGTAATACAATTCCAACATTATTTAAAAAATATTTTAGTAATTCATATTCTTTATAGGTAAGTTCAATATCCTGCCGGTCTACTGATACTCTGCGTTTCTCATCATCCAGTTCAATATTTCCTAAAGTGTACAGCCTGGCATCATTAAACCGGATTGTTCTCCGAAGCAATGCCTTAACACGTGAGATCAGTTCCATCACACCAAATGGTTTGACCAGATAATCATCCGCACCGATATCGAGTCCTTTTACTCTGTCAAGTTCAGAAGTTTTTGCTGTTACCATTAAAACAGGAACTCTTCTGGTATCAGAGCGTTTACGAAGCTTTTCTACTGTAGTCAGCCCATCTTCGTCCGGTAACATCACATCCATCAGAATGATATCGGGCATTTTTTCATTGATACGCTTCCAGAACTTTTTCGTATCTTCAAACTCTTCTACTGTATAACCTGAATTTTTTAAAGAAAAACTTTCTATTTCTCTAATATTAATATCATCCTCTACTATATACACTAAAGCCATCGTTTTCTCCTTATCTGCCACAGATTACAGATCTGTCTGCCTATACGATCTGATAGACCGTAAACCATGGCAACCTATTTTTTACTTTATAACTTTTACCATATCTTTCTGTCTATTTTATAATAGGCTGCATATGGTTTCAACAACCTATGCAGCCTATTGGGACAAAATCAAAATACAAACCGGTCTGACCTGCCGGAAATCTTTTTATATGCAAGTCATTCCATTTTCTTTTATGGAAGTTTAAATTTCTTACGATAATAACGATATCGTTCTGTAAATTCAGGATCTTCATTTGCTTTTAAACTATCCAGATATTCGTGTGTCTCATAACCATCCTCTTTTGTCTGGATCAGACAGACGGCAATGTTGGAACAATGATCGGCAATACGTTCATAATTCGTTGTAATATCAGATAAGATAAATCCAAGTTCAATTGTACATTTACCTTTGCGAAGTCGTTTGACATGCTTTTTCTTTACTTCATCATTTAATGTATCAATAACTTCTTCTAAAGGCTCTACCTGTGTTGCCAACTCTACACTCTCTGTTTCAAAGACCTGATATGTCATAGACACAATCTCACGGATTGCTTTCTCATAAATATTCAGTTCTTCTTTTGCCTTATCAGAGAAATCTTCTTTCTTTCCATGAAATTCTTTTGCACTATCCATCAGATTGCACGCATGATCGGAAATTCTTTCAAAATCACCGATACAATGTAACAGCAGTGATACGGTCTGTGAATCCTTCTGTGACAGATCTGCATTACTCAGTTTCATCAGATACGTTCCCAGTTCATCTTCATAATGATCTACCTTATCTTCTAATTCTGAGACTAATTTTACTTTTTCTTTATCATAGTTCTTAAAAAGATCGATTGCCTTATTTAGTGCACCTACCGAATCCTGTGCCATCTCTACTGCTGCTTTCTTTGCCTGGGCAATTGCAAAAGAAGGTTTTTCAAGGAAACGCTCATCAAGTAAAGCAAGTCCATCCTTTTTTTCTTCTGTCGCATCATCACGGATCGTCCATGTTGCGAGCTTAACCAGTCCGTTTCTAAACGGAAGAAGGGACACAGTTGCAACAACATTAAACAAGCTGTGAATAACGGCAATACCCGTCACATTTGCAGCCTGGTTTAAAAAATGGAACGGATAAACTGCATTGATCAGATAAAAGACCGCCATAAAAAGACCCGTTCCGATCAGGTTAAAATAAAAATGAACAAATGCTGCTCTTTTTGCATTCTTTGTTGCACCAATACCGGAAATCAGTGCCGTAACACAAGTTCCGATATTCTGTCCCATGATAATAGGCAATGCAGATGCATACGATACCGAACCTGTCAGACAAAGTGCCTGTAGGATACCAACCGATGCGGAAGAACTCTGAATGATCGCTGTAAGCACGGCACCTGCAACGACACCGAGTACCGGATTTTCAAACATCAAAAAGAGATTCTTAAAACCATCAATCTCTGCAAGCGGCTTTACCGCGCCACTCATTGTATCCATTCCGATCATCAGGATTGCAAAGCCTGCTAAGATCGAACCAATGTCTTTTTTCTTATTGCTCTTTGTAAAAAGTAAAAGACAGACTCCGATCAGTGCAAGGATCGGTGCAAAAGAAGATGGTTTTAACATCTGGATCACAAAATTCTCACCTTCGATACCGGTCAGACTTAAGATCCAGGATGTTATTGTTGTACCGATATTCGCACCCATGATAATACCGACAGCCTGCTTTAATTGCATGATACCGGAATTCACAAATCCGACTACCATAACCGTTGTCGCAGAGGATGACTGGATCACTGCCGTAACACCGGCTCCAAGCAATACTGCCGTAATCGGCTTTGCTGTAAATTTTTCTAAGATCATTTCAAGCTTTCCGCCTGACATTTTTGCCAATCCGTCGCCCATGATATGCATTCCGTATAAAAATAATGCAAGACCACCGAGCATTGTTAATACATTAAAAAAATTCATGGCACATTCCTTTCACCACATATTCCCTATGGATTTCATAAATAGTATAAGCACATTTTGGACATTATCTTTTATACCCGCCTATTTTGTGCATGGTCAAAATTGCAGTTTTAACCACAATATATAGAATATATTATTTTAACCAAAAAAGCAAATACTATTTATCGCGATGAAATTACTAGTTTTTGCTAATAATTTTTGTCATGTTTTCCGGTGATGGAAAAAACAACCCATTCCGAAATATTTACGGCATGATCTCCGATACGCTCAAAATATTTTGCGATCATTAAAAGATCTGCTGCCTCTTCCCCATGGTCTTCTTCTTTGCGGATCAGCTGAATCACTTCTTTTTTTGCCTCTAAGAAAAGACTGTCCACAATATCATCATGTTCAAGCACCTCTTGGGCGCGATCCAGATCTTTATTGACATAGGCATCAATACTGCCGACAAGCATAACCGTTGTTTCTTTTGCCATTTCATGTAATACTTTCAGATTCACATTTTTATCATTCTTAGCAAGGCAGATCGTTATTTCTGAAATATCTGCCGCATGATCTCCGATACGCTCCATATCCGTGACCATCTTTAATGCAGAAGACACCATGCGAAGATCGCTTGCTACCGGCTGCTGATGCAATAAAAGTTTCAGGCAGAGCGATTCAATCTTCTTTTCCTGTTCGTCAATCTCACTATCTGCTTCGATTGCCGCCCTTGCAAGCTCTGTATCCCGGTTATTTAAAGCACGGATCGCGTTTTCAATCGCTTTTTCGATCATGCTTCCCATTTCGATCATATCATCTTTTAATGTTTTTAACTGGCTTTCAAATACATCTCTCATATTCATCCTCATTTCTATGCTTTTTGAATCTTACTTTTCGTAACTTTTTCTATCCAAAACGTCCTGTAATATAATCTTCTGTCTTCTTGTTCTGTGGCATCGAGAAAAGCTGATCCGTATCGGTATATTCTACCATTTCACCGAGCAAAAAGAAGGCTGTTTTATCCGAAATTCGCGTTGCCTGCTGCATGTTATGAGTTACCATAATGATCGTATATTCTTTTTTTAATTCCATTGCGAGATCTTCTATACGCGAAGTTGAGATTGGATCTAATGCAGATGTCGGTTCATCCATCAAAATAACTTCCGGCTCAATTGCTAAAGCACGGGCAATGCAAAGCCGCTGCTGCTGACCACCGGACAGACCAAGCGCTGACTTTTTCAATCGGTCCTTTAATTCATCCCATATTGCCGCCTGACGAAGTGACTTTTCTACGATCGCATCCAGCTTTTGTTTGGAACGTATTCCATGAGTACGTGGTCCATAGGCAATATTGTCATATATACTCATTGGAAAAGGATTTGGATTCTGGAAAACCATTCCTACTCTTTTTCGTAAATGATTGACATCCATATCACCATAAATATCCTCACCATTCAGCTGTACATCACCGGTAATGCGACATCCCGCCACCAGATCATTCATACGATTCAATGTCTTTAAAAATGTGGATTTTCCACATCCTGACGGTCCGATAAATGCAGTGATCTTCTTTTGCGGTATATCCATGCTGACGCTTTTTAGTGCATGAAAATCTTTATAATATAACTCTAAATTATTTACATGAAATTTTACGCTGTCATCAACTGCTGTCTGTGCAGCATCCACTGTTTTATCCAAAACTATTGTATTGTCCATAATCATTCCTCATTTCTTTAATCATTCTCAGCATTCTTTGCTGATAAACGTCTGGCAACAAAATTTGCAAGCATATTGATCAGCATTACAAATACCAGAAGAACTACTGCTGTTGCAAATGCCTCGTTGGTATGCAAACCTTCATTCGAAAGCAGATACATATGTACAGACAGTGTACGTGCCGAAGCAAACAGATTGTTTGGTACTTTCGCCATCGTACCTGCTGTATAGATCAATGCTGCTGTTTCACCTACAATTCGTCCGGTTGCTAAGATCACACCGGATAAAATGCCGGGTACTGCGGACGGAAGAACGATACGAAAAACCGTTCTAAGTTTACCGGCTCCAAGTCCAAAACTTCCCTCCCGGTAACTTTGCGGCACCGATAACAAAGCTTCTTCTGTCGTTCGCATGATTGTTGGAAGAACCATGATCGCAACAGTCAGAGAACCGGACAATAACGATAATTGCATTTTTAACACTCCAACAAAGAAGATCATACCAAACAGGCCATAGACGATAGACGGAATGCCTGATAATGTTTCTGCTGTCACACGGATAAATTTAACTATACGATTGCCTTTCTTTGCATATTCCACCATATAGATTGCAGCAAAAATGCCAAGCGGAACAGAAATGACTAATGACAATGCAGTTAATAAAAATGTATTGATGATAGACGGAAGCATGGATACATTGTTTGAATCATATGTCCATGAAAATAATTCCGGTCTTAAGTAAGGAACACCTTTGATCAATATATATAATACAAGATATACAAAAGAAGCTGCAGTAAGCAACGCTGCAAGTATTGTAATGATCCATACCAGTAAAGAAAACGGATGTTTCAGATATAAATGAATCTTTTGTGAAAATGTGCTGACATTGATCGCACCTTTTTTGTCTTTTGTAAGTGTGGCATTTTGTTCCATACTATGCTTCCTCCTTTCTCTTTAGTAAAGAAAACAGGGAATTGATCAACAATATGAATACAAAAAGTACAACACCGGTTGCAATCAGTGCTTCCCTGTGAAGTCCCGTCGCATACCCCATTTCAATGACGATATTGGCTGTCAGTGTTCTTGCACCTTCAAAGATACCTTTTGGCATACGCGGCTGGTTTCCTACTACCATGATCACTGCCATGGTTTCACCGATTGCACGACCTATCCCCAGTACGATACCTGCCATGATACCGGATTTTGCGGCCGGTAATACAGTTCGGAATACACTTCTTTCATGTGTAGCACCAAGTGCTAACGCACCCTGATAATATTTATCCGGTACTGCCCTGATTGCGGCTTCTGATACATTAATGATCGTCGGTAATATCATTAATCCAAGTAAAACAGCGGCTGTCAGGATGGACAGACCATTGCCTCCAAACGAATCACGGAACTGTTCTCTTACAAATGGTACAATGACCATCAAACCAAAGAAACCATATATAACAGAAGGAATACCTGCTAAAAGCTCCACTCCTGCCTTTAACGGACGATATAACTTCTTCGGACAAAACTTTGCCATAAAAGCGGCTGTCAGAACACCGATCGGTACACCGATTAGAATTGCTCCTGCCGTTACATAAATACTTCCTACGATAAATGCAAAGATTCCATATTGGTTGCTTCCCGGCTTCCAGATATCACCCAGCAGAAAATTACCTACTCCGATCTTTCCAATTGCCGGCATACCATTTGCAAACAGGAAGATGCATATGAGTGCAACGCATAATACAGATACACAGGCACATATGAAAAACAGGATTTCCATTGCCTTTTCTGCTATATTTTTACTTTTCATGTCATTTCCTCATTTCTCTTTTTGAAAAACTGTGGCATTTTCTTCCACAGTTTTTTCTCTATCTTATTCATTTCTGTCTTTCCGACCGGATCGTTATTTTTGTATCCGATTTTTTAGAAAGACGTATTTTTTATTTCACATCGCTCCAGTCTGTAATCTCACCTGTATAGATCTTTTTTACATTGTCGATAGAAATATCATCTAATTTGTTGTCTTTGTTTACAATTACAGCAATACCATCCATTGCAATAGCTGTTGATGTTAAACCGGCGTCTTTTTCAGAATCTTCTAACTCTCTTGAAGCCATACCGATATCACATGTACCTTCTGCTGCTGATGTCATGCCTGTAGTAGAATCACTCTCCTGTACTTCAATCTGTGCACCACTGTTGATCTTCTGATATGCTTCTGAAAGTTTTTCCATAACCGGTGTTACAGAAGATGAACCTGCAACGACGATCTTTCCTTTTGCATTGTTCGAAGTGAATTCTTTCTGGTCATCAATTGCGATATAACCATTGCCTTCTACTACCTTCTGACCATCCGGACTCATAATATAATTAATGAAGTCCTGAGCGACTTTGCTGACATCACCTTTTGTTGCAATGTTAAATGGTCTTGAAATTGTATATGTACCTGATTTGATATTATCCGCCGTTGCTTCCACGCCATCTACTTTTAACGCTTTTACGCTGTCATTTAAAGCACCAAGCGATGTATAACCAATTGCATATTCATCTCCTGAGACAGTTGTCATCATTGTTTCTGTACTCTTTGCAATGTTTGCATCTGATGTTGTATTGTCCACTTTATTTCCATCAGCATCTTTTTCCTGAATTCCTGTCAATTCAATAAAAGCACCTCTTGTACCGGATCCATCTTCACGGGATACGATTGTGATATCATTTGATGTATCAAAATCACTTCCGCCCTCTGCGCTCTTGTCAGATGATGATCCTCCGCATCCAACTGCCATCGTTGCTGCCATTGCTGCTACAAGCGCTACTGCCATTAATTTTCTGAATTTCATAATACTAAAATCCTCCGTTTTATGTGTTTTTGTTTTTTCTTTTCTTCACGGTCTCTATCATATAAAATGGTTGTAAAATCTGAAATCCTGGCTGTGTAAAGTTTTTGTTAAATATGATTTTTTTCTGTTCGGGGTCAAAAAAGCAGGAGCAGTCAGTTAACGTTGAGTATACTCCTCAACAATCAATTGACTGCTCCTGCTTTCTTATAATTACTTTCTTGTGTTTCTTTATCGGATCATAGGATTCTCAATGATCTCCGCATCTACTTCTTCTGTTTTCTCCGGAACCGGCTTCTCACCGCCTTCTTTCAGACATTCCAGAATTGCTTCATTCAGTGACAGCATCTTGTCATCCAGTGCCGATACCATATCCGCACATTCCTTTAGTTCCCGGCTGATATACTCCGGTGCCTGTCCTTCAAACTTGTAATAAATCTTATGCTCCAGACTCGCCCAGAAATCCATCGCAATTGTCCGGATCTGGATCTCGACCTTCGTATCCACCACACTGTCCGACAGAAAGATCGGAACGGACACCAGCATGTGGTAGCTCTTGTATCCACTTTCCTTCGGATTCTTGATATAGTCTTTGATCGACAGGACCTTTAAGTCGCTCTGATTCCCGATCATCTCCGCAAGCCGGTAAATATCGGATGTAAACGAACAGATCAGACGGACTCCTGCGATATCATTGACATAGCGTACCATGTTCTCAATACTTGTCTCATATCCGTACCGCTTCAGCTTTTTCACAATACTTTCTGCGGATTTGATCCTGGTCTTGATATGCTCGATCGGATTATATCTGTGTACATGTTGAAATTCATCGTTCAGTATCTCCAGCTTCGTCCCTACTTCTTTCAATGCGGAATTGTAAAGAAACATGACGGTCTTCCAGCTGTCTACATCATCGTAATACTTCATTGCTGACTGCATGTAATCTCCCCTTTTTATGTATACTTCCCTCCGGAATCTATCTCCCTTTTTCGTCCCGAAAGTAAAATCAGTATACCATTTTTTCTCTTTGAAATCTATACAGCCCGGGCAAGCTTCATAGTATTTTAATAAATTAGATAATCTCAATCTGACACATTTCTTTTATTTTCGCATTGCATGAATCATTTCTACAATGTCGTATCCATAACGTTCACCCGTTGCCCAGCCATACCCTTCCGGATTTTCTTTCTGCCCCAGCCACTCTACATACGGTGCGCTCCCCTTTGTCACGTAAGAGTAACGGTCATCTACACATTCCTTGACAAGTGCTTCGTCTGTCGCATAAGCTTTCAGATGCTGGATCTGTGCCCGGATCCCGGTTCTGACATCCGGGTAGGAATTCCCCGGTACGCCTCCTCCCGTCGTCCCGATCCCGGCAAAATTATACTGGGTGATCTGCATATCCCCACCATACTGCAGCCAGCCTGTCTCCTTCATCGCCTGTGCAAATGCAACCTCCGGACGGACGCCTTCTGCCGTGGCTTCTTCATAATACATCTGTGCAAATGTCTCAATATCCGGTGCACCTCCCTGCGTCAAAACTTCTGCCGGATAAGTGCTTCCATGCGCTTTAAAATAATTTACCAATTGCCAGGCGCGGATACTGCTGATCCCCATCACCGGATACTGTCCCGGCTGGATGGATGCCTCTACCGCTTCAGCCTCGGCAATGCCTTTTGATTCGATGTCTGATAGCTGCTGCGCTTCTGTCATCTGGGCTTTAATTGTGCTGTCTGCCTTTGTTGATTCCGTGCTGTCTTTCCTGCTTTTCTCTGTGTTCTTCTGCTTTGCGGTTTTTTCTGATTCTTCTATATAGGTTCTGCCTTTTTCATCTGCGTTCCCGGCTTTGGACTTACCATATATCATACCAATCGATACAAATATCATACAGATTCCCAGTATAACCCGGATTATAGTTTCTCGTTTTATTCCAGACATTTTTTCTGATTCCCTGTCTTTTTTCTCTATCCTATTCCATGTTATTGAGAATGATTCTCTTTCTTTCATAAACTTTAGTATCAATATAGCACATCATATCAGAGAATCATAGAATAAAATCTGTCTCCTTTACTTTCTCCCCTAAATCCGCTATACTGAAAATCACTTGATACAAAAACATTCTTCGCCTGACCGGCATTTTTCATATTTATTATAAGGAGGATTTTACCATGTTCCGCTTATGGGGAAAAGAATTTAAAGACAATCATATGATCAAAGATACCACCATCTGTGATGACAGTGACGATACAAGAACCCACAAGATTTTCAATGCTCTGGATGAGATCTGCTATGAATTTGATCTCAGCAAACCGATCTGGCTGGATGTGAATATCAACGAATTCAAGCGGCATTCCAAAGCGAGATTCTATCAGGACAGTTTCGTGGATTCAATTGATTTTGATTTTCTGGAAATCCAGGTGATTGAAGAATAGAAAAAGAGAGGATTTTTCAGCCGCATGAAAAATCCTCTCTTCTTCTATCTCTTCGTTTCATCCGAATAAATTCCACTGGAAAGATATTTCTTTTCCTTATTTGCCTATCTGTTTAATAGGTTTTTGTTGTTTTGAATTATATCGTCTTATAACATATATGCCAAGTATGAAAACTATGTTTTTATTTTTGTACAATCCAAACAGCATCTCTCCTGACATCTTCCTGTTAAATAAAAAGAAACAGAAATCCCAGACAGCTTTGCTTTTGCATCTGTCTGAACTTCCTGTTTCTTTTTATATTTCTCTCAAATTTTTTATTCTTCTAGAATCTTCACCCCAAACTTCGGAAGCATTTCTCCCTTTTCTACAGCATTTCCACTTAATAGATCCATCTTTCCTGCAAATTCTTCCGGAATTTTCAGATCTTCATCCTTAAAGTTCATCACAAAGTAGAAACTCTTCTCTTCTCCGTTACGTTTTACAATCTCCAGTCCGTTACCATTTTCTGCAACCGGATTTACCCTGGCATCTTCTGCTGCCATAGTAAGAATCTTATCTGTTCCAACAACTTCCATACAGCTTCCAATATAATATAATTTTCCTTTTCCATAATCATGTCTGGTCACTGCCGGCATGCCTGCATAGAAATCTTCGGCATATTCACCCAGTGCCTCCGCACCTTCCAGATGCATCAGATCACAGACGATCTTACATTTACTCTGGCTTCCGTCCTTAAAAGTTACTATATTATACTGTTCCGGCGCAAGAGCATCAATTTCTTCTACCCAGATACCGGCCATCTCTTTTAATGGTCCCGGATATCCGCCCAGATATACATTATCCGACTCACCAACGATACCACTCATATAAGTCGTCACCAGAATACCGCCATTTTTTACATATTTCTCCAGTGCTTCCTTCATCCCCGGTTTTACCATATAAAGAACCGGTGCTACGATCATCTTATATTTAGAAAAATCTGCATCTACCGGAATCATTGTAACCCCCATATTATGATCATAGAAATAGCGGTAATACCGATGGATCTGATCCACATATTTGAGACTGATGGATGGTCCACTTGTGTATTCCAATGCCCAATAGTTATCCCAGTCAAAGATTACACCGACCTCTGCTTCATTAACAGTTCCCGGAATCACATTACTCAGTTTTTCCAATTCTTCACCTAACTGTTTCACTTCGCGGAACACTCTTGTATTTTCCGTTCCGGCATGAGCAATGACTGCTCCGTGGAACTTCTCACATCCGCCTACACTTCGGCGCAACTGAAAGAACTGGATTGTATCCGCACCGTGCGCCATGGTCTGATAGCTCTGCGCGCGCATCTGACCCGGACGTTTAAGTGAGTTATATGGCTGCCAATTCTGTTGGCTCGGTGTCTGTTCCATCAGCATAAACGGCTGATCTTTGAGTCCACGCATCAAATCATGCTTCATTGCG
>ERZ773114.3724-NODE-3724-length-12164-cov-16.546453_pt1 | contig 12164 bp, 10 predicted proteins | sample MGYA00580564_ERZ773114 | MGnify/ENA primary metagenome ERZ773114 (study PRJEB29015, sample SAMEA2737836) | human gut metagenome | biome: human gut; feature: human-associated habitat; material: faeces | place: China | collected 2012 ...
GAGCAGAGCCGATCAGCTTGCCGTTCAGCTCGGGGATGACCAGGCCGATGGCCTTAGCAGCACCGGTGCTGTTGGGGACGATGTTCTGTGCGCCAGCACGAGCACGGCGCAGGTCGCCCTTGCGCTGAGGACCATCCAGGATCATCTGGTCGCCGGTGTAAGCATGAACAGTGGTCATGATACCGGAAACGATGGGATAGGTCTTGTTCAGGGTGTCGGCCATGGGAGCCAGGCAGTTGGTGGTGCAGGAAGCAGCGGAGATGACCTGATCCTCAGCGGTCAGAGTCTTCTCGTTGACGGAGTAGACAATGGTCTTCAGGTCGTTGCCTGCGGGAGCAGAGATGACGACCTTCTTAGCGCCAGCCTGGATGTGAGCCATGCTCTTCTCCTTGCTGGTGTAGAAGCCGGTGCACTCCAGAACGACATCAACGTTCAGCTCGCCCCAGGGAGCATCCTTTGCGTCCTTAACAGCATAGATCTTGATCTCCTTGCCGTCGACGATGATGGAATCCTCGGTAGCCTCGACAGTGTGCTTGCCTTCGCCGATCTTGCCGCAGAAGGAACCCTGAGCGGTATCGTACTTCAGCAGGTGAGCCAGCATCTTGGGGCTGGTCAGGTCGTTGATAGCGACGACCTCGTAACCCTCAGCATCAAACATCTGACGGAAAGCCAGACGGCCAATACGACCAAAACCATTGATAGCAACTCTAACAGCCATGTTAATAGTACCTCCTAAATGTTCTTACCCTGATTCGGATAATTCACGGTACTCTTATTTTAGACCAAAACGGCCAAACTTTCAAGTGCCTGCCAAAAAATTAACAAGTCGTTTTCATACTTTTTTGCTTTTGTACTATTTTCTCGGGGAATAGGGTGTTGTTTTGAGCAATTCAACCAAGCGACTGCTGACGCATTTATGCATCCTGCGCAGTCCTTGTGCAGCGCACAGCGCTCAAGGCCCCCAAAGCGCCCACAAAGCACAGCCCCAGCCGGAACAGCAGCGTCGGCGTCAGCAGAGCCCCGCCGCCCTCCTGTACAAGGGTCTGCAGCACGGTGGGCAGCTCCCAGCACAGGCAGAGGGCAAACGCCGCCAGCCCGCCGGCGCAGAGGGTGCACCCATCCGACCTGCCTGGCAGGTAGAGCGCCCGGGCCAGCGCCGAGAGGAACACCAGCCCCGCCAGCAGCTGCCAGACCATCGCCGTGGGGGCCACCCGGTGCCAGCTGGAGCTGTTCTCCATAAAGCGGCTCAGCACCCCCCAGTAGAACACCGCCGTGCCAAGCACCGCCGGGGTCATGCTCCGGCCGGGCAGACGGTATTCTCCCTTATGCGTCCAGCTGCGGCCCAGCCGGATCAGCCAGACAGCGCACACCAGCTCCAGCACGGCACGCACCAGCGCGCCAACGCCGGTCATGCCCACTGCCAGACGCACCGCACCGGCCAGGCCGACACACACGCCGCCCAGCACCGATGTAACTCCCACCGGCCTGCACGCACTGCGCAGAACAAGGGGCTGGCGGGCCAGCTTCCGGGCGGCAATGATGCCAACGACCAGCGCTGCCCACAGGCCGCCGTACCGCAGCCAGACAGAGCCTGCCGCACACAGGCCGGTATTCCAGTCCGTCCACAGGGCAAGATCAAGCCCGCGCCCAATGGCAAGGGCACCACCACAGGTGAAAATCAGCACAAATAAAGCGTTCATCAGCGTTCCTCGATCGGTTTATATTTCTGGCGCACGCCCAGATACTTATAGGCGGGCCGGATGATCCGGTTGGCAAAAATGACTTCCTCCACCCGGTGTGCGCACCAACCCGGCACACGGGCAATGGCGAACAGCGGGGTGTAGATATCCTCAGAGATGCCCAGCATGTTGTAGATCAGGCCGCTGAACAGGTCCACATTGGCGCACACCGGCTTGCTGCTGCCCTTCTCCTCGGCAAAGATATCGGGAGCCAGCCGCTCGATGCTGCACAGCATGTTGTACTCTTCCTCAAAGCCCTTTTCGTAGGCCAGGTGCTTGGCGCGCTCCTTCAGGATGACCTCACGGGGGTCGCTCATGGTATAGACCGCATGGCCCATACCGTAGATCAGGCCGGAGCCGTCGCCCGCCTGCTTGCGCAGGATGCGGCGCAGATACTCGCGCACCTCGTCGTCATCCTCCGGGTGCTCCACATGCTTGAGGATATCCTGCAGCTGACGGTTGACCATCAGGTTGGCACCGCCGTGCTTGGGGCCCTTCAGCGCGCCAATGGCGGCTGCAATGGCCGAGTAGGTATCGGTGCCCGAGGAGGACAGCACACGGGCGGTGAAGGTGGAGCAGTTGCCGCCGCCGTGGTCGGCGTGGACCAGCAGGCACATATCCAGCAGCTTGGCTTCCTCGTGGGTGAACTTCTGGTCCGGGCGGTAGGTGCTCAGGATGTGCTCCGCGGTGCTCTGGCCGGGCTTGGGCATGTGGAAGAACATACTCTGCTTGTCATAGTAGCGGCGCTTCATCTGGTAAGCGTTCACCATCATGGTGGGCATACTGGCGATCAGATTGATGCTCTGGTTCAGGATATTCTCCAGCGTCAGGTCCTCGGCGTGCTCGTCGTAGGAATACAGGCCCAGCACGCACCGCTGCATCTTATTCATAATATTGGGCGAAGGAGCATTCATGGTATCCATAAAGCCATCGGGCAGGGCGCGGTGCTCTGCCAGCAGCTCACAGAAATCGTCCAGCTGCTCCTGGGTGGGCAGGCTGCCGAACAGCAGCAGCCAGATGACCTCTTCAAACACAAAGCGGTCGTTGCGGTAGGCCTCGTTCACGATCTCGTTGATGTCCACACCGCGGTAGATCAGACGGCCCGGAATGGGAATGACATGCCCCTCCTGATCCTTTTTGTAGCCCACAACGTCACAGACATTGGTCAGGCCTGCCAGCACACCGGTGCCATCCGGGTTGCGCAGGCCGCGCTTGACACCGAGACGTTCGCTCGTCTCCGGGTCGATGTAGTTGTTTGCCAGATACTCTTCACACAGCGTCCGCATGGTCTGCGGATCCAGCGACGCTACTTCTGCATGGGTATAGTTCATGCGCGAATTTCCCCTTTCTCTTATTTCTCTCTTATATACTTTCCGGCCATCCACCATGATGGCACACCCTTATGATAGCGCTTTTGTGAAGTAAATTCAAGTCTTGGATGAAATGTGCGCTTTTTCACCCCGCCGGGCTGGTACACTATGCCCAGAAAAATGCCTGTCCGGGAGGGAAAATCACGATGAAAAAGACATTCTTTCTCCTTTGCGCCCTGCTGCTGGTGCTGGGCACGCTCCTGCCGATCGCCGGTTACCGGCTGACACTGGCGGTGTTCGGCCCGGCACAGGGGGCTTCTTCTGCTCCTCTGCCGGGCACTGCGGCTTCGGAAGCCGCCCCGGACAGCGCCGCCGTGCCGCCCTCCGATCAGGACAGCGAGAGCTTTCTGCTGGCCGACCAGAGCGCCGGGGCCGTGGTCTCGGTGCCCCGGCGGGAATATCTGATCGGAGCTGTGGCGGCGGAAATGCCCATCAGCTGGCCGGACGAGGCGCTCAAGGCGCAGGCCATCGCGGCCCACAGCTATGCCCTCTACTGCCGCGACCATGCCGCCGAACCGGCTTCCGGCTGGCTGAGCGTGGACCCCGTCCGGCGGCAGGGATACTTAACAGATGCAGTCCTCCGCAGCTACTGGGGCACCGCCTATGAGGAAAACTATGCCCGCCTCTCGGCGCTGGTGGACAGTGTGCTGACCGATGTGCTCTACTATGGCAGCGCCCCCGCCGGGACAAGCTACTTTGCCATCTCCAACGGCATGACTGAAGCCAGCGAAAACGTCTGGGGCACCGCCCTTCCCTATCTTGTGGCCGTGGACAGCTCCACCGACCTCAATGCGGACAACTACCTTTATACCGTCCAATTCACCACCGAACAGATGCAGCAGGCTCTCGCCGGGCTGGGGCTTCTCCCTGACCCTGCCGCACCTGCCAGCTGGTGCGGAGAGGCCGCGCTCACCCCTTCGGGCTATGTAGCCTCCCTGCCCGTCTGTGGGCAAAGCATCACCGGCCCGGCCCTGCGCAAGGCGCTGGGCCTGCGGAGCGCCTGCTTCACGGTGCAGTATCAGGAGGGCAGCTTTCTCCTCACCACCAAGGGCTATGGCCACGGTGTGGGGCTGAGCCAGTGGGGTGCCAAGGCGCTGGCCGAGCAGGGACAGAGCGCGGAAGAAATTTTGGCACACTATTTCCCGGGGACAGAGCTGCGGAGGTGAACGGGCTCACCCTCTCCGTCATCGCTTACGCGATGCCACCTCCCCCAAAGTGGGAGGCCTTGGCAGTAAATGCAAGGTTTGCGGTTTTGTCAAGAGCTCTCCCTTTGGGAGAGCTGGACGCGAAGCGGCCTGAGAGGGTGAGGATGCTAATAAAAAAGGCAGCTGACCCAACGGCCAGCCGCCCAAAAGATCAATATTCAGCCAAACAGGCTCGTCCACCAATCCTGACTGCTGCTTTCCTCGCCAGCAGCGGCTTCAGTCTCTGCCGCAGTCTCAGTTTCCGCGGCGGCTTCCTCCGCCTGCACAGCCTCTTCCAGAAGCTCCAGACCATCGTCATTGCCATCCTCGGTGATGTACCAGTAGCAGGACGCGCCGCCAATGGAGATGCTGGCGGCAGACAGCGGCACACGGCCGGAGGCAACCCCGTTGGAAGGATCGGAACAGTAGAACACGCCGTCGGTGTAGTCCGTCAGGAGCACGGCATGGGGTCTGGTGCGGTCGTACAGCACAATGCCCTCCGGATGCTCTGCCAGAATGGAGACCAGCGCTCCCGTCTTGGCCGCCTTGCCCGAGGGCAGGGTCGCATAACCCACATGCATATCGTTGTATGTAAAGCTGTGGGAGAGCCCGCCCGACCAGGCCGTGCTCTTGATGCCGTTTTCGGTCACATCCACCCAGCTGTCCATCCCATCCAGATAGGCCCGGCGGCGAAGCATCATTGCGGCAGAGGCCAGGGTGCAGGTGCCGCCCCGGCTCTGTTTGAAGTAGAACCCAACATCAACGTTCAGGTCCACGGCCAGTGCCCCGGGGAGCAGCACGGCCATCAGGGCCATCGTTGCAAGCAGGGCAGCGAGAGTTTTCCGAAGTTTGCTTCCAAAGTGCTTGGCTGTTTCCACGTCAGTATCCTTTCTTCACAAAAGAGCGTTTCATTCACTGGTGTAAAGTATATCATTCTGTTACTCTTTTGTAAACAGTTTTGCAGCCATTTTCTCAATATTTACACGCTTTGGTCACAATTCAAGGGCAGATTGCACAATCGTACAGTGAAGTAGTTAGATATTTGCTACAAAAGTCCGGAAAAGTTTTTCATCGTGCTTCCCACGCCTTCTCTCAACTGCCGGTTTCTTTTTCAACGCAATTATGGTATAATCTGCCCTGAAGTTGAATTTTCAGGAGCATCTATATATGAAAGCAACCATCGTTATCCCCAACATCAACGGCAAAGGCTGGCTCAAGAACTCCATCGAGTCGGTCTATGCCCAGACAGAGCAGGATTTTGAGCTCATCATCGTGGACAACGGTTCCACCGATGAAAGTCTGGAGCAGGCCCGCAGCTACTGCGGCCGCCCCAACTTCACCCTGATCGAAAACGGCACCAACACCGGCTTCTCCCACGCCGTGAATCAGGGCATTGCCCGGGCCAAGGGCGAGTATGTGGTCATGTTCAACAACGATGCCTTTGCCGAGCCCGAGTGGCTGGCCGAGCTCATCCGCACCGCCGAGACGGACCCCAAAATCTTTGCCGTGCAGAGCCTGATGCTCCGCCACTTTGAACGGGAACTGGCCGACGATGCCGGTGATTACGTCACCTGGATGGGCTTTGCCTGCAAGACCGGCGACGGCCGCCGGGCCAGCCGCTACACCAAACAGAAGCGCATCTTCTCGGCCTGCGGCGGCGCGGCGCTCTACCGCAAGAGCATTCTGGAGGAGATCGGCACCTTTGACGAGAACTTCTTCGCCTACTTTGAGGATGTGGACCTGAGCTGGCGTGCCAACAACGCAGGCTACAAGTGCGTCCTCTGCCCCACCGCCAAATGCTACCACATCTGCGGTGCCAGCACCGGCGCGGTGAAGTACAACGCCTTCAAGAGCCAGCAGAGCGGCCGGAACAGCATCCTGCTCCCTCTCAAGAATGAGCCGCTGCTCATGCTCATCCTGAACTTTCTTCCGCTGGCGCTGGGCTATCTGCTCAAGTGCTACAAGTTCCACAAGCAGGGCTTTGGCGAAGCCTGGGACAAGGGAATGCACGAAGCCTTCGCCCTGCTCAAAGAGGGACGGCTCGGCAAGCGCCCCTTCCGCCTGAAGGACCTGCCCAACTATATTCTCATGGAGCTGTGGATGATCTGGAACATGGTGCCCTATCTGTGGTATCGTCTGGTCGTGGTGAGGTTCGATCTGAAGTAATCGGGAAACAAAAACACCCCTGCACAGAATGTGTGAAGCATTCCGTGCAGGGGTGTTCTGTCAGATTTCGGTTTTCGGTTATGCCGCCGGGCTCTCAGAGGAAGCCTCGGTGCTCTCCGCCGGGGTGCTCTCCGCCGCCCCTTCCACCGGGGCAGCCTCGTCAGCAACGGCGCTGGCGGCGGCAGAATCGCCTGCGGTGGCAAGGATGGCATCGTTGACCTCGCTCTCAGCCAGCGGGGCAGGCTCCGCGGCAGAGGCTGCACTGTCGGCAGATTCAGGCTTGGTCTCGCTGTCGGTCAGGCCGGTCAGGTACCAGCTGCCGCTCTGGCGGCTGAACAGGTAATCCATATACTTGGTGGGCGTGTCGGACAAGTTGTTCAGGATGCTGTCATCGCTACTCTGGGTGGGGATATAGCCCACGGTAACGTGGAGCAGGCCGTCCTTCTTGAACAGTCTGGTGACGGTAGCGCGGAAGATGCCCACGCTGCCGGTGACGGGGATCTTATAGCACTGGGTCGTCTCGTCAAACTCGATGGTCATATCGTCCATCTCAAAGCTCCTGTGGGTCAGCTTGAAGCTGGGGCCCACCAGCTTTGCCAGATAGGCATCCACATCCACCGAGGGCAGCAGCAGCTGTTCGGTGTCAGGGTCCGTATTGTAGTTGTCAAAGCCTCCCTGGGTCTCCTGGATGCTGTACACACAGCCCCAGACAGCGGCTTCGCGCAGGGTCAGGTCATTGATGTTCTCAATGCCGTCAAAGGGCAGCGGATCAAACAGGACCAGACCTTCCAGCCGGTCCTCATATTCCGCTTTCTGCTGGGTGTCGTCAAACAGGGTGGCCACACCCTTCACACCGGCCCGCACGACTGTTACAACGCCCACCAGTGCCAGCACGGCGATCAGCAGGCCAAGGGCCTGCCGGGCGCGGCGGCGGTGGAGCCGGGCGTGTTCTTCCGGGGTCATATAGGTCTTCATATCGTTATCGTCTCCTAAATCAGGTCATCTTTTGGGGAAATACCAGCTTTCAGTATACCACAAACTGCCCGCCGGTGCAAAACCCGGGGCGTGGATTTTTTGTGAAAGCGCGATTTATTCCCACGTTTTCCAGATCTCGGGCTGGTAGCCCACGGTGGCCTTTTTGCCGTTGCGCACGATGGGCGTTTTGAAGAGCTGCTGATTCTCGAACAGCTTATCCTCCTTCTGCCACTCCACCAGTGCATCCAGCAGGGCCAGCGTCTGCTTATCCTTTGCCGCCGGGTTCACCAGCTGCTCCCAGCCGCCCAGCGCGCGGGCCACGTTCTCAAACTCGCCCCGGCTCATCTCTTTTTCCTTCAGGTCGATCATCTGGAACCTGATGCCCCGCTCCTTGAAATAGCGCTGGGCCTTTTTGGTATCAAAGCACTTGCTGGTGCCAAAGATCTGAATGTTCATCGTTTTTCCTCCTGGATCCTGTGTGCTCTATTGTATCATATCTGCCGGAAAAAACCTAGGGATAATTCATCTTCTTTCCGTCCATACTTGCTTTATCACAAGCCGCCCCTGATCTTGAATGAAAGGGCCGGCCATTTCAGAAAGAGAGGAACTTCCCATGAAAGCATTCGTTGACCCAGATCTCTGCATCGGCTGCACCCAGTGCACCGGGATCTGCCCCGAAGTGTTCCAGATGACAGGCATCCTGGCCGTCGCTGTGCCGGGCGAGCTGCCGCCCGACACCGTACCCACCGCCGTGGAAGCCGCACAGGCCTGCCCGGTGAGTGCCATCACCATCTCGGAGTAACACCTTCACCTGCCTTCCCAACATGGGAGGGCATTTTTGTTTTTTCTGCAAAAATCCCCCGCTGGCCCCCATTTTGTGTTATACTATAAATTGAGTTATAATGCAATGGAGGAGACTGACTATGCGTTTACTGGTCATTGACGGCAACAGCATTGCCAACCGTGCCTTTTACGGCATCAAGCTGCTGACCACCAAGGACGGCCGCTATACCAATGCCATCTTCGGCTTTTTGAATATTATGAATTCCCTGCTCCGGGAGTGTGAGCCCGACGAGGTGGCCGTGGCCTTCGATCTGAAACACCCCACCTTCCGCCACGAAATGTATGACGGCTACAAGGGCACTCGCCACGCCATGCCGGACGAGCTGGCCCAGCAGATGCCCATCCTGAAAGAACTGCTCACCGACCTGGGCTACCGTCAGGTATCGGCAAAGGGCTGGGAAGCCGACGATATTCTGGGCACGCTGGCCGCTGCCTGCGAGGCCCGCAGGGACGACTGCTTTCTGGCCACGGGAGACCGCGACAGCCTGCAGCTGGTGAGCGAGACCACCACCGTGCTGCTGGCCACCAGCGCCATGGGCCGCAGCAAAACGGAGACCATGGATCTGGATGCCATCCACGAAAAGTACGGCATCGAGCCCAAGCAGCTCATCGAAGTGAAGAGCCTGATGGGCGACACCTCCGACAACATTCCGGGCGTGAAGGGCATCGGCGAAAAGACCGCCATGACCCTGGTCAAGAACTTCGGCACCCTGGACAGCGTGTACGACCATCTGGACAGCCCGATCATCAAGCCCCGGCAGCGGGAAAACCTGCTGGCCTGCCGGGAGGATGCCTACCTCAGCCACACGCTGGGCACCATCCGCACCGATGCTCCCATCGACACAGCGGAAGGGGCCTACAAGGTGACCGAGGGCAACAAGCCCGCCGCTGTCCGTCTGATGCAGGAGCTGGAGATCCAGACCCTCATCACCCGGTTCGGGCTGGACGGCATCGTTCCGGAACAGGACCCCGATACCCTGCCGAAGGTGGACGCAGCCATTGCGTCCCTGCCCGCAGAACCCTCCGGCCACTATCTGGTGGCCGCACGCCCCGCCGTTCTGGGCAAAAAGAGCGCGGTCGTGCAGCCGGAGGCCTGGTACGCCGTGCAGGACACCTCCGTGTATCCCCTCTCTGAGGAGGAACTGGTCTCCCTGCTGGACGACCCCAAGGTGACGCTGGATGTATTCGATTCTGCCCCCCTCTACGCCAGAGCCATGGCCGCAGGCAGCTGGGGCAGCAGCATCGTCTGGGACGGCAAGCTGGCCGCCTACCTGCTGGACGCTTCCGCTTCCCACTATCTGCTCACCACCCTTGCCACCAGCTACCATGCAAGGTCAGCGTTCTCCTGTGAGGAGTACCCCGATGCCGGTTTCCTGGCAGACCTGTTCGCCAGAATGAAGGCGGAGATCACTGAAAATGGCGAGGACGACCTCTACAACAACATTGAATTCCCGCTGGCACAGGTGCTGGCCGATATGACCCGCACCGGCATCCTTGTAGATCGTGAGGGCATTGAAACCTTCGGTGGGCAGCTGCGGCAGGAGCTGGACCAGGTGCTGACCCGCATCGAGATGGAGGCGGGCACTTCCGATTTCAACCCCAACAGCCCCAAACAGCTGGGCACCCTGCTCTTTGATACCATGGGCCTGCCCCACGGCAAAAAGACGAAGAACGGCTGGTCCACCGATGCCGAGACACTGGAAAAGCTGCGGGACATCCCGCTGGTGGAGGACATTCTCCAGTACCGTGCCTGCCAGAAGCTGAACTCCACCTATGTGGAGGGTCTGCTCAAGGTCATTGGCGAAGATGGCCGCATCCACACCCGTTTCAACCAGACCGAGGCCCGCACCGGGCGGCTCTCCTCTGACAATCCCAACCTGCAGAACATCCCCATCCGCACCGAGATGGGCAGCAAGCTCCGCGCCTACTTTGTGGCAAAGCCCGGCTGCGTGCTGGTGGATGCCGATTACAGCCAGATTGAACTGCGCATCCTGGCCCATGTCACCGGCGACACACACATGCAGGAGGCTTTCCTCTCCGGTGCCGACATCCACCGCAGCACCGCAGCCAAGATCTACAACATCCGACCTGAGGATGTCACGCCCCGCCTGCGCTCCAGCGCCAAGGCCATCAACTTTGGCATCATGTACGGCAAGGGCGCTTACAGCCTTTCCAAGGACATCGGCGTGAGCGTCAAGGAAGCAGAGGCCTTCCTGCAGACCTATCTGGCCACCTTCCCCAATATCGACGGTTATATGGAAAAGACCATTGCGGATGCCCGCCAGTGCGGCTACGTTTCCACCCTGTTCGGCCGCCGCCGCGCCCTGCCGGAGCTGAACAGCAACAACCACAACATCCGGGCCAGCGGCGAACGGATGGCCCGCAACACCCCCATTCAGGGCACGGCCGCTGATGTCATCAAGCTGGCCATGGTGCGTGTCTGGCGGCGGCTGCGGAACGAGAAGATGGAAAGCCGCCTGATCCTGACGGTCCACGATGAACTGATCGTGGAAGCCCCGGAGGCGGAGGCCGAAAAGGCCGCGCAGATCCTGCGGGAGGAAATGGAAGGCTGCGTGCACTACGCGGTGCCCCTGAGCACCGATGTGCATACTGGCAAAAACTGGCTGGAGGCCCACTGAACTATGATCGTTTTAGGAATCGAATCCACCTGCGACGAGACCGCCGCATCCCTTGTGGAGGATGGCCGCCGCCTGCTGAGCAACGTCATCTCCACCAGCGTCAAGGAGCAGGCTCTTTATGGCGGCGTGGTCCCTGAGATTGCCAGCCGCCGCCACTGCGAGTTCATCAGCGCCACGGTCAAAAAGGCTCTGCTGGACGCAGGCAAGACCATGGACGATGTGGACGCGGTGGCTGTCACCTTTGCGCCGGGCCTGATCGGCGCGGTGCTGGTGGGTGTGAACTTTGCCAAGGGGCTGGCCTATTCTGCCAACAAGCCGCTGGTTCCGGTGCATCATCTGCGGGGCCACATTGCGGCCCTCTATCTGACCCATCCGGAGCTCAAGCCGCCCTTCCTCTGTCTGGTGGCATCCGGCGGCCACAGCCATATCGTGGAGGTGCAGGACTACACCCACTACCACATTCTGGGCCACACCGTGGACGATGCCGCCGGTGAAGCCTTTGACAAGGTTGCCCGCACCTTGGGTCTGCCCTATCCCGGCGGCCCCAGCGTGGCAAATGCCGCCAAAACAGGCGACCCCAAGGCCTACCGCCTGCCGGTACCCCATGTGGACGGCAAGTACAACGTCAGCTTCTCCGGCCTGAAAACCGCCGTGCTGAACGAGGTAAACAAGGCCCAGATGAAGAACGAGGAGATCAACGTGCCTGATCTGGCGGCAAGCTTTCAGGAGCGCATTGCGGGCATTCTGGCCGAAAAGCTGCTGCTGGCTGCTGCCGACACCGGGGCCAAGCAGGTCTGTCTGGCGGGCGGCGTGGCCGCCAACGGCCGCCTACGCCAGCTGGTGAACGATGGTGCCCAGAAGCTGGGGGCCAAGGTCTACCTGCCTGAGCTGAAATTCTGCGGCGACAACGGCGCAATGATCGCGGCGCAAGGCTACTACCAGTACATGGCGGGCCACACGGCAGGCCTTGATCTGAACGGTCTGCCCACCCTGCCCATCGACTACGAATAAACGAAGCAAAACCAAAGCTCCCGGAGCGGTGGCACTGAATGCCGCACCGCTCCGGGAGCTTTTTGCCCTGCTGCGGGCGCACAACCAAAAAGGCACCCTCGCCTTTCAGCGAGAGTGCCTTTTGTTTCAAGAATAAGAATTCAAGAAAGAACGTTCAGAAGGGATCAAATTACTTGATCTCAACCTTAGCGCCAGCCTCTTCCAGCTTCTTCTTGATGTCCTCAGCCTCAGCCTTGG